>Ga0070731_10001202_pt1 | contig 28009 bp, 18 predicted proteins | sample Coa_R1_2_FD_66448 | JGI IMG/M metagenome (GOLD analysis project Ga0070731, IMG submission 66448) | Surface soil microbial communities from Centralia Pennsylvania, which are recovering from an underground coalmine fire - Coalmine... | ecosystem: Environmental > Terrestrial > Soil > Unclassified ... | reverse complement strand
ATTCGACCGGCCACGTGTTCTACACGCGTACGCACGACCACAGCACCATGGGCGTTGCCACCGGAAACAAGACGGTGTCGACGAATTTCGACGTGCCGTCGGGCATGGAGACGGGCGCCGGCGAACTCGAAGTGGTGGCGAACGGAATTCCGTCGCAACCGGTTTCCGTCACCGTACAGTAGTCACGCGACGCTCGTTGTCATTCCCGCGCCCCTGCGAAGGCCCGGGGCGGGAACCCGGCTCCCGCAACTGTCGAAAAGAGCGCACGAGCGCCAGGACATCGTCTTGAATGATTGCAGGCGCCGGGTCCCCGCTTTCGCGGGAATGACGACGTTTTTTTGTCTTGTCTACCTGACGTAGACGCGGACTTCGCTGGCGTCGAGCGCAGGATCGGTCGCGGCGGAGACGTCCATGCGTGTCGCGGGCACGCCCATCTCGCCCATCGTGTGCATTACGGCTTTCGCATTGCGCTCCGCGCTGTTGGCGGCGAGGCGCGTCGTCGCGCGCGCGACGCCAACGACGCTGAACGACGCCTTGGGCTGCGATGCGAGCGCCTGCGACAGCGCCGAATAAAGCGTCTTTTCGTAATCGACATGGGCACGATCGAATTTGATCGTCACGATCGGAGTGCCCGACGGCGGCGGCGCCGCCGCCGCGGTCGTTGCGGTCTCGGTTCGCATCGCGGCCGGCACCGCCACGGGCGTCGCGGCGGCGCCCGTTCCCATGAGCGCGCCCGCGTAGTCTCCTGACCTGATTGCGCTCGCGAGCGTGGTGAGGCTCCCGCGTTCGTTGGCGACGTAGGCGGTCTGCCGCTCGATCGACTGCTTTGCATCCCGCATCAGCCGGTCGGAGACGATCATGGTCTGACTCGCTTCGTCGGAGAGCACGTTCAACTGGCGCTGGTCTTCGTCGACGCCGCCCGACATGGTGAGCGCAGCCTCGATCGAATTGTACGCGCTGTGCGCGGCCGCGGAATCGCCGTTGATGTCGCCGGCCAGTTTCGAAAGCGCATTGATGTTGCCGGTGATCGTGTCGAGAGCGGCCTGCGCCGTGTTCCACTGGGCGATCAATTCGGGATTTCCGGGCGCCGTTCCGATGGCCAGCCGCGTCTGGATATTGGCCGTCGCCTGCTGGTAGGCGGCGATCGCCTGGGCGGAACCCGATTTCAATTCGGTCAGTTGCTGCCCGTTGCCGGTTATGCTGCCCGCGACCGTCTGCAGCCGGGCGCGCAGCCCGGCCACGGTGTGCCCGACGGCCGTGCCGGTGTCCGTACCGGGTTGAATGACGATGGGCGCCATCCCGGCAACGGGTGGCGGGGCGACCGTGGTCGCCGTCACCGGCATAACCGGCGCTGTTGCTGCCGGTCCGGCGCTTTCGGGCGCGGTTGTCGCCGCTGCTCCGGAGGGAGCCGGGGACGCTGCTTCGGGCGGGGCCGCCTGGGCCGTTGCACTGGCCGGGGGTTGCGCGGCCTGCTGCGGGCTCTGCCCGCCGCCCACCGCCTCGTCGATCGAGTTGCAGCCCGCGAGACCCGCCGCGGTCGCGAGGAGAAGCAGCGCAAGAATCCGTGTTCCTGCCGGGTTGAAGCCTGTCATGCGCGTCGTGTCTCCGCCCTCAGCCGGTCGACCGGCCGGATCACTCTTAACCATGAGCGCCAGGGGCGGACAAGGGAAGGGGCGGATCCCGCGCGGCCCCTTGATTCTCGAGGCGCGCAGCCGGGGCGTTGTCAGGCGTAACGTTTGCGTCGGTCGACGGCGCTTGCGCGCGGCCGCCGCCCTCACTAGGTTTGACGCTCCGCCGCACCGGTAGCTCAGCTGGATAGAGCACCAGACTACGAATCTGGGGGTCAGGAGTTCGAATCTTCTCCGGTGCGCCAGCCTTTTCGCTGTGACTCGGCTTGGTTGTTACAGTCGAGTTACAGCTCTTGTTACAGTCGTTGATCTGCTAACGTTCTCGCTTTCCCATCAGGTGGAATCGAAGCGGGCGAGACTTCTCTCTCGCGCCAAAGTGTCTTGTTCTTTGATGAAGTACGCGAATTGCTCGGTATTCGGTAGCAAAGTTCCAGAGAAATCCGTGCCGCTCCCCCTACCTTCTCGGCATGGGCGACCTGACCAAGCCCCTCCCGCACGTTGTCACCGGCTTGATCGAGAAGCGGCGCGAGATCGCCGGGCGGATCGAACACCTACCAGGCGCATCTGCGCCAAGCGGTTGGGGACCTAGACCACATTGACGCGGCCTTGCGGATCGTAAAGCCGGACCTGGATCTGGAAGAGGTCATGGCGCGCCCCCGTCCCGCCGCCTCACGCGGCCTTCAAGGGCGAGGTAAGCCGGATCATTCTGGGCCGTCTCCGCAAATCGACAAGGCCGCTTACGACGCTGCAAATCACGTTGGCGCTCGTGAAAGAGCGGGGCCTGAATACCGGAAGATCGTACGGACCATGACGCAACGGACGACGGCAGCACTGGGACACCGGGAACGGCGGGGCTATCTCAAATCGTGTCCGGGTCCCGGCATCAAGGGAGCGCTTCTCTGGGAGATTGCAGACCAGCCGCAACACTTCACGTCGTACGAAACGAAGCTGCTAAATCAAGCGGAGCGCTAGCGTCCGCTGTGTTGGCCTGATGCGCCCTATAGATTTTCTCGCCAAGCTTTTCGTATTGGTTTGCCAGCCCCGTTAATTCCGCCCGGCGATTTTCGTCCGGCTCCAGTTTGGCCGTCTTGTGCATCTGAGCGGCAAGATCAAGATAGTGCTGCGCCCGTAAGAGGGTGTTCTCCATCTCCATCACCCACGCCCTCAATTCTTCCCCAAAAACGTCAATTGTCCAATCGGGTTCCCAAGCGGCAGGCGGGGCCCGCTCAAACTTCTGGGGGGCGAATTCGATAGACTTCGCCCTGGCAGTTTCCGCCTGTTCCCGTGTGGCGAAGATCATCTCGGACGGCGGTCCGTTCGGATCGTCATACACCGGCAGAACCCACATATTCAGGCGCGGTCGAATCGCTCCGAAGGTTCGGAATGCAACCGGCTTCGCAACGGGGATACGGCAGCCTTTGTAGCGGGGCATGACACCAGCGGAAATCGGAGGCGGCGGCGGGGGGAATCAAACCCCGTACGCGACTAAGGAAAACTCCCCTATTCCATTACGCGCTGGTTTTGCGTTCGCGGCGCGATACGACAGTCAGAGTCTGAGGCTTCTCACGACCTGTGACTTGATCCTCAGTCGGTCGCCGGGCACGCATCAATTGTCCGTACCATAAACCCGCTTCCGCACCAGCAGCGTACACAAGACCAACCGAACTACCCGAGAATTTCTCGCACCTTGTTCGCAAGTGTAGCCATCGGGAAGGGTTTTGTCAGGATTTCCATGCCCGGCTCAAGGTGGCCGTTCCCGACAGCGGCATTCTCCGCGTAGCCGGTTATGAACAATACCTTGAGCGCACGGCGCACAGTTCGCAATGCGTCTGCAAGCTGGCGTCCGTTCATGTTGCCGGGCAGCCCTACGTCGGTGATGAGCAAATCAAGAGGCTGATCCGAATTCAGTTTTTTTAACGCCGACGCTGCATCATGCGCTTCCAGTACGTAATAGGAATTCTCAGTCAGTACTTCGTTGACGAGCATCCGGACGGTGGCTTCGTCGTCCACAATCATGATTGTCTCGCCGAAGCCCCTATCCGCTTCCTGCGGCAAACTCTCTCCCGGCTCGTCGGAGCTGCCGATGTACCTTGGTAGGTACAAACACATCGTGGTGCCCTTGCCGATCTCCGTATAGATACGTACCTGGCCGCCGGACTGCCTTGCAAAGCCATAGACCATCGAGAGACCCAGGCCCGTACCCTGACCCATCGGTTTCGTCGTAAAGAACGGATCAAACGCCCGCGCAACCACGTCGCGCGGCATTCCGACGCCCGTATCCGTAACGCAGACGGATACGTATTGCCCCGGCGGAAGATCGCGCTCCCGCCCGGCGCGTTGGTCGAGCCATTTGTTCGCTGTCTCGATGATGAGTTTTCCTCCATTCGGCATGGCGTCGCGTGCATTTATCGCCAGATTTAGCACCGCGCTTTCCAGCTGCGGCGCGTCGACAATCGTCAGCCAAAGCCCCGCTGCACCCACGACTTCTACGGCAATACTTGGACCGACCGTGCGGTTGATCAGGTCTTCCATGCCCGCGATGAGCTTGTTCGCGTCAGTGGGCTTTGGGTCGAGAGTCTGACGGCGTGAGAAGGCCAGCAGGCGATGTGTAAGAGACGCCGCGCGATTGGCGGATTCGATCGCCGCGCCGATGAAGCGGTCGGCTTCGGACCCGCGACCCTGCTGAATTCGCAGTTGCGCGCGATCGAGCGCGCCAATAATTCCCTGCAACAGATTATTGAAATCGTGCGCGAGTCCACCCGTAAGCTGGCCAACTGCTTCCATTTTCTGTGCCTGACGAAGCTGGTCTTCGAGATTTTGACGCTCGCTAACGTCGCGCGCCGTGACAGCGAGCCGGGCTGGTTTGCCAGCTTCGTCGGGAATGGGCGTTGCTATCGCGTCGAGAATCGACGATCCATGTTTGCGGGAATATGAATATGGCGCGCCGCTTCGCAACGCCGACTCGAAATGCGCGTTTAGTTCGGCGGCGGTTTTGGGCGAAAAAAGCTCGTTTGTCGTTTTCCCCACAACCTGGTCCCGCGTCATACCGTAAAGCTTCAGCGTAGCCGGGTTGGCCTCGTCATACTGGAACGTCCCGTCGGGACGACGTCGAAGAATCGCGTGGCATTCCGACGAATGGTTGTAGAAAGTCTGTATATCTCTGAGATCGGCCGTACGTTCCTCGACTCTTTTCTCAAGCTCCTGATTAAGGGCCGTGAGCCGCTTCGACTGCTGTTCCAACAATACTTCGGCGCGTTTCTTTTCCCTGATATCGCGGGCGATTTTGGAAGCCCCGATTACATTGCCCCGATTGTCTCGAATGGGCGAGATGGTCAGGGAGATATCGATGAGCGTGCCGTCTTTCGCCCTGCGTACCGTTTCGAAGTGTTCAACGCGATCTCCCCGCCTGATGCGTGTGAGAATTTCGTCTTCTTCGTAATGGCACTCCAACGGGATGAGGGTACGAACCGATTTTCCAACGATCTCCTCGGGCGTGTACCCAAAGAGCCGCTCGGCCGCCTTGTTCCAGCTCTGGATGATGCCATTGGTGTCCTTGCTGATAATCGCATCTTCGGAAGACTCGATCAGAGCCGCAAAGTGATAAGCCAATCGGTCCGTTCTGGCGCGCCCGCTCACATCGCGGGCAATCTCGGATGCGGCGGTCACCGCTCCGTCCGCATCGATCAATGGGGACGCGGTGATGGCGACGCTGATGAGGGCGCCGTCTTTGCGCCGGCGAACGGTTTCATAGTGCTCGACCCGTTCGCCGCGGCGGATTTTGTCCATGATGGACGTTTGATCCCGCTCGCGCTCCGGAGGGATGACGAGATAGATCGGTTTTCCGACTATTTCGGCGGCAGCGTACCCGAAAATCTGTTCCGCAGCCCTATTCCAGGTCAAAAGCACCCCTTCGAGGCTGTAGCTGATGATTGCATCGTGGGAGGACGCCACAATGGCTGCGAGTTGCTGACTGGCGTGTTCGTTGTCCAACCTGTTGCTCGCCTCCGCCCATGCGTCGTTGTAACCGTCTTTCCATAATGCATTACGGGCCGTGGCAGTTCGCTTCGCCACGAACAGAAGGATGGTCCGATCCGGGATGGAGGCCAGAAAAGAAGACAGTTCCGCTCGAATCTCGCCGACGAAGTCCGGTCCGCCGGTTTAACCGGGACTGTTTGCAACCGTAGGCGTGTTCGGGCCGATATGGACGCTGCGGCTTAAGACCGCTGGAGCTCTGGGTCCGGCCATACAACTTCGCTATGTCCTATGCCGTGAGTCGTTTGCCGGTCACGCGAGGGATCGCAGCGACATCGAAATCTCTGCGCCCAGCGGTTCTCCCGCTCAGCACCCGAACCTGCGACCCCTCCTCTGTGAAGGGGATTCAAGAACAATTGGTATGCAGCCGTTTTTTCCAATTGAAGCCGTTTTCCACGAATTCTCCACGAGCACGCTACGCCCGGGTTTGCCCACTGCGAGTTCGGACCTTCTTCGATGCGCCGGCGTTCTGCTTCTCCACCTTTAGTTTGCGCGGAAGTGGGATCGCAGTCGTGTTTTTTAATTCCTCCATCGCGAAAGCTCCGCTCACGTCGCGGAAATGCACTGCTCGCGTGAGTGTCTGACTGACGGCATTGTACCCAGCGATGTCAGAAACCTGCAGCTTGAGCAGATAGTCAATTTCCCCCGCCAAACGGTAGAACTCCAAAACCTCGGGAATTTTTTTCACTGTCGCGGCAAATCTCTCGAACCATTCGTCTGTATATTCAGGCGCGCGCAGCATGACGAACACAGTGGTGCCAACGCCGAGCATCTCGGCATCGAGAAGTGCCACGCGCTTGCGAATGACGCCATCTTCCTCCAGTTGCCGAATGCGCCGCCAGCAGGCGTTATGGGACAGATGTATCTGTTCTGCGATCTCGGCGATGGAGCGCGATGCGTTCTCCTGCAGGAGATCGAGAATTTTGACGTCCATGGCGTCGAGAGCTGGCATCGACCATCACCCCTCTTTACCGAAAATCGCAGGACAATATCCCAAAACGGCATTTTTCTGCTCCAAGATAGTAGGTGTTGGGATAATATACCAAGATCTGCCAAATCAGCGCCGATAATTGGTAAACATTCTCCCGGTCCGTGCGGTAAATTTCCCGTCCACGAATTCCGGGAAGTGACCGCGATGTTGAAATTCCTGCAAGACCATTTTGCCTCCGCGTACGCGCCGGGTGGGCGCCGGTCCCATGCCAGGAGCATGCGGGCCATGGCTGGAACAATCCTTGTCGCGTGCGCGTGGGGATGTATCGTACATTCTCCGGTTGCAGAAGCCTCGACCGAACAGGTGGTGTGGTCCTTCGGCAATGGGACGGACGGCAAGGATCCCTATGCTGGATTGCTCTATGACAAGACGCTTGGTACACTCTATGGGACGACATCCGGCGGCGGCACCTACCGCAACGGCACGCTCTTCTCGCTGATCCCGGGGACGAATACCGAGAATTTGCTGTGGTCCTTCGGCAACGGCAGCGACGCCAATCAACCGTATGGCAACGTCATCAGGGTCAATGGCGAGCTTTATGGCGCCACAACCGGCGGCGGCAACGACGATGTCGGCACGGTGTTCTCGTTCGATCCGCAAACCAATACCGAGACGGTGCTGCACTCCTTCAACGTGAATAATGGCCAGGCGCCCTATTATCTGGTCAAGGTCAAAGACAAGCTCTATGGCACGACCCCCTGGGGGGGCCCTGGCACCGGCTACAACGGCACGGTGTACTCCTACAATTTGAAGACCGGCCGCACGAAAGTGCTGTATTACTTCAGTGACGCGCCGGACAGTTCCCATCCCTATGGCGCCTTGGTCAACGTGAACGGCACGCTTTACGGCACCGCCTACGCCGGCGGCATGTACGGCTACGGTACGGTGTTCTCGTTCAACCCGGAAACGCATGCCGAGACGGTGCTGTGGTCCCTGGGCAACGGGACCGATGGTCGGAATCCCGGTGATGGCCTGATCGACGTCAATGGCACGCTTTACGGCACAACGTACAGCGGCGGCGCCTACGGCTATGGCGCGGTGTTCTCGTTCGATCCGGGGACGAATGCCGAGACGGTGCTGTGGTCTTTCGGCAATGGGGCGGACGGCGAGAATCCCAATAGAAGCCTGATCAATGTGAGGGGCACGCTTTATGGAACGACCGTGTTTGGCGGCACTTACAGCGCCGGCACGGTGTTCTCATTAAACCCTGAGACAAAGGCCGAGACTGCGTTGTGGTCATTCGGCAACGGGACGGACGGCCAGAATCCGGAATCCAATCTGATCAACGTCAAGGGTACCTTTTATGGTACGACTCTCTTTGGCGGCGCATATGGCGCCGGCACGGTGTTCTCGATTGTCCCCTGAACGGCGGCCCGTCTCCAAGAGCGATACCGCCGTCTCCAATGACGAGCAAACCCGCAACGTCGCGGCATTGGCTTCGCTTGCGCGGAAATCGAGGCACGCTTCGGCCCTTCTGTTGCGCCTCTAGCTCCTGCCGCGCAGCATGTTCAATTCGTTGCAACATTCTCGCTACCCCACCGGCAGCCTCTCCAACCCTGAAACAAGCGCCCATGCAGCTTCGGCCCGCAATCGCAGCGGCCAGCCGCTAATCCACAGAAACGGGAATTTCCCCGGCTCGCGCGATCCAGGAGCGGTGGGCAGTTTCAATATTCCCGGATTTAACTGCCACTGGATGAAGGGGAGGGACTAAGGCCTGCTTTTCCTCCTGCGAGCGCATCTCGATGGAATAACCCGCTGCCATGTAACGTCCGAGGTTCGGCAATCGAGGAAACGGAGCGACCAATGTCTCTATCCACCGGTGTTCTCAGGGTGCTCGGCATTGGCGTCCTCCTCAGCTTCGCGGCCCCGGCGGCGCCGGCTCCCCTAAAGGCAGGCCTTGGCAAAGTCCTGACGACCAAGGACGGCGGCGAAATTTTCGGCTTCGACATCAATCAGACCGGTGACGATGGCGTCCTTGCCAGCGGACAGGACGGAAAGAAAGGGAAAGTCGTCATCTCGGTCGAAACCTTCGACCAGAACACGGGCAAAATCGTCACGTCATTCGCCACGAAGGGCAAGCGCGTCAGCTACAGCGCCGACGGAATTTTCGCCGGCGATGTCGGCCTGATCACCCAATACATCGTGCCCAAAGGCTCCATCTATGCCAGGCGCGAATACGAGTTGATGAATCCCGTTACCGCGAATGCCTTTACCGGTGCTTGGACGCCGCCAGTTAAGGATGTCGATGTGAAAATGGCAAGTCACGATCAGACTGCGTCAACGAGCGCGCTCTACGCCATCGAACTGAAGAAACAGGACGCCCCGATTCTTATCGTTTCCGATGTTGCCGCAAACACCTTCAGCAAGGTCATCCACCTCGATCCGAACACGTTCGCCCTGGGAACCGGGCCGCAACTGGGTCAGTACACGGCGGCCAACCAGGCTTATATCGGTTATTCGCCGGATGGGGGAGCGGTCGGCGGCAAGGCTCCGGTCAACGCCCTGATCGATCTCAGCAGCGGCAGTGTTACAAGTTTTGACGGATACAACAACGGCTTCTATCATGCGGGTTCGGTAAACGGCGCAACCGCCGACCCAAACACCGGAGTCGCCGTAACGGACACCGAGCTCAACGCGCAAGTCGAATTTTACGATTTGAACGAGAAGTCGGGTATCACGTTTGCGCAGTTGCCTTGCACGGGTGATACCGACCAGATCTACAGCGGTTCCGGCATTGCCGTGGATCCAGTCAACAAGCTTTTCCTTGTGACGGAGACGTACAACGCATGCAATAACGGCAAGGACAGCGCGCTTGTTGTGTTTGACGAGGCCGGAAACGTGGTAGAAAGCATCACCGGATTCAAATTCTTCCTCAGTGAGCCGGCACCGGCGATCAATCCCTCCAAGCGGATGGGTTGGGCCTTCGGCGGTCCAAATGGTTGGAGCCAATTGCAGCAATTCTTTTATTAGAGCGAAGCGAATAAAGACAAGGGAAGCTCCCTTTCTGCCGCGCAACGCTGCGAGGATACGAAGGCCGAGCGAACCGGCGAACGAACGCCGGCGGTTCGGCTATCGCCGTCTCTTCATCCTGCTCAGACCGAGGGCGAGGCGTCCGGCGTCAATCGCATCTATCGGCACTTAGCGCGAGGAGGGGCTGGCTGTACGCAAACGCAAGCCGGCATTCAACGTCGAAAAGCAGTGCAATGTGTGGATCAGCGGCTGGGCATCGATGAAGCAACGAGCGAGCAGCGAGCTGCCGATTCCGCGTTCCGGCGATTTGGGATGGGTCGCAGAGTGGCGGACGTACCCTTCGCCCTGGACGGTTTCTCCACCGCCAGGAGCCGCGAAACACCAGGCGAGCGTCGCGAAGTACGCCAAACGGAAACGGCGCTGTCGGATGAACTTGGGCCAACTGAGGCGTTTGCAACCTGTCTCATTGGGAGTAAGGTCAAAAGGTCTCCGGCAGCGGCCGATACGCAGCACCGCCCCGCGCGGGGAGCACAGCGGGGGAAGCCATGTTTCGAATGGGTTTGCTTACGTCCACTGCGATGACGGCTGTGACGCTGCTGTTGTCCGGCGCTCCCACACAGGCACAGACGGACATGCATGTCACCAGCCGGGACCCCAATAGCCGGTTTCTTTGTACTTATGGAGGGTTTCGTGTGTACGATTGGTGGGCTTCGTGGTCAGGCGAATCGCGCTGGGAGTGGGGGCGCGCGGCTGTCCCGATTACCGGACATGGGGAGACGGTGAGCCGTATCAGAGTCATAGAAGCGCCAGGGTCGTCCGGTCGCGCGGATTTTTCGATCGGTATTTACAGTAACAGTCCAAGCGGATTTCCTGGAAACCCGATTGCTGTGGGCACCGGCAAAGTCGGCGAGACCTGTGGCCCAGTCAAGGTTTCGATCACGCCGACAAAGCTGAAGCGCAACACCCGATATTGGATAGAGGAGCAAGTTCATGCCAAGTATTCCGGCGTCGGAGTGGAAGTCGCATGGATCGCCCATCCGACTACGAAGCGCCGGGGATACTCCCGGTTTGCAAGTTCCAGTTCTGCGGGACACTGGCAGAGTTCTTCGTACGGACCTTATCTGAAACTGAGATAGGCCGCGCGCAAGACGCCACGAGACGGAAAGGGGGAGTATCATGTTCAGGACTGGTCATGCGGCTTCGGCGAACTGAGTCCGAGCGGACCAGTTCCAAAGCAGCAAATCGCCGATACGATTGACGGGGTGATCGGCGATGCGCCCGGGACATCGCACAGGTACGCTACCCGGTCGAGATCGTCGAGTTTGGCAGTTTCGATCAGGGAGTAGATGGCAGCGGCGCGTTCGGCGCCTGCATCAGTCCTGCTGCGGCTTCGAGGCGTTGCTCTGCCAAACAACCTGCTGCTTTGATCTCGCGGAAATGCGCGATAGCGCCATACGGTACAAACTGAAGGACGCGATAAGAGCTCCCACAAGCGCCACAACCATAAAGCTTTTTGCGTCGCTTGGACGGAAGAGACGAAACTTCACACCCGAGTAGAGGAATGAAAGAGCGACTGTCGAAAATAATAACACTACACTCAAACACCACCCAGCTGCGATCCGCCTCGGCGACGCGCCTTGCTCCTCCCACTTCCTGAGTCGCCAAGCTAACAGCAAGCCGATAACTCCCGGGGCAGCAAAAGCCAAATACGGAAGTGCGAGTTCCTCTGTACCTCTCCGGAGACCCTGATTGACAAGTACAAATACTCCAAGCTCAAGAGCAAGATAGAGGCAGAGAGCCCAAAGCATCTGCATCCAAAATTTTGCAAATAATCCCGGTCTGGAAGACGTCATCCTTGCCACTACCCGCAGGTAGCTTCGCTAATGTCATGTGCGATTTCCGTGTTCGCCACCACAGCAACCATGGCCCAAGAGGTGGCAGTAGTACCACTCCATATTGTGGTGGCTGCGAAAAGGCCAAGGCGCATGTCCCAAGCTCGTCGAGGCGCGACAGCATGCGTGGTGTTACCGCTTCTTGAGCAAAGGCCACATTTAAGGCGAATTCGTCGCGAACAAGGCCTTCGGCGCGAGCAGCCTTCCGGGCCTCATGCACCGCTAAGGCTGTCTGTTCTGCGCCCAGCGCGATCATAACGCCCATAACAATGATCCCGACTTCTTTCAGGAACTCGCGCCAGCCCTGAACCGAATGCCGCCTGTGGTGAATATCCACCCCCACGTTCCTTGCTATCCCGCGCCACCGTACCCAGTCCGCGTTCTCATGGCCCGCGTCCATACTACTGTGCCCGCGCGCCAATGCCCGAAAATTAGGCGTCGGTGGATCAAGCTGTCGGTGCCTTTGGCTTCAGCTGGACCAAGACCAACACCCAGCTCGCACTTTCATCCGGTCCGGTGCGCCCATTTTTCTGGGTTTTTTCTGAAGCACTCGCCGGTTGTTACAATTGCAGTCTGGGGTTCACACCCGCGCAGGCCTGCAGTGTTCAATTGATCGGATCGCGGCGAGTGCGGGGGGCGCATACATCGGATAGGCTGTCGCAGCGTGGCGGCTTTCGAGCCCTGGTTGATGTTGCTATACCCTTGCGGCCAAAGTTGAATCGGGAGCGGGTGGGAGGCTCGGGGGCGGAGTGACCAACAAGACGGATGCGGCCAGGCAGTTCGCCACGTCTTCCACTCTCGATCTGACGCCCTCCGAAAAATCCGAACTGGCCCGCTTCGAGGAGCTCCATGGTGGATGAACTGGACGATGTGCTGCGCCCGTCCGATACGGACGGTCGCGCGCTCGCGGCGCAGATCGCGCTGGGCGCAGACACCCGCGACAGCAGCGAGGCGCGCGAATATCTGAAGAAGCAGAGCCGCATCGCCGATCTCACAATCGACACGCTGCAGAAGAAGGACGAGTTCGAGCTCTCGCATCTGCGTTTCCGACGGTACAGCGATTGGACAAAGTTTGCGCTGGAGATCGCCGGCTGCCTGGTCGTCCTGCTGATCGTCTGCGGTCTCGCCACGATGGTGTGGAATGCGTCGCAGGATCGCGACCTCGTCGTCGATTCCTTCGCCGTGCCCCAGGACGTTGCCCAATCGGGCATGACCGGCAGCGTTTTGGCGGGCCGCGTGCTGGACCGCTTCGGCAGGATGCAGTCTCAGACCATCGCATTCTCGCAGGGCGCAGCCTCCTATCGCGGCAATTCGGGCAACGAGGTGCGCGTCGAAATTCCGAGCACGGGCATCTCGCTCGGTGAACTGAACAGGTACTTGCGCGAGTGGCTCGGGCACGAAGTCCATGTCAGCGGCGATCTCGTGCATGCCGATCAGGGATTTGCGCTCACCACGCGGTACGGCGCAGAGCCGGGCGCGACCGTCACGGGAAAACAGAATGATCTCGACGGTCTCATCAACAAATCGGCGGAGCAGATTTATGCCGCCGCCCAGCCGTATCGCTACGTCGAATACCTTGTGCGCAAGCGGCGCTTTGCCGAGGCGTCCGCGCTGCTTCCCAATCTCGCTCAGCGCGGAAGTGCAAAGGATAGAGCGCTCGCTAACGAGGACTGGGCCAAGGTCTATTTTTTCCAGGGCGACATGCCCCACGCGCTGGAGAGGGGGCGTGAAGCGGTGCGTCTCGATCCGGATAGTTCGCTGTCGCATGCCTGGCTGGGCGCGGCGGAAGGCAATGTGGGGCACGACGAGCTCGGTTACATAAACCTCGATGCCGCGGTGCGGCTCTTTGATGAAAATTCCGGCGCGGATCAGACAGTGTTTCTGCGCTTTGCTTTTGAAGCTTATCGGGACGAAGACACCGGCGATTTCGCGGGTGCGGTTCGCGCCTGGACGCAATTGGCGGATATACAGACTTTGCCCGACGCCAATGCCGCCGCGGCCGCTTCCGGGGATGCCGCCGCCATCCACGAGCCTTCGATTGCCCGCCGGTTTGCCTCCGGGATCGGATCGAAAGATCGTCAGGGGCGGCCGGAGGCGCAGCAGCCGATCTCCTCTTTCTACATTCATCTTGCAGAAGGCGACTGGGCGAGCGCTGTACAAGACGGCGCTGCGGCCAGGGCAATTCTTGATACACAGCCCGATCAGAAATGGACCGCGTTTCTTCTGGCTCCCGATGTTGCCTATGCCACCGCGCGAGCCGGCGATCTGAAGACGGCAAATGCAATGGTCGCTCGCGGGCCCTCCGATTGCGATGCTTGCGTTCGTGCGCGTGGACGGATCGCGGCGCTGGAGGGCCGCTGGACGGAAGCGGCGCGAGACTTCGCCCTTGTCGCCGAACGGTCTCCACACGAGCCGTTCGCCGAAACCTTCTGGGGCGAGATGCTTCTGCACAAAGGTGATCTGGACGGAGCCATCGCAAAGTTCGCCATCGCAAATCAGAAAGGCCCGCATTTTGCCGATCCGCTGGAGATGTGGGGCGAGGCGCTGATGCTGAAGAACCGTTCCGACCTGGCGCTGGCGAAGTTCGAGGAAGCAAACAAACACGCGCCGAACTGGGGCCGCCTGCATCTCAAATGGGGCGAAGCTCTTCTGTACTCTGGCAGGAAGGAGGAAGCGAAGAAAGAGTTCGAAACAGCGTCGCATCTTGATTTGAGTGACCAGGATGCAGCCGCGGTCGCGCGATCAAGGGCACGTCATGAATGACGAGCTCGAGTTTGAGGAGGCAGCCTCCGAGCGGGAAACGCCGACCGCCGATGCAGCAGCGGTGGCACTGGCGATGGGGGCGGCGGACCGGAGGCGCGCCAATGCGTTTCTCGATTCCCAGACTGCCATTGCCGAGCTGCGGCGTGAACACCTGCACGAGCAGCGCGGTCTTGAGATTTCGCATCTGAGGTGGCGTCGCTTCAACGACTGGGCACGCGCCGGGTGGCAGTCGATGCTGGGGCTGGTGGCGGCGCTCATTGTTGTCGTGATCGGCACGGCGATGTGGAACGCGAGCCACGCCAGCGGGCTCATTGTCGATGCTTTCACCGTACCGCCGGATTTCGAGCATCGGGGCATGGGCGGCGACGTGATCGCCGGCGACGTGACGGACAGGCTCGCTGCCATCCGCCAGATTGCCGTGAATATCTCGTACAGCAACACGGCCGATGTCAGCCGGAACAGCGCCAACGCGATCAAGGTAGAAATTCCCGATACCGGCGTCTCCATCGGCGAGGTCTGGCGATATCTGCGTGCCTGGCTCGGGCACGAACGCCAACTCACGGGCTCACTGCGCGAGGCTGCGGATGGGAGCCTCATACTCAGCGCCGCGTTGGACGGTACCGGCTCCTTCGTCGCGGCCGGCAAAGCCTCGGACCTGCCTGCGATGGAGCAAGAGCTTGCAGAAGCCATTTTCGGCGCGTTCGATCCCGTCAATCACATCAACTATCTGAGCGCGATAGGCCGCAGACGCGAGGCCATGGACGCCGCTGCGCGGTTCGCGTCGGTTGCGCGCGGCCTGTACCATGCCGATGCCTTTGCGCTGTGGAGCTACACGACAGCATTCGCGACCGGCGATTTTCAGGCGGCACTTGCGCGCGCGCATGTCGGGGAGAGCATTGATCCCCAACTCGCCGTTCCGCATGTGATGGCGGCACGAATGAATTTCTTCATGGGTCGCAGCGAAGACGAACTCGCCGAAGACCGGACGATCATGTCCCTGGCCAACGCCGATCAGTTGCCCGCGCACCAGGATGGTGGTTTCACCGAAATGCAGGCCCAGGCTGGCAGCGTGATCGCGCTGCTGGCAGGCGATTTCGCGCATGCGAAGAGGTGGAACTGCAGTCATACCTGCACGTACGCCGGTCTGCTTCTTTCCGACAGCATTATCGCCGCACGCCTTCACGACGGGCGCACGGCGCGCATGTTGCTCGGTCGTGGCTTCGCCGCCGGAGGCACCAATCTGGCCGACGCAGGAGAGGCCCGCTATTGGCTGGACGCAGGGGAGGGAAGATGGAGTGCTGCCCTCGCCGATACGCGCGGGCTCACCATCTCCTACGCAATCCGGCAAGGTGATTTCGACCCACGCTTCCTCGCGGTCACGCACGCAACCTATGTTGTGCCGCTGGTCGCGGTCGCGAATGCGCATATCGGGCGTTTCGCGGACGCTCATACGGCCATCGACCCGACGCCTGTCGACTGCGTGCCGTGCGAAACCGCACGCGGCGACGTTGCCGCGCTGGAGAAGAACTGGAGTGGTGCCGCGTACTGGTTTGCACACGCTGTTCGCGATGCACCGTCCGTTCCCTTTGCCCAGGCCGACTGGGGTGAGATGCTGTTACACAAAGGGGATTACGATGGGGCGATCGAAAAATTCCGGGAGTCGAATCGGAAAGGCCCTCGCTTCGCCGATCCGCTGGAGATGTGGGGCGAGGCGCTGATGCAGATGAACCGTTCCGATCTGGCGCTCGTAAAATTCGAGGAAGCAAACAAGTACACGCCGAACTGGTATCGCCTGCATCTCAAATGGGGCGAGGCGCTCGCCTGCGTTGGTCGAGCGAATGAGGCACGGGCACAGTTCGCTACGGCCGCGCGTCTCGATCTTTCGAAATCCGACCGAGCGGCGCTGGCGATCGCGGTGAAGCGCGTTGACGCGGGCAGGCCGTAACTTTCATACACTGCTGGATGCGTGAACGGCGGACGGTACAATGGAAGGACCAAAAAACCCGCAAAAATCCTGGATTTCTCGCGAGGCTACGAATCTGGGGGTCAGGAGTCGGCGATTTTGCTGGCGTTGTGAATGAGATCGTCCGTGATGAGTGTATTTCTTGGTTTTTGGGGTCGCCACTGGCGCGGTGAGTATCATCCATCGACTGGCTTCTGGATAGCGGGGATTGTCACCATTGCCGGTATCCGGTTCCTAACAGCCGTTTGGGCTTTTGGCAGTTCTAGCGTTAACGGTGTAAGTCCACCAATTGTGTTTGCTTGCGGTTTTGTCGTAAGTAATATCCTGATCACTTGCGTACTGACATGGTGGCTCGTTGGCGCTTTTAGATCCTTCAGAAAATCGCGCGGTACGGTACGGACATCTTTGGCCGCATCACTAAGCTTCGCGGTCGCCATTCTGGCTGCGGCTACGGTGGTTGTTTATGAGTACAGCACTTTTCTGAGAGCGGTCGATCTCTTTTTTTATCTGGCCGATGATCCCCACGCGGGCGACAGAGGCGTGAAAGTACTTAATGATAAAACTGTATTGGTGTACGGCTTCTTGTCGTTGTCTGTTGGCGAGAAATTGGAGATGATACTTGCGAAACAATCCGCCGTTCGCGATGTGGAACTTAGTAGCCCGGGCGGTCGAACGTGGGTAGCTGTGCATATAGCAACGCTTATCCGCGACCGGCGTCTTGACACGATTGTTCGCAATACCTGCGTTTCCGCGTGCGCCCTTGCTTTCCTCGGTGGTGTGCGCCGACTTGCTGCCGAAAGCGCCAAAATCGGATTTCATGCCGCCGCTGATAAGCAGTTCATAAATTTGGGGGCTAACGAATATCTGAGAGAGTGGGTAGTAAGAATGGGTGCCTCGCGCGATTTTGCATCAATTGCGTTTAATAGCCGAACGATGTGGTATCCCTCTTTTGCCCAGCTGCGTACTGGCCGCGTCATAACGGAATTGTACAAGCAGGGACCATAGGGCTGAATGGGCGCCTGTTTTGGCCCTTGCAACTGTTTTCTTAACCCCTAAAATCGGGATTTCCCCGGTCCATTGCTCAGATGCTCGCGCTCAGAATTGCAGTGGTGCTTTTATGTTGGATCGGCTTTTGTGCGTCGGCGGTGGCGTATCTGCGCGATGGGAATAACCGGTTTCGGGAGCGCCGGAACGGCTGTCGCCAGGCATCAGCCATCCGGCACTCCCCTCTGAAACTAGTGCAGAGGCGAGAAGTCAATGTTGCTCCTGAGTTCCCGGCTCCTTGTTTTGACGATGATCCTGCCTTTGCCCGCGTCGAGCGGTACCCTGGCTTCGAGATACGTGTCTTCGAGCACGCGGAACGTCGCCGGCTTGCCGTCGAATGAGACGGCAGTCGCCTTCGAAAATCCCTCGCCGAGGATGCCGAGCCACTGTCCGGCTCGCCCCGCCGGCAGTAGCGGCCGTACAAAAGAAGCCGTTCGGGGCAGCTTCAGACTATAGACGACGCCGAGATCCGCGTTGCCGCCCTGCCCGGTCACGCCGTAGAAGCGGCCATTGGTATGCAGGTAAAGTCCGGATGTAAGAACGCAACCTGCCTGGACCTGATTGCAGCTTCCCGCAGTCCCGAACCCGTTGAACACATCAGTATAGGTTCCCGAAGGCGTGATCTCGTAAAGGCTCTCGGGTCCATAACCGCCGCCGGCGTAGGCCGACGACGCGTCGTACAGGTTGCCGTCGGGACCGAGCGTCAAGAGAAAGTCGGGCGTCGCGGCATCGTCCGCTGCCGAGAAATTGTGCAGCGTAGTGTACGTGCCGTCCGGCGTGAGCCTGTAGATCGTGCCGTAGTTGCTCGGTCCTCCGATCGCGGTCTGACCGAAGAAATTGCCGTTCACCTGGGTGACGCCCGCAAATGGACTGAGCCCCTGCGCGAAATTGTAGACGATGGTAAGAACACCCGACGTCGTGATCTGGTAGAGCGTGCCGTTGTTGAAACCGTTGTTGCCGCCCTGATCGGTGGTGCCGTAGAGATTGCCGTCCGACCCGACAATCAGCGGTATCGGATTGACGTCGTAGCCGTCGCCAACAGCGGACGGGTAGGCTCCGTCATTTTGCAGATAACCTTGGAACACATGCAGGGTGGTAAAAGCGCCGGACGGCGTGACCTTGAAAACGGTGCCTTCGTTTGCGTTGTCGGCGCGCGTGGTGCCGTAGAAATTTCCGTCCGGCCCGAGGGTCAACGCGCTCGGCAGTTCCGAGTCAGCGGCATCATACGACGGAAATGAATAGATGATATTGAAGGACTTCTTTTTTGGGCTGAGCTGGAAAATGATACCGCTGCTGCTTTGATTGCCGTCCCATATCTCGCAGGTACCGTAGAGCAACCCGTCGGTTCCCAGCGTCATGCCCGTACTGCAGTCGGCACCCAACCCGAGGTCCGCCACCACCGTTTCGTCGCCGCGCGGTGTGATGGCGTAGATGCTGTCCCCTGTCTCACCGTACATGGTCTCGCGCCGGTCCTGGACCAGCAAGCCCGAAGGCTGGTCTCCCGAGGGCCCGTAGGGGACGAAATCGAAAATGGTGGTGAATTTGTCGCCGCCTCTCGCAAGAGCCGGCGTGATGGCCGGCAGGATGGCCAGAGCAGCTACCAGAATCACGGATGCGAGCGCGTTACGACCAGAGGAACAAGGGACAGGGCAGCCCAAGCCTTGCAAGCTCGCACGCGCCTCGGTGTTGTTCATCGTCGTCGCCTTCTCGGTTTGAGCGCAGACGATGACAAGCCATTTCCGGTGTCGCTTCATGCAAATGGATGAAAATCCGGCTACGGTGGCGTCCTCGGCTGGTCCGAAACCGACAGGGCGGGGTATCAATTGGTGGATTTCGAAGGGGAATTTCTCGACGTTGTCTATGAAGCAGCGGTCGCACCCGACCGATGGAGCGAGGTGTGCGAGCGATTCGCTGACCTGTTCCAAGGCGGCGCAACGACCCTCCTTATCCAGGATCAACTGACCGGCGAGGGAGAGGGGCTCTCGGTCCGCATGGACCCGGCAGAGCTGGCCCAGGTGTTCCGATTTGCCACGCGCAACCCGCTGCTAAGAATTGCCGAGTTTCCCGTGCGCCCGCGTGTTCTCACCGACGAGGAAAAGCTGTCCAAGTCGGAGCTCGTCCGTTCGGAGTTCTATAACGAATTCCTGCTCCCCAACGAGATTCATTCTCTGCTGATGGCGCGCCTGGTAGTGGAGGAAAGGATCACCGTCGTGCTTAACGTTGCCCGACCAAAGCACCGGGACGGCTTCGGTCGGGCGGAGATTGAAGCCGCCAGCCGCCTTCAGCCCCATCTGGTCCGGGCGATGGCAGTCAGCCGTCGATTATCCCGAATGGGCAGTATCGACGGTGGATTGAAAGCGTACATTGACCGGTGCGGGGACGGAGTATTTCTCGTCGACCGAGGGGCTCGAATTGCCTATATGAATGGTGCGGGCGAAGCACTGCTCGCCAGCTCGTGCGGACTATTTTGTAGCCACGGCGTTCTGCGCGCCGGATCGGAGCGCGCAACCCGTACGCTTCACGCCCTGATTTCGAGAGCGGCTGCGGGCCCTGGCGAGCATTCCGACGGCGCCGCGTCTCTTGAAAGACCCGGCGGACGTCCCTTATCGGCAATTGTCACACCGGTTCCGTCGCCTCACATTCCGGATTTCTGCAAATCATCGGTGGTGCTGGTGTCGGTACGCGACCCGGACAAAGCTATTCCGATATCGGAACAGCGATTGCGTCTTCTTTTCAATTTCTCCCGCGCCGAAGCGAGACTCGCCGTCCAACTGCTGGAAGGCAGGAGCCTGAAGGCGGCAGCCAACCGAATGGGCGTCAGCATCAACACGGTTCGGTCTCAGCTCGCGAGCATTTTCGCAAAAACCGATACACAGCGGCAGGCTGAACTGCTTCGCGTGCTGATGGCCTCTGCACCACGTCTTTCCGATGGAACGTCGTCGTGCCTGTAAATGGTCACGCGCGAGGACGGCTACCGGCAGCAAACAAGCTATTGATTGTGCCAGCCTTTTCCGCAAGTGTCGATGACGGGCGAGAAAGAGTCTGACATGTCGCAACGAGGTTTTTCGGCGCACAGCCTGGTCGGCGTCAGTGTCTGCGCAGGGATACTTTTTCTGTCCGCGATCAACGCACATGCCCAAACGGAGAAGACAATCTATTCGTTTTGTTCCGCGGCCCATTGCTCGGATGGTTCGTTCTCGAACGGTGTCGCGTTTGACGCGGCATCTGGCAACGTGTTCGGAGTTGCCTATTACGGCGGCAACAAGAATGGTTGTGGGGTGACGCCACGCACCTGCAACGGCGTGGTATACGAATTTACCCCGAGCACAAGCAGCTATTCGGTATTGTACAAATTCTGCAAGCAGCCAGGATGTTCGGATGGAGAGAACCCCTATCACGTGCGGCTGGTCGTGGACAGCGCCGGAAACCTCTACGGGACGACCGAGTATGGCGGTAACAGATCCAATGGCGGCGTGGTGTTTGAGTTATCTCCGGGGCAGAAGGGCTGGAAAGAAAAGGTCCTCTACACATTCTGTTCTCAGTTCCATTGCAAGGATGGATTCAACGTGCAGTCAGGCCTGACATATGCGGGCGAATCTTCGGGACAGCCGTACGATGGAGTCTCGCCACTATATGGGACGACGCTTTATGGGGGCGCGTACAAATCCGGTACTGTTTTCTCGCTAACTCCAAAGACCGGAACCAAGAAGTGGGCGGAGCGGGTGCTGTATTCATTCTGTGCCCAATCTGACTGCGTTGACGGGATGTGGCCAGCCGCCGTCCCTGCCATAGACGAACGCGGAAATCTGTTCGGTACGACAATATTTGGGGGCCAGTTTGGGAGTGGCGCCGTGTTCGAGCTGGTTTCGAACGGGGATTCTTATTTTGAGAACGTGGCGTACAGCTTTTGCGCAGAAGCGAATTGCACCGACGGAGAGGAGCCCTCGGGCGGTGTGACAGTCGATGCTTCCGGCAATCTTTTCGGGACGACCGAGGAGGGAGGTTCGTCGAACTACGGAGTTTTGTTTGAATTAACCGCTGGCTCGCTGTGGCAGTACAACGTTCTTACGAATTTTGATATAACGAACGGTGCAAACCCGAGTGGCCCGCCGACACTGGATGGTTCTGGAGGGGTCTACGGCACAACAGCCGGATTCACAGATGGGATTGGCGCAACTGTTTTCGACTTCAATGGCACTCTCCAAACGCTCTACACATTCTGCGCCGGGAAGGGCTGCCCAGACGGCTCCTTCCCCAATTCCAATCTGGTCCTCGACAATTCCGGCAACATCATAGGAACCACCCAGACTGGCGCGAGGCGCAACAGCGGTACGCTGTTTATGGTATCTCCAGCGGCGAAGCGCTAAGCTCATAGTTCCAGTGTTCAACTCTTGGCTTGGCGACTTGAATGTCGCCAAGGCGGGCCGAGCAACGTAGGTGAATTTGTATACGTGCGCGATTGACGCGAGGTGGTATGAACAAGGTATAGCGGCGTCTGGTGAACCGCCTGGAGTGAACGCATATAACTTGCCACTGATTTGTGGTCTTCTCAACAGCCCCAGGACCGACTATCGGCGCGTTTTGCAACAGCGGGGTTTGCCTCGAGCCATTTAGGTGGACCATGAATTCTGAGTTGAGGCTTTATCTCGCCATCATTTGGACATCCGATCCGAGCCGCCCTGGTCAGCGCGTTCGTGCCCTTGCCAAAAACCCACAGGAGGCGAAGGCGAAGCTCGCAGACTATGGTCAGGGAAATGTTTTTAATCTGCACAATGAGGAGGATGCAGCTAAGCCGCGATAACGTTGGAAAGTAGGCGAAATTGGACGTGCCGGCCAAGAACGGGGGCAAGTTCAAATCACGCCCAGACTCAACGCGTCACTGGATGAAACTTCGGGGCAATGGCACCGCCAAGTACACTGTCGTGATCACACGACAAAGCAAGCAACTCTTGCAGGCTGGTGCCGCAAGGGCGCAAGGCTGTGTTGGTCATCTTGCGGCTTCCGTTGTAGTCATCCATCCGCCGCCCAGCGTCTGAAACACCGCAATCTGATCGTCGACGATCGCTGCGTCCGATTTGGCAACGGCACTGTCCGCCGAAACCAGCGCCTGCTCGGATGTCAGCACATCCAGTGTGCTGATGGAGCCGCTTAGCAATGCATCGTGGGCGAACCGATAGGCCTGGTCCGCTTTCGTCTGCGCCACACGAAGCGAGTCGCGTGATTCAAGATCGGCGCGATACCGCGCGAGTGCCTGCTCGGTGTCGCGCAAGGCGTTCAGCACGACGGAGTCGAAATGGTCCAGCGCGGCGCGGCTGTCGGCTTCCGCTTCGCGCACGCGGGCGCGCGGCGCCGACTGGTTGGGAAATGTCCAGCTAATCGAGGGCCCAACACCCCAGGTAAGACCGCTTTCCTGCGACAAAGTTGGAAGGTTGGGGCCGATGCCGCCGTAAAATCCCGTGAGACTGATGCGGGGATACAGATCGGCCGTGGCGACGCCGATGCGTGCGGTTGCGGCCGCCAATTGACGTTCGGCTTCGCGCACGTCGGGGCGACGGCGCAACAGGCTCGCGCCGTCACCAACGGGAATGCGGCCGGCCAACTGCGGCGCGCTTGCGCATGTCAGCGTTTCTACCGGCGCGTTTTGCGGCGTTCGGCCAAGCAGTGCCGTCAGTTCATAAAGCGAAACCCTTCTTTCGCCTTCCAGTCCGGGAACTTCCGCATTGGTCGTAGCCGCAAGGCCCTGCGAGCGAACCACGTCGAACAGAGCGTTAGCACCGGCTGCATGACGGTCCGAGACGATCTGGGCTTCGCGCGCGGTGACTTCGGCCGACTGTTTTGCGACGGCAAGTTCATTGGTCAACGAGCAGATGCGGGCATAGGCTCTCGCCGTCTCGGCCGCGATTGCTACGCGCACGGTATCGCGCGCTGCGGCCGCAGCCTGCGCTTGGTCTTTTGCCTGTTCTATCTGCCGCGTGACGTGACCAAACAGATCCAGCTCATAGGTCAGTGAAAAAATGTCCTCCAGGACCCAGGTGTCCCGCGGCTTGTTGCCGCCAAGCTCCAGAATCTCGTCGGTGACGGCATCGCGCCCGTAAACGCTGCCGAGATGGACATCGGTGCTTGGTGTCCGGCCGGCACGCGCTTCGTCGAGCACCGCACGGGCGGAGGCAATATTGGCCTCAGCCGCCGCGAGATCACTGTCGGCGTGGAAAGCCTCGAGGATCAGCGCATCGAGTTTCGGGTCACTGTACAGACGCCACCATGCGTCGGGCGGCTCTGCCGCGCCCGCGCTCTTCAGATCCACGTCCACAAGTGGCGCTTGAGAACCCGATGGCGGTTGCGGTGCGTGGTAGTCGGGACCGACCGCGCATCCCGCGATGGCGACTGCGCCAAGCAACGAACCGCAAAAACGGCCCGCGCGGTTCATGGCGTCGCCTTGCCCGGGCGCGGAAAGAGCGGCTCATGCGATGCAGGCCCGATCGGCGCGGGTTTCTGCGCCACCGCGATCATCAGTGCCATGGCGGCGAGCAATCCCAACACCCAGAAAGTGTCCATGATCCCCTGAAGGATCGACGCGCGATGGACCGCAAGCGCCAGCACGTCCGGCGCGCGAACGGAACCGAGATTCGGGTTACCGCGGCCCACCGCGCCCGCGTCGCCGTGCAATCGGGCGATGACGTCCGCGCTTCCGCTTTGTACATGCGTGCCGAGGTGATTGGAGGCGATCTGCGCGCGTACGCGCGCCAGCGTTACTACGAGGGCCAATCCCAATTCGCCGCCCATCAGGCGCGCAGTCTGCAGGCCGGCGCCGAAAGTGAGCGCATCTTCGGGCTTCAGGTTCAATATCGCGTAGAAGACAATTCCCGACAGGGCGAAGCTCTGGCCCATCGCCTGCATGAGCTGCGTTTTGAGGAACTGATCGGGTCCCCACTCCGGCGTGATCGAATGCGCGACAATGAGGGAAGCAATACTGATGAAAACAAAACCGATGCACGCCACAACACGCGGGTCCGTCCGTCGCAGCATCAATGCGGCAAGCGGACAGAAGAGCAACTGCGGCACCGCGATCCACATGAGCGACTGGCCAACTTCGAGCGAACGGAAGCCTCGAACCACCTGGAGATATTGCGGTATCAGATAGGCCGTTGCGAGCAGCGTCAGCCGCAGGAATCCAATCAGGATAAGCAGGCGGGGCAGCGGCCCGGAAAACACAACCTTCAGGTTGGTGCCAGGATGATCCGTACTGCGTTCGTGAACGAGAAAAGCCGCAAATAGAACGATCCCGGCGAGGAGGAGGCCACCAACGAGACCCGAGTTCAGCCAGTCAAGCCGGTTGCCCTGGTCGAGCGCGGCATAGATAAGCGCGAGCCCGACCCCTCCCGACGCAAAGCCGTACAGGTCTGGCGGCGGCGCGTCGGGGTGCACGGGATCGCGCGCGACCCCGAAATACAGGCACGCCGCCATGATCCCGGCCAACGGCACGTTCTGCCAGAAGATCCAGTGCCAATTGAGATGATCGATGTACCAAGCCTCGAGCGACGCCGCGATATTGAGAGAGAGTTCGAGATTGAGCGCATAGAGGGCGACTCCCCACGCCAGGTAACGCGGCGGCATATTGCGAACCACGAAGCCGATCGTTAACGGAATGAAAAATCCCGAAGCCATGCCGCTGGCGAATTGAAGCGTCAGGAAGGCGTGATAGTTCGGAGCAAGCGGAAGCAGAACGGAGATCAGGCCAAACGCGACGGCCGCCTGCAGAAGAATGCGGCGCGGGCCGTAAATCGTTCCGATCCATATGGCAACAGGTAGTATGACCATCTGGCCGACAGATTGCGCGGTCGTGATCCAGGCGCCTTCATCGAAGCCTGCGTGAAGTGCGCCCCTTATGTCCGCCACGCCGAACGTGGATAACCGTCCATTGAGTGTAGAGATGAAAGTGCCCATCAGCACGGCGGTGAGCCCGTACCACGGAATTGACTGCGGGGCCGGCGGAGCCGCGGTGCCAGTGCCGCTCACGACCGCCCATCACGCGCGTTGACTTCCACCACCACGGACATCCCCGGCCGCAGGCGGTCAGCAAGTCCGGCCGCATCGTCGATCGCGATCTTGACGGCAATTCTCTGGACAACCTTGGTGAAGTTTCCGGTCGCATTGTCCGGCGGCAGCAGCGCAAACTCTGAGCCGGAACCGGGCGAAAAGCCGATGACATGCCCGCGCAGAACGTAACCGGGAAAGGTATCAACGCGCACCCTGGCGGCCTGCCCGACCGCCATATGCGTCAGCTGGGTTTCCTTGTAATTGGCAATGACCCAGACGTGCGGCAGCGGTGTCAGCGTTGTGATCTGGGTTCCGACGCCGACGTACTGTCCCTTGCGCACCTGACGCTCTCCAAGCACCCCGGCCTGGGGAGCAACGATGCGCGTGTACCCGAGATTGATCAGCGCCACGCTGAGGTTGGCGTTTTGCGCCGCGATAGAGGCCCGCGCCTGCGCCGCCTGCGCGTCCAGGACGCCCAACTGCCTGCGCGCCGCCGCTGCCTGCGCCTCGTTTTGATGGAGCTGGGCTTCCAGCTGGGCCCGCGTGGTTTTGAGCTTCTCGCCTTCTTCCGTCGAAGAAGATCCCGTCGCCAGCAACTTCTCCTGCCGGGCAACGTCGCGGGTGTTCTGATCGAGCGCTGCGGTCGTCGATAGCACGACCGCGTCTGCCGCCCGCACGTTGGCCTGCTGCAAGACGATTTGCGCCTGTACGGTCTGGTTCTGCGCCCTGGCCGTCGCAACGGCGGCCTCGGCCTGCGCGACCGCGGCCCGGTAGTCATCATCGACGACAGCCGCCAGCAACTCGCCCGCATGCACGCGTTCGAAATCCTGGGCGGGAACCGTACGTAGGTAGCCCGGTACTTTGGCTGCGATCGGCGTGATGTCGGCTTCCAGATAGGCGTCGTCGGTGGACTGCCAGCCCGGGCTTCCCTCCCAGCTGTTCCACTGCGTCGTTACGACCACAACGATGGCAACGGCAACGACGAATACTGTGAGCCGCCAAGCAATCTCAAGGCTGTGATGCCAGGAGAGTTTCGCCCGACCCTCTGTCATGACTCGCTTGTGCCCATCACCTATTCGAGTGTCAGTTTGTCCGCCCCACCGACCGCTCCGTGCGCCAGTCCGGTCCGACTTTCCGACGCCTGCCGACCGGCCATGATCGACTCAGGTCGGCGCTCTCGTGGGCGAGATACAACCTGATTCGTTGTAACCGGGCCATATTTTTTCGCTGGGCGCCCTGCCACCGCCAATGCCGTTATGATTCTTCGAGAGGCTCCTGACCGCGGGCAACTGTGTTTTATTGAAGGTGATATGTGCGTCGGACGTGAGCGCTTCCAAAATGGTCTTGCCCGCTGCTCACGCTGTTATCGCGTAGCAACCCGAACAAATGCCATGAACCCGTGCGGGTCGCCGCCGTACGAAGGCGCGATGTCGGATGGCACGAAATCGAACGCGTAAAGCGCGCCCAGGCCCAGCTTCAGGAGTCCGGCAACGGGCCAGTCGTGGATTGCGCCGACGGTAAGCTGCCCGACGCGCTCAATACGGCCAAAGGCGTCCACTTCGTTGTTCTGCTCCCACTCGGCGCGGCTGAACGCCGTCCATGGACCAATCGCATATTCGCCTTCCAGCAGAACGCCGTTCAAATTCGTGCCGTCGCTCTCCTGCTTCAGCCCCCAGGCAAGCGTTGCCGCAAGAGAGGAGTCGTCGCCGAACTTCGTCACGTAGGTTGCGCTGGCCGTGGTCCGATTCTCGTTCAGCTGCGGCATGATTTGTTCGGGACTTTGGAGATAACCCCACGACACCTGCATCGACCACTGCGGGTCCGGGTTCCAGCTCGCGCGCACGGATGTTGAGTCCAGACGAATCGGATCGAAATCATAGCGAAACTGATCGGGTTCGCGGCCGGTGAACTGCGACACTTCCAGTTTCCAGTCGTCATGAAGGAAACCGCCCGTCACAACGCCGAAGGTAATGTGTGTTGAATCCATCCAGTGATGTGTGATCGGGGCGTCCGGAATGTCCATGCCGCTCGGGCGGTGCATGAAAGCGGGCGGACCGAGCGCCGGCTCGCCCGGATCGGCTGCGTACACAAACAAACTGTCCGCGCCATCGAGCGGGTGCGCGTAGGACGCGGAGAGTTCCATGACGAGATCGTGCGGATGCTGCCGGTCGACAAGGGGCGTCGTGCCGTTCGCCGTTTCGCCGCTGGCGAGCAGGAGCGGATAGCCGCTCTTTCCCATGAGGGGGTCGGGGCTCAGCATGGCACGCAGATTCACGATGTCGCCGTTGTGCAGATCGCGCCGCGCCGCGCCCATCAGCATGCCTTCGAGAAATCCCTTGTCGGCTCCCCGCGGACCGCTCTGCGTATCGTAGACGCCGGTCAGCATCAGGTGACTCATCAGCATCCAGCCGTCCGCCATGGTGTGCACCGCGCCATGGGAAGAATTGTCAGGTTGCCAGCTCGTGCCGGAGGAATCGCGCGTCATCGGGTAGGCACCCAGAATGCCGCCCGACTGCATATTCATATTCATCATGTCCGTACTATCGGCCGGCGATGAGTCGACCGTCGGTGGCATGTTCATCCCCGGCATTGCAGCACTGGAACCGGTTTGCGCTGCGGCCGGCGCCAAAGCTGCGATCAGCATCAGAGACGTCGCCATAAGGCGCATCGTCTTCTTTCCGATCAATGC
>Ga0070731_10001199_pt1 | contig 28052 bp, 28 predicted proteins | sample Coa_R1_2_FD_66448 | JGI IMG/M metagenome (GOLD analysis project Ga0070731, IMG submission 66448) | Surface soil microbial communities from Centralia Pennsylvania, which are recovering from an underground coalmine fire - Coalmine... | ecosystem: Environmental > Terrestrial > Soil > Unclassified ... | reverse complement strand
ATATAACATAAAATTTTCTATTAACCGTGAAAATATAATTAGAGTATCCACGCCTGATGGAGCCAGTAATATTGCGCCTGATAGTAATCATTTAGATGATAAATTTATAAAAAAATTAAAAAAAATAGGATGGACTGAAAAGGCGATTAAAAAATTAGAAAAAATATTAATTAATCCTCATAAATGGAAAAATTTATACAAATATATTGATGATAAAACGGGAGAATTAAGTGAAAATTATTGGGATCAAAAATAGATAAATTTGATAAATACAATTTGATAATTAAATTTTTAATGCTTATGAGCATTAAAAATACGCAAAATTATTTATTATTTTTAGAAAAAAGAAAAATTGTTAATAATCCATATTTTTTGATTAATTCCCGTTAATCTATATTCTATAATTTCTAAATTAGAATAGCTAGTATATATACAAGATAATCCATAAATTAAAATGATAATCAATAATTTATAATATCTTGATTCGAATAATCTGTATAAAATATAGTAAAATAGCCATTCATCCAAAAATAGAAAAAATCTTTTTACGATATAAAATATTAATACCGAAGCATCTAGCGAAGCATTTACAACTATATTATTCATTATTACAATGTGGATAACATTTTTGATATACATTAAATATATCATCTCCATAAAAAACAAATTCCGAAATTGACGCGCCTAAATATAAAGCAATTATGTATAAATAAGTTATATTAGCTTTATAACCTAAAATATAATTTATTAAAAAATATGCCAACATTAACACGAGTAACCACATCCAATGATGAATATGATAACACATTTCATTTTCGATCGTGCAATTTTTTAAATCTGTATTCGCTACTATAACAAAATTAGGAACGTATTTTCCCTCTGTATTTTTAGATTTTCCACCCACTATCCAAGATAAAACGAAACCGACAACAAAGCATATAAAGATTATAATTATATCTTGCATTAAAATCGAATATTTTTCTTATTTTAATAAGAAAAATAAATTATTTATTTTTAATATTTAAATTATTTTTAACAGAAAAAAACGCATGGTTCTTTTAATCCGTATTTTGCGGCGGCTTTAGCAAAAGATTTTACGTAGCTAAAATAGATCCATAATATGTACATCATATTAAAGATAAATCCTGATATAATTCCTGGAATTCCGTATTTTGAATACATTACTAGCATTGTGCCTATTGTCCAAGCTACTGCGATGTATATATAGTTTCTGAGAGCGTCTGCGGCGTTCTGAAGAGTCTCATTATCCTTGCAAAAATTGATCACGCTGAATTTTGAGCTCATCTCTACACTCCCGATGGCCGATTGTATCGAGGAATAAAATAATCCTTCTCCTAACATTTTTGGATAATTTAATGGTTTTTTAGATGACATTTTTAAAATAAATTTGTTATATTTATATAAGCAAAAATATTAATTAAATTTACTTTTTAAATTGTATTTTTTTTTCAAACTTTTAAGTTTGAAAAAATTATTTTTTAAATTTATTTAATAAACTATACTAAATTACACTATTTTATATTATTAAATAATATAAAATTATAATTTTACTAATTTGTTGTATTTTAAATTAAGATTGTATTTTAACAGAAAAGTTAAGTTCTTTATTGTGAATTTTGGTAATATGGTTTTTCAAATTACCAGCTTGGGTAAATGTTTTATTGCAATATTCGCATTTATAAGGAGTTTCTCCGGTATGAATTCTAATATGCGTTTTTAGATTTCCGCTTTGATTAAACATTTTACCACAATATTCACATTTATAAGGAGTATCTTTAGTATGAATCCTAACATGTTTCTCTAAACTAGCAATTTGTTTAAACATTTTATTACAATATTCACATTTATAAGGAGTTTCTTCAGTATGGATCCTAATATGATTTTTTAGATGTGAGCATTGTTTAAATGTTTTATTACAATATTCACATTTATAAGGAGTTTCTCCGGTATGAATTCTGATATGCGCTTTTAGATTCCAACTTTCATAAAATATTTTATCACAATATTCACATTTAAATTTTTTTGTAAATGCGAATTTGTCTAAATTTTTTTTAGAAAATTTATAAGAAGATTCTTCGCCATGAATTCTAATATGTCTCCTTAAATTTCCATTTTGTATGAATTTTTTATTGCAATGTTCGCATTTATAAAGACTTTTTTTAGTATGAATTTTAATATGAGCATTTAAATGACCACTATGATCGAACGTTTTATTACAATATTCGCATTTATTTTTATAAAATTCATCAATTTTAAACTTTTCTGCGGCTGAATTAACTTCAGGTTGTTCGTTATATTGTGAAACATTTATAGAAAAATCTTCATCGTCTGAAATAATTAAAAATTCGTCTTTTATTTCTTTATTTTCAATTTTCGCGGAAATGTTTTCAAATTTTATTTCTTCATTTTCAAGCTTTATACGTAGATTTTTAATTTGTTCATTTTCAAAATTTGTCTCCTCAAAATTACGTTTCATTCTTGTAATATTGTTGAAATTTATAATTTAATAATTTCAATTTTATTTTTATATTAATTAAATTGCTTTTTCATGTTAATTAAATTATATTTTTATGTGAAAATGTGTGTTTTTATATTTATTTATTTTTAAAAATTGAAATATAATTTTTTATTTATTTTAAAATTTAATCAAATCAAAATATGGGTCGATATTTTTTAATTGGCAACAATACTAAAAAACAAATTGTCAAAAATGGTTCGTATTGGAAGGCCGATGCATGGTGCGATTGTTATCAAGTAATGCATCAATATGGTTGGGATAAAACAGACGATATATTTACAGAATCTGATGACAATTCTCATTATAAATTAGTTTATGATTCAGATTTAAATATTTTAGAACAAATTTCCATTGATATTACGGAATTATCTTGTGAAAATGATGAAAAACAAAACGAAATAAATATTCCGTTTCAGGTTGATAATTTTTGTTATAATGAGGTAATTTGTGGATATAAAAAATATTCTGAGCTAAATCACATCCCTGAATGGGATGGAAAAAAATGTAAAATTTGTCAATATATTCAAAATAAGTCGAACTTGTAATTAAATTAGTTTTTCTTAATTTTTTAATCGAATATTTTCGATTAAAAAAATATAAATTGTAATATATTTTATTTGCGTTTTCATTTTAAAAAATTATAATTTTTCGGTTATAAAACCATTTTCTTCACTAACTTTTTTGATAAACTCGGTATATTCGTCATTTTTATATAAATATACGCTAACTATTTGTTTAATATTTATAATATAGTTTATCATCTCTATTAAAGTTTCGAGCCAATTATACTTGTCGTACCAAACATCTTCTTGTAAAATACGAATGACAGAGTATCGATTTTTATTAGCACAATTTTGTTTATAAATATCTCTTTTTTGAGTTATCTCTGGTAATACCCAGTTGCTTATTTGTCTAAAATGTTGTGCCCCGTCTAATTCTATTATAATAAAAAAATCGGTCAAACAAAAATCAAATGGTAGAGGGCAATTTGTTTTGATATTTACACACCATTCACTTTTAAATTCACGTATTATATTTGAATAAAATTGTGTTAATTCTTTAAATAATTTTAATTCGGTTTTATTTTTACAATTAGGACAACCAGATTTAGCATTAATATGCCCTTTAATTGATGGATACCACGTTAGTAAACAGCTATTACATTTAATAGGTATGACGCTTTTTCCACCATTAATATGTTCTTCAGTAATCTGGTGATAATCAAAATTATTTCCATGAATATCTTTGGCTTTTTCTAAAAATAATTCTAAAGTATAAGGCGCATTTTTATTGCAATTAGGACAGCCACATTTTCCAATAATATGCGAGTTAATGGTTGGATTCCATTTATATTGACAAATATTACATTTTATAGGCAATTTACTGTCGGAACTTTTAATATCTTGTTCAATAATTAAAGAATAATCGTAGTTATTTCCGTGAATTTCGATTGCTTTTTCTTTAAATCTTTCTAACGTGTAAGGCGCGCGTTTATTACAATTTGGACAACCACATTTTCCATTAATATGGTTGTTAATTGTTGGATTCCATTCATAATTACATATATTACATTTAACTGGAATATTACTCATGACTCCATTATTAAAATGTTCCTCACTAACTTTAGAATAATCATAATTATTATCATCAATTGTGTTACTTTGTTTTAGGAATTTATCTAAAGTCCAAGGAGCTTTTTCACTACAACTAGGACAGCCATATTTTCCATTAATATGTATGTTAACAGTTGTATTCCATGAATATTCGCACGTTTTACATGTTAATGGAATGCTACTCATTACTCCTTTAATATGATCTTCAGTTATTTGCGAATAATCATATTTATCTCCATGAATTGTTTGTCCTTTTTCTAGAAAAAATGATAGATTATAAGTTGGCCCTCGTGTGTTACAATTAGGACAACCAGATTTATCATTTATGTGCGCGCTAATTGTTGGGCTCCATTCATTATTACAATTATTACATTTAATTGGAATGTGGCACCTAACTCCCTTAATATGTTGTTCAGTAATTTGAGAATAATCATAATTATCACCGTGAATTATGTTACTTTGTTTTAGGAATCTCTCTAGGGTCCACGGATTTTTCCCACTACAACCGGGACATCCATATTTGCGGATAATATGGCCTTCAATTGACGGTGACCAAATATTTTCGCACGTTTTGCATATGATCTGAACATGACTTCCTGAACTTTTAACGTCTTGTTCAGTAATTAAAGAATAGTCAAATTTATCATTATGAATTATTTTACCTCTTTCTTTAAATCTTTCTAACGTCCAAGGCGCATTCCACATAGTTTTCTTTATACATTCAGGACATCCTTGTTTACCATTTATATGTGCATAAATTATTTTAATAAATTCGTTATTACATTTATTACATTTAATTTTAACTTTACTTCTCGAACTTTTTATGTCTTTTTCAGTAATTTGAGAATAATCATAATCATCGCCATGAATTTTGACACCTTTTTCTATAAAAATCGCAAGATTATATATCGTTTTAGACATTTACCAAAAAAATATACTCTTAAAATATCAAAAATTATGTAATTTTATGTGTGATTTTTTAAAATTTATTTATTTTCAAAATAAATAAATTTTTAATTCAATTTTAATCAAAAGTAATTATTTTTTTTTACAAAGTTACAGACGGTTCATACTTTGAATATTTATCGCCGGAAGTTATATAAACATCGTTTACTTTATTTTTTATTTTAAAAATATTTTTTATAAAAGTTTCGCTCATATCGAACGAACATTCTGTATTTTCGATCGGCAATTTTCCTTTTTTTAAATTATATTTTATTAATAATTCACACTGATATGGCCATGATAAATTATCCTTTTCCGTAGGTTGATATTTTATAATAATTACGGTTTTGAGAATAGGATTAGGTTTATATTGTAAATGAGTTATAGAATTTCTAGGTACTGACAACTCCCCATTCGGATGTTTTTTATTCTTATTAAAAACAACGATATTACAATTATAATATATTGCAAAAATATTTATAAATAAATCTGGGTCAATATACGCATCTTTTTTAATAAAATAATTTCTAATATCATCATAACTATAATCATACAATTCCTGTTTAGAAACCACAAAAAAATCATCATTCTGTCTCGATATTTCATTTAAAATAATATCTACTCTATCATATTTCTGTTTTAACGACATTTCCACATATTTTTTATTAAAAGCTCTTTCTAAACAATGAATAAAACTATCGGGGCTATGTACAACACCCAACCTAAAAAAAGGCGTGGATATTTTATTTTTAGTTTTTATAGATTTATAATCCAATAAAATAGCTATATTTTGTAAATTAAGAGGTAATTTTGCAATTCTACCTTTTGGGGTAAGTTTATCTTCTGATAAAGGACGTTCTGCAATGGTAATATTTTCATCTTCTATATTGGCTCCAATTTCAATGGAACTAACATCTACTTTTTTCTTTGTTTTTCCCTTTGTCTCTCCACTCTCCGCGCTAGCAAATTGATTTTCAACAAAACAGCATGGCAAAGTAGGATATTCTTCATAATTTAGATCATTTTTTTTCTGTTTAAGTAGGCCTGGAAATATCCAAGTTTTATTTTTATCATGTTCTTCTCTCGGATAACATGCGTATAAATCATTAGAATTATTAGGCCATCTTAACATTCCATTTTTTAATAAATCAGCTCTTATATTTTCTGGCGCTTTTTTAAATTCTTCGATAGTTTTACTTACATTTGTAACTAAATATGGTTGTTTTTGATGTTGACATTTTGTTGAATATCCCATTTTAAATGCATTAGGATTATGTTTTCTTAAATTTTGTAATCTTATTCCTGTTTTTTCATCTTCTTTTTTCGCTTTTATCTTTTTTATTAACCCTTCAAAGTCCACTTTATCATATAAATTTTCATATAGATTTATAATATCAAAATATTCGCTTTTATATATAGCGAAAAAATATCTAAAAATAGCTATAAAACTATCGACCTGTTTTAGAGAAGATGCCCTAGAAACTCTAACATTTAACCAAGAATCATTTTGAGTTATAGTTTGCGTTACAGTTATAGTTAAATTTCCTATATTACCTACTATTTTTTGGTTTGTTGATGAATAATAAAATACCGTTCTTTTTTCTTTTTTTAATACCGACTTCTCAGATTCATCAGCAAATAAAAAATATGAAAATAATGGATTATTTGCCATTAAATCAGCAAAAACTCCTATATTAAATTCTCCTTTTAAATTTAATAGATCTAATTTTGACCCTTTTACTCTAGCATCTAAAATGGTAAATTTTCCTGCAACTTTTTCTTGAATAGTATCGACTATATTATATTTTATTCGATTTTTAAGAGATGAAAATAATTTATTTCTTATATTATCGGTCCAATTTTTATCTATTTTAACATCTTTGGATAAAATTAAGGTATCTGTTATAATTCTAATGGAATTTCCCTCTTGCCAAACACCTTTACTATAGGTTATTTTTTCTTCGATAGGATTTAAAATATAAAAATATATCGCTTTTGAGGAGTATAATTCATCATTTTCGTTTTGTTTAGATTTTTTAGATTCTGATATCCATTCATTTGGTGGTATGACATGTTCGTAAACTTTAAAAAATGAGCGAGAATCATCACGTAAAACTATAAAAGGTACATTTTCAGAGACTGTAAGAGCATCGAATATTTCATATAAAGAGTTACCTTTATCGGTACTTAAAAAAGTATCCTCGATAATCTCTTCTAAGGTAAAAGGTAATATTTTTGGAAGAGAATCATAATCAACTTTTTTTGCAATTTTTTTATAAATATTTGTTTGAGATTCTACCAAATTACGAATTATTTTCCATCTAGACGGAATTATTTTTATAATAAATTCATTTATAGTTTTGTAAATAGTGTTTGCATTTCCAAAATTAAATTGCAACGTTTGTAAATATGATTTTATTTTCTCTTCGTAAACATTTTCAAAATTATTTAAACTAATCTCTGCATATCCTTTTTCTATTAACCATAAATAAACTATATTATGAATTCCATTAAAATTAGGATATAATTGCCTTATATAAGTTAAATTTTCTAAATTTACCAATGAACTTATAGTCCATTTTGATAAAATATCACGAATATCTTCGATCTTATATTTTTTATTTTCTTCAAATTTTTCATAATTTTTAGAAAATCTTAAAAATTGAGGCAGAGTTAATGTGCGCCTATTTTCTTCTTTATCTTTTAAATTTATTGCGTATCGGTTTAAAATAGAGATGTTGTCGTCAAATTGATAAATATGTATTTTTTTCTTATTAATAATAATATCGTAAGATGCCATCTTTCATAAAAAGCTTTATTTTATAAAGATTATTATAATTTGATAATATAATATTTTATTTAATTATTACATTTATTTTTTAATTCTTATCCGTAATCAGATAAGAATATTTTTATTAATACTGAAAATAAATTTTTATTAGTTAAATTTTCTAAAATAATATTTTAAACATGGCAATCTTTGCATTCTTGAGATAAAGCGCTAAAATAAAATGCTTTAATGCTGTCATAATTCGGTGATTCTTTCTGCACTAACGGATTATCTTTTGTGATATTTTCATTCGCTAAATCATGTAATAAATAACTATAAAAAAATGCATCGTGATTATTTGTGAGATAAGGATCTGGAGGGAACATTTTTATTTTTTCTTCTAAATTTTTTTTACATATTTCGCAAGGTAAAAGTTTCTTATAACATTCTAAAAATTGTTTATACGCATTTGCATTTTCAGGACGAAAAGTTGCACTTATAATATGTAAAACTACCCACATTGGTGGTCCCCAAAAATCTCTTCCCCTTACGGATGCAGGCGGCTCTGAATTTGATCTTTTTTTTCGATTCATTTTAACCTTTAATTTTTGTTAATAAAAAATATTTTATTTTTCTTAATAAAAAGCTTTAAATAAAGAAAATTTTTTAGTTTTGTTTTTAAATTCACAAAATTTATTCTGAAAAATTTTTCTATAAAAAATTTATTTTTTCACATTTATCTGGCACTCCAGATCTTTCTAACGCGTCAAATATATCTTGAAAAGTTCCATAATAATGAATAAATGGCGTGTCACATATTTCACATTGATAGATTGTATATTTTAATGATTTTGATGCATAATATGGTAATTGTCTTGTTTTTAATTTTTTCCAGATATGCAAACTACCATAGCCATTTCCCTCGATTTGACTTTTATTTTCCATTTTATTTTTTTATTTTTATTTAAAAATAAAAATTTCAATATTTTAAAAAATGAAAATTGATAATTAAAAAAAATTAGTTAGATTTTTAAACAAAATAAAATGAATTTTGCAGAAGAAATGAAAAATTTTAGATTGAAATTAACTGAAGATTGCAATCAAAACATAAAGGAAAAAATTAAAAATGCAATAAAAAATGATCCGTATTCGAATAGTTGGGAAATAGATCTTCCATCTAATTCTAACGCTAGAATTAAAGAATTTTTAGATAAGGAAGGATTTTTATCAGCCGATGTGTGTCCTTACAGTTTGGCAAAAAAGACTGATAATTCAATACGAATTTCTTTCAAATAATATATTAACGATGATTTTCCACTCTTTTAAAGAGTGGAAATACTTAAAACTAAAGTTTTAACTGGGTAAAATACAAGTATATAATCCATGAACATAATATCCTTGAGAATAATTACCATTAGAACCAGGTGTAATTGGTAGATCATTATAGCCTATACTTCCTGGTAAATTTCCTGCACAAGGCATCGGTCCAAAACCACTATCTTTATTACTAGGATCAAAAGTGACGTTACAAGTAGTTTTTCCATCGCATAATGACGCTAAATATGCGCTAGAATCTCTAGGTCTGCAAACTCCCTGAGCATTACACATATTATTAACGACAGATTGTAATGGAATATTTGGTTTATTTACTACCGTGGTACTTACGTGAGAACATAAAGGATAAGAAGAACAAAATTGTCCTGTATATTGATCTGGAGCATTACACGTACTTCCACTGTTAACTACGCATTGATAACTTGCAGTACCATTTTGCCCATTATTTCCAGTTTGTTGACAGGACATTACTGTTTGATTAGGGTCATTACAAGATTTTGCATTTGTAGGATCACATGAAGTTCCAGGAATAATAGGGCAATAATTACCACCGCAAGAACATTTTGTTGGGTCATATAATGCTGGAAGAGTTTTATCCATAGGGCAAACTGCCGGAGAACAAATTCCACCCAAACAAGACATTCCTGTGCCACAATCTCCATCTTGTTTACAGGGAATTTTCGGTCCTTTTAAACCGCAAGTCAAATTTAAAGATCCTGAAGAAGTGCCGGGAGACGGCGTTAAAGGTGATGAAACACAGGTATTAAATGGATCTATCGTCTCAGTCCAGGCCGCAACTATATTAATTTTGCCACCTACGCTAGAACAATCGATTTGTGAACCTCCGGTTGAATTTAAAAGAGTTGATGTTGATTGTCCAGGCTGAATTGCCGATGAAAAAGGTAATAAAGTATTTTGTTGAGTAGCGTAAGTATTACTTCTTTGATAAAAAAATGTTGTAATTACCATTACAATTATTGAGACTATTAAAATACATATTAAAATTATCGCCCATAATTCCATTTTTATATTTATTATTAATAAAATAGACGAAATATTTTATTTTATATTATAAAAATAATATAAAATATTATTGAAATTAACTTTTTGTGAAAGAAAAAGTTACTGTTTCGCAGTTTTATCTGTAGTTTTTATTTTTATAATTTTATTTAACAAAAATTCAAACCTTTGATTTAAATTTTTGTTGAACTCCGTTTAATAAACAGCTATCAAGCTCTATTAATTTATAAATTGTGTCGTCATACTCATTTTTAACGAAAAACATGGTGTAAATATTTTATTGAAAAAAATATCGTCACCGCAAAAATCAAGAAATTTTTCAAGTATTGTGTCTTTAAATTTATTATTTTTTGAAACAAGATCTAATCCATCTTTAGTTAAAGTTAAATATTCATACATATTTATTGCAAAATTTGCTGCTAATTCCTTTTTATGATTTATAACGGCGGTTGTAAGCATATCGCCAAAAATATGTACTATTCTATTTGGAGTTTTTCCCGGACTTATTTCGTTTTTTACCGATTCCATAAATTGAAATTGTTTGAAAGATAATTTTTCATAATATTTTTTAAATATTTCTTTATTTAAAGTTTTTAGTCCAAATTGTTTAATAGAGAAAATCAAAATGTAATAAATTTTTCTTTTTTCAATCTTGTTTTCACCAGATTCTATAAAAAGATCAAAAATTTCAAATGGCAAATTTACGATAGACATTCAAACGTAATACCGATTAATTTTTATGAAAAGTAAAAATAATTTTTCACTTTTGTAAAAAATAATATTTTTACTAATTCAATAAAAACATGATTTTCGTTTTATAAAAATAAAAATATATAATATATAAATGTCAAATAAAACAATTATATATAATAATATACTGGAATGTGCACAATTTACCACCGATAATTATTGGAAAGAAATATTTTTAAGTTGCGCCTGTAATAAATTCCCAAAAGGTATGAAATATGATAATATTAAAAATACTCTTCATATTAATGCTAAATTAGATAATAGTGCCGTTGCTAGATCACAAAATGATATTTTTAATTTACCAGAAAATATTCAAGAAAGATATGAGATGTTAATGTATATTTTTAAAGATATTTTAAAATTAAAATCTCAGAGCGATACCGATGAAAGCAAATTTAAGCTAGAAGAGGTTAGAAAAAATAATGAGATCGATTTAGATTGTACATGGAAAAAATTAAAGCCCAGATCCCTTAAAAATCATATTTTAATAAATTTTACTATAGAACAGACTAAAAAATATAATATCGATATGAAATCGGCTATAATTTTATATAGATTGATACAATTAGGGATTCAATTTAGAAAAATATCTCCCAATGATATAGAGTATTCAAAAGGGGTAATATTATCTATATCTGGCTTGAAATATAATGAAAAATCTGGAGAATTTACTTTGAGCCAAAATAAACAAAAATATACTGTTTATACTAACAACAAAATAAATAAAATCAATAGATTTGAAAAATGCGTAAACAAATGGGTAAAAGATTATAATGTTAATCCTTATTCCTAAAAATACGATAATTATGAACCGCTTTTTTAATACATTTTTATTTTTCACCTTAAAATAAAAATATTTTTATCTATTTTATTCATATTTTTAATGTAAACCAGTATTAATATTAAAAAGTTGGAAAATAAATTTTTCCTATGGACATTGATTCCTTGGTAGGATTTTGGATCGGAGAGATGCCTTATATTTGGATACCTAACGAAGATTATAAAGAATGCAAACGCTTTTATCTATTTAATCCTGAAGGAGATTTTAGTCTATTTGGTGAAAACAATGAGGTTACAAATCGTGAATATATATTAAATAAAAGAGTAAAAATAAATAATAATGAAACTTTTTGTTTATTACCTTTGGGAATTGATGAACCAAAATTTAAAAGAAGTCCTACTTCCTATATTTTAAAAGAGATTCCAGAATATAGATGCGAATCATTTATAAGAAATTATTTTTTATGTGATATTTTATTGAATAAACTTCCGGTGTCATTAGATAAAATTGATAAAAAATATGGGAAAAAAGCAGAATTAAGATTAAAAGGGAAAAAAATATTATCAGAAAATTTACATGAATACGATATATATTTTAAGCAGCTCACGTTTAATAAATTTTATATAGTGAATGATTATTATAATTATAAAAAAGAATATTATATATATCCTGTTCAATATACAAGAAATTTTGATAAAAATGCTAGTTCTGTAATTTTGGCAACCTATATTCCTTTAGTATACTACAAAGATTCGGAAAAAATACGTGAATATAATAATTTTTTTGAACTTCCATGGGATATGACAAAAAATCAGAAAAAAGAAATACATTTCGAAGCGATGTCATATCTTTATAATCAATTAAGCGAGGAATATAAAAAAATAAAAAAAGGTTCGCCTTCTAAAGGTAAAAATTATGAAAAAAATAGATTAAAAGATGATTTACAATTGTTGGAAAATTTTTTAGGTAAAATTAACGAAAATAAATATGAAAAAAAGGACGATGGTTGGAGATATGAATTAAAGGATTATACAACAAAAGATGAATATGGAATAGCCCTTAACGAAAATATATTATTAGCTCAATTTAATTATGAAAAATCGATAAAGATAAGAAAAAGTTATATTGTTAGGCCTTCCGGAAATTATTTTATTCAGCCTAAAAAAAAAATAATAAAATCACCTGGTAAACTTTCTAAAGAAAGTATTGATTTTTCTGCTAAAACAGAAAAGTTAAAAAAAAAGATTTTACACCCAGAAGATATAGATTTTGATACTTATTTTCAAAAATATTAATTAAAATATTTGAAACTAGTTAAATATTTATATTTATATTAAAGAATTATAGGCTATATTCTAAACAATGGCACCAAATTATTCACCTTCGGAAGAAATTGCAAAAATAACTAGAAATGCTAAAATAGGGTCATTTATTTTCGGCGGGTTGGGTGGAGGGATTGGAGCTCTTTTAGGTAATTTTATATTACCTGGAATCGGTTATGTTAGTGGAGCGGCCTTTGGAGGAGCTTTTGGTAGTGTAATTGGACAAATAATTGGCTTTAAATATTTTTAAAACCTCTAATAAATTTTTTAAAATTATATATTTTTCACATAAGATTTTTTCTGACGTTAAAACGTCAGAAAAAAATGTAATTTAATTAAATGTGAAAAATAAATGTAATTTGGCAAAAAATATATTTATTTGTCAATATTTTATTCTAATAATATTTTTTAAGAAGCACAATCGTGAGCCATAGGATAATCACATGGAGTTCCCGTCATGCAACATTTTCCATGAACACATTTATCTCCATTACTGCATGGCATATGGGGAGGATGTGGCGGTTTAGGTCCAAAACACATTTTATAATTTGGATAATTGCAAGATTTTTTACTAAAACAACATTCTCCATTAACACATCGATCTCCATCATCACATGGCATAACAAAAGGATGTTTATACCACATAAAAATAACTATTACTACGAGAGCTATCGCCGCTAAAACTAAAATAGTTGTATTATCCATTATCTGCAAATTTTTTTATATTTTATTAATATTAATTATTTTTAAAAAATCTCAAAAATAAAATGTAATTTAATATTTACTCAAAATTTCTTTAAAATTTTTCTTAAATTTTTAATTTGTTAAAAATAAATGTAATTTAATAAAATAAAATTTAATAAAAAATGTCAAATAAAAAAACAAATATAAGAATACCCATAAAAGATGTCCCAAAATTGGGTTTAGCACCGAATGATTGGTCAATTTATAACACTGTCAGAGATTATAATATTACACAGGGAGTTACTCATCCTAGCGATTTAACTACCCAAATTATTAGAGATTATAATATTAGATATATAACTGTACAAAATTCTTCAGAGTATACTCCGGTAGGAATAGCGGTAACTAATTCGTTTTATATGGACCCTGTTCCTCCTATTAAATTTTCGTTAGCACCCGGTGAAGTACGTCATTTAGGTGTAAATACTATAGGTGAACAGATGCAATATATTCATATCTTAAATCTAAGAAATAACAAATATTTGGGAGATCCGCAAAGCCTCAATACAGATGCGAACGATTTCGTCTTAAGAGAGGGAATAAATAAATGGTTTGTTCAAACGTTTAGACACGGTTCTTTTTGCGCATCAAAATAAAATTGTGAAATTATAAAAATTTCAATTTTCAAAATAATTTTTTTTATATTTTGTAAAATATAAAAAAATTAATTCATTTGTTATTAAAGGATAGAATCTTGATTATATAAAATAGAAATGTGGAAACCAATTTTAGATTTTCCTAATTATCAAGTGTCAGACGAAGGAAAAGTCAAAAATATTAAAACTGGTTTCTACATATATGGGTCCCCATCATCTTACAAAACGAAAGATATAATATTACATTTATATGATGGCAACAATAAAAAAACTGATAGAAGATTGGATTTAACTGTAGCTAGCCACTTTATAGAAAATCCTAATCATTATAAATGTGTGGACCATATAAATGGTGATAAAAAAGATAATAGCTCAAAAAATTTAATGTGGGTTTATAAAAGAAAAGCTGAAAATAATTTATGTTCTGATTTGGACAATGAAATTTGGAAAGTTATTTTTTGTAATTATGAAGTGTCGAATTATGGAAATGTAAGAAATTTTCATACAAAACGTTTAATCAAAAAAACAAAGAATTTAGAGAAATATGTTATCGTTACTCTTACTAACGATAATAAAAGAGGACAATATCGGGTTCACAGATTAGTTGCCATATGTTTTATTCCAAATCCCGATAATAAACTAAGCGTTGATCATATAGATTGCCAAAAAGATAATAATTGTGTTAGTAATTTAAGGTGGGCTACTGCAAAAGAACAATGTCAAAATCGGGTGCAAAGTAAAAAAAGAGATATTTATGAGACTACTCGAAAAATATTTATGACGGACTTGACAACAAATGAAACGTATTTACACTCAAATATCGATAGCGCAATAAAATATATCATTGAAAATAAATTAAGCGAGGCTAAATATAGCTGTATTAAACAACATTTGACGAAACAAGTGTATAAACTAAAATCTTCTGGAATTAATGAACCTTGTTATGGATTTAAATGGGGATTCGAAGAACCCCCGGATCTCGCTGGGGAATTATGGAAAAAATTAAGAACGATAAAACCTGAGGCTCTCGATATGTCTATATCTAATTTTGGAAGAATAAAAAATGAGAAAGGTCATTTAGTAGAAGGAACAGTAAAAGTGTACGTAAATGTTTATGTGGGGAAAAAATGTAAAAGATTAAAACTGCATCGCTTAGTTGCAGAATTATTTATTCCAAATCCGCAAAATAAAAAATTTGTCAATCATAAAGATGGTAATAAATTAAATAATACAGAACAAAATCTTGAATGGTCAACTGAAAAAGAGAACTCTCAACACGCTGTAAATACAGGTCTAATGATTAATTCAAAACGTATAGAGGTATTAAATAACGTTACACAAAAAATTTCTTCGTTTAATAACATAAAAGATGCTAGTGAAAAGCTAAACATCAAACCTCATATTCTGTATAAACGTATTAACAATAACAAAATGCATAATAATCTTACATTTAAAAAAATAGAAAATATTCCTGTTAAACAACAAAATAATTTACTTAAAGAACAACGTTCAGATAAGATAAAGGAAATTGTAATTATTACGGTAATGCCTTGTTCAATAAAATGTGAATGCGGGTCTATAATTAAAAAAACATCGCTTAATTCTCATAAAAAATCACAAAAACATACTAAAAATATGTTAAATTTAAAAACATGAGAAATAATATATACTTTCACTGGTCAGTAATGCGAACGATTTCGTCTTAAGAGAGGGAATAAATAAATGGTTTGTCCAAACGTTTAGACACGGCTCTTTTTGTGCATCAAAATAATAAAATATTTTTCCAATTATCTATTTTTATATTTTTTAAAAAATATAAAAATTATGAAAAATATAAAAAAATATAATTTTTTACCAATTTTGCTCGCTCATTATATTCATCGATTTTGCATTTTTTATTTTAACAAAAGATATAATATTTCCTACAGGATAAGCGTAATCGTGATCTGGATTTGTTTGATAAATAATCTCTTCCTTAGGATTACGCCAAACCATTTGAGAACTATCGCCTCCATCAAGATTTATAGCTTTAACCGCCCCAATATGTTTACATAATTGCGCTAATTGATTTAAATCCATGCCATCTCCTCTTTTATCTCTACCCTCAACGTAGATAAAATAAACTCTATTTGTATTATCTATAGCGATCGCTGTTCTAGGATTGGGATTTCCCGCATGATTTAATTCTCCAGGTTCTCCTTTACAATTTGTAATCGCTATTTTTGGAATGCCAGAATTTAAAAATTTATCCGTTATATTTTCATTTTGAGTCGGTTTTCTACATTGAAATTTAAGAATATAATCTGATACTTCATTCATTTTTGAGCTCGTCATTATTATTTCTCCATTCCATACTAATATAGGGCCTGAACTTAACACTTGCTCATAATTATCTACCTCTTTTTCAGAATAATTATTTATTATATGCAAATATCCTTTTTTATCTGTAGTGACCAGACCATATAAATCTCTATATAATTGAGGGGGAGGATTATTAGAATTGACATCTTTGGTTTTAAAATAACCTATCGGAAAATAATCGGTATTTATATTAAAAAAAGAGGCATTAATCGCTATACCAGATTTTATATTTTTATTTCTTAAAAAATTTCTAACATCTATTCTGCAGCAATCAAACATAAATTTATAACCATTTTTTATACCATTTTCTTGATCAATATTCGCAATATGAATATACTGATTAGATAGATTTCCTCGTTTTTTGGATTTTTCTGATGGAGTTTTTGTATAATTTCTAAATTCTTCCCTTACAGTAGGAATAGGTTTTCCTAAACTACTGGTAATTTGAATATATTCCATTTTTCCAAAATTATGATCTGCAAAAGATGTAGGATATATAACGGTATCCATATTTTCTGGTGCGACTGAATAAATTTTCATATTTTTTATATTTTTTACGTTTGATAGATCGATAATTTTATCTAATATGCAGACACCATTTTCATTTAAAAAATCAACAATATTATCGTTATTTTTTAATTCAACATCCGATTGTCTACTTTCAAAAATATGTGCTATATAAACCATAAATTCGTCAGGATAACATGGAAGTACTTGAGATAAATTAGAATCATATTCATAAAGTTTACTGGGATTCGCTCTCCAATAATCTTTATGAATTAAAACTCTTGTTAATTTTTTCTCAATATCTCTTTTATAATTACTTGAAGAAGGCGAAATTTTAAAAAAATCTCCTAGTAATCTTATTTTTGAATCCTCATCTATAGCTGTTATACCCTCTGTTAAAAATAATAAATGATATAATATAGAAAAAAGATCATAAAAAGGGTTAAATTCATACCAGTTAAAAAAATCTGGGTATTCTATAGATAGATTTTCTGCTACTCCTAGCGTGGCTCTAGAAGATATTATCGTTTTATTTGTTTCCAATCTGCTCATTCCATAGTCGATTAAAACCGCATCATACCAAGTTAGAGCATAAAGAAATTTTCCGTTAATTAATGGATAAATATTTATTGTTTCATGATCTTTTTCTCTCATTAAAAAATTTCCGCTATGTAAATCATAATGTGTAAATCTATATAATTTTTGACCAACATCCAGACATTGCGCAATTTGAAATAAAGTATATAAAATTGCAACAGGATTATTTAATTTAGATTTTGCATCTTCGAGCTGTTCCATCATAGTATAAACAGATTTATTTTTACTAGATTTATCATATTGAAATCCAATAAATTTTGAAAAAGATGGCGTATATTTCTTATGTTTTTCATTAGATAATAATATTCCGATAAGAGATTCTGTAATATATCCTGGGGCAAATAACGTATATTTTTTGAGATAAGAATTAGGTATACGATAAATAATATCACCTAATTTTGCTTGTTGACAAAGTAATCTTATAAATGAAAATCTTGAATCTACATCATTAGGACATACATTTGTTCTTTTAATAACCCAACCACCAACTTTAAACGCCTCTCCTAAAGCGGATGCTTCACCTATTCTTTTATTTCCAGGTTTAGCCAATTCTTCTACAAATGCCTTTATGACATTTTTCTTTTCAAAATAATTTAATGAGAATTTACTTAAAAATTTATCGGGATCATCTATTATTATTTTTGTACTATTTTTGAATAAAAATTCTGCCATATTTACGGGTTTTGATTCCATTTTCAAAAATAATATTTATATTTTTCTAAAAAAATTGAAATTTATTAAATATAAAATATTTAAAAAAATAGAATTAATTTTGTTTTTGAGAAAAATATTCGATTATTTTTATGCATTTTATTATTGTATTAGGAAATTCAAATGATGATGTAGTTAAAAAACGTGTGATCGCTGCTTTTGAATATTATAAAAATTTATCTTCAAATGAAGAAATAAAAATTATTTTTAGCGGCGGAGGAAAAAAATCTGTTTATAGTACAGAGGCTGATATTATGTATTATTTTGCAACTAATGAATTGAAAATAAATCCTGAAAAATGTATAATTGAGAATAAGAGTATGAATACTTATGAAAATATTCAATTCTCTATAAAATTATTAAAAGATCTTGGCTGGTTTGATACGACTTTTGCCTCTTTAACTCAACATACTTTTACGATTTGTACATCTACTTTTCATATTAAAAGAGCTTTATTAATAGCAACATCATTAATTCCAAAAAATTGTAATTTAAATGTTGTCCACACAAACGAGGAGGTATTAACGGCTCAACATAACAGTGAATTATTTTTGATAAATGAGTATTTAAACTATTTAGTTTTAAATGTATATTCCGCATCTAATAACAAAAATGAAAAACTTTTTTCGTAAAAATGAAAAACTTTTTTCGTAAAAATGAAAAAATATTAATCTTACTATTTTTTGACCGAAAATGTCCCTACTTAAAAAAGATTTATTCAACATTTTTAGTAAATTAGTTAGCGAAATACCTCTAGAATCTCTTGAGAAAAAATTGACAGAAGAAATTTCTTATGGCCATCAATACTATAAAATTAATTATTTTATATTGAGTTTGATCCGCAATAATTTAAATTATCAAATATTAGAAGAAATGTGTAAACTTAGAGGATATTGTAATTTATGTAATAACAGCATAAAATTTGATAATAATATAGAAGCGATAATTAAAGTTGAAAAGATTTCTTTTCAATATGGTTTTCACAGAAAATGTTTATGGAGTTGCGAAGATTTTTGCAAAAACCAAATTTATAAAATAGGAAAAAAAGAGTTTGATAAAAAATTTTCGGTCATTTTACCGTTTTTTAAATCTAATTTTTTACTACAAGAAATATTAAACACAATCTCTATAATGTATTTTATGTTTATCTAAAAATGGGATAAGGATTTTTATTCCTATAGGAATAAAAATATTTCTAAAAATGAAAAATATTTTTAGTTTTTAATCGAAATCCAAACATCTCTAAAATGTCTTTATCGTCCGAAAAAGAATTTTTTAATATTTTTAGCGAATTAGTTAGCGAAATATCTATAGAATCTCTTGAAAAAAAGTTAAAAAATAAAATAAATGATAATGGTTATAAAAACATTAGAGCTGTAATATTGCGTTTGATTCTTAACAAACTAAGATATCAAATATGCGGAAAAACACTCATACATATAAGCAATGATTGTCATTTGTGTAACGGCGAAATTGTGAAATGTCACTATGTTTTTGAAGCAACGATTAAGGTTAAAAATATTTATTTTTATAACACTAATTATCATGAAGAATGTCTATCCCGTGTATTAGATTTTTGCGAAAATCAAATTTGTTTAATAGGAAAAGACGAGTTTGATAAAAAATTTTCAATAATTTTGCCATTTTTTAAATGTGATCTTTTACTACAAGAAATATTAAATGTTATATCTATAATGTATTTTGTGTCAATTTAAAAAATATATTGAATTAAAAATGAAATATAATTTCAAAAATTATTAAATTTATTTGGAAATGTCGCTTAGTTGTGATTCTAACATCTCTTTTACCGAAGAAGAATATGAATTATGGTTTAAATATGGTTTTTATAATTTTACGCCCGCTAAACTTCGTAAAATTCTTAAAAAACGTGGAGTAAAAGGTATAACAACAAAAACTTCAAAAAAAGTAATGGAAATTTTTGTTCATAATCATATTAAAAATATTGTAGAAAATCCACAATTGGAATGTATTTTTGGAAAGTTAGTAAGTCAGATGGACGTTTTATCTATTTTTGCTCTTTTATGCAAAAATAAAATTTATGAAAATTACAAACATTCTTCTGTTTTCAATAAATTATTATTAGATTTAATTAAAAATAATTTAAATTTTCATGTAATTAACGATTTTCCATCTTCAGAAAATTGTTGTATTTGTGGAAATGGTGAAGATTTAGTTTTTAATATTGCCGTTCATAAAAGTATAATAAGCACAGATGATTATTTTACGTTTGATAGGTATTGTTACCACACTACATGTTTAATAAATTGTGCAAAATTTGCCGAAAAGCAGATTAGTATAATGGGAAGAAAAAAATTTAACGAAAATTTTTCTAAATTATTTTTATTCTTGAAATCAAAGATAAATGTTAAAGATATATGGAATACAATCATTATTATGTTTTTTGAGAGTTAGAAATTTATTTCTTTTTAATATATTTGTTTTCTTTTCGTTTAATAACGAAAAGAAATATTTTTAACGTTAAAATAATGAAAAATAAAAAAAAAGATTCAAGAAAATTGAAATATTTAAAAATAAAATATTTCTTATTAATTAACAGAAACAAATGGAATCAGAAATTAAAAAATATACATTTAAGGGAGTAATATATCCAAAATACGCTAATGATATGATCACTTTTGTTAAAAAATTAGAAGATAAATTAATTATATTCGATAGAAAAGGTAGATTGCAAATAAATAATTTGCAAAAAATAATTAAAATACATTGCAATACTTTTAGTCTTTTGAATATTTTTAATTATACCGATAGTAATAATCAACAATTATTAATAGCGTATAACGATGAAAAAATATATGCCTGGAATCTATTAGAAGAATGTCCTGGTGTTAAGGAAATAAAAATAAATAATAAATTTAAAATTTACCAAAACCCGAGCAAAAAGTTAATTATGTATAATATAAAGGATCCCGGTGTTTATAGTACTTTGGAAATTGACTGGGAGACTGCAAAAACTTGGCATAAATACGGACCTAGAAATGTGCAAGAAAGTGGAAATCCCAGAGATAAAAATGAACAACCTTTTAAATTGACGCCGATCGATTTTGATGATTTACAAAAAATTGAAATTGTAAATGAAGGCGCAATTGCAGATTCGAATACATTACAATGTAATAGTACAAAATATGATCTGAACGAAAAAATATTTGATATAGAATCTGTTCCTTCTGATAAAGAAAGTAGAGAATGGATGTCTGGATATAAAGAAAAAAAATTACCCAGCATTTTTTGTTATCACAAAACAATCGAAGACTTGTATTATTTGGGCCATGATGGTAGAGTAAGTGTTTGGATTAAAAAATAAAAAATAATAAATAATTTTTTTAGTTATTAAATTTTATTTTATGCATTAATAATACATATTTTTACTCTTATTTAGAGTAAAAATAAAAATTTTTTTAATTTAAAAAAGTGAAATACTAAATCTATGAAAATAGAATATAACTAGTGTTGCGAAAGGTTTTTTGGATTAAAATTATAAAAAAAATATTTTTTTTAATGAACGAAAGACCCATCCCAGATCGTATTGTTGATCTATTTACGGAAAATGAATTGGATATCTCTACTTTAACGACATATCCAATTAATTCTAATGATAAAACAAAATTAAAATACGTTTGTATATGTGGAAATTCTGTTGAAAACTCGTGGAGAACATTTGTAGCAAATAAAAAATTTTTTTGTAAAGAATGCGTTCCAAATAAGAAAACAGGAAAAAAAGCGCCATCTATAGAAGAATTTATAGAAATGTTAGATGATGAAGATTATTCCCTTGTAAATCCAGAAAATAGTGGATATATCGATACAAAAACTCTTGTTTTAATTAGAGATCCTTTAGGTAATATTTATAAAGGAACTTATAATAGATTTGAACAAGGGCATAGATCAAAAGCAATGGTTGATTTAGCACAAAAATTGCCTCCGGAAGAGGTTAAAAAAAGAATTGAAAAGGCTGGTTTTGAATGGATTCCCGGCTCGGTATATGTTAATACAAAAATAAAAATTCTAGTTAAATGTCATTGCGGAAATATTTCTGGAATCGCTCTGGAAAATATGCATGAAGAACGTGTAGGATGCGAGCAATGTTACATGTATAATAGAGGATACGATTGGAATTATATCGAAGGAATAGCTGAAAGATATAGTTGCACGATAATAACTCCAGGTAATTTTTACAAAGGTAGAGATACACTTATCGAAGTAATTTGCGCTTGTGGTGAGGAAATGATTAAAAATGTAAGATGTTTTTTAGCGGCACCAAGGTGTAAAAATTGCTCGATAAAAAGTAGGCAAATTACGAACGAAGAAAGATACGGACATCGAAATTATTTAGCCTCAGAATTAGGAAAAGAGGCGATAACTAATTATTGGAAATCAAAATTCGGTGTTACCCATAATATGCAGATAGAAAAGACCAAACAAAAAGTTAAAGAAACATGTCTTAAAAATCATGGCGTTGAATGCATACTTGTTACTGAAGAAGTTAGAAAAAAAGCTGTGGAGGCTCATATTGAAAAATACGGTTTTTCTCCAGGAAATTGTCCAGAAATTAGAGAAAAAATGAAAAAGACTAATAAAGAAAGATATGACGCAGAATATCCATTTCAATCAAAAGTAGTACAAGAAACTATTAAAAAAGCTATTATGGATAAGTATCACGTCGAACATATTATGCAATGTCCAGAAATATTTGAAAAAGCTCAAAGAGCCGCTTTTAAAATGAAACCTTATAAATGTCCATCAGGAAAAATTAAAGAATTACAAGGATACGAATGGAAATGCGTGGATTATCTTCTTTATATTAAAAAAATAAAAGAAGATGACATTATTACAGGAGCGAGAAATGTCCCAAAAATTTTATATACTATTCCAGGAGAAACAACACAGAGAAGGTATTTTATGGACGCTTATCTCCCAGTAAAAGATAAAGGAATAGAGGTTAAAAGTACATGGACATATACGAGACATGCTGCGCAAGATAAAGCTAAATGGATTGCCGCAAGTTTCATTTGTAAAGGCGGTTTTTATGTTTATGTATATGATAAATATGGTTTAGCTTTCAGACAATGTATAAAAAATGGAATAATAGTTAAAGATAAGGCCACCGAAAAATATGTTGAGTCTCATAAATTATTTGAATTTCCAATCTAAAACGTTAATTTTATTTAAATAAATGTATATTATTTTCTTCTTGACTTGTCAAGAAGAAAAATATAATTTGGCACTGGGACCTTATTTTTAATAATTATTTTAAAAAATATAAATTTCATGAAATTTATATTTTTGTTAATGTGAAGATCACATAATATTTTTTATTTACCATAAACATATCAGAAAATTCTGTGTAAAAAGTTGCTATTATGATTAAGTATAAAAATGTAAATTTAGTCAAATTATCCGCTCCCTTCGTGGGAGGGGATACATAAAAATAATTTTCTCTCGCAAAAATGACAGGATTTTCCTGTAAAATAAGCGATGGGACCTATAACGTTGGATGACCCAAAGATCCGTTGGCTACACGCGCTATATTCCAATTTTGGGCGGTAAATACGTTGTGGAGCTTCAATACTTTTGCATTTTCACCAGTTCCTTGAATAGCACCAGGAAGCGGGTTATTTCTGAAGAAAACAGCTCTATGAGATAATTTATGTTCAATTCTTACATTCGCTAATTTACTGTAATTAGTCGATGCAGATGCCATTAAAGGATCCCAAGGTTTAATAGCATAAGTCCATGAATGATAACCAGTTTCATCAGGAATAGCTTCGTGATAATACCATGGAGCGGTTAAAGAATAATAATCAGAATGTGATTCAATACGAACAGTATTTTCATAAACTACTTTAGTAGAGTGAATAGGATCCCACCATGGAGATTGACCAGGATATCCTTGTGGTTGAGGAGCTAAACCTGGAGGTTCGCCTGTAACACCATAATTTACGTTTGTAGTATAATTTGATTGTTCTCCTTTTAATGTTTTATTTTTCAAAGCGAAGAAAAAGTGGATAATTGAGTGAGAAAGACGAACATCAAAACATAATTCTGATCCACTTGTACATTCACATCCATGTACGCTCTGTACTTGTCTAATTAACATATCTCTAGGGGCATCACCCATTTTTACTCTTTCATCATTGTGAATAACCGCATAATGAGCATGAGTAGTTCCATGTCTAAAAGATTGAGTTGTGTCTGCGGTCCATGAAATTGTTCCTAAAGTTGGGCTAAATTCAACCCACATAAATTGTAAATTAGAGATTGTTGAAACGGCAGGTCCCATAAATACCAATAAATCATCTAAACATCTGAATGAATAATTAATTTTCACGTCATTGAAAGGAAGAGATGCAATAGGTAAAGCGATACCAGAATCTTCAGCATAAAAGAATGGAATTGGTACCTGAAAATGACCTCCTTGAAGCGCTCCTCCAGTTAAAGTTGGATTATTAACCGCGACTGCCGCATCAATATATGTAGTTAGCGAAGGAATATCTCCAATCATATTTTTATATCCTACGCGCTTATTAGCAGGAATTCTAAACATATAATTGAAATCTAACCAATGATGATCAAATTCTTCAACGATTAATTCATTGAATGTTATCGAAACTTTTTCAATAATATTATGCATTAAATTTCTTGTCCATCTAACTGCATTTCCTGCTGCTTGAGCTCCTTGAATCCAAGCAACACTTGGAAGTTCTAATCTAAACCATGTATTTAAGACGTAATCTCCTGATCTATTAAGCGATGAAGATACACAAGATTGACCAAAATCAAAGCAACCATTATTACGTAAACCAATCGCTACTTGAGTGAACCAATTTACTTTTTGAACTCCCGCAACAAAGAGAGAGATTGCGTGAGGTCCACCATATAGAAAACTTTCAACCTCTGAGAAAGTCGCCATATCGATGAAACCTGCCGCTGTAGAGACAGTACAAAATCCTGACATTATTTATTTTTTGAAAGTTTTATATATAGGACAAGATAAAAATATTCGTAAAAAAAATATTTATTTTTTTGGAAATAAAAATAATTATATTTTTCGAAAATAGTAAATTTATTTTTATATTTTTCGAAAATAGTTATTTTTATATTTTAACATAATTTTTTATCACTAAATTAAGTAATAAAATAATTTTTATCAAATATTTTAAGATTTAAATCAAAATCTCACGCAATAAAATATTTTTTATCACCTTATATGCGATAAAAAAATACAGTTCAATAAATAATTTTTTTATTAAATATTTACTTTTTTGTAGATGCAAAATTAGATCTAACAGGCATAACTTCTCCATATTGCGTAGTTATTATATTAATTAATTCTTGCGCTACTAATTGTTCTGCCTCGTCTTTCCTACCGGCAGATTTTACAACTAATAATTTTCTAGCATTTTTTGTTCCATCGGCGCAATAATGACCTAAAGAAAAATGTTTATGAGTTGGTTCATTTTCAATTTCCAAAAAAGCCGCCTTAGATAATGCAGAATTTGGATTTAAAATTTTTTTGTAATATTTTTGAGAAGTGACATCCCTATTAATATCGAAAGTTTTTATGCTATTTTGAAGGCTACAATCTGAACGAGGATCTTTATTCCAACCTTTTGAATCTAAAAATTCTTTAAAACGTGTTTTATAATCCACAACATCTTCATATTCAGTAGGAATAACTGTTTGATCTAAAAGGCTAGAAACGAGATTATAACAAGCTTCAGAACTTATGCCTACACCGTGATCTAAATTCGTAGTAAGAATATGTTGAATAACTCCTAAAAGTGCTTCGACACAATCCTGAGCCATGCCTACATAAAAACTATCATAATCAAATTCTGTTTTTTTATTTTTTTTCCTATATTTAAATGATGCAGCCTCTTTATCAAAGCGCAAATATTTATCAAAATTATTTTTTAAAGCAATACCTCCAATAAATTTATTAGACACTAAATTGTGTTTAATTCTTGTTAATTTATCTACATTTTTAATTTGAAATTTTTTCTGTATATATACCAGAGTATAATGATTTAAAACGACATCCCCCTCTGTTTCAAATAATTCATAATTATTTTCTGTATCGTAAGATGTATCCGTAAATGCTCGCCTTAATAATGATAAACCCTCTTCGGTATCAAAATATCTTGATATAGTACTATTTTTTAAAAGGCATCTATTTAGAAGAATATTTTTAATAAACACACGAAAATCTTCGTCGCTCATTATTAAAAATTTTATAAAGTTGATAATTAAGTCGAATAATTAATAATATTTATTAATTATTTTTTTCAGTTTTTTAAACTTATATTTTTTATTTAATTATTTTTTCTAATTTTTTTTATTAATATTTTTATTTATTTTTTTAACATCCCACAATATTATTGCAGGACATTTCCAAACATGGTGAACTACTCGTATCAATAAATATTCCCCCTTTTCCACTCGGGTTTGGAAACATCATACCTACAATATTATCTGTAATATTATCTCCAGGTGGCGAATTATTTGAAGAGGATGTTACGTATCTATGAACGTTTACAAAAAAATCAGAAGTTAGTGAATAATCCAATGAATCAACGGAAAGTTCTGGTAAATTAGATTGGCACGAATCTTTACCCACATTCTGAAACCCTGAGGAACAATTTCCTGGCCCTTGTTGACAAGGTAGATTATTACTGCCAGCAGATATTGGTGATTTTGTCCATGGACTAAATTTACCATAAGCACCTGTTTTACTATTAACATTTCTATATCTATACCAAACATTTACACCCCATCCTGAGCCTAAAGACGGAGAATTTGTAAATTTAGATAAATATAAACTATTTTGAGGAGTTTTTATGGTAGAATCTAATGTTAATTCTTGAATATATTGACAATTATTACTCCATTTTATTGATGGATCTGCGGATTTTAAATAATCACAATTTCCCTCTTCTGGTTTTGGTAATTTGTAAACGTAATAAGATAAATATAATAAAATAAGGACGATAATAAATAGTATAATTAACAAAAAAATTGTTTTAGTTTCCATTTAATTTCTAATTTCTTATAAAATTAAATTTGTTAATTTTTAAAAATAATAAATATTCAATATTAAAAAATATAAAAATATAATTTAAACGAAAATAATTTAAAATTTTGTTTTAATTTTTTAGGAAAAACAGAAAATGGGAGATAATTATTCGGGACTAACACATCAAGAACAAGAAATCAAAGAAAAAGAAAATAGAGAAAAACAAGCGTATATTTGGAAATTTCGTATTTTACAAAACCAATATCGTAATAATTTAGCAATACAAAATTTTAAGGAAGACGCTGATTTATGTGCGATGAAAGCATCATATGAAAAAACGGTAAGGGAAATACATCAACAAAATGAAGAAAAATATAAAGAAAACGTAAAAAATTTCTTATCTCAATTT
>Ga0070731_10001198_pt1 | contig 28081 bp, 27 predicted proteins | sample Coa_R1_2_FD_66448 | JGI IMG/M metagenome (GOLD analysis project Ga0070731, IMG submission 66448) | Surface soil microbial communities from Centralia Pennsylvania, which are recovering from an underground coalmine fire - Coalmine... | ecosystem: Environmental > Terrestrial > Soil > Unclassified ... | reverse complement strand
ACAGGTTTTCACTGCCCACGGCGGATTATGCAACGGATTGCAGTTTTGCGGAAGGCAAGTGCCGAAAATGCAGAAACTTGGAGGAGTGGAACAGGCTTCAAGCGGTGGGGGTTCGTTCATCCCGTGAGCACACCTCACAGGCTGAAGCCTGTTCCACCAAACCACGAGACGCCAAGCTTGGGACGATCAGAGCAGCGCGATTAAATCGATTTCGACGCGGACGTTTTTGGGGAGGCGTGCCACCTCGACCGTGGAACGGGCGGGCGCGTGCGTCGTGAAATAACGTGCGTAGACTTCGTTCATTGCGGCGAAATCGTTCATATCGGCCAGGAAAACGGTGGTCTTTACCACACGCTGGAGGGAAGATCCCGCCGCTTCCACCACGCCTTTGAGATTTTCGAGGACGCGTTCGGTTTGCGCCGCGGCGTCTCCTTCCACGACTTGCTGCGTCTTTGGATCGAGCGGGATTTGCCCGGAGAGAAACACAAATCCGTTTGCGCGGACGGCCTGCGAATAGGGACCAATGGCTTTCGGTCCTCGATCGGTTGCGACGGTTTCGATCACACAATCCTCCTGTTTTTTGAATAGGCGGCACAGTCAATTCTGCCTGCGCGGGTTTCGTGACTGCCGCGCAGCTGCGCCCTGACAACGAAATCAAAACCGCACTGGCAGAAGTGCCTGTGCTACTTGCGTGCACGACGCCTACTGATACCGGGCACGAAAGTCGCCGGGAATGCCCGGTTGAACGAGCCACTTACGAAACATTTCCGCCAGGTCTTTCCCCGATGCGGATTCCGCCGCGGCCCTGAGCTCTTCATAGCCGGTATCGCTGCTCGCCCGCGAAGCTATGATATCGCGCAATGCAGCTCTCAAGACGTCGTGGCCGCACAAATCTTCCAATGCCACGAAAAAAAGCGCGGCGCGATAACCGGTTGAAATTCGCTCGGCGCGCGAATAACCAGCGGGCGGTTCCATCAGCCGCTTGTCGGGCGCGGCGGCGCGCGACGCATCGTAGCGCTCGACCAGGTACGCGATCATGCGGCGGCGCTCGTTCGGTCCGCGGCCTTCGGCGGCAATCACCAGTCCGAACAGGCCCACGCCGTGGCCCATCAGAATCTGCGCTTCCGGGCGTGGGCGCACGCGCCAGCCATACCACGTTCGTGCGAGTTCGTATTCGGCAAGCCGCAGAACCGCTTCGCTCGCGATGCCCTGTTGAAACGCTCGCGGATCGAGCAACACGCCCTCCGGAAAAGATGCTCCTCCGAGATCGCCTGGACCTCCCAATTCGGGGGGCAATTCGGAGGGCGACTCCGCGATTCGCACACTAGCTTTTTCTTTTGGAGCCTGGCCAAAATATTCCGTGAGCACATTCATCGAAGAGGAAAGGCGCTCCGCCGCGGATTGCGCCGCCTGGCCATCCAGTACATGGAGGGTCCAGAATTGGACTTCGCCTTGCCGCGGCTGGAGGACTTTTTCCTGGTAACGGCCCGCCACAACGTACGGGAGAAGATCAGTTTTCGGATTGATTATGAAACGATGGACAACATAATTGCCATCGGGAGTGCGCTTGAGAGCTTTGCCCGGAGCGAGGACGCGAAAATCCGGCGGCGAAAATACACTCAAGAGCTCCTTGTCAGGATTCGTTCCGCCTTTGGCAAAGATACCGTTGGGCGTCTGCCAGAGCGGGAGCGCCGTTTCGTCGGCAACAAAGAAGCCGTCCGCTGACGCGACAATCGTTCCCCTCTCCGAGGACCCCGGCACCAGATCCCATTCCGTGACGACCGTGCGTTTCTCATTTTGCGCCCACGGAGGATCGAATGACGCGCGCATCAGACGGACATCCTCCGGCGAACTTCGTTGCGGAGAAACTTCCGCCCCCCCGATCACCACGCGCAAGTTCTGCTCGCCAAACACGGGGCCTTCGGGCAAGCGAACTTCCAGAGAGCGCAGGATGCGATCGCCGGCATTTTCGAGTTCATCGGCAACGTGAAAATGGATGCGGCCGGGAGTGGCCCCGGAAACGAGAATCTCCGCTTGCCGACCAGCAAATTGATACCCGGGGCCGAGGGGGTGAACACATCCCGCCGCGAACAATGTCCACATGCACACGGCAACCGGAAAACAGATGCGCGATCGTATGTGCGCAAGCAAGGTGAAATGATTCTACCGGGGCTGGCGATGCGGGTCAAAAAGTTGGTCATTAAGCCCGGGAACGCCAATCTCCCGATTGGAGTTCCCGGGTGCAGCGAAAAAGAAAGCCCTCGCCCAGACGAGGACTTTCTTTTTCGTTTGCCTTTACTGCACTACTGCACACGGCCATTGTGCTTCTTGTTGTAAATCTGGCGGGAAAGTTTGTTCTGCTGATGATTCAATGTCGCGCGGTCGGCGGCGGTCAGGTGGCCGTTGTCGGCGGCGCGCATGCCGTGTTCTTCCCTGTTCAACGCGGATTCCTTGGTCTCCAGGTTCCTGGTTTCACCGGCGGTCAGTTGGCCGCTTTGAACGCCGTTGGCGATGCGGTCCTGCTGATTTTCCTTCCGCTGGTTGATGGTGGGCGGATCGTTGTCCGGGGCCGCCTTAACGAAGGAAGCGGGCATCACGGTAGAGATCAGAACCGCGCTTTGTAAAATTACTTTTATCATCTTCATGGCGAATCTCCTGTTTGCAGAGCTCTCGATTGCGAATCTCTCTTCACGAAACTGCCCTGGAGCCTGCTCACTAGAAGAAACCCTCCCGGGCGAACGAAGTTGCGCGCCAGGATTCTGATCATTGAAAAGTTGCCGTAAGAGTTAAAAACGGCGGGTAAATCCGATTGGTAAAGGGATGAAACATTTTTTCCCGAGTGGTTGAAATCCACCACTGTCGAATCCCAATCGAGCGATTACTCTGTTTCCAAGCCGAGCGTTTTTCTGATCTCGCTGACCGGCTTGCCTTTCCAGAACTCCGCCAAATTATCCATCGATGTGAAGGACCTCGTCCGCATGCGGTCAATGTAAAGGGTGCCGTTCAGGTGATCGATTTCGTGCTGCAAAATCCGCGCATACCATCCGGAAGCTTCGATGATTTTCTCCTCACCGCGCTCGTCGAGGCACGCGACGCGCACGGCCCGCGCCCGCGGAACCAAAGCCGTAAAGCCGGAGAGACTCAGACAGCCCTCGAAGAATTCGGCCTTTTCGACTCCGATGAATTCGATGGCCGGATTGATGATGGCGTGAAAGGGAACAGGACGGCGCTCGCGCTCCACGAGCAGCGCTTCCGAAACATCTTTATGGTATTCCTCGCGGTCCTCGATCACCGCCAGTTGCCAGGCAAGCCCCAACTGCGGCGCCGCGAGGCCGACGCCGGGCGCTTCGTGCATGGAGGTTCGCATGGTTTCAATGAGCTTCTGGATTTCGCGGCTGCGGATTTCCGCGACGCTCAGAGGGCGCGCGCGCTGGCGCAAAACGGGGTTTCCGGCCTGGACGATTTCAAGTTTCACGGGACTCACAATGTTTGGTCGCAGGACGACTCCATGCCCGCGCCTATTGAATCTGATTCAGCAAGCGAGGATATACGCGAAGGGAGCTGCCACAAAACGATATTCTGAAATTTAAATTAAGACGATGCTACTTGTGGGCGTGCGCCTGGTAAACAAATTTGTGTCCGCCGGCGGCGCGTTCGCGCGCGGCAATGTACTGGGTGGCAGCCTGGTCGGAATCGCCTTTCTGGACCATTTCCAGGATCGTCGCTTCGCTCACGCCGGTGTTCTTCAATTCGCCGAGCTTTCCTCCGGAAAGAACAGGCAGTCCCTGCGACCGGCGCTGCGCGACGCCGAGGATGATTTTGTCGGAAAGGCCCGCCAGGCGCATCGCGCGAGCCTCACCCGCAAACAGGCCCAATTGATTGAGGCGCGCAAGTTCCAGGACCGTTTGTTCCGACGAGCCGGCGTTCAGCAAATCGGCGATAGCTTGCCCGTCGGCAAACGGCGTTTTGTGGTCGCGTGCAAACTGGATCAAGATAATACTGGAGGGATCGGTAAGGCCTGCTTCATGCGCTTTAGAGAGTTCGGTGATTTCGGCGTTCGAGACGTTCATGCTCTTCAGTTGCGGGACGCTGTCCAGCCACATGGCGCGCTGGTCGGCCTGCTCCGTATCCGGCTTCTGGGCGGGCTTGCAGGAAGAGACCAACGCGAGGGCTGCCAAAAGCAATCCACACGGCAGACCATGAGAAATATGAAAGCGCCTTGGACGCACAGAGGGCATTTTCTAATTGTAACCGGACACGGTGACGCCGGAGTGGGCGTGTGCCTCGAAGATTAACTGGGGGATAAGTAGGTTGGGCTTCAGCCCGTCCAGGTTTTGATTTTTTCATTGCGAGAAGTGGACAGGCTAAAGCCCGTTCTACTTAAACGTTATACAAACGCTCGACGCCGAAAACGCCGGAAATTTTGCGGATGTTGGCGATGATGCGTTCGAGCTGCTTGCGGTCGGCGATTTCCAGCGTGAGGTCGATCCGGGCGTGCAAGTTATCAGGGTGGCTGCCGAGGGTGCGGATGTTCGAGCCGGTCTCGCTGATGACCGTGGTGATGTCAGCAAGCATTCCGGGGCGGTCCTGCGCGCGAATCAACAGCGTGACGGGGTAGATGGACCCGGCGGAGCCGCCCCACTCCACATCGATGCGGCGCTCAACCTGGTAGAGCAGATTCTGAACGTTGGGGCAGGTATTGGAATGGACGGCGACGCCCCGGCCGCGCGTTACGTATCCGACGATTTCATCTCCGGGAATCGGGTTGCAGCACTTCGCGCGAAAAACCATCAGATCGCTTTGCCCGCCAACTTGCAGCGTAGCGTCGCCCACCCCGAGCATTTTCCGGACGGTCGAGACGAGGCGCGTAGAGGGATCGTCTTTGGGTTTCTCGGGCTTCGCCGGCGCCAGCGGCTCGCCCAAAGCGTTGGAAAGGATCTGCCGCGCCGAAAATTTCCCGTAGCCCAAATCCGCGAATAAATCCTCAAGCTTCGAGCAGCCGTATTCCGTGGCAACGCGCAACAGGTCCGCTTCGGGAATTTTTTTGAGGCTGCGGCCCACCTGCCGGGCTTCACGCTCGAGTAAGCGACGGCCCACTTCGGTGGCCTGGCTGCGCTCGATGGAGGTGATGTGGTGGCGGACTTTGCTGCGCGCGCGCGACGTGCGAACAAAATTCAGCCAGTCCCGGCTGGGGACGTGGCCCTTCTGCGTCAGCACCTCGACGACGTCGCCGTTCGACAGCGCGTGCCGCAGCGGGACGATTTGGCCGTTCACTTTCGCGCCGATGCACTGGTTGCCGACTTCAGTGTGCACGGCGTAGGCGAAATCCACGGGAGTCGCACCGCGCGGAAGCGCCAGCACTTTTCCCTTGGGCGTGAACGCGTACACTTCCTCGGGGTACAAGTCCACTTTGAGCGTGGACATGAACTCCGACGGCTCCTGCATTTCTTTGACCCACTCGATCAGCTGGCGCATCCACAAAATGCGCTGATCGTCGGCGTCGGAAACGTCCTTGCCGTCCTTGTACCGCCAGTGCGCGGCCACGCCCTGTTCGGCGATGCGATGCATTTCCTGCGTGCGGATTTGCACTTCAAACGTCTGGCCCGAGTAAATCACAGTTGTGTGCAGCGACTGATAGAGATTGGGCCGCGGCATCGCAATGTAATCCTTGAACCGGCCGGGGACGGGACGCCACACCTGGTGGATCACGCCGAGCGCCGCGTAGCAGTTGCGAATCGTGTCCGTTATGATGCGAACGGCCAGCAAATCGTAAATCTGATCTACCGTGCGGTGCTGCCGCAAACTCTTCTGATGAATGGAGTATAGGCGCTTGACGCGGCCGTCGACTTCAGCGGTAATTCCGTTTTCCTCGAGCCGTTTGCGAATCGTATCCTTTAATTCCGCAAGAAAAGCCTCGAATTCCTTTCGTTTGGCGACGACCGTATTTTGCAGCTCCTGGTAGGCTTCGGGCTCGAGATAGCTGAAAGAAATATCTTCCAGTTCTCCGCGGATCAAGCCCATTCCCAACCGGTGCGCGATCGGAGAATAGATATCGAGCGTTTCGCGGGCGATGCGCTGCTGCTTTTCGGCGGAGAGAAAATTGAGCGTCCGCATGTTATGCAGGCGGTCGGCCAGCTTCACAACGACGACACGCACATCGTTCACCATGGCCAGCAGCATTTTGCGGACATTTTCGGCCTGGCGCGCCTCAGGGGCCAGCAGGTCCAGCCGGTTGATTTTCGTGACCCCTTCGACAAGCGTCGCGATATCCGGCCCGAAGCGCTCGGCGATGCGCTGCGTCGACACGCGCGTGTCCTCGACCACGTCATGCAGAAGCGCGGCGCAAAGCGTGGTGATGTCCAGCTTCATGTCCGCCAGGATGTGCGCGACTTCCAGGGGATGCGAAAGGTAGGGGTCGCCCGACTTGCGCAGCTGCGAGCGGTGCTGCTCGGCGGCAAAGTCAAACGCTCGACGCAAGAGCTCGATATCGCTCGCCGGGCGCGTCTGCCTTACCTTTTCGACCAGTTCGAGAAAGCGCAACTGCAGCGCCCGCGTCGTCCGTTCGGTCTTGGCGCCAACGCCGACCAGCGAAGACAATCCCACCGGTTTTTCGAGCGAAGACATGTTCTTGTATTTTATGTCTATTTGATGCCCCGGGGGAGAAAAGAGTTCCGGGCGTGCCTTAGATGTGTAGGGCAGGACGGACTGTCTGTGGGTTTCTTCTGAGGAAGCAAGATCAAACGCGACGGGTTAAACAGGCTGCGGAAAACGTCATTCCGTCATTTTGTCATTCTGAGCGAAGCGAAGAATCTCTCTTTCCTTTCTTGAACTTAATTCGAAAAGAGATTCTTCGCTTCGCTCAGAATGACAAAATAAGCTACTTTTTCCGCAGCCTATAAAGCCCGTTGTGCAAAGCAAAGCGGCCCGTTGCCGGGCCGCTTTGTTTTTAAAATCGAAGTTAAACTGATGGTCGCGCGTTAGGACTTGGCCGGAGTTTCCATTTTCTTCTGCTTGATTTCCTTGGCCTTCTCGACCAGATCGTCGGCTTGCTTCAGCAGATCGGCGCGTTCCTGGGGGGTGACGGCCTCGTCAGCCTTGCGGCGAAGCAAAAGGTTCAGATAGGCCATGGCATCGTCGTAATCAGGGCGCAGCTCAACGGCCTTCTTGAGGTCCGTGATCCCCTCATCGATCATTTGGCCGTTTTCCTTGATGTAGGCGTCGCGTACGGCGGGGGGCAAAGGGTCCTCATCCTTGAGCGGCTTGCCCGCGTTTGCAAGGCGCCAGTTGCCGCGCGCCACAAGATTAGCGCGGTAACTGAGCGTCCAGTCAATGACTCCAATCCAGTAGTACGGCTCGGGATCTTCCGGCTTCAGGGCAATGTGCTTCAAGTGGTAGGTTTTCGATTCCTCGAAGCGCGCTGGGGTGTAAGGAGTGCCGGCCATGTTGAACAGGATCGAACCGGTTCCGTCGATGGCGGATATGTTGTTGGGATCCGCAGAGAGCACGTCCTTGAATTCTTTCACCGCCGCTTCGCCCATGCGGACGTTTTCGTCCGACGGCGCGCCGGGAATGTACTGCGTCGCGTAAGCCGTGGCGAGATACAGCCGGGCGTTGGTAAGCGTAGGATCGTTTTCCTTCGCTGCCTTGAAGAACTCGATGGCTTGGTCGTACTTGCCATCGCGATAGGCGGCGACGCCTTTATTCAGCTCGTCCCGAGCCTTCAGCTTGTCGCAGCCTGAGGCGCCGAAGCCGATCGCAATCATGGCCACGGCGAACAGGGCCATGGAATTTTTATTTTTGGAGTGCCGAAAATGCGCAAAAGGATTCATGGCAAACAATCCGTCCCCGCGAATATTTTGTTTTCCCCCGAGAGGGCAATGAAGTTACCGACGCTTATACCGGCCGTCCCCAAACGCACAATACCGCCCATGATCAGTCCGGCTGGGCCCACGCTGCGCCTCGAGCGTTCCGCGCAAGTGCAGAGCCCGCACCCAAATTCCCGCGCCACACACATCCTACATCCTGAAAGGCACGGGCCACAGCCGCACACTCTACACCAGCAATGCCCCGGATCAAAGCAACTTTATTATTTTATTTGAAGTCAAAAAAACCGGCATTCACCCAAAGCGGGACAGGCCGGCGACCGCCAACAAACTACTTGCCGGCTTCGAGATTGGCGGTGATCAATCCAACCTTGTCGATCCCCGAACCCCGCATCACGTCGATCGCTCGAGCGACATCGGCAAACCGGACCGCGTCATCGCCCTTGACGAAGGCGACTTTCTCGGCGCGCTCCTTGAAGACATCGGTGAGGCGCGGCCCGAGCGTATCCCAGGTGGCATCTTCATCGTTGATTTTCAGTTTCCCGGTGTCGAGAATCTGCACGACAATCGTTTTCTGCTGCACCTGGTCCTGCTGCTTCTGGTTCGGAGGCGCGGGCTGTGGCACCAGCGCATCCAGGCCCTTCGGCGTCAACGGAGTGATCACCATGAAAATGATAATCAGCACCAGGAGAATATCGATCAGGGGGACGACGTTCATGGTCGCCATCGAACCGCCCTGTTTTCCTCCAACGTCCATTCCCATTGTCGTAGCTCCTAATTCAAATTCCGCGTCCCGATGCAACCACCAGGACGGATGCGTGAGCAGAAGCGAAACCGGGAAGCGAATTCCAGCGTTTCGCTTCCCAGCCGAAATTAGCCTTAGCCCGCCGGCGGTGGTGGAGCGGTGCGACGATTCTGCTCAGCCCGATCGGTAATCAGGCCGACGTTATCGACACCCGCGGAGCGAATCTCATCCACAACCTTGACCACATCTCCATACTTGGCGCGACCGTCGCTCTTGACAAACACGGTCTTGTCCAGTTTGTTGGAAATGCGATCCCGGACCTGGTCGGCAATCTGCGTAAGGTCCGACTTGGCGCTGCCCAGGTAGACGTCCCCGCTCGCCGAGATGCCGACGATGACCGCGTCATCCTTATCGGCATCGGGCATGTCGGAGGGATTTTGGACCTTCGCCAACTCCACCGACAAACCCTTCGAGAGCATAGGCGTGACCACCATGAAGATGATCAGCAGCACCAGCATGATGTCCGCCATCGGAATCACGTTCGGCGCCGACATTTGCGGCCCGACGCTTGGCTTGTATGACATAGGTTACTTCTTTCCGCCTGCACGGCGCGTAATGAAGTAGTTCACCAGTTCCATCGAGGAGTTGTCCATTTCGACGTCGAAGGCCTCAACCTTGTTGGTGAAGTAGTTGTACGCCCACACGGCGGGCACGGCCACGAGCAGCCCGAGCGCGGTGGTCACGAGCGCTTCGGAAATACCGCCAGCGACCGCCGACAACCCGGTCGCTTTCGTGGTCTCGATGCCTTTGAACGCGTTGATGATGCCGACCACGGTGCCGAACAGTCCGACGAACGGCGCGGTCGAGCCGATCGTGGCGAGGCCGGAAAGGCCGCGCTTCATTTCGGCGTGCACGATCGCGACGGAGCGGTCCAGGCCGCGCTTGGCGGCTTCGATCACTTCCGCGTCAGCGACCTGCGAGGATGCGGATTGGAATTCGGAAAGGCCGGTGGCAACCACTTTGGCGATGTGGCTCTTCTTGTTGCGCTCGGCGATGGAGATGGCTTCGTCGAGTTTGCCCTCGCGCAGAGCGCCCGCTACCTGCTGGACGAATACGCGGGACTGTTTGCGTGCCGCGCTGTACATCAGCACGCGATCAATCATGACGCCGAGTGACCAGGCAGACAGAAGAAATAGAATGCCGACCACCACCTTAGCGATAATACTCATGCTGCTCCACATTTGCCGCAGGTCCCACTGTCCCTGCAGGACGACCATGTTCATTGCCCAAACGGCTAGAGTGCTAAGCATCTGATTCGCTCCTTTTTATTTCGTTCGAAACTTGCGGACCGGGTCCGGCATTGCCGGTCCCGGCCGACTCCCTGATTGGCGGCCTCAACTCGCGGCCTTCGATGAATGAAGACCGACCCCCGGGCTGCCGTCCTGCAACTAAACCTAACCACCCATCGTAAACGTAACGGTAATCGTCGTATCGACTTCCACCGGGTCGCCGTTCAACTGCGTCGGTTTATAGCGCCACTGTTTCACGGCATCCAGAGCCGATTGCACCAGAAGCGGGTGACCGGAGATCACTTCGAGCTGGGCAACCTTCCCGTCCTTGTCAATGATGGCGTGAAGAACGACGTTGCCTTGAATGCGGGCCTGCCGCGCCAGAGCGGGATAGACCGGACGTGTCTGGTTGAGGATCGACGCAGCCGTCACGTTGCCGCCCTGCTTGACGCGCGTAGGAGCCGTCGGCTTCGGCGGAGGCGGCGCCATTGCGGAGACCATGCCCTGTCCCGGGATGCCGCCAAACACGCCGCCCGTTGGGCCGGCATTGTTGATCACATCCGGCGGAAGCTCGGCTTCCTTAAACACGGCCACGTCCTTCGGAATCGCGCGCGGCTGCATCAGTTTTCCGGACTGGATCAAGCGCGCAACCGGCTTGATCACGGTCTTCACGACCTGTGGCGGGGGAGGAGGAGGCGGCGGAGGAGGCGGGGCGATGAGCAAAGTTGAAAGCATCGCTTTCGGAAGCGCCTCGGTATAAATCAACGGAATCAGGATGAGGACGGCCAGGATCAAAGCCTGCACGATGCCTGAAAGTACAAAGCCCCATCCCTTATTTGTTTTCTTTTTTTCGTTTGTTGATTCAAGTAGATCGTCAAACATCGTGCTTTCCTCCTGCCGTAAAGCCTCAGGAAATTTTCGGAGCGGCCGTCGCCGGAGCGACAGCCCGCGCCGGATCCCTAAGTCTTCCGGAGTTTAGTACCGGCTGCGGTTCCGGATGCAACTACCGCCGCGCCCTGGCCTCTCCACTGGTTCCAGGCCACCACCAAAGGCGCGGCAATGCCAAAACTGGAGTACGTTCCTACCAGAATTCCAACCACTAAAGCAAAGGAAAAAGCGCGCAAGACCTGGCCGCCCATCAGAAACAGCACCAGCACGGTCAGAAAGGTAAGGCCGCTGGTCAGGATGGTGCGTGAAAGAGTTTGATTGATGGAACGATTCACGATGGCCTTAAATGGCTCGCGGCGCATGAGCCGAGCGTTCTCACGGATCCGGTCAAAGATCACGATCGTGTCGTTCATCGAATAGCCGACTAGTGTCAGTAGCGCTGCAATCACCGTCAGCGAAATCTCAAAGTGAAAGATCGAAAAAAGACCCAGCGTAATCAAAACGTCGTGAAACACGGCCAATACTGCCGCAGCACCGTACACCCACTCGAAGCGAAATGCAATATAAACCAGCATTCCGCACAGCGCATACAGTGTTACCACTACGGCCTGGCGGCGCAATTCCGAGCCTACTTTCGGGCCGACGATCTCCACATTGATGATCGCGAAGGTGCTCGTGTAGAAGGAATCGCGCAGGGCGGCGATAACGTTGGCGTTCGCCCCGGAACCGGAAAGCTGACCTAGGTCGGTTACTATGCCTCGATGATCACGGTCTCGAAACTGCGCAAGCTGGCGCCCGAGCTGATTATAACGATCGCCGGCCGCCGTGCCCAACGCCAAGGGGTCCTTGCGCGTCAGAACTTCCGCGATGGTGTCAGCCCCGGCTGCATTAAAATCCTGCTTGCCAGGCTCACCCGCGCCCAAGGTGGCGTGCAGCGCATTGAGGATGGCTGTCTTCCCGGCATCCAGCGCCTCGGCGCCTTCGCCCTTTTCCTCAAGGTTGATCAAAACCTCGTTCGAATTAGGGGAAGAGATATCACTGACCGGAACTATCGTGAAATTGGAAATTCCCTGCTGGGACATTCCGTTGCGGATCGTATCGACAGGCGGAGGGGCCGCGAACCGTACGTCAACGACAGTACCCCCTTTAAAATCAATGCCATAGAAGAGTCCGCCATGGGCCAGGATGGAAGCCAGCCCGGTAGCGAGCAGCAGGAATGACAGGCCAAAGAAGTACTTAGCCTTGCCCATCCAGTCCAGATCAACCTGTTTGAAGAAATTCATGCTCACTCTGACCCGTTAGAGTTGGACACCAACGATCATGGATTTGTTCCCGAAAACGAACTGTTTCCCAAACATCATGTAGCGCCAACCTTTAGGTCGGCATTTTTGGAGCGCGCCAGATGCTCGTCCGCCGCGGCGGACAGGCGCTTCATAAGAACAAGGCCCAATTTCCCTCGCCAATTGTGCCACTGGTTTTCATGCTCGATTCAGCGCGAAAACTCGCAAGCGGAAGCATGCGCCACTAAATGCTCAACTCCGCCTCGCGCGGCATCTTGGCCAGGTGCCAGTCAAAAATGACTCGCGAAACATAAACAGACGTAAACAGGTTGGCGAGCAAACCAACTGCCAAGCTGACGGCAAACCCGCGGATAGGACCTGTTCCGAACAAAAACAGGAATGCGGCGGAGACAATCGTTGTGACGTGCGTGTCGATAATCGTCAGGAAGGCGCGCTTAAAACCCATGTCAACCGCGGAGACTGGGGCCTTCGAGGCGCGCAATTCTTCGCGGATGCGCTCGAAAATCAGAACATTGGAATCGACGCCCATGCCGATCGTCAAAATCACGCCTGCAATGCCCGGCAAAGTAAGCACGGCGCCAAAATACGCCAGCGCAGCCAGCAACAATACGAGGTTCAGGATCAACGCGATCACCGCATTGATTCCCGCCGAGCGGTAGTACGTCACCATGAACAGCATGACAACGATCAAACTAATGATCGAGGCCTGGACTCCGTGGCGAATGGAATCCGCTCCGAGCGAGGGGCCGACAGTCCGCTCTTCGAGGTATTTGATCGATGCCGGCAGGGCTCCCGATCGGAGGACCAGGCCAAGATCGTTCGCTTCCTGCTCGCCGAACTGCCCTTCAATTACGCCAGTATCGTCAATGCGGCCGTTAATGACGGGAGCCGTCTGAAGCTTATGTTCGAGTACGATGCCCAACTGCTTGCCAATGTTCTGTTCCGTGAAGGGGCCAAAGCGACGGCCCGCTTCGGTGGAAAGCGTGAAATCCACATCGTAGAAGCCGATATTTTTCGTACTGCGAACGGCGGTCGCGCTGCGGAGGTCACGGCCCGTGACAACGGGCACGCGATCAATGACGTACCAACTCTCAGAGGCGGGCTGGCCGGCTGAGGCCGAGCTCTTGCCCTGAACGATTTGGGCGTTCGGCGGCAGGATGCCCCCGTGCGCACCCAGGGCCGCAGCCTCGGACGGGTACGGGTTCGTGTCAATTACCAGGTGAAGTTCCAGCTGCCCGCCGGCCTGAATCACGCTCTTGGCGCGGTTGGGATCGCCCTCGCCGGGAAGTTCGACGATGATTTCATTGTCGCCCTGACCGTACGGAGCGACGAGCGGTTCGGTCAAGCCCAGTGCGTCGATGCGCCGGCGAATTGTTTCTTCGGCCTGATCCATGGTCTGCTGCTGGATGTTGACGATACGCGTCTGCTTCATTGTTACAAGGTAGCCGGAGGGTTCGCCGGGAGCGGCGGAAACGTCCCAATCCGGAAACTGGTCATTAATCAAGTTGCGGGCGCTGCCGGCCTGCTCGGAGGCAATGTTGTGGACCAGAATCTGGGTGTCGCTCAGCTTGCGAATTTCGTCGTAGCGGATGGTTTTGTCGCGAAGCAGGGTCGTGATGTGGTCGAGGGCTTGGTCTGTCTCCTGGCTGATTGCCTCCTGCACTTGCACTTGCAAAATCAAGTGCGTGCCGCCTTGCAAATCCAGGCCCAGCTTGATGCTGTTCGAAAAGTTCGACTTGATCCCGGCCCAGGACTTGGGGGGGAAATCCGGGCGCCCCAGCAGTCCAATCAGGCAAACCAGGATGACGGCTACGATGAACAACGCTTTCCACTTGAGATTCGATGTCATGGCTTGAACTGGCTCAGGACTCCATGCGCGCGGACTTTCCCATTAGCCCGGCAGAATAAATGGAGCAGATCGTTACCCCGACCCTACGACTCCTCCTTACCTTCTGGTTGCAGGCCGGTCACCGCGGAACGCAGGATTTTTACCTTGACCTGATCGGCGATCCGAAGCTGGATAGCATCACCCTCAATCCCGACGATCGTGCCGTACAAACCGCCCGAAGTGATTACTTTGTCACCATTCTTTAGGGCGTTGATCATTTCCTGGGTCTTTTTCTGGCGGCGCTGCGCGGGAAGGATCAGCAACACATAAAAAATGCCCATGATGATAATCAAAGGCAGGAAGGCCATCAGGCCTCCGGCGCCCGCGGCCTGGGCCATCAGCGTCAGATTTTCCGGTGAAGACAACAAAGACATCGCTGCGACCCCAGCCTCCCGTTACGATCAATCCCTGTCGTGAACTGCCGCGCGCAAAATCAGGCTTCGCCACATGGATCCGTATGATTTGAGCAGGACCATGAAGTTCGCACCGAAGTCCCGGGCTTGCTTCACGCTTCAATTTGGAAGCGTTCAGCGTGGCACTTACCACAGCCCGGGAACCCTTGTGGAAAGCCACAGACTGCCCTTCCCGCGATTCAGGGTAAAAAGTCCATGCTACTTAAGGGTCACCCGCTTCGATGCGCGCTTGGAACTCCGAGGAGAATTCCGCCAGTTCCCCGAACGCGATAGCCTGTCGAATCTTGCCCATAATGTCAAGGAAAAATGCAACGTTGTGATGGGAGTTCAGGATGGAGGCCAGGATTTCGTTGGCGTGAAACAGGTGGCGCAGGTAGGCGCGCGAGTAGGTTTTGCAAACCATGCAGGAGCATCGCTCATCGAGCGGGCGGGGATCGTCGGCATAAATCGCGTTGCCGATGTTCACCCTGCCGGTGCTGGTGAAGAGGCAGCCGTTGCGCGCGTTTCGCGTCGGGAGCACGCAGTCCATCATGTCGACACCGCAGCGGACGTAGTCGGCAAGCTGCTCGGGGAGGCCGACACCCATGACGTAGCGCGGGCGGTCCGTCGGGAGTTTTTCCGTGGAGATCGCCGCCATCTCGCACGATATTGCGTGGGGTTCGCCGACGGCCAAGCCTCCGACGGCGTAGCCCGGAAAATCGAGGTCCACGATCTGGCAAGCGCTCTCGCGTCGCAGGTCTGCGTGCGTGCCGCCCTGCACGATGCCGAACAGCACCTGACCTGGATTGGTCGGGACTAGCGCGCTCGAGCTCCCGCCGTTCTTCGTCACAAGAACATAGTCGCGGCAGCGGCGCGCCCACGCCGTTGTGCGCTTCACGGCTCCGGCCGCGCGCTCGTGGTCGGCGGGATATTCTATGCACTCGTCGAAAGCCATGGCGATATCTGAACCGAGCGCCTGCTGAATCTCCATCGATTTTTCGGGCGTGAAAAAATGCTCAGACCCGTCCAGGTGGGAGCGGAATACGACGCCCTCCTCGGTCACCTTGCGCAGATCGGCGAGGCTGAACACCTGAAAGCCGCCCGAATCGGTGAGAATCGCTCCCGGCCAGGACATGAAACGATGAAGGCCGCCCAGACGCCGGATGCGATCGTGACCGGGTCGCAAATATAAATGATATGTGTTGCCGAGCAGAATCTGCACGCCCAGATCCGCGAGTGCCTGCTGCGTGAGGCCTTTCACCGTTCCGGCAGTGCCCACCGGCATGAACGCGGGCGTATCGATCACGCCGTGCGGGGTGGTGAGGCGGCCCAGGCGCGCGCCGGTCGGATCGGTTTTCAAAATTTCAAAGTGGAAATCCATATCGGTTGAGTTTATCAGGACAGGCCGAGCATTGCCGAGGGAGCCAAAGTGGCCCATGCTTTAGCTTGTGGAGGGTTTGGACTTTGCGAGGACAAACCCTCCACAAGCTAAAGCATGCGCCACTAAATCCTACCCCCCGGGCAGCGCGGGAATGGCGGCGATGAGCGATTGCGTGTAGGGATGGGCGGGCGCGGAGAGAATTCGTTCCGCAGGGCCAGTTTCGACGATGCGCCCGGCCCGCATGACAGCGATGCGCGTGGCGAGTTGCGCAACGACAGGCAGGCTGTGCGAAATGAGCAAGTAGGCGAGCCCGAAATCGCGCTGCAGATTCTGGAGCAGCTCGAGAATTTGCGCGCCGACGGAAACGTCAAGGGCGGAAACCGGCTCATCGGCGATAACGAGGCGCGGACGAAGGACTAGCGCGCGAGCGATGCCGATGCGCTGGCGCTGGCCGCCGGAAAATTCGTGAGGGTAGCGCGCCAGCGCGTCTTCGCCGAGGCCTGCCGCACGCAGGATTTCGACGACGCGTGCGCGGCGCTCCGCGCGGCCAAGGTGCGGCTCGTGAATTTCGAGCGGCTCACTGACGATCGCTCCGACGCGCATTCTCGGATCGAGCGACGCGAACGGATCCTGAAATATCATTTGCATCTCGCGGCGCAGGGCGCGCAGTTGCTCGCCGCGCGCGGCTAGAAAATTGTGGCCATCAAGCAACAATTCGCCGGAGTCCGCTTCGATCAGGCGCAACAGCATGCGCGCGAGCGTCGTTTTGCCGCAGCCGGATTCGCCGACGATGGCGAGGGTTTCGCCGGCGGCGAGTTCGAGGCTTACGTCGTCCACGGCTCTGACGCCGGAGGGCGCGCCGCCGTTAGAGCGCGATATCTCCATCGCAAACGTGCTCGACGGGGCGGAAAACGTCTTCCGCAGATTGCGCGCTTCGAGAAGCGGCGCGGGCATTAGCGTTCGCCGCCGTGTAGGACGGGCTTCAGCCTGTCGCATTTCGTAGGTCGGGGCAAATTCAAAAGCGACAGGCTGAAGCCCGTCCGACTGAAATTCATTCCGGCCTCTCCACGATCAGCTGCAGGACTGTGTGCATGAATTCGAGGCCGCTCGAAAACTTATCCGAACGGCGCGGGAAAAATCCGGATTGGTCGTTCGCAATGCAACTTTCCATCATGCTTCGAGTTTCTGCGTAGACCGGATCTCCGGGCGGCTTGCCGGCATTGCCCATCCAGACGTCGAAATCGTGCCAGTTTTCATGAGTATTTTCGGAAACGACTCGGAGCCCGAGTTTCTGAATCATGGCGCGGAAACTTGTGACGCTCTGCGTGTTTGTGTGCGAAGGATCGCGGACGCGCTCGACGGCATTCTGGAGCGCGGCGTCGCGGCCCTCGGGCACGATGATGTCGGTGATCGCGAGACGGCCTCCGGGTTGCACAACGCGCGCCATTTCCGCCAGGGCGCGCGGCGGATCGGTCATGTGATGGAACGCGTAGCCACAGGCAACGATGCCGGCCGAGCCGTCGGCAAAGGGCAGCGCATAAATATCGGCGCAGACGAATTCAATGTTGGTGATGCCGTCGCGCGCGGCCTCGGCTTGCGCTTTTTCGACCATCGCGGGCGTGAGGTCCGCGCCGATCGCCTTGCGGACGCGCGCGGCCAGCGGGCGCGTGTAGGTGCCGGGGCCGCAAGCGAGATCGATCGCCAGCAGTTTGTCGGCGTTGGCAAGGCCGGCTGTGGCGCGTTCGGCCAGGCGCTCGGCTTCCTCTGTCCGCGTGCGGCGCGTGGTCTGGGCAAAAACGTCCGCTGTTTCGGTGAAGCGTTCGCGAATTTTTTCTTCGTGGCTCGATTCGGTGGTCATTGTTTTTCGCTGCCTCACTCTTTCTGACACTGCGTTGTTTCGGAATTAAGTGGGGCATGCTTTAGCTTGCGGGGTTTGGAACCTGGAAAGGACAAACCCCGCAAGCTAAAGCATGCGCCACTGGGGCCAAAATTTCATTTTGCGACTTCACTACGATTTTCCGCAACCAGAATGCAGCGCGCGCGATGTTCGGGGCCGGCTTCGCGTAACTCGGGCAGCGCTAATGCGCACTCGGCCACGCGCAACTGGCAGCGCGGCTCGAACGCGCAACCGGGGGGCAACGCCGTGAGCGACGGCACCGCTCCGGGAATCGGTTCGAGTTTTTGCCGCACGAGTTGCGGCGAAGCGCGCAGCAAGCCCGCTGTGTAAGGATGGCGCGAGCGTTCGAGCACTTCGCGCGCGGGGCCTTCCTCCACGATGCGGCCCGCGTAGGTGACTGCGATGCGATCGGCCACCTGCGCGACAACGCCGAGGTCATGCGTGATGAAGAGGAGCGCGAGGCCGAGTTCGCGCCGCAGCCGCGCGAGCAGTTCGAGAATTTGTTTTTGCACCGTTACGTCTAGAGCGGTAGTCGGCTCGTCGGCAATGAGCAGGCGCGGAACTTTTCCGTTGTCACCTGCAAGCGCCATGGCGATCATGGCGCGCTGACGCAAGCCGCCTGAGAGTTGATGCGGATACTGGCGCGCGCGCATCGCGGGTTCGGGAACAGCGGCGCGTTCGAGCGCCACGAGCACGCGACGATCGACTTCCTCGCGCGAAAGTCCGGCATGATGCGCGCGAATCGCTTCGGCAATTTGAGCGCCCACGCGTATGACGGGATTGAGCGCGGTCATCGGCTCCTGGAAAATCATGGCGATGTCGCGCCCGCGCACGGCGATGCGTTCGCGCTCGGGGAGCGACAGTAAATTCACGCGCGGCCCGGCGGCGCCGTTCACGCCTGAGAACAACGCTTCGCCGCCCACGCGCGCCCCCGGCGGCAGCAAACCCATCAGCGCCAGCGCGAGCATCGATTTCCCGCTGCCCGATTCGCCGACCAGTCCTAGCGATTCGCCCGCGCCGAGCGTGAACGATACGTCGTTCACTGGACGGATCCATCCGGCGGGCGTCGGAATCTCAACCGAGAGCCCGCGCAATTCGATAAGCGCTGTCACCGGTACATCATAAGACGTAATTTGCGCGGCGCGGTGAAAACGGTTTGGGGAGCGCGGCGGTTCAGTAGCGGCGTTCTCAGTGAATGGCAGGCGGTTGAGAAACCCCATGCGAAGCTGAGTGTTGTTTTGTAGCGCCGGCGTCTCGCAGGCAGTCGTGCGATCTATTGGAACTTGCCGGCGGGACGCCGGCGCTACAATAAAGTGATCAGCGCTAGATCGGATAATTTGTCGGGGTGCGGCGAATCGTGATCCAGCGCAATTCGGTGAATTCCTCCAACGCCGCCTTTCCTCCAAACCGGCCCCAGCCGCTATCCTTTACTCCACCGAATGGCATCTGCGGCTCATCGTGAACCGTGGCGCCATTGATGTGGCAGATTCCGGTTTCGAGGCGTTCCGCAAGCTTCATCGCCTTGCCGACATCGCGGCTGAACACCGCGCCGGAAAGTCCGTATGCGGTGTCGTTGGCCACGCGGAGCGCTTCTTCTGCGCTCGTTACAATCACGATGGACGCCAGGGGCCCGAAAGATTCTTCGTGGTACACGCGCATTTCCGGGGTCACGCCGTACAGTACAGTGGGCAGGTAGCAAGGGCCTTGCGCTTTTCCGCCGCAGAGCGCCTTGGCGCCTTTTGCGAGGGCATCGTCGACGAGCATCTGGACGCGCTCGGTGGCGCCTTTGTTGATAAGTGGACCGATCTGCGTGTCCGGCTGGAGCGGATCTCCGACCTTGAGGGCCGCGGCTTTCGCGGCGAGCATTCGGCTGAATTCATCGGCGATCGGACGTTCCACGACGATTCTTTCGGTGGACATGCAGATCTGCCCCTGATTCATGAAGGCGCCGAAATTCGCCGCGGCCACGGCAGCGGCCAAATCCGCATCTTCGAGGACGATCATCGGTGCCTTGCCGCCAAGTTCCAGTAGCGCGCGCTTCAGATGATGTCCCGCCTTTTCGGCGATGATCCTGCCCACTCGGGTGGAGCCCGTGAAATTGATCCTGCGGGTTTTCGGGTGCGCGATTAATTCGTCGACGACTTCCGCAGCGTCGGCGGGAGCGTTCGTGATGGCGTTGATCACGCCATTCGGAAAGCCGGCCTCGTGAAGCGTCTCGGCGATGGCCAGGTGTGTGCCCGGGGATTCCTCGGAAGCTTTGAACACGACTGTGTTTCCGTAAGCGAGCGGCATGGCGACAGCCCGCATGCCGAGGATCATTGCGGCGTTCCAGGGCGCGATTCCGACGACGACGCCCACGGGTTGGCGAATCGCCATCGCGAGTGTATCCGGCAGGTCAGAAGGGATCACCTCCCCGATGAGTCCGTAGGCTTGCGCAGCCGCTTCTCGCAACAATCCAGATGCGAAAATGCAATTAAACATTCCCCATCCGAAGGTTCCGCCCATTTCCTCAGCCGTGATACGCGCAATTTCGGGTTGACGCCGGTCAAGAATGTCCGCGGCTTTAAGAAATAAATGGCGGCGCACCGCGGGTGGCGTGGCGCTCCAGGCGGGAAAGGCGGCTGAAGCAGCATCGATGGCGCGGCGCGCGTCTCTGCGCCCCGCGGAGGCAAACCTGCCCACGATTTCGCCCGTGAACGGGTTCGTTTTCTCGAAAGTCCGACCATCGTGCGCCTCCTGCCAATTGCCGTCGATGAACAAGTTATGATTTTGGACCGCCGCGGTTTGTGGCATGGAAGCTCCTTTGGGGGATTTCAGGGCCGGGCTTAATGGCGGCTACTTTATACCCAATTTGTTCATAAAAAAATATTCGATGTGGCGTTTCACTTCGAATAGCGTGCTTCGAGCCGAATGTATGATGATGATCAGGATGGCTGCGACTTCCCCAAACCGCGGGAATGAGGCAGAATCGGGCCGAGCGGTTTTTCCAACATTCCCGAGTGATCTTAAGGTATAGATACGCCCAACTGGACCCGTAGCCTGGAATATATTTTCGAGGAGACCGTCAAATGAAAATACAAGGAATCGCATTGAAAGTTTTGGTGCTGGGAGCAGGGCTGGCCGTATTTCCGACGCTGGCGCAAGACGTGGTGCCGAAGCCCACCTGCAATCATTGTCCGGCCACGTACATCCCCAAGAGCGAGCTGGACGGATATAACCAGCGGGCCATCGAGCACAACCTGGTGGATCAGCAAGTGCGCTCGGTGGATGTCGGTAAGGTGCAGGTTGGCATCGGGGCCATCTACCGCGGGAAGCTGGGGAATGCCACGAGCGCGGAAAACATCGTGGCCGAAGCGGTGGCCGAGCACGAGCAGGTGAGCGAGGTCTATTACGTGATCGAAGGCTCGGCGACGCTTCTGACCGGGCCGGACCTCGTGGGCGCGAAGCCGCGGCCAAGCACGCTGAAAACCGTGCGCGAACAGAATGGCCCCGGGTTCAGCGCCGCGTCGATCAAGAATCCGGAAGTGCACGAGTTGAAGGCGGGGGACATGATCGTTATTCCGGCGGGGACAGGGCACTGGTTCACGAAAATCGACGATCACATCCGCTACGTGATGGTGCGACTCGATCCGGACAAGATCCTCCCGCTGAAGAGCGAGGCGCAATCGCAGACGTATTTGAAGAGCGCGTTTAGCCCGAATCAGGGAAATTTCTGATCTGAATTTGGGGGCGTGGACTGGGTATACGTTCGGCACTGTTCGCAAAGAGGCTGCGGCGTGATTTTTTGTAGCGCCGGCATCTCGCCGGCTTTTTTTGCGATTCGTGATGATCGGAAAAACTGCCGGCGGGACGCCGGCGCTACGCGAAGACAGCGACGCCATGCCAACCACCGAATGTCCGCAATGCCGCATGCCCATGCCAAACGCCATGGGCAAAGCGTATTGCCCGCAGTGCGGGTGGAACCGCGGGGAGGCTGACAGGCAGACGCGGCTTTTTCTGCGACTGCTTCCCGTGCTGGTGGTGGTGTTCGACGCGCCGCTGATCGTCTGGATTTTTGTCGGGCACGCCGAGGTTCCCGTTCTCGCCGTGCTCGGGCTGGTTGCGATTGTTCCGGCGATTCTGGTGGTCCTTGTGGTGAAGGGGAAGATCAGGATCGGTGCGTTCGGAAACGGTCCCGGGAGGCAGTTGTGATGGCGCCATTTGAAGTTTCGGCCGGCGCAAGCGGACAGCCGGGCGAAAACGTCTCCGGACCGTACGATGAGATGAGCCGCGTGCTGGCGGGACTTCCCCGGCCGCGGCCAGTGCGGATAACCCGCCGCGGAAAAATGAACGCCACGGTGATCACGTTCGCGCTGGCGATATCCTTGGGGGTATTCGTCGCCGGCCTGATGACGACCTCGCGAGCGACAGGCCAGAATGCAGGTCCGCCGGACTTTCTTACATACGCGCTGCCGATTGCCCTGGTTGTGGGGGTGGTCATCGTGATGCTGCGAACGATCAAACAGCAGAAGGTCCTGCTCGCCGAGGGCGAAGTGGCCATGGCTCGCGTGACTAAACGCTGGATCGCCCGCAATGGCCCAAACATTCGATACGAGTTCAGGACTCCTCTGGGCGAAAATTTCTCTCGCAGCACCGGGGACGCGTCACGAAGCCTTTCGGTGGGAATGAGCGTGCCGGTTTTTTACGTCCCGCAGCGCCCGAAGCGACAGATCGCCTTGTGCGCGGCGGTCTATGAGGTCGTCCTGCCTGGTGAAGTGTAGGAATTTCTGAGGACGGCAGGCGGCGCAACGGCGGAAGAATCTGAAGCGCTCTCAATCTCTGTCAGCCAGGTTCTATTGAGATTTCTTGTGAGAGAGCTCAGTGAGCGGCCGGTTGGGCAGCGAGGTCGCGTCCCTCGATCATCACGGCTTGCAGAGCCGAATCGGTCCGCACGGCGTCACGAACGAGGCTTTGCAATTTAGCGCTCAATTCCTTCACTCGAGGGTCGTTCGGGTCCTGATTGCCTTTGAGGCCGTCTGCGGAAGCTATGATTTGCCGGGCGTTTTGGATCAACTCACGAGCCTGCACGATGTAAGCTTCCTTGGCGGCGATCAATCGTTCCTCCCATTTGGCGCGGCCCGGGAAATCGACGTCCTGGCCATTCAGAGCGTTTCGCACCAGCGTGGCACGGTCCAGAGCCTCAAGACGGTCCAGAAAGGTTTCCATCGTCGCGAGCTTCTCTGCCGGAGAAGGACCCGCCCCGGGCTTGCTCCCGGACGGAAGTTGCGAGACTTGACCAAGCCCCGCTCCTAATGAGCCAGAGCCCATGCCAGAACCGGAAGGGAGATCGTCGTTGGTCAGGACCTTCGCGGCGGGCTTATTGGCCTTATCTTTCTCCTTGTCCTTCTGGGCCTGCCTTGCCAATTCCCCGAGCGAGGGTGATGAAGATGACGAATCTTGCGCGCGCACGGACACGCAAGCGCACAGGGCCAGCGCGCAGATTGCAACGAACGTTAAATTCCTCGGCATGGGTTCCTCTCTTGCATGACATTCCGGCCGCGGGAAGACTCTTGGGTCTTCTTATGGTTGCCAAAAAAATGGGAGTGCGCTATGGAGCGGGGGTACCGCCATGCGGAAAGAGTAATCCACGAGGCTTGCAATATACGGCAACGGGGCGGAGCCGAGGGAGACCAGATTATTTCATTCGCGCGACGAGCAGCAGGAGCGAGAAGATCACGACCGGAATCATCAAAAGCATGGTGTAGTCCAGGATGCGCTTCAGGAATGGAAGGCGCGGTGATTTTCGCTCTTTGTGCGCCTCGCGGGGGGTGGCTTCGACGCATTCCGGGTGCGCCAGGGCGGCGGCGAATTCCTTGGCCCCCGCGAATCGATTCTCCGGATCGCGCTCCATCGCGCGATAGAGAATTTCCTGCATCTGCGCCGAGATTTCAGGATTGATTTCGCGCGCGGGCGGCGGATCGTTCACGAGCCGATCATTCATCACGGCGAACGGATTCGGACCGTTGAAGGGCGTTTGCCCGGTCAACATTTCAAAGAGAATCACGCCGAGAGCGTAGACGTCGCTTCGCCCGTCATTGCGTTTGCGCTTGATTTGCTCGGGCGAAATATAATCGGGAGTGCCCATGGCGTTTGAAAATTTGGAAAATGTGAGGCGGCGCATTCCTTCACTGGCGGAGATGCCGAAATCGATGAGCTTGGTCGTGTCTCCTTCGCCCACCATGATGTTTTCCGGCTTCAGATCGCGGTGCACGACGCCCTGGCTGTGAATGTATTCGAGCGCTTCACAGACCCCGGTTGCGATTCGCGTTGCGCGATCGACGGAAAGTGTTCCTTCCTTGGTAAGAATTTCGCGCAGGAATTTTCCTTCCACCCATTCCATCACGATGCAGAGTTGGTCCAAATCGCCGCTGTCGATTGTTTCCACTACGCCCTGGTGCTTGAGTTTTTTCCCAATGGCGATTTCGCGCTGGAAGCGGCTATAGAAGACCGGATCGCATTCGAGTTCCGGGTGCGGAATTTTGATGGCAACGAGCCGGCCGGTTCGCAGGTCCGTAGCGCGATAGATGGATGTCATCCCGGTGCGCACGACAAACGCTTCGATGCGGAAGTACTCGAATCGTTCGCCCGGTCGAAGTTGCTCCGTCAACATTTGCCGCACCCTTTCCTCATCTGAAGACACACATAAACCGGCAACTAAAATAACTTTTTGCCTCTAAGGGAGGCATAAACGAATCGTAGCAAGCGCATAAACAGCGACAAGCGCATGAAAATAAATCGGTTGGGAGGCAACGCCAGGCGAAAAATTGGAGCACGCGCCGAATCGGATGTGACAAAGCATACTTCGGGAGTGATGTCGCCGCAGCGGAAGGACTCATTTTCTTGGACCTGAGACTGCAATGCCGCTAAACTTGGCGCAAATGCCGAAGAGCGGTTCTTCCGATTCTGTAATGGCCCCGGACAATCCAATCTCCCCCGGCTGGAAAGCGCTCTTTCACGTACGGGGCTTTCCATATTTTTTTGTGGCGATGCTTGTCTCGCTGTTCGGGACCGGGATGAATTTTGCCGGCGTGACCTGGTACGTATTGGGCGCGACGCATTCCACGGTGAAGGTCAGCCTGATCGTGATTCTGGTGACGCTGCCGGGGCTCGTGGTGCCTCCGTTCGGCGGGGTGCTGATCGATCGCGTGGACCGGCGCTATCTGGGGATCACGATTGATGCAGCGAGAGCTGTGATCGTGCTGGGGACAGCCGCGCTGGCCTATGCGGGGCGGCTGGAAATGTGGGAACTGTATTCGATGGTATTGCTGCTGGGCGTGGGATTCGCGATTTATTGGTCGACGACGAACGCGCTGATTCAGGAGCTCGTGCCGCGGGAAAAACTGATCGCGGCCAATGCCACCGTGCTTATTGCCGTGCAGGGCGGAATGGCGGCGGCGGGCGCGACGGTCGGATTTATTTATGAACGCGCGGGTCTCTCCGGAATTCTTGGCATCGATGGAACGACCTACCTCGTCTCGGCGATTTGCCTGCTGATGCTGCGGCACGGGTACTATGCGCCCAGGGAAGCCCACAACACGAGGATGACATCCGCATCGCCAACCATCGAAGCGCCCCCGGAAATGTCCGAGCCTTCGTTGATGCGCATCGACGCAGTGATAACTCCGATTTCCCGCATATTCATGGACATCGCCGAAGGGCTGGCATATTTATGGCAACAGCCGCGCGTGCTGGCACTCGGGATCACCTACTCCTGCATGATGGCAGGAGTAATCAGTGCGAACGTGCTTGTGGTGGCCCTGGCCAAGGATTTACTTTCAGCAGGAGCCCGGGGATACGGCTACATTGGTCTTGGATGGGCCTGCGGCGCGATCGCCGGAGGACTCGCCGCAGGTACGCTGGCTCGAAAGAATCCTTACGGCGTGCTTGTTGCTGCTCTTGCGACGCTAGCTGTAGGCCACACACTGTTTCCCTATGTGAAATTGCTGGCCGTGGCTGTGGCGATGAACGCGCTATTCGGCGCTTGTCGAGCGCTGGGCGGGGTTTTGACGCAGTCCTCGATCATGACGGCCGTGCCTGCGCGCCTGATGGGGCGCGCCCAGTCGGCATTTTCGGTGATTGCGACGGTTTTGCAGATCATCATGAGTTTCGCGCTCGGATGGTCGGCCCAAAATTTAAAGCTTTCCCTCGCTTTTCTGCTCCTGGGGGCAATCTATGGCGGCGGGGTTCTGGCGGCGCTGCGCGTGCGGTCGCTGTCAGTTTGCGAGGGAAAAACGACTGGGGCGGTTCAGTAGCACAGGCTTCAGCCTGTGGGGGTCCGTCAGCCCTCCCACGCCGCATGCGCTAAGTAAGATCCAGTGGAAACCCACAGGCTTAAGCCTGTGCTACTAAGAGGCAATGAGGACGGCTCGATGAAGGTATTCATCGCGGGGGCTTCGGGAGTGCTGGGGCGGAGGCTCGTGCGGCAATTCGGGGCACGAGGCCACGCGGTGATCGGACAGGTGCGCAGCCCTAAGGCCGAAAGCGCGGTGAGGGAAGCAGGCGGCGAGCCGCGTCAGGCGGATTTATTCGACGCGGAATCCCTCGCCCGGGCCGCGGATGGATGCGACGTTGTCATCCACGCCGCAACCGCCATTCCCGTGAAGCAAAAGACAACACCCGCCGACTGGGCGATGAACGACCGCATTCGCCGCAAAGGCACGCGCTGCCTGACCGAGGCTGCCGCGAAGGTCGGCGCGAAAACCTACTTGCAGCAAAGCATCACCTGGGTCGCGCGTCCCAAAGATGACTCGCCATTCGACGAAGACTCTCCGGTGGTGCCCATGCCAGCCATTCAATCGGCGATTGATGCGGAAGCGATCGCGCGAGAGGCCGGATCGTCGGAAGGGTTTTCTGTTTCGATTCTACGCGGCGGTTTTTTTTACGACTGCGAGTCGGCGCATACGCAAATGATCTCCGATGCGTTGCGGAAGCGGCAAATGCCCATCATCGGCGGCGGGGAGGCCATGTGGGCAATGATTCACTCGGACGACGCGGCCGGCGCGTATGTTGTCGCCGCGGAAAACCATAAAAGCGGCGTCTGGCACATCACGGACAACGAACTCGTCCCGGTGCGAACCTTTCTCAAGGAATTTGGACAGCGCTTGGACGCCCCTGCGCCGCGCCGCGTTCCCGTGTGGCTGGCGCGCTGGCTCGCGGGAGAGCAGGCTGTCGAGTACTTCACTCGATCCACTCGAACCACCAACGCGCGTTTCCGGAGCGAATTCGGCTGGACGCCGCGTTACCCCACCTATCGCGAAGGATTGGATCAAATCGTCGCCGCGTGGAAGGAACAAGTCGCCTTTAATCCCAAGCCGTGAGGTTTGATTTCGACGAAGCCTGCGCCCATGTATACTTTTTGCGGGCAAACGGCCAGCGAGTTTCTTACGGGAGAGAAAAGGATGTCGTGTATTCTTTGCGGAGTCGACACCTACTCCGAAATCGGGAAGCGGTCGGGATTCAGTATTGTGAAATGTTCGGGCTGCGGATTTGTGTACGCAACCCCTCGACCCGCGGAAAGCCAGCTCATTGAGTTCTACCAAAAGCTGACGCCAAGCCCGAGAGACTACAGCGACTCGAAAAGTTATGTCCGGCGGCTGAAATACCGTTTCGTCCTCTCCAAAATCAAATCGTACTTCCCTCCCGGCAAGCAGATACGGTTGCTCGAGATCGGATGCAGCCAGGGACATTTGCTGGATGCCGCGAAGGAAGACAAACAAATTGTTGCTACGGGCCTCGATCTGGACGGAGTGGAGCTGGAATACGCCAGGAGCAAAGGGCTGAATGTAATCGTCGGAACGCTGCAATCGGTGAAATTTCCGGAAGAGAGTTTTGACGCGATTGTCGCGATCCACGTGATTGAACATTTGTATAGTCCGGTGGACACGCTCTCCGAAATGAACCGGATTTTATCCCCGGGAGGGATTTTATTTTCGATCATGCCCTGCGTGGCGCACATCAAGGCCAGGCTCGCGGGGATTAAGTGGAAGTATTACACTCCGCCCGGCCACCTCTGGTTTTTTTCGCCGAAAACTTTTACTTTGCTGCTTCAAAAAACAGGCTTCCAATCGGTTTTTTCGTCCTGCTTTTATAATCGGGCTCACTTAAGATCGGTGGGCAAAAAGGCGGCAAGAGTCGCATTGTCCTAATTCGTCCCGGAGAAAGCTTGGGCTTCGGCGACTCGTGGAATCACCGGATTACCTCAATTTTTAATTCCTATTCGGATCTGTGTAATACAAACCGTCGAAGCAGAATAAAAGCGTGAGGTTTTCGTAGCGCCGGCGCTACGAAAATCCGGAAGCGTCAGGCTCACGACAAGGGATGGCTGCGAAATCCTGAATCAAAGGTAATCGCGCGAGGAACCTTCGAGGAAGGCGCGGAGCTTGCGCGAACGCGACGGGTGGCGCAGCTTGCGAAGGGCTTTCGCTTCGATTTGGCGGAT
>Ga0070731_10001197_pt1 | contig 28084 bp, 22 predicted proteins | sample Coa_R1_2_FD_66448 | JGI IMG/M metagenome (GOLD analysis project Ga0070731, IMG submission 66448) | Surface soil microbial communities from Centralia Pennsylvania, which are recovering from an underground coalmine fire - Coalmine... | ecosystem: Environmental > Terrestrial > Soil > Unclassified ... | reverse complement strand
CGCAGCCCAGCGGCCGGCCCGCGGAAATCCCGAAGCCCAAGCGCGACGCGAGCGACACCGACGCGACGTTCAAAGCGAAAGAAGAAAAATACAACGCCGACGAAACCAAGCGCAAAGCGGACGAAGAGAAATGGTTGGAGGGCGTGAAGAAACTGCTCGCGCAAAAACTCTCGCCCGACGCGCTCAAGAATTACGACGGCGTGATTTTCCTGAACACGTCCGGCGAATTGCCGCTGCCCGACAGGCAGGCGTTCATCGACTGGTTGAAGAGCGGCAAGTCGTTCGTTGGAATTCATTCCGCCGCCGATACGCTGCACGGCTTCAAACCTTACGTCGAAATGTTGGGCGCCGAAGCTGACGGGACGCCGTGGAACGAAAAGCTGACGGTGCTGGTGCAGGACCGCAAGCATCCGGCGTCGGGGCCGTTCGACCGCAAATTCGAAATCGCCGAGGAATTCCTGCAATTCAAAAACTGGAAGCGCGACGACCTGCACACGCTAATGGCGCTCGATCCGAGCAACGACGAACGCCCGAAAAAATCCGCGCAGCCCGGCGAGCCGGAGAAAAGCGTCTTCGAACGCGGCAGCCGCGCCGACAAGGATTACGCCGTCGCGTGGGTCAAGGAATTCGGCAAAGGCCGCGTCTTCTACACCAGCCTGGGCCAATCCGAGGACGTTTGGCGCGACGACAATTTTCAGCAACACGTCTTCGCCGGAATCCGCTGGGCGCTCGGCCAGTTGAGTGACACCAAGCGCGACGGAATGTAAGTTCTGCGACACGTTGGTCGCCGATTGCCGGGCAGACACGGAGACGCGGAGACGCGGAGACGCGGAGAAAAACTACAACAAATTCCTGTTTACACGCGCGCCGCGCCGATTAGAAGCGCAGCATGTCATTGCCCACAACCCTGCGCCGCTGGTTTCGCTTCAGTCTGGCTGAATTGCTGGTGGCGACGATTCTGCTGGGGGCGGGGGTAGGGATTTATGTGCTGGCGAGCACGGCGAGTTTTCAACATGATTTGAAATTGGAGAGCGTTCGCGTGGCGCGCTTGATTTCGCGTGACGAGTTGCTTGTACTGTACACAGATGCGAACAGACAAGATCAGTTGTTAAAAGTTCATCTGCGATCAGGTTCGACGACTCCGTTTGTAGTTGGCATAACGAGTAAATTCCAAGCCGACAATCGGGTTTATGCTTTGGAGGTATCTCGCGATCACCGAATAATTGCCATCTCTTTGATTGCGACAGCCCCATTGTTGGTGGTTTGTGATGCAACCACCGGCAAGATCACGAGGGTCTTCGATGACGCGATTCCCGCGATTGTCGCTGTGTCGATTCATGGCGGGTACATCGCAACGAAGGATGAAACTTTGCCGGACGGCACCAAATTGGGTCCCGTCTATGATGTGACCGAGGGTAAATTAATTCCGGAATGGCGAAAATGTGCCGGGGTTCGTCTATTTCTTGCGAATGACTCACGCGTTTTATGTATCACCCCTAGCGCGGCGAAAGTAATCGAATTTCCGTCTGCAAAGCCACTTTTTTCGATAGGCAGGGGCGCATGCCCTGCTTGCGTCGTTGCTCTCGCAGACGATGAAAGTTGCGTTGCGATTCAGGACGAAGACGGCACGGTTGGATTGTTCAATCCCGAATCTGGCAGCTTTTTAGGGCCCCGCATTGATCATGGCCACGGGGAAGTGCTGGCGGACGTTGCAATCGAACCATCTGGAAATCTCGTCGCAGCGAGTTCCTTCTCTCGCAAAATTACCCTGTGGAATCGCTACACCGGCAAGCAGGAGGCGCTCATTGACACCGGCGCCATCAACCAATACGTCGCCTTCCCCGAACGCGGTCGCCTCCTCACCCTCAGCGCCGACGGCAAGCTCACCGTCCGTCGTGTCGGCGCGAACAATTCCGAAATCGCGCTCTACATCGTCGCGGCCTGCGCGCTCGCCGTGTTGATTCTGCTGCGCCTCTTCCGCCGCTTGCCTGCAAAAAAAGCTCGCGCCGCCGTTTCTGACTCCTGACTCCTGATTCCCTCACTCCTGATCCCTGATTCCTGACTCCTGGCTTTGCTTTCTGTCTTTTTCGAAATAATTGGAATAAATTCGCGTCCTTGCGGAACAGTCTTTTGTGCAAGAAATGGCGGCATGCGGCGTATATTCTCTTTGCAGGCCGGCGCGAGGACGCGGGCAAACTTTGGCTTCGTGTAAGTGGGTGCTCTTAATTATGTTGATGTTGCGATGGATGGTTCGTGTGTCGATGCTCGCTTTTGTCTGCCTTTGCGCGGTCGCGTACGCCGCGGATCGGGTCGGTGCTGAAGCGTATCTGGCGGGCGTGCCGACGTTGATTGCCAGCGGCGATTTCAAAGCCGTCGAGGATTTGTGCAAACGCTCGCTGCAATCCGACGACACCTGCCCTTCCGCCCACTACTATATGGGCATTGCGCTTGAAAAAGGCGGCAAGACGCGCGACGCCTTGAAAGAATATCAGGCCGCGATCAGCTTCGCGACCAAAGAGAAGAACGCCGACATCATCGCGAAAGCCACCGCCGCGGGCAAGAAGCTTGGCGCGGGCTTGATCGAAATCGACGCCGCTGACAACAGGCTCGCCGACAAATTGCAGAAGGTCGCCGCCGAAGCGCAGGAATTCGGGCGCTGGGAAACAGCCAGGCAGGCGTTGACGTCGCTCATTGTCCTGCAGCCGGATAATCAGAAAGCCAAAGAGGCGCTCGAGAAAGTCAAGAAGGCGATTGCCGAGCGCGGCGATCCGGTGCGCACAAAAATCGCCGCCGCGATGCTGGCGGAAGTCTGGTACAAACTGGGCATTCAGAAAAAAGACGAAGCCACTGAAATGGCCAAAACGCTCTCCACGAAATACAACGACACCGAATGGGGCAAGGAAGCCGCGGGAATGCTCGAACGCGATTTCGCTCCGCCCAAAAAAGAGGAACTTGCGCAGCTTTCGCAGCAGTTGAAAGATCAGGACACGAAGCTGGCGTCGTCGCAAAAGACCGCGCCATCGATTCCCGTCAGCACGCAGTCCAAGACAGCGTCCGGCGCGCGGCCGGGCGACATCAGTGCCATGGAAAAAGCCGCGGAGGACGAAACCAAAAAGCTCGCCAAGGACGGCCTGGTCACTGCGTTCAACGACGCGTATTTCAAAGGCAAATCGTTCTACGCCAACGCCACGCCCGGCGCGGAAGGAAATCAGGACAATCTGTGGAAGGCGCTGGAGCAGTTCATCCGCGCCGAGAGTTTGTACGCGCGCATCGAGACGGAAAATCTGAAGACCGACGACATCGCCGAAAACGCAAGGGAAGCCGCGATGCTGCGGTACGCGTGCATGAAGATGACGATTCTGGCCAAATAGTGCTGAGTCCTGAGAACGGGAATCGAGTAGGACGGGCCTCCGAGCCCGTCCCAACCAAGGGGAACGGATTATGAAAGCCATCACGACGATTGCGGCGCTTGCGGTGCTTGCGCTGGTGAGCATTGGGCTGGTTCGCGCCGAAGAGCGCAACATCGCCGACGGCCTCGCCGCCACCGGCGCCGCTTTGGCCGCGAAAGGAAACATCCCCCAAGCCAAAGACATGCTCTACAAAGCGCTCGTCCACGACGAAAACTGCCCCGACGCGCTGTATGAACTGGCGCGCATCATCGAGAAAGAAGACGTGAGCCTCGCCGCGGATTTGTACCAACGCGCCTTCACGGAATACACGGCGGACAACAAGCCGGCCTCGGCCGCCAAACGCAGCGACGCGGAAAAACGCATGCGCACGCTTAATCCTGCCGCGCCCAAGCTCACCGCCGCCTACGAAGATTACGCGCAGGACCTCGACAAAGTCGTCAAGAAGCTCACCGACAATTTGACCGAAACGTCGGCGATGGAGCGCGTCAACGATCTGAAACTGGCCACCCTTGTAACCTCAGACAAGATGCCCAAGTTCTACACGGCTGCACAGGAGAAAAAGTCCGCGCCAACGCCGCCCGCGGCTGACAATGGCAACAAAGGCAACAATCCGGGCACCGGCAACACCCCGCCGCGCAACCGCTTTGGCCGCACTGAGGAGAATCCGAAGAACGGCACCACCACGCCGGAAGTCGAGAAGGAATTGAAAGCGCTGGGCTGGGCCACCGTGAGCGGCTCGTGGGTGAAAAAGGGACCGAACATTTACGAAGCCACCGACGCGAAGCTCGAAGCACCGAAGACGAGCGGCACGATCGATCTGTGGATCGTCAAGGATCCCAATATCGCCAAAGACACGGTCGTGAAAGCCGCAGTGCGCAACGATGCGGCCAACGCGCAATTTGGCGGATTCGGCAACCCTGGCGGCGGGCCGACCACCAACGAAATGAACGGCTATGGCATTCGTTACGAAGGAAAGGATTTCCGCGAATTTGGCCACGGCGACCGCAACCGCCGCGGCCCGGGCGGCGGGCGCGGCCAGCAGGCCAATAACGGCCCGATGGAAGTTGGCCGCCACAACACCACCGAAGGCCGCAATCATTTCGTCGTCAAGATCGACGATTCCACGCTGGAAATCTATTTCAACGACAGCCGCACCTACAACACCTCCGCGGCCAAGATCGCCAAAAACGGCAATTTCATGATCGACGTCAACGGCACGGTCACCATCGAAATGCCCAAGGTCACAGGACAGTAATTGTAAAATTCATGTAAAGATCGACCTGCATGCTGGCGGCGCATTGTGCGCTGTGGTATTGTTTGTCGGAAAATTGAATTTTGTTTCTATTAAACGTGTACCTGGCGCGGGGTACTCTTGTTAAACACACGTTGCGTCGAATTTCGCCGAATTCCTTGAATTGTTGAAACACTTTGCCGCGGATGACGTCTAATCGGGTAATTCGGGAATTGAACACCATGTCCATTGTACGATCTCTTTTGATCTTGATTTTGCTTGCGATGGCCGGCGCATGGGCCGCTGACCGCACGCAGGCGGACGCCTACCTCGCCAACATTCCGTCGCTGATTAAAAGCGAAGACTACAAAACGATCGAAGATTTGTGCAAGCGCGCGCTGCAAGTTGACGAATCCTGTCCGAGTGCGCACTACCATCTCGGCTTGTGCCACGAAAAAAATAGCAAAGCCCGCGAGGCCGTGAAGGAATACCAACTCGCCGCCTCGCTGGCCACAAAAGAAAAAGACATGGCGCTGGCCGGCAAAGCCAACGCCGCCGCCAAACGCCTCGGCCAAGGCTTGATCGAACTCGACACCCTCGACCAACGGCTCGCCGACCGCATGCACAAACTCGGCGACGAAGCGCTCGACGCCGGACAATTGGACACGGCCTCGCAAGCCTACACGGCGCTGACCGTGCTTCAGCCGGACAATGCCAAGGCCAAGGAAGCGTTGGACAAAGTCACCGCCGCCATCGCCGCCCGCGGCGATCCGGTGAAGAGCAAACTTGCCTCCGCGATGCTCGCCGAAATGTGGTACAAACTCGGCACCGGCAGCAAGCCGGAAGCCGCCACGCTCGCCAAATCGCTTTCCGAGAAATACAGTGACACCGAATACGGCAAGGAAGCGGCCGGCCTGCTGGAGCGCGATTTTGCCGCGCCACAGAAAGACGAAGTCGCCCAGTTGTCAAAGAAGCTGAAAGAATCGGCGAAGAAGGTCGCCAAACCGGCGCCGCCGCCGCCGAAAACCACTAGCAGCACGCCGCCCACACCGCCCCCCGCGAATGTCGCAGACACGGGTCCCAAGACCGGTGTGGACGTCGAAGCGCTCGAAAAAGCCGCCGACGAAGAGACCAAGAAGATGGCCAAAGACGCGCTGGTGCCTGCGTTCAAAGACGCGCACGCCAAAGGCAAAGGCTTCTACGCGAAAGCCACGCCCGGTTCCGAAGGCAATCAGCTCAACGTCGCGAAAGCGCTGGAGCAGTTCATCCGCGCGGACGTGTTGTACGTGCGCATCGAAGACGAAAAGTTGAACAACGGCGATTTGGCCGAGAAAGCCAAGGAAGCGTCGATGCTGCGCTACGCCTGCATGAAAATGACGATCCTGTCGCACTAAGAGTGCTGAGTCCTGAGTGCTGAGTCCTGAGTTGCTGAGTCCTGAGTTGCTGAAGTCCCATACGGCCGACCCTGGAGGAATGCAGATGAGACTTACGATCTTGCTCGCCGCCTTGCTCTTCGCGTTCTCGACGTTCGCCTCAGAGCGCGCGCTCGCCGATTCGCTGGCCGCCACCGGTTCAACGCTGGCCGCGAAAGGCAATCTCGCCGCGGCGAAGGACATGTTCTACAAAGCGCTTGCCAACGACGAGACTTGTCCTGATGCGATTTTTGAACTCGCAAAAATCTTCGACAAGGAAAACAACGCCGCCGCGGCCTGCGATTTCTATCAGCGCGCGTCGCTGATCATGGCGCAGGAGAACAAGACCAACACAACCGCCAAACGCGCCGAAGCCGACAAGCGCGTGCGCGCGCTCAACCCCTTCGCACCGCGCATGCTGGCGCTGCTTGAGGACTACGCACAGGACCTCGACAAGCTCGTCAAGAAAGTTCCCGACACCATCACGCAAGACGCCGCGCTCGCTCGCGTCAACGAATTGAAAATGCCGAACGTGATCGCGCCGGCCAAGCTGCCCAAATTCTATGCCGACGCGCAGGCCGCGAAAGTCGCCGACGCCGACGCCAATAAGAACGACACAACACCCAAGCCGCCCAAACGTTCTTCCAACGGCTTCTCCATGACGGATCCAAAACCCGTCACCAAAGTCGCGCCAGACGTGGAGCGCGAATTGAAGGAAAAGGGCTGGACCACCATCACCGGCGTGTGGGTCAAAAAATCGCCGGGCGTGTACGAAGTCACCGACGGCAAACTCGAAGTCGCCAAGGTCAACGGTGCTGTCGATGTCTCCGTCCAGCGCGGAACGGGCACGGTGAAGGTCGCCGTGCGCAACGATTTCAACGGCAACGACACCTTCTACTCTGACTACACTGGCTACGGCATGTCGCTGGGCAAGCGCGAAGTCAGAGTCTACACGCCGTCGAGCTATTCGGGCATGATGTTCGGCGGCGGCTCGCGCATGGACCCGACTTACGCCAAGAGCGAACTGGTCCCCGAAGCCAATCCCCGCAATCGGGTGATGATGACCGTGGCCGACGGCGTGCTGGAATACACCTTCAACGACAAACGCATCCTGCGCATCAGCGAACCCAAACTCCCGCGCACCGGCCCGTTCGTGATTGAAGTGAAGGGCACGATGATCATCGAAAATCCGCGCTGCGCGGGGCAGTAACGGCGCGCAATTTTGCATGCCATTCATTGTGCCATAGGGCCCAAAGGGCTTATAGGGCCTATTTCGAAAATCGCCTCATCATTGCGCTTCCTGAAGACCGCGCTACAATTCCGCTGATTCGGCGGAATTTTTTTGCGCGCTCTTTAAGGAACTTGTCGCGTGAACCTATTTACAATTTCCCATCGGCCCGTTGCGCTTATTTTGGCGCTAGGTCTCTGCACGGCGCTGGTCGCTTCCGAACGCTCCATCGCCGACGCGCTGGCCGTGGCCGGCGCGTCGCTCGTCGCGAAGGGCAATGCCGAGCAGGGCAAGGAGATGCTTTACAAGGCTCTGGCCAACGACGAAAACTGCCCCGACGCGCTTTTCGAACTCGCCAGGCTCTTCGAAAAAGAAGGCAATGCGCATACCGCCTGCGATTTTTACCAGCGCGCGGCGCTCGTTTACGCGCAGGAGAACGCGCCCAGCACCATCGCAAAACGCAACGAAGCCGAGCGCCGCATCAAAGCGCTCAACCCCTTCGCGCCGCGCTTGAACGCGCTCTTCGAAGACTACGCGCTGGACCTTGACCGCCTCGTGAAGAAGACGCCCGATTCGTTGACGATCGACGCCGCCGCGGGCCGCGTCAGCGAGCTGAAACTCGCGGCGCTGCTGGCGCCGGAGAAGATGCCCAAATTCATCGCCGCCGCGCAGAAAGCCTCTGCCAGCCCGCCCACGAGCACGCTGCCGGACGTCGAGCGCGAATTGAAAGCGCTGGGCTGGGCCACGGTCAGCGGCGTGTGGGTCAAGAAAGCTCCGGGCGTGTACGAAGCCATCGACGGAAAACTTGAAGCCGCGAAGGCGAACGGGAGCATCGATCTGTTCGTGCTCAAAGGCGGCAGCGGCTCGGTGAAGGCCTGCGTGCGCAACGGATTTAACGACCCGAAATTCATGGACCTCACGCTCAGCGGTTACGGCGTGCTCTTCAAAGGCAGGGAATGCCGCGTCTACGGTCCCAACGACATGGTGATGAAATATTTCAACGGCAGTCTCGACCCCGCGCTGATCGCGACGCACCCTCTGCCCGAAAGCCTTCCCAAATATCGCGCGACCGTTTCGGTGACCAACGAAGGCGCATTGGAATTCACCGTCAACGACAAGCGCAAAAGCATTTCAAACAACAAGCAGCTCCCCAAAGCCGGCGGATTTATCATCGAAGTCACCGGCACGATGACCCTCGAAAATCCGCGCTGCGCAGGCCAGTAAACGATTGCGCTCACCCTGCATTTCCGCTATGATCCCCTCATAAATTTGCGGCATTATGCCCCGGCTTGCGCGGGAATACCGTGTGACCGGCGCGGCACGTCGCATGTGGTAGTCCTTCACCACAGCAGTGGGAAATGCTTTGGACACACGTCGCAATAGCAGGGGGGATTTTCAAATGGGCATTCACCGCGCGCCGGCTTCGCGCCGCGCAACGCTTGCTTTGGTCACGCTTCGCTCGGTTGGAGTCTTTGCTTTACTCGTGATCGGTTTGATTGCCGCTGGCGAAGGCGATGTCACCGCGCCGAAGTTGCCCGACGATCAGGCAGCCAAGCAGCCCGACAAAGCCTCCCACCCGCGCACCAAATACTGGCTCGACGAACCCGTGACCAAGCCCAAGGAAGCGCAGAACAAAATGCCGGAACCGTACGACGGCAACGTCTCGACGGCCGGCGGCTATCCGGGTCCGCAAGACGGTCTGACCGAAACGCCGCTGCCGCAGCCGCCGCGCCCGCCGCTGCACGCCATCGACGACGAATTCACTCAACAGGCCGAGGACTTCCGGGACCTGAAATCGAAGACCAAGGAATACCTGCTAGCGGCAAAGCGCGCGTACAAGGAAAAGGACTACAACCGCGCCTACGACATCTCCGAAGAGATGATGAAATCCGATCCGTCGAATGTCGAAGCCGCTGAAATGAAGCGCATGGCGCGCGGAAAATTGGACGACGCCGACCGCCGCATCGCCGAAAAGGCGCGCGAACGAACGGACGAAAGCCGCTTGTTAGAGACGGACGAACACGCCACGGCGCCGACGTACCGCTGGCCCACCGAACGCCCGCATTTCCCCACGCGCCTCGACGACCCCAGCTATTACCGCCGGCTAAAACTGGCGGACGCGCTCGAACAGCCCATCACCGCGTCCTTCATGAAAGCCGATCTCGATTTCGTGATGAACACGCTCTACGACCTGACCGGCGTCAACATCGTGGCCGACCCGTCCGCGCTCGACGGCAAATCGATCACCATGCACGTCAACGACCTGAAACTGCGCGAAGTCCTCGAATACATCGTCCGCAACAACGACGGCATTTCGTATAACATAACCGACAACGCGGTGTGGATTACGGCCAACGCCGACAGCGATCTGAAGAAGCTGATGTTCCCGCGCGTGTACCCGCTGCACTACGGGCTGGTGAGCACCGTCTCGGGCGGCGGCGGCAGCGGCGGCGGCGGTGGGGGCGGGGGCGGCGGCGGCGGCGGTGGCGGGCGAGAGGGTGGCGGACCGCGCGGCGGCCGCGGCAACAATGGACAAAACAAAGGCCAGGGACAGGGCCAAGGCGGCGCCAATCAGCAGGAACCCACGTACATCGAAACCGTGCTCAAATGGATGAAGGATGCCAAATCCGCATACGTGCTCCCCGAAGGTTCCGATTACCTGATCGACCGCCAGTCCAACAACCTGATCGTCCACACCACGCCGGCCGGGCACGAGCGCGTCTGCCAGTTCCTCGACTTCTTCGATCAGCCCGCGATTCAGTGCCTGATTAAGACGCGCTTTTTGGACATTCAGTTCAACACGGAAAAATCGATCGGTTTGAACCTCGACAATTTGACGCGCCAAGTCAACACCGACCCGACCAAGGGCCCCATCAAAAACCCCGCTCTTGCCTATACTCTTAACGGCGGCGCCGGGGTGTTTACGACGGCCGGCACGCCCGGCGCGTCGGTCCTAAGCCTGGTCGGATCGAAGACCGACCCCACCTACCAGATCACGCTCGCCGCGCTGGCGACCAGCGACAAAGTGAAGATTCTCTCCGAACCGCAGGTGCTGGCGATCAACAATAAGGAGGCGGTCATCGACGTTACGACGCACTTCTCATACATCACCGACCTGCGGCCGGTTGAAAATCCCGTGGTTACGACCGGCGTGATCCAGAGCACGACGTCGGCATTCATTCCCGAATTCGACGAAGAGAACATCGGCTTCACGCTCACCGTCACGCCCTCCATCGGGCGCGATTTGAAGACGATCAACCTGCACTTGAACCCCATCATCGACTCGCTCGCGCAGGGGCAGAGCATTTCGCAGTTCCAAACCTTCGACATTTCGCAAGCCAACAACAACAACGGGACGCCGCCAACCATTCAGCGCCCGACGATCGACCAGACCAGCCTCGAAACCGACGTGGTGCTGGAAGACAACGGCTATTGCATCATCGGCGGCTTGATCCGCAACCGTTCCGAACACCAGGAGCGGCGCATCCCCGGCTTGAGCAAAATCCCGCTGCTGGGCGAAATCTTCAAATCGCGCGACGACACCAAGACCAAGGACAACTTGATGATCATCGTCGAAGCCAACATCATTTCGCCGAGCGGCCGGACATATTTCACCAAGCCCGCGGTCGACGACGTGGACATCCGCGAAGGCGGTTCGAACCATGCTCCGGGCCAGGTCTCTGACATGTCGCACCGCGGGGCCAGCCTGCTGCCGGCGCCCTACGAAAATGGGATCGAAGTGAAGCCGAAAGACTATCCGCCCGGCAAACAGCCCGTGAGCGTCTTCTCAAGCGACCCGGCCACGGCATACGCCGAAACACAGGCGCTCGCCGCGGCGCGCAAAGCCGTGCAGATCGAACGCGGCGGCGAAAACGTCTCGAACCTGCCGCCCCGCCAGCGCATGGAACGACTGGCCCAGAGCGCCCGCGTCAACGCCATCGTGAAGCAGCCCAAAGGTTGGGGCGTGGCGCAGGAAGAGGTCGTCGAAGCGCCCGCAGCGGCCAATACCGGCGGCGCAGCGGCGGAGATTATTAAGTAAACAGCAGTTAAATGTTAAACGTTACACGTTAGACGTTAATAGGGCGATGCGAGAGTCGTTCGCGTCATAAAAACGTGTAACGTTTAACGTGTAACGTTCAACGAATTCCTGTAACTCAGACGCAAAACGGCTGTTTACCCTACTAATGCGTCCTGTGCTGCCAGACTAAACACGGAGTTCCCATGAGCACCACTGCGGGTATCGATATTGGCGCCGAAGCTATCAAAGGCGTCGTCCTGAAAGCCGGGAAAAGCGGCCCGGTCGAAGTGATCGGCGCCGGCACCATGCCCATCGGCGATTTGACGCGCATGCCCGAAAGCGAAGACCGCTCGCTGGCCATCGGCGAAAAGCTCAAAGAATTGGTGCGCAGCGCCCGTTTGCGCGCGGACACGCGGCGGCTTGGCGCCGGCGGCGGAAACACCGCGATCAAGTACCTTCAGATTCCTCCCGTCCCGCCGTGGCGCCTGGAAATGCTGGTCAAATACCAAGTCCAGGGCCCCGAAGACAAAGTCACGCAAGCGCACGATTACCACATCATGGACGTGCCCGAAACCAGCGGCCAATACACGGTGATCGTGGGCCAGTGCGAAGACAAATTCGCTTTCGAATTGCTCGGCCAGGCCAAAAGCAGCGGGCTGGGCGAAATCGAACTCGATCTGGAAGCGCTGGCGCTCTTCAGCGCCTACTACCACGGCCACGGCTTCGATCCCGACAAAACCGTGGCCGTCGTGGACATTGGCGCGGACGACCTGACGCTGTTGGTTTGCAGAAACGGCGCGCTGTATTACGCGCGCACGGTGATGGGCGGCGGCCGGCGCTTCACGCAGAATCTCGCCGACGATTTGAAAATCGAATGGAACGAAGCCGAAGAGTTGAAGAAAACCGCGGCGGAAATCTGTTTCGACGTCGCCCCGGGCGCCAGTTCCGTGCAGCGCGCCGCGCGCATTCCGCGCGCCGGCGGCACCACGATTATTCCGCGCGCCGCCAGCAGCGCCGTGCAGCCCGGCCTGCCCGCGCGCCCGGCCGTGACGCAAGCTCCCGGCGCCGGATCGAGCAGCACCAACCCCGCCAGCGAGGAAGCGCGCCGCGCGCGCGTCGCCGACGCGGCGAAACTCACCCGCCCCGTCAACGGCGCATCGCAAAGCAAAGCCCCCGGCGTATCTGGCTCCGCCGCGTCAGCGTCCGCGCAGGAAACGCCGCCAGCGGAGTCGGGCACTGGCGAAACCGCCTCGAAACCGCGCATCAAACTCGAAGGCAATAGTGGGATGGATTTCTCAATTCCGTCGTTCGACGACATCGACCTGTCGGACGCGCCCGCAGCGTCCGCCTCCTCTTCTTCCGCGCCCGCGCCGGTAAAGCCGCTTGTTCAATCCGCCGCGCCAGTTCCTGTCAAACCCGCGACGCCGCCCAAACCCGCCGCTTCCGCGCCGAAAAAGGCGGAGCGCATCGACGAATTTGAATTGCAGCCGCTCGAAGAAGAAGACGCCGCGAAGAAAAGCGCCCCCATCCCAGCGGCCAAACCTGCGCCCGTGCCGCCGCCGACTTCGGCTGGCGCGTCGGATGTCGTGGACCTCGTGCCCCTGCAAGATCCCGCCAAGACCATGCTGATAGGCCCGCCCGGCGCATCGACGGTAATGCTCGCCGCCGACCCGCTGCTGGAATCGAGTTCCATTCCGGTAGGCGGCGGTCCCGGCGCAACGGCGATTCTGCCCCGCGCGGAGCTCGACGAAAAAGACAAGCGCAAACGCCAGATGTCCGGCGCGATGGTGCGCGAAGCGGCGAGTCTCTGCGCGGCCATCGAAAACGTGGTCATGAACGCCAAGCAGCAGTGCAAGCAGCCCAACTTCAAGCTCGACCGCCTCTACATTACCGGCGGCGGCAGCAAACTCAAGGGTCTCTCCGAATTCATGAGCCGCCGCTTGCGCGTGGAAGTGCAGCCGCTGGAACCGCTGCGCAACCTCTCGCTCAACCGCCTCACGCCCGCGCAAGCCGAAGACCTGCGCGCCGAACAGCACACTTTCTGCATCGCGCTGGGCCTGGCCTTGAGCGATCTGCGCAAAGGCGCGTTCAATTTCATGCTGCTGCCGCAGTCGGTGAAAACGCGCAAGGAATTCTGGGCGCGCGGCGCGTACCTCTATTACGCCGCCGGCGCCGCGCTGCTGGCGCTGGGTGTCTTGATGTACACGCCCTACCGCAACACCGACAAACTCAACGCCAACGCCGCCACTGCGGATACCGCCGCGAAGTCGGCCAAATCGAAAAACTCCGAGGTGGTGAAACTGGCGGAAGAAAACGACGAATACCGCAACCGCCTCAAGACCATCACCGAAAACGTGCAGTCCGGCTCGTATTTCCTCACGCTCCTCGGCGAATTGAAAAACCGCGACGCCGACGGACACACAGGCCGCATTCAGGATGACATATATTTGACTTGCCTGTCCACAAGCATTCCAAATTGCGTGAAGCCGGAAGACGGGCCGTCTCCCATTGGAAAACCGACAAATACCGCCAATTCACGTGAGGAACTCACCAAAGCCCTCGCTGCGAATAAAGAGCCGGATACATTCCAAGCCCAGCGGCGCGTGTATTTGCGCGGCTTCCTGCGCGGCAAGGAAAATGGGAACCTCATCCCGCTGGTGAAGACATTCTTCGACCGGCTCGTCCCGGATCGCGACAACCCCGACAATCCGCTCAATTTGTTCAAAGACATCCGCCCGATCTGGTACGCAACGGACACCGTGCAGAAGGAAGGCTACTACTTGCAGGAGTTCGTGCTGGAAGCGTACACGGACGCACCGCCCAAAGAAGTGAAGCCCGTCACGACCCCCGCGCACGGCCCGAACAAGAATCCCAAAGCCGCCGACAAAGCCGCAGCGCCCGAAAAAGCCGCGCCGCCAACTGCGCATGTGGACCCGCTCCAACCCAAGCCCGCTGAGAATCCCACACAGCCGCTTCAGCCGGTCCAAATCCAACCCATACAGCCTCAGCCCATTCAGCCGGTGCAAGTTCAACCCGTTCAGCCCGTCCAACCGATCAAGCCGGTTCAGCCCGTACAGGTTCCGCCCGTACAGGTACCGCCGGTGCAGGTTCGGCCCGTACAGCCGGTTCAAGTTCCCCCGGTTCAAGTCCAGCCCGTGCCGCCCGTGCCTGTTCAGCCCCCCGTGCAGCAACTCCCGCCTGCGCAGCAGCCGAAATTGCCGGTGCAGCCTGTGCAACCGGTTCCCGTTCAACCCGTTCCGCCGCAGCCCAAGCAAAAACCCGTCTACGTCTTGCCCGACGACCCAGTGGACAACAAACCCGCGCCGAAGCCCTAAACTCAGGACTCAGCACTCAGGACTTAGCACTCAGCACTCAGGACTTACCACTATGGCAATGGACGCAACCGATAAGAAACTGATCAACGGCCTGATCGTCGGCGCGATTCTCGTGGCCGTGCTCTACTTCTACCCCTTCGGCTGGCCCTTCGACGGCTACGGTGAAATGCTGGCCAAACAGGAAGCCGCGCGCGTGACGCTCAAGAGCGTCGAAAAAGATTACGCGCCGCATTACGGGCCGCTGCTGCCCGCGCATTTCGGGCAGAGCGGCGAGATCGATCCCAACACGCTGCTTTCCGACAGCGCCGCCATCAGTGAACTCGACCGTTTGTATAAGGAAGCCAATGCGTTCGTGGCGAATCAGATCGACGAAAAGCAAAAATCCAACCGCATCGCCTTTCCGGAATGGACCGACGTTCCGAAGGAGTTCCAGCACAGCACACTGGCCGGACATTATTTCCGTTCGATCTGGGAGAAGGACCGCAACAAAATGGTGGACTTGTGCGTGAGCGCGAACGTCGAATTGGACGATCACGACATCGGTTTCAAAACGCTCTCCGCGACGCTCTTCGATGAACCCAAAGCCCGCGAACTGCTGCGCGAATTGCACATTGCCGAGACAATTATCACGCTGTGTGTCAACGCGAAGAAGGACGAAGAAACGCGCGAGCACAGCCTAGGCAAGAAGCCGGAGGCATTTATGCGCATCATGCAGGTCGAACCGCGCGCGTCCGAAGCCACCGGTCCCACGGCGCTGCTGCCCAATCCGAAGTTCGATCCGAAAATCCTTAACCCCGCCGACCCGAAATTCCGAAAATACCTGGTGAAATCCTGGCCCGTCTTCATTCAGGAATACCCGGTCAAGATTCAATTGATGTGCGACACCAACACCTTCATTCACTTCATGCATTCCGTCCGCGCCGAAGGCCAGTTCCTCGTGATCCGCCAGCTTGAAGTGCTCTCGCCGTTTTTGGACGACAGCAAAGCCGACAAGAGCGAAGAGCGCGATTTCAAAAGCGATTCGACGGACGCGAACGCCAGGAAGCGCTGGCCGCAAAAAGACGAGCAGGTGATCGTGACGATGAACGTGTCGGGCATGGATTTCTTCGATCCGAAAGTCAATCCGCGCGGCCTGTACGAAGGCAAAAAAGAATCTGGTCCCGCTTCAACCGGCGGCCGCCGCCGCCTGGGACCGACGCGGCCAGGCGTGGCGACCCCGCCGCCGCAGTAGCCGATTCGAGTGTTTTTAAGGTGCGCATGGACCAAACCGGTTTATACTGCATCCAGAAGAAGGTTTAAACGATCATGAAACGCCAGCCCTCTTACGGCTTCAATAAGGAAAAGCTGATCTTCCTGGGCAGCGTGCTGATCCTGTCAGGCTGCCTGTACTACCTGCTCACGTCGCAGCCCGCCGATCTTGTCGTGGGGACAATGGTCAGCACCGTGGCGCAGCCCGGCCCGATCGACAAGGAAAAGCCCGACCCGCGCGTCGCCGATGTGCGCTATTATTTGAACGACGGCCAATTCGCCAACGTCGTCACCAACACGCCCGTCAACCGCCAGCGCAAGAATCCGTTCCAGCCCATCGACGAGTTCAAGCCGTTCGTCGATCTGACGAAAGTCGCTCAAGCCAAAACGAACGTGCCGGGCAAAGTTCCAACCGGCGCGCCTTTGGCGCCTCCGCCGCCGCCGCCCGTTCAGGACAAAGAAGAAAAGAAGAAGGACGAGCCGAAAGCGTTCGATCCCAACGACATCGTGGCGAAAGTCGATTTCTCCGCGGTGCTGAGCATGAACGGCCAGACCTACGGCTTGCTCAAGACGAAGGACGGTTCGACGATCCAAGTGAAAGTCGGCGATTACCTCGACGAATTCAAATACACGGTGTCGAAAATCGACAAGGAAGCGATCTGGGTGACCGACGATGACAACCACATGTTCGTAGCGCGCGACTTAAGTTACGCTGAAGGCGGCGCCACCGGCGACTCGACCGACGAGAAGGCCAAGAAGAAAGAAAAACCCAAAGAAAAACCGGCGGCAGCCCCTGCGCCGCAGCCGAAAGCGCCGCCGGCGAACAACAATAACAACAAAACGCCCCGCGGAGGGCGCGGCGGCAATAACAACAATGGCCGCAATGGCAATGGCAACGGCAACGGCAATGGCAATGGCAATGGCTTCGGCGGCAACGGCAACGTCCAGAACTGGCTCAAGAACATGGGCATCAACTTCGGCAATTAAGCCGCGGTGAAATCCAGCGTTTTTCAATTCTCACGCCGAGGCGCAAAGGCGCGGAGAACAGAAAACGGAAACGTGACGCGCGCCTTTTTCGGCGGTTCAATTCTCTTGTGCTCACGAGGGGATTTCCGCCATGAACAATCGCACTTCATCCCGAATCAACAAAGAAAAACTGGTCTTCTCCGGCGTCGCGTTTTTGCTCGCCGGATGTTTCTATTATCTGATGACATCGCGCCCCGCGGGACTGAAACCGGGGACGATGATTTCGCCGCTTTCGCCGCCCGCGCCCGTGGCTGCCGAGAAGCCCGCAAATCGAATCGCGAGCGTCGCGGGATTGTTGAACGCGGCGGGGAGAGCGAATCCGTTTCAGCCGGTGATTAAGAAAACCGACATTGCCCAACCCGAAAAGCCCGATATTCCCGGCGGGGGACACGTATCGTGGCCAAATCCGAATCCTGTCCCAATTCCGCCGCCGCAACCTGGCGGTGGCGGACCTAATCCACCACCTGGCCATAACCCATCCGAAATTCACGACCCGCCTCCAGCCGCCGTCGCGTTCTCCGCCTTCATGACAATGGACGGCCAGACTTACGGGCACGTCAAAACCAAAGATGGACGCACAATCCAAGTGCAAGTCGGCGATTACCTCGACCAATTCAAATACACAATTACAAAAATCGAAAAGCAGGCGATCTGGGTGACGGACGAGAGGGAGCGCGTCTTTGTGGCGCGGGATATGACGTTCGCGGATGGGTCTACAAGCCATAGATAACGCTGTTGTGAACCAGCCATTTTGGATCTGGCTTTCCGGATAAGCCAATTGTCCCGTCCGGGCGCAGGTATCGGTGGATAATGGCCAACTTCTTGCCATTCCTGTCGCGATATGCTAGGATTTGACTTCGGGTGCAAAACGGCTCGTTCGCCAATGGCGGCGACGGGTGGTTTTCTCGCCGCAGTTCGGGTTTTAGCTCTCCGGAATTGATGCGAGGAAGGATGTGCGAGTTGAATACTTTGCGCATCGTGGTTTCGGACACCCGCAGGAAATTTTGAGCCATGGACAACCTCTATACGCAAATCGTCGAGCACGTGGCGAGCTATCTCGATAACAGAATCTCGCTGAATGAGTTCCAAGCTTGGTTCGTGCCGGCGGCGTGGGACGTCGAGGCCGGCACATGCGAGGAAGTCACATTCGACCTCATTCGCACCATCGAGCTTTATCTTGCAGAATACTCCAGTTCCCACAGGACAGAAGATGAACTGCGGAATCTGTTCAAGGAAGCCGTCGCGATCCGCGGACAATTTTGCGGCGAAATAGTCCCCGTATATCGCGCCGGTAATTTTTATCAACGCGATAAAAGATTCTGAGCGTTTCTTTTGCACCAAGATATTGGGTGTATTCAAAACGCGTTCCATGATCCCTCTTCTCCGCCTCGTCCGCCTGCCCAACGTCTTCACCGCGCTGGCCGATATCATCGCCGGATTTTTTCTCGTCGCCTGCGCCGGCTGCGATGTGGCGTGGGGCACTTTTGCGCTGCTCTGCGGCGCGTCGGCGGCGCTGTATCTGGCGGGGATGGCGTTGAACGATTTCGCCGACCGCGAGGAAGACGCCCGCGTGCGTCCTAATCGGCCGATTCCGTCCGGCGCCGTCTCGCCCGCGACAGCGCTCGGCGTTGGGCTGGGACTGCTGATTGCGGGCGTGGCGCTGGCGCTGCTCGCGGGCCGCGCCTCGCTGTTTTGCGCGGCAGTGCTCGCGCTCGCAGTGCTTGCGTACGACTTCTTAGCGAAAGGCAAAACGCTCGCCGGCCCGCTTACGCTGGGCGTGTGCCGCTTCTGCAACCTTCTTCTGGGCATGAGCGCAGCATACAACGCGCCGAAGCTCACGCACCCCTGGGAATTGCCGTGGCTGGCGGCGTTCGCGTCCGGACTTTACGGCACGGGCGTAACCGCGTTCTCGGCGCAGGAGGAGCACGGAAAAAATTCGCGCTCGCTTCTCTTGGGTTGGATTTTCACCGCGCTCGGATTTGCCGCCGCCTCATTTGTTTTTCGATCCGGCGCGCCGTTTATCACTACCGCCGCGGGCTTCGTGCTCCTCGCGCTGCTGGCGTTTCAACTCGCACAGCGCTCGCGGCGCTTGATGCTCAGCAGTTCGCCCGATGACGCGCGCGCGCTGGTGCTTGCGGGTGTGAAAGGCTACTGCCTGCTCGATGCCGCCATGCTGCTCCTCAACGGTGGCGGCGGAATGACGAGCAAACTCGCCGCGCTCGCCGCCGTGCTGATGTTGTTTCCCGGCGGCTGGCTGCGTCGATGGTTGATGCAGCGCGAAGCGTAAACTTCTGACGAGGCTTTGAAACTCTGAAACTCTGAATCGTGTGTTATGATTTGACCCCACGCATTTCCGCGCGCTTTGCATCTTGCGCGCGGGGGCGTTTGGGTTATGAATTTGGAGCATGAAATATTCTATCGTCATTGCGATGGCAATCGCGTGGTTTCTGTCGCCGGTGCGCGCCGCGGAAGCCGAGATTCCGGGGCTGGAAGGCATTCCCGAAATCGTCGCGGAAGTGGACGGCAAGCCGATCAAGCGTTTCGAATTGATCCGCGAACTGGTCGGCGCGTCGGGCACGAAGGCGATCGAACGGCTGGTCGATCGCGTCCTTGTCGAACAAGAGGCGAAGGAATTGCGCGTCGTTGTCACCGATCAGGACATCGAGATTCAATACAAGAAAGACGAACTGAGTTTGTCGGAGGATTTGGCGAAAGTCGAGCGCGACATTCACGCGAAGTCGATGGAGGATACGATTCGTGCGAAGTACCGCATGAGCGTGGCGGAATACAAGAACATTGTCATTCGCCAGCGGCTCTTGGCGCGCGCGTGCATGGCCGCTGACATCCGGCCCAGCGACGCCGATCTGCGGAAGTTCTACGACGCGTATCCCGACCTGTTTCAGCCGCTGGTGCGCTACCGCGCCGCGCACATTCTGATTACGCCGCTGGATCCGCGCGACATCCTTCAGCGCGCAGGACAGATGAAGGGGCAATTCGCGCAGATGCAGGATTACGAAGAGCGCATCCGCAAACTGCGTGAAGCGGGCAAGGACGACGGCATCGAAGTTAAAGATGACGTCGCGGAGCAACTTGATGACGTCTGGCGCAAGTCGAGGATCGATGCCGAGCAATTGGTGCGAACGCTGCAAGCATACCCGAATCGCTGGAACGATTACGTGCGCCGTTACAGCCGCGATCCGATGGACCAACTGCCGACCATTCGCAGGCCGAATGAGCCGGCCATCACCGAGCGCGAGAAACTGCACATGCAGCCCGGCGAAGTCGGCTGGTTTCACAAGCGCGGGCCGATGGTCAAGGAATTTTACGAAGGGGCGAAGAACATCAAGCCCGGCGAAATCGGCGGGCCGATTCGTACTCAATTCGGCTGGCACATCGTCAAGATGCTCGAGGTCAAATTCCCGGACATCGTGACGTTCGCTCAATGCAAAGAAAAGGCGCGCGAATTGTTCATTGAAAACGAAATCCAACTCCGTTCGCCGTCGTGGCTGGCGCAGCTTGTTGCGCGCGCCGATTTGAAGACTGAACGAGCAACGCTCTGGCCGCCGAAACCGGATGCGCAAAAGATCGACAACGGTGCACTTCCCGATATCGCCTTCGCCACGAATGGCGGCGGCGCGGGCGGCGAGCGCGACCCCATCGTCGGCCGCGTCAACGGCGTGCCGCTGCGCCGCTCTGAAATCTGGCGCGATCTGCTGCAGACCGAAGGCGAAGAAGCCTTGCAGCGCCTGATCAATCGCGAAGTCGTGCTCAACATCGTGAAAACGCGCGGCGTGGCCTACATGGAATGGCTCTGCTCCGACCCCAGCCACCGCGCGCTCACTGCTCCGGCTGTTCATCCGATTAAAATAAACATCGAAGACATGCAAAAGGAATTGAACGATGACCGCCTGGCGCTCGACGAGCTTGTCAATGGGAACAAAAAATACGCGGGCATGACATTCGCCGATTACATTTACGAACGCTACGGCCAGAGCGAAGCCGATTACAACCGCGCGATTGAAGCCACGCTGGTGCTGCGCGAAGCGATCCGCCAAAAAGTGGTTCCGCGCGACAAGCGCGATTGGGAAAATACGCTGAAACTTGAATTCGCCATGGCGCGCAGCCAGTATTCGCAATCGCCGTGGTTTGAAATCAGCCACATCATGATCGTGCCGTCCGGCGGGATGCTGCGAGCGAAAGAGCCGGAGCAGCAGGCCGCGCTGATGATCGCCGACCGCATTTATCAGCAGTTGCAGCGCGCGCCCGATTCCTTCGCCCAGATGGTCGAGCAATATTCCGACGACACGGCGGAGAACAAAGCCAATCACGGGAAGCTCGGCCCGTGCTATTCGGACGTGGTGCCGCTGGAATTGCCGGAGAGCCTCTATTTCTTCGCGCAGATCAAAGCGCTGAATCTCGAAGCGGGCCAGTTCACGCCGCCGCTGAAATCCGCGCGCGGGTATCACATCGTCCGGCTGGACCGCAAGCATCCCGCGATTCAAGCCGACTACGCCGAGAAGCGCGATCAAGTTGAACGCGATTACATCAACGAGCAGGCCAAGTATTACGCGGACGTGTGGGTCCGCGCGCTCAACAGCCGCGCGATCGTGAAACATTTTCTATACAAACCGAATCTGTTTGTCGAGCCCAACGAACTGCCTGAAAATTTCAACGTGCCCAAGGATTGAATCGAACCCGTGCCTAGCGCAAACGACCCCACGCAAGCTCCGAGCTCGCCGCCTCCTCCGCCGTCGCAATCCTCGGGCGCGCCCCCCGCCGGCGCCACGCCAGTGCCGAACACCGGTCCCGTGCAAGCCGGACAGGAAGCCGGTCCGCATTACACGCCCGCGCCCGGCACGAAAAAGTACAAGCGCGTCGGCGACTACGACATTGTCAGCAAGCTCGGGCAAGGCGCGATGGGTTCGGTCTATCTCGCGAAACAAGTTTCGTCCGGCCAGATGGTCGCGCTCAAAATTCTGCCGCCGGATTTGGCGAAAGATCAGGAACTGCTCGAACGCTTCAAGCGCGAATCGCGCGCGTCGCAGCGCTTCTCGCATCCGAACATTGTCTCCGCCGTCGAATTCGGCACCGTCGAAAAGTACCATTACCTTGCGATGGAGTACGTGGACGGCCCCGATTTGGAATCGATGCTGAAAAAGAACGGGCCGTTTCAGGAAGAGTTGCTGCTGCGCGTCGCTTCGGACATTTGCGCGGCGCTTGAGGAAATCGAACGCCACAAGATCGTGCACCGCGACATCAAACCGTCGAACATCATGATGACTTCAACGGGAATTTTTCGTCTGACCGATCTGGGCCTCGCCTCCGCCGGCCAGGGCGATCAACGCTTGACCATGGCCGGCTTCGCGGTGGGCACACCGTATTATCTTTCCCCCGAGCAGGCGCGCGGGCAATTGGACGTGGATATCCGCGCGGACATTTACGGCTTCGGCGCGACGCTCTATCACCTGTGCACCGGCAACGTGCCGTTCCCCGGCACCAATCCCGTGGTGGTGATGACGCAGCACATCTCCACGCCGCTCAAGCCGCCGCGCGCCGTGGACCCGGCAATCTCGGCGCATATCAGCGCGCTGATTGAACGCATGATGGAGAAGGACCCCGCGGACCGGCCGCAGAGCGCGGCGCAATTGCGCGAGGCCGTCGAGTTGTGCAAGAAGGGGCAAGCGCCGGGCATGAAGGCGCGGACGACCACGATCAGCGTGCCCGCGGAAGAAGCGGAGAGCGCGCTCGACCGAACGTTAAGCTTCCTGCCGAAAGCCGCGCGCATACCGGTAATTGTTGGATTGGTTCTGGCATGTCTGGCGCTGATCGCGTTGATTGTGTGGATGGTGATGAAACACTGAACCAGGAGTCAGGAGTCAGGAGTCAGGAGTCAGGAGTCAGGAGTCAGGAGTCAGGAGTCAGGAGTCAGGAACGGCGGCAAAATCGCTGCGCGATTTCCGGCTTCCGACTTCTGTGGTTAACCTCCCGTCGCATCGTCCGAAGTGGCCGTCAATTCCAAAAATAAATCTTCGAGGCGCCCGTGGCCTTCGGCCTTTTCGGCGGTGCGCATGCCGTGCAGTTCGCCGACGGTGCCGAGCGCGACGAGTTTGCCTTTGTTCAAGATGCCGACGCGGTCGGCGATTTCTTCGGCGACTGAGAGCGTGTGCGTGGACATGAAGACGGTCATGCCGCGTTCTCGCGACAGTTTCCGGAGCACGTCTTTGACCGTGCGCGCGCTGCGCGGGTCGAGGCCGACCATGGGTTCGTCGATCACCAGCAAGCGCGGCTCGTGGAGCAGCGCGGCGGCGATCACCGTGCGCTGCTTCATCCCGTGGCTGAAACCTTCGATCAGGCTGTCGATAAATTCGTTGAGTTCAAAAACGTCCGCGGATTGTGCGATGCGCGGTGCGGCATCCGCACGCGACATGCCGTAAAGCTCCGCGGTCATGTGTAGAAATTCGCGCGCCGTCAGTTTGTCGTACAGATGCGGTTCGTCGGGGACGTAGCTCATGATCGCGCGCGCTTGCAGGCCATCGCGCTGAAGATCGAATCCGCCCACCGCCGCGTAACCCGAATCGGGCCGCAGCAATCCGGCGAGCACTTTGATCGTGGTTGTTTTCCCCGCGCCGTTCGGCCCGAGGAACGCGAAGATTTCGCCTTCCGCGACGGAGAGCGACAGGCGCTCCACGGCCACTTTCTCGCCATACGTTTTGCGCATCTCGCGCAGTTCGATCATTGTCATGAATTTTACTCAATCGATTCGCTGGGCTCGTTCTTTGAATTCGTCTTCACTCGCTCCGAATCTTCGCGCACAAACATCACATCCAACACGCCCAGCAGGCTAAAATATTGCTTCAGCACTTCGCCGTTTGGCGAGTACCAGGCGCGCCACGGGCCGTCTTCCTTGCGCACTTCTGCGACTTCGTACGTTTCAGACTTCGCGCCGTTCATGAGGATCGTGGCGCGCCCGACGCAGTACACTTCGACGGCCTTGACCCCATTTGATTCGCCGAGCGCGTCCATGTCGAAGGTGACAATTATCCAGCGATGGCTCGGCTTTGCGTCAACGTTGAATTGGAACGGCACGAGCTCGGCGTTGAGCGCCGCGGTGCTGCCGATATTCTCGCGGCGCGTGGGCAGCGTAATGGTGTTCTGCCCCTGCGTAATCGTGCCATTCATGATCAATTCGTTGCTGTTCTCCTCGCGGTTGCCGCTCATTTTCGCGCTCAACTCGACGCCGCTGATGCTCATATCGAGCGTCATGCCGCAACTGTCGAGGCCGTTTTCGCGATTGACGTGTGCGTGCCCAACGTACTTGCCATTCAACGCCATCTCGGGCAGGGCGATCGTGAGCGTGGTGTCCTCATCCAAGCTGATCGTCTTGCGTTTGATCTTCGTTTCAATTCTTCCGGCGAGAACCAGCACGCTTTCATCGACGCCATTCCATTCGCGTTTTCTACGTGCGCGCGGCGCGGCTGCCGGCTTGTCGCCGGCGAGCGCGGATTTGGCGAAGTCGAGGTCGGCGGGATCGACGTAGATTTTCCACGCGCGATGATCGGGCGCGTTTTCAGCGAAAGCGCGGTCGATGGAGCGGCGCGAGGTCGGATCCAGATCGTCGATCTGCGCGGGGCGGCAGCGCAGGTACACCAGCGTCATGCAGCCCAGCCAGAGCGTGAACGCGGCCAGCAAGACAATCCAGCGCATGAGTTGAAACCTCTCGAATGCAACGGCGGCTGGAGTGCCGCCGCTCCTTCTAAACAAATCGCGCGTCCACTTTATTCAACCGCCCGCCGCGCGTATAGTATAGTAGCGCGAGAGGGCATAAAGGAGTCGAATTTTCAGTGCGGGTTTTCGTCAATTCAAAAGAACAGGAAATCCCGGACGGGTCAAGCGTCGCGCGCTTGATCGAACTGCTGGGTCTGGCGCAGAAGCGTGTCGCCGTCGAAGTGGAGACGCAACTGGTCACAAAGAGCGAATGGGCGGCAACCATTTTGAAACCCGGCGAGCGCGTTGAGATCGTCAGTTTCGTCGGCGGCGGTTAAGCGCGCTCGATTTCAGTACGAACACTGAGGCGCGCGGGTTTGGTGTGAGAGTGCGATAGTGTGAGAGTGTGAGACTCCCACCACTCTCACACTATCAGACTGATTTTGCGAAGGAAGCTAACAATGAGCAGTCCACTTTTTGATTCGGTTCAGTCATTCAAACTCGGCAAATACACGCTGCGGTCGCGGCTGTTGGTCGGCACGGGAAAATACCCGTCGCTCGAAATCATGCGCGACGCGCTGGAGGCAAGCGGATGCCAGGTCGTGACCGTCGCGGTGCGGCGCGTGGAGATGGGGCAAAAGAACGCGGAGGGGATTCTCGATTACATCGATCCGAAGAAATACATCATTCTGCCGAACACGGCCGGCTGCTTCACGGCGCAGGATGCGGTGCGTTCTGCGCGGCTGGCGCGTGAAGGCTTGGGCGTCGATTGGGTCAAGCTCGAAGTGCTCGCCGATAAAAAAACGCTGCTCCCCGATCCCATCGGCACGCTCGAAGCGGCGCAGATTCTGGTGAAGGACGGCTTCCAGGTGCTCTGCTATACGAGCGACGATCCGGTCATGGCGCGGCGCCTCGACGACATCGGCGTGACCAGCGTGATGCCCGCCGGCTCGCCGATCGGGTCCGGGCAGGGCGTGCTGAATCCGAACAACATTCGCATCATTCTCGAAACCGTGAAATGCCCGGTGATCGTGGACGCCGGAGTCGGCACGGCCAGCGACGTGTGTTTGGCGATGGAATTGGGCGCCGAAGGCGTGCTGCTCAACACCGGCATCGCGCACGCGAAAGATCCCGTGGCGATGGCGCGCGCAATGGGCCAGGCCTGCGATGCCGGTTACTTCGCCGCGCGCGCTGGCCGCATTCCGAAAAAACTCTACGCGACGGCGAGCAGCCCGTGGGAAGGCATTATCGCGCCGACGGAGCGCCGGCTTCCAGCCGGCCCGGTCGAAGCGCCTATTCCTGGCGAGTAATTTTTGGGACCTCGAGGGCGCGCTGATTGTCGAGTAAAAAGGCCGACTAAAGGCGGGGACTACGAACTCAGCATCCCGTCTTCACCCACTTGTGCTTCTTCGCCGAATCGGACGCGGCTTGCAGCACCGCCTGCGTCTTCGCGGCGTTCTCGAAATCAGGCTGCATCGACTTGTAATCGCCGCTGCCGATTGCGGTGAGGATGTCGCTGGCTTCGTTGATAAACGTGTGCTCGTACCCAATGATGTGCCCCGCCGGCCAGTATGCGCCCGTGTAAGGATGTTCGCCGGTCGTGGCGCTGATTTTGATCCAGCCCTGCTCGCGGCCTTTCACCGACGCATCGTAGAATTCGAGCCAGTTCATGTCTTCGAATTCGAATTTTATCGCGCCCTTTTCACCGTTGATTTCGATTTTGCTGCCGTTCTTGTTGCCTTGCGCGAAACGCGTCGCTTCAAACGTGCCCACGCCGCCGCCGCTCAGTTTTGCGAGCATGATCACGGCGTCGTCCACGCTGATCTTCGCCATCTCGACTTTGCCGCCCTTCTTATTGGTCGCAGCGCTCAAGCCGCCGATCATCGCGCCGGTAGGACGTTCTTTGACGAACGTTTCCATGTCCGCGACGACTTCTGTGATTTCTTCGCCGGAGATAAAGCGCGCGGCGTCGATGATGTGCGCGTTCAAATCGCCGTGCGAACCGGTGCCGGCGACGTCCGCATTCAAGCGCCAGATCGCGGGGAAATTCGGATCGATGATCCAGCTTTGCAAATACACGGCGCGAACGTGGAAAATCTTGCCGATGCGCCCTTCCTGCACCAACTGCCGCGCCAGCGAGAGCGCCGGCACGCGGCGGTAATTGTACCAGACGGCGGTGAGTTGGTTCTTCGCGGCCTTCGCCGCGGCGACAATCTTCTTCGCTTCGGTCATGTTCATGCACAGCGGCTTTTCGCACGCGACATGCTTGCCGGCTTTAAGCGCCGCAATGGCGATTTCGGCGTGGCTGTTGTTGGGCGTGCAGATGTCGATCAAGTCGATGTCGTCGCGCGCGATGAGCTTGTGCCAGTCCGTCTCGACGCTCTGCCAGCCCCACGTCGCCGCGACGCTTTTGGCGCGCTCTTCGTTGCGCCCGCAGACGGCGGCGAGTTTGGCTTTGACGGGCGTATTGAAGAAATGATTGACCTGGCTCCAGGCATTGGAGTGAGCCTTGCCCATGAATTGAGTGCCGATGAGTCCGACGCGCAGTTCGTTCTGTGACATGAAATCGTTCCCCTCTCGATTGAAATGATGGATGAGTTAATGCGCTAGACGGTGCCCGATTTTTCCTGGTTCGTCAAGTCGATTCGCGAATTTTGCGTCGTATTGTCTACGCATCGCGACGGTTTGCGAAGCCTGCCGTTTTTTTCACAATTCGAAACGACTCGCGCCACTTGCATTTAGTGCAACCCACGTCCCGGATTTTTGTAATACCGTGCCCGTAGCCATAAATCGCGGATCCGACAGCCAGGCCTGCGATAGGTCCGTATGGCGGCCAGGAGATCGTGAGCCTATTGAAAAAATGCACTTCAATGGCGTAGCTTCCAAACGCGATGCCTCCAGCCGCGACAATTCCCGCTAACTTGATGATTTTTGCGCGCTTTTGATCGCGAAATTTGCAAAGGACTACGACGCGAGCGCCGCAATCGGGGCATTTGTCGGGTGTGTCTGAGGTGGTTCGCATGGAATGCTATTTGGCGCGGATTTTTTTCAAAGTGGCGCCGGCGATTTCGCTTGGAGTTTCCCCCTTGGAAACGTAATCCCTTAGCATCCTACGCGCTTGGGCCGCGGTTAGGACTCCACCGCGGAATAGCTCAAGCGCGAAATCAGCCCGGCCTTCGGCTCGCCCCTCAGTCCGGCCCTGAGCCCGGCATTCTCGCTTTCCTTCACGCTTTCCTTCTCGCTTGATCAAGTCGTACATCGACATAAAAGACTCCCTGTATCCGCGCCGGTCAGCGATTCGCTTCTTGAACTCCCGGAGATCCGACTCTTTCCGCATTTTACCGTAGTGAATGGCGGATGTCCCTCCGTCCGTTGAAATTCGGGGCGGGGTGCTGAACTCCCATACGTTATGATGCGGCTCTTTTTTCTGCAAGCTCCTGTCTCGGAAGTAACGCGTTGATGAGCATGGGCA
>Ga0070731_10001196_pt1 | contig 28098 bp, 22 predicted proteins | sample Coa_R1_2_FD_66448 | JGI IMG/M metagenome (GOLD analysis project Ga0070731, IMG submission 66448) | Surface soil microbial communities from Centralia Pennsylvania, which are recovering from an underground coalmine fire - Coalmine... | ecosystem: Environmental > Terrestrial > Soil > Unclassified ... | reverse complement strand
CGTCCCTGTGGATAACGTCTATTAATTTAGAGAACCCTTAAAATCTGCTCGCCTATGAGTATGCGCCAACTGAAGATCACGAAAAGCATCACTAACCGGGAATCTCAGAGTTTAGAAAAGTATTTGCAGGAGATAGGAAAAGTTGAGTTGATCGGGCCGGAGGATGAGGTAAAACTGGCGGTGCGGATCAGGCAGGGGGATCAGAAAGCGCTTGAAAAACTGACAAAGGCCAACCTTAGATTTGTAGTTTCTGTCGCTAAACAATACCAGAACCAGGGCTTATCCCTGCCGGATTTAATCAATGAGGGCAACCTGGGACTGATCAAGGCTGCCCAGCGTTTCGATGAAACCCGCGGATTCAAATTTATTTCTTACGCCGTGTGGTGGATTCGTCAAAGCATTCTGCAGGCTCTTGCAGAACAATCGAGGATTGTTCGTCTTCCGCTAAATAAGGTTGGGTTGACTAATAGGATACAGAAAGCTTATTCGCAGCTGGAGCAGGAATTTGAACGCGAACCTTCTGCTGAAGAGCTCGCCGAAATTCTCGAATTGGACATTGAGGAGGTTTTATCAACAATCGGAATCACTGCCCGCCATGTAAGCGTAGATACTCCCTTGTCAGATGGCGAAGAGAGTACATTGATTGATGTATTCGAAAATCCCAATGCAGAAAGGGCAGAAAAAAGGATCGAGTATGACGAATCACTGAAACAGGAAATAGAAAGATCGATGAAAAGTCTCACCGAACGCCAAAAGGAGGTGATATGTTTTTTCTTTGGGATTGGAACTGATCATCCCATGAGCCTGGAAGATATCGGCGAACGGTTTAACCTCACCCGCGAGCGTGTCCGCCAGATAAAAGATAAAGCAATCACGAAACTGAGGACAAACACACGTTCAGAATCGCTAAAAACTTATCTCGGAGTCTAAATAAACTGATACATTACCGATAAATTCTACTTTGTTTCCTTAATTTCGCAGCTCATTTGAAGTGAATATAACCAGGTTTGTATTCACTTTATTTTTTTGGTTTCAGTCCATTCGGGCCAGACTACATTGACAGTATTTAAATCGTCACCATGTTCGAAAATTTAACCGACCGTCTCGAATCGGCCTTCAAGCAAATTAAGGGAGAAGGCCGGATCACGGAGCTCAATATTGCTGCCACAGTAAAGGACATTCGAAGGGCGCTGATTGACGCTGATGTCAATTATAAGATCGCAAAGGAATTTACGGACACGGTCAAGGAAAAGGCGCTCGGGCAAAAAGTGTTAACTGCGGTCAGCCCGGGGCAACTCATGGTCAAGATTGTCAAGGACGAATTGGCTTCCTTGATGGGCGGGGCAGAATCAGAATTCAACGCTAAAGGCAATCCTGCAGTAGTCCTCATAGCGGGACTTCAGGGTAGCGGTAAGACAACGTTTAGCGCCAAATTGGCGAATTACCTGAAAAATAAGAGAGGTCTTTCACCAATGCTGGTTGCAGGTGACATATATCGGCCCGCTGCGATCGAACAATTGAGAATCCTGGGCGAGCAAGTCAACGTTGAAGTCTACTCCGATGCCGAGAACCGGGATGCGGTAGACATTGCAAAAAACGCTCTTCGGGAATCGAGGTCAAGGAATAAGAATGTAGTCATCATCGACACCGCCGGCCGGTTAGCCATTGACGAAGCGATGATGTCGGAAGTCGAAAATATTAAACAGGCAGTCCAGCCTCAGGAGATCCTTTTTGTAGTCGATTCGATGACCGGCCAGGATGCGGTTAATACTGCAAAGTCCTTTAATGACCGGCTGAACTTTTCGGGAGTAGTGCTTACCAAACTTGACGGCGACACGCGTGGGGGAGCAGCATTATCGATCAAGTATACTGTAGACAAGCCAATCAAGTTTGTCAGCATGGGTGAAAAATTGGACACCCTGGATGTCTTTTATCCTGAGAGAATGGCCCAAAGAATTCTCGGGATGGGCGACATTACGACACTTGTGGAAAGGGCACAGTCACAGTTCGATGAGGAGCAGGCGAAAAAACTGGAGAAAAAAATCCGTAAAAACCAGTTTGATTTTGAAGATTTTAAGCAACAACTCGAACAGATAAAAAAAATGGGCAATTTGAAGGACCTGATGTCCATGATACCCGGTGTCGGAAAAGCGATGAAAGATATTGATGTGAGTAATGATTCGTTTAAAGGGATCGAGGCTATGATCAATTCCATGACGCCCTACGAAAGGGCCAACCCGGACGTTATCGACCAAAACAGGCGGAAGCGTATTGCATCAGGGAGTGGAAAAGACCTGGCGGAAATTAACGCGTTTATGAAGCAATTCGACCAGATGAAGCAGATGATGAAATCGTTAAATAAGTTACCCGCAGGCGGCCGGTTTGGCTTGGGGAAAAGATGATTTCGACCGTTGATAAAAAAGTGTCTTGGATATTATCACATTTATGAATGAAGTATTAATTTTGAACAGATTGAATCGATTGCTACCTTTGCAATCCTAATAATTAACCTTATTAATTAACGCATTTAAATATCTATTTAAGATGCCAGTAAAAATCCGACTTCAACGTCATGGGTCAAAAAAGAGACCCTTTTACTTTATCGTCGTTGCTGATGCGCGTGCCCCCAGAGACGGTAAATTCATCCAGAAAATCGGCACATACAATCCGCTAACCGTACCAGCAGCTGTACAACTCGATCGCCAGAAAGCTCTCGACTGGTTGCATAAAGGTGCCCAGCCGACTGATACGGTGCGCAGGATTCTTTCATATAAAGGAGTCTTGTACCTGAAGCACCTGTTGCGTGGCGTCAAGCTTGGCTTGTTTGATGATGCGGCGGCCATGGAGAAGTTTCAGAAATGGCATTCTGAACATGAGGTCCAACTCAGGAAGAGACAGGAAGATCACCGCAAATCAAAATTTGTCAAGCGTGGACAAGCTCCGGTTCGTAAAGCTGAAAAAAAGCCGGAAGGTGAAGCTGGTGAAGAATAACGATTATAAATTTTAAATCATAACATCAACCCGGTGAAGGAATTCATCGGGTTTTTTTTGCATGAAAGAGTACAGAAATGTAGGACGGTTCGTAGCAACGCATGGATATCGCGGCGAGTTAATTTTGTCACACCACCTGGGGAGCAAAAACTCTCTGAAAGAGATTCCGACAATTTTTATACATGAGGTCTCAAATTCCATGTTCCCTTATTTTGTTGAGCAAATCAGGGTCAAAAAGGAAAATGAACTTGTTGTCAAGATCGAAGGTATTGACTCAAAGGAATCTGCTGAGAAGCTGCTTGGAAAGGAAGCCTGGCTCGAAGAACGGTCTTTTAGAAAGCATGCTGATTCATCCTCACCCGCTTCGCTTGTGGGCTTTCATTTGGTCAGCCAGGATGCCGACCTGGGGGAAATCTATGAGGTGATCGAAATGCCACACCAGTTGCTATGCAAAATTAAGTGGAAAGAAAAAGAGGCACTTATTCCACTGCATGACAAAAGCCTGATAAGAATCGATAAACGCAAAAGGGAAGTGCATGTTGAATTGCCCGATGGACTCCTGGATATATATCGATAATTAATTACCCAGTCGGATAAGATCGGCCATTAACTTCATTCTGAAATAAAGGTTGCTGAACATGAGTGGAATGTCATTTTTTGCGTGCACGAATGAGCCGCCGTTCAATTCGCGTATATTTTTCAGCTCAACGATTTTTTCATCGATTTTGAAGGCAAGCCTCTCGAGCGTCCATCCAATGTACTTTTTATTTCTCCCATCCGCCACGTCGTCAACGCCAATCAAATCACGTTTGAACTTTTTATACGAGAAATTATTTCTTATAGCCTCTTTGTAGGCCTCATTGCTGAGTAGTCCAGCCAGCCGGTCATAAGACGAATGATTAATGTAGGCGTTCTTGAATAAGTTCAGATTATCCCGAAGTTCCATGATGAGGTGTTTCTTCACTATATCGTTGGTCTGCGCCTTGCGGCGCAGAAAAGTGATCAGGTCATTTAGCTGCGATACTCCCGGGGCTAGCCATTCCATAAAGATAAAAGTAAAGTTTTCCGATTGCTTTGAGGCCTTCGTACTAAAGAAATTAGTACATTTAAGGAGAGTTTTATGCCAGAAACCCAGCAGAGAATTATAGCGCATTTTGATCTCGATGCTTTTTTTGTATCGGTCGAATGCCTGAATGACCCTTCGCTAAAGGGCAAGCCATTGATCGTTGGAGGACACAATGAAAGGGGAGTGGTCTGCGCGTGCAGTTATGAGACGAGAAAGTTTGGCGTGCATTCCGCGATGCCGATGAAGTCGGCGATGCGCCTTTGTCCCCAGGCGATCGTTGTCAGTGGGTCATACAAGGACTATGGAAAGTATTCACAATGGGTTACCGATATAATTGCGGAAAATGCGCCGCTATATGAAAAGGCCTCGGTCGATGAATTTTATATCGACCTGACCGGAATGGAGCGTTTTTTTGAACCGTACAAATGGACAATTCAATTAAGGGAAAAAATTATATCTAAAACGAAACTCCCAATTTCATTTGGCATGGCCTCCAGTAAACTGGTAGCCAAAATCGCAACAGATGAAGCAAAGCCAAATGGTTATCTGTATATACCGCCGGGAAGGGAAAAGGAATTTCTCGCTCCGCTGCTCGTGTCAAAAATTCCCGGCGTTGGCAAGCACACCTGCAAAGCGCTCAATGATCTCGGCATCAATACCATCGAAGACATCAGCCGCCAATCCACATCGCTCTTGGAAAAATATTTTGGCAAATACGGCGCCGACTTATGGAATAAATCCAACGGGATCAATGTGCACCAGGTAGTAAACATGCGAAGAGCGAAATCTATTTCAACAGAGAATACTTTTTTTGAAAACAGTACTGATCTCACTTTTCTTCTTTCGGAGGTTGTTCGAATGACGGAAAAAATCGCCTATGAATTGAGGCAGGATCAGAAAATTGCCGGATGCATTGCCGTGAAAATCCGCTATTCGGATTTCGAGACGACATCCAGGCAAGTCTCCATTGACCTCACCGATTATGATGACGAACTCATCCGGAAAGCCAAAGATCTTTTTCGCAAACTTTACAGAAACAAAAAATCAGTGCGATTGTTGGGCGTCAGGCTCAGCCACCTCTCGGATCAGGGCCAACAGACGGACATGTTTGGTGACGACGAAAGAAAAAGTGCACTTTACCGCACGATCGACGAGGTAAAAAACCGGTTTGGCTTTAATTCGCTTTCGAAAGCGGCTTATAAATAGACGGGGAAAAATTGTTTTCGTAAAGATTTTCTGGCCGAAAGAAGTGAAGAAAATTTAGCGTCTGCGTAAGAGGTGAGTCAAAACAATGATCGTATATATGTTCTAATTCCTTCAAAAAACAAGGGGCCAGAATGAATATTCAGCCCCGTTTTTAAAATCCAATATCCTATGAAAAACCGAAGTAAAAGTAGCAAAACAATTCTATTTATCAATAAATGCTCTTCGCTATTTTATCCTTTTTCCAAAATGTGCAAAAGATTTTTTCAAAAGTCGACAAAAACAAAAAAGGCATCGTAAATCTACGATACCTTTTAACCAAAAATGAGGTTATGAGGATTAATAGGACCAAAGATCCTGTTCGTAATTGAATATTTTATCCTTGATGTCGTCTCCTTCCAGCAGCGCAAGAATAGGATCCTTAATGTATTCGCCGATGTACTTGTCGCCCGGGTTATCCATCGTTGACTTGATGATTCGACTCGCAAACATCCGGCTTTCAAATAATTCTTCCCAGCTCATTCTAGCGCCGAAGTTCTTTCCGTTATAAGCTTCAAATTTCGCAAGCATTGGTCTGAGATCCGGATAGTATACCCAGAAGATCGGCAATACGGCGCGGAAACTTCCATCGGAATTAATAAGCGTCTTGAGAGGAGCAATACCCAGTATCCGCGCATACATACGCGAAGTCTGCTTGTCAAATACCCATTCTTCTTTAATCCAATATCTTTCGATGGACTCTGCATTGAAAACATCCATTATGGTAGTGTCTTTTGTCAGGCCCTTCGAGCCATCGGGATCTTTCGCGAAGTCAGGAATCTGTATGACATGTGGTTTTCCAACAAGGCTGGTTGCAATATCTTTGAAAGTGTATGGAGTCGTAAAACGGTCATTCTGCGGGTCAAAGGCAGTAATTTCTCCACTTTTGATCGCATTAAGCAAGATCATGATAAAACGCTGGTTGCCGTTATCTTCTGTCGCCGAATATGAAAACGGGAGATTCATCTTCTCGTGTACGTCAATTTCGCGCCATACACGCTGCCTGTAAACTGCATCATCCTCGCGGATATACTGGTAGGCCAGAGGCGTGCGATCCTTAATTAGGGTGCGTTCAATCGAGGCATCATTTCTTAAAGATTTGAGCGGGGTATCCAGCACAATATCCGGCTCGATGTTAGCAGGTTTTTTGGTCGTGTCAACTGCCGGTGTAACCGCTGCCGTATTCGCATTGTTCTTGCTCGTATTTGTCTTTTTGGTTGTCCTTTTTTTCGATGTACGCTTAGTTGTTTGGGCGTTCACCGTACCGACTGCGAGGGCAATCACCAGAGCCAATAGACTGAACCTGATCAAGCTGTTTTTCATTTTTCGAATTTTACGAATTTACTAGTTGCAAAAAGTTCGCCATGCCCGGCGAACTGATTCCTTTATCTCAAATTAAAGAATATTCCCTGTATCTGTCGCTGTTTGCCATCGGGTCCGACAACCGTAATTTCATCAAAGAAAACCTGAGTTCCCGGCGAAGCCCGATTGATGATGTCTGCAGCTTTCCCAGTCCACTTGTTTCCTTCGTTTAAAGCCTGCGTATACACGGGGATGCTACCGCCGATTGCTCCTAATTTGTAACTGATCACTTTGAAAGGAGCTTCAAATTCTGCGTCCGCCAACCTGGTAATTAATCCCAGGCTAGCCTTAAACTCGGAGGTAGGAATCGTGCCTCCCCTGTGAAGGCCTACAAATGCTGTGGGATCCGGCAAAGGTTTTACACGCCATTTTGTTGGCGTTGTCTTTCCGTCAATGGTTACATTGATAATTTGTTCGCCGCGCTGAACCGGGTAAGCTTCCCATTTTGAGCCGCTGATATGTTTCAAAACACCGACTGCGCTTCCACCAACGAATGAAGCTTGTATTTTTTCACTGCCGGAACCACCTGTAATAGTGAGCGGATTGGACATCTGGTCACCCATAATGTACAACACGTTCATTTTGTCTGCTGAAACTGCAACTCCTGAGGGAACTCCCACGGTATAATTAATATCCTGGTTGATTGTCATCAATTGGCCGTCCTGGTTCTTATATGAACCGCCGATATGGACCTTCTGGGCGCCGCTCCCTGAAACCGGGTACTCTGTAATCGCTTCGCCATCTTTATCTAGTTCAACATGCTGACCATTAATCGTAATATTCGGTTGAACCGAAGCCGCAGAGCTAAAAGCTCCCACACCGGCGGTTACCTTAATTTTTTCTCCGGGCATGAGGTAGGTCGCATTCGCTCCCGCAATTACGCCCGTTTTGTCAAACCTGACAGCCACCGCGCCGATCTGGTCGTGACAATAAGTAATCATGTTATTCTCTGTATTCTTAATATCATTCTGAAACTTGCTCAAAATCGTGATCGCAGCGACCGTGGGGGTCATGTTGAAGTAGTTCACCGTCCAGTTTCTCGCCTCGTCGCCTGTTGGCGTAATTCCTTCCTGGGTTGGCGGGACGGTTAAGTCAAGGGGAATTTTACCTGCAAATTCCTTTGACAGTTCAGGGTCCTTCATGATATCTTCTTTGTATTTCTTGAGCATCGAATAAAGCTTTGGACCTTCCCCTTCCTCGTCAAAAATCCTCGTTGCAGCTTCCAGATCATCCGGTTTGTAACCGGAGGTATCACCTTTTGGAAGGTCAAATCCCGATTCCTTGAGTAGCCTGTCTTTCAGGTGTTCAATCGAGTCATAAGCATTTTTGGACATATTTTGAACGGTATAAGCTTTTGGCGCCCAGATCTCCGCCTTTTGCTTAGTTTCGGGAGCCTTCAACTTTTGGGCCAGCGAATTATAAATTATTCCGTTGTCATTCGCCAAGGCATTATTCGAGTTCGCAATGCTGCGGTTGACAACTTTAAACGCGTTCAATATTTCTGCAGATACATTCAGTGCCAGCAAAGCCGTGAGCACCAAATACATCATGTTGATCATCTTTTGGCGGGGCTCTTTAGGTAAGGCCATGGATCAGTAGTTTAAATTTTTGGACAATGGGTTTTTCAATTTCAGTTTTTTATTGCCTTCCCTGCATCGCGCTCAGCATGTTTCCATAGATGTGGTTGAGGCTGCCCAGGTTCTTCGCGAGAAGCGCAATCTGTTCCTGAGTCTTTTTGGCATCATCCACGCTGTTTTGCATAGTCTGCGAAGCTTGTACCAGGTTACCGTAGAAGCTATTCATGGCCTTCAGGTGGTTATTGGTATCCTGCAATTCCAATTCATAGATGGCATTTAGCGATCCCAGATTCTTGTTTAGCACCTGTACCTGCTCGTGGAACTGCTTAGTGCTTTCTGCCGCAGCATTAAAATGACCGATTGTTGTTGTGGCACTTTGATAGGCGCCCTTCATATTATCAAGCGCGACGGCTGCTTCTTTAGTTTTGGCAGTGTATTCACTGGTTGCAGCCACAGCTCCCGATACGTCACTTATTTTTTCGATGGTCGTGCCAAATTTTTTGAACCCCTCGCTCAAACGACCCAGGTTGGCTGGAGTGATTTCAGCTTCCTGGAGCATCTTGTCGAACTTGTCCAGTGCAGGATTGCCACCTGAGTTGCCGGCCAGTTTTGGCAACGCTTCCGCAATGGCATGCATTTCTGAACCCGGAGGAGGCAGGAAAGCATAAACCGTAAAAATCAGGGCTTCTGTGATCAACCCTGCGGTCAAAAAGAAATTTGCTAATTTTTGGTGGGTAATTTTCTCCCAGGCGCCAAAAATGACGATTGCAGCGCCCATACAGACTATAACGTTGACAAGTTTTTCGGTTTGCTTAGAAACGCCGGCCATAATTGTAAGTTTAAATTGATTTTTAATAGGTTAAAAAGGGGTCAGAAAACAAAGTTCGTTTTGAATTCTAGCTATGAATCAAAAACGAACTTTCAGTAAAAAAATTTTATTCTCGGTAAAAATTACTTGCGATAGGAAAGTGTTGGTGGAAGATCAATTATCGTACGGAAACCAATATAAGACTTTGATGTATCCTGGTATTCGTAAGTACGCGTGCTCGTCTGCAGATAGAAACCTACATCCTTCCAGCTTCCGCCGCGAACTACCTTGCGCTTCATCCTGGGAGGATCAGATTCTTTTGCATTGTAACGAATATCGGGGTTCATGTCATGTTCAAACGTCGATGCACCTTCGTAGTAAACAGAGGAAGTCCACTCAGCAACGTTGCCTGCCATACAGTAAAGACCAAAGTCATTGGGCCAGTAAGCGTCTGCACGGGCAGTATAAAAAGCGCCATCTTCGGGATAATTTCCGCGGCCAGGTTTAAAGTTGGCAAGTAGGCAGCCTTTCTTGTTTCTCAGGTAATAATTACCCCAGGGAAACATCGATTGTGACCTGCCGCCTCGTGCTGCGTATTCCCATTCTGCTTCACTGGGTAAGCGGTAATTTGATTCCGTCGATTTATGCTGACGTATCAACGCTGAATTCTGAATCATCGTTCGCCATTCGCAGAACGCGGTCGCCTGGTTCCAGTTCACACCTACAACCGGATAATTACCAAATGCGGGGTGCGAGAAATAACGCTGCGTCATTGGTTCGTTATATGAATAAGAGAAATCGCGAATCCATACCAACGTGTCAGGATAGATCTTAACTTCAGCTGAATCAATGAATTTTGAGCGAGCCTTTCCTTCATTTTCCTTTTTTGCCGCTTCTTTCAGATCAAACTTCTCGTAATGAAATTTTAGTTTTGCCGGATCGATTTCCTTTCTACCGAAAATGCGGTTGTCCGGAGTCAGAATCATCTGGTCTATCTTCTCAATCGTCGCTTTGTCACCCCATTTGATCATCTCAGCCTTTTTCCAGTCAATTTGGAATCTTCCGTCAATTTCTTTTCCGTACTGCATCAGGGTTGCTGCGATCGAATCTCTTACCCAATACACGAATTGACGATACTCATTGTTGGTGATTTCTGTTGCATCCATCCAGAATCCATTGATGGAAACCTGGCGATTACGGGCAGTAAATGCGTAATTGATATCCTCGTCACTCGGACCCATGTGAAAGGTACCAGCGGGCACGTAAACCATTCCCGGCGGTTTAGTCAAATTGTATCTGCTCGCAGGAGCAACTCCGTGCAGTTGCCCGTCTTCCGGAAAACTCTTCCCGGTCGAACTTCCTGATTTGCTGCAGCCAAGAGACAGAAAAAAGAGGGGGGAGATGAGCAGGATATAAAGGTTTTTCATTTTCATAACATTAAAGGGTAATCGGCAAAATTTAGTTTTCACCAACATCTTGTTTACAATTTTATAATTTATTTCTCAGAAGTCAAAACTTTGAAACCAGTAAATTTTAACGAATACTATAAAGCTTTATTGTAACATCATGGCCTGTTTTTTTGCACATTTTTCAGGAAATGGATCAACTTAGCGGTTTCGTTTACAGGCGGTTGGCAACTATAATCTTTGCATAGGAAAATTGATGGCTCCTTGGTGATGGGCTTACCCTTTAAGAGCGGGAATTTATTGTTTTCAACGGTGGAGGATTGAAAAATTCTTACTGGAATAAAATTACTCAATAATTCCTTCCTGAGTGCATTTATTTTTTCACCAACCATGACCAGTTCCGGCATATCATACGCAATTGACTGCAGGACAGTTGCCCAAATACTGAAAGACGTGGGAAATTTCACGATGTTGTCTTTCATTGCAAGGCAGGCTTCTATGGCTTTTCGTTTCCAGTCGGGAATGTCGAATATTATAGAAAGCGTTAATAAGTTCATAACCATCGTCGAGTTTCCTGAAGGCTGGGCGCCGTCAAACATTTCCTTTTTTCGGAGAATAACATCTTTTTGCGCTTCGTTCGTGAAATAGAACAGCCCTTTTTCCTTGTCTTCAAAATGGTCTTGAACATAGTGCGCAATATCTTTTGCCCGAAGAAGATAAGTCGGATTGCCGGTAATTTCCTGCAGGTCGACGAGTGCCTGGATCATAAAGGCCAGATCGTCCAGGAAAGCAAAAAAAGATTTTTTGCCGTTCTTAAAACTGTGTCCGAATTCACCTGGGGCATCACCTCCAAGATGACTTAGCATGAATCCCATATTTTCAACGGCGAGTTCGCGATATGCTTCAATTCCCAATGCCTGGTAAGCTTTGCAGCAGGCTGAATTCATGAGGGCGTTCCAGCTTAATATGATCTTGTCGTCCAGTCCAGGTTTTAGTCTGCTATTTCTTCGTTCCAATAGTTTCTTTCGGTCTCTTTCCAAAGCGTTAAGCAGCAGATCAAGAGTCAAATTGTTCTCGCGCGCAAATTCGGCCGCGTCCATCCGGCGATGCAATATGTTTTTGCTCTCCCAGTTTCCACTTCGCGTGATGCCATAGTAATTGCAAAACAATTCGCTGTCGCCCTGTAATACCTCATCTACCTCCTCGATTGTCCAGATATAATATTTTCCTTCTTCGCCATCGCTGTCGGCATCCATTGCGGAATAAAACCCTTTCTCACCTGACGTCAATTCGTTCCTGATAAAATCCATGGTTTGCTGGATCGCCGCTTTATAGCTTTGCTTTTGCGTAATTTGATATGCTTCGCTCAAAAGAATGATAAGCAGCGCGTTATCATAAAGCATTTTTTCGAAATGCGGAACAAGCCACTTGGAATCCGTTGAATATCGTGCAAAGCCGCCCGCCAGGTGATCATAAATTCCCCCATCTATCATTTTATCAAGGCTGAGACAAGCCTGCTTAAGTGCCTCATTGTTTCCGGTGAAATAATGATAATGTAATAAAAAGCGAATTGAGAATGTCTGGGGAAACTTTGGAGCGCTGCCGAATCCGCCATCGACCCTATCCGCATTGTTCATCAGTTGTTTGAACACTTCGTCCAAATCTGCAGGGCCAATATTTTGAGGTGTCCCTGGATGGCTCGACGGTTCTGCGAACAAACCCATCCGCGACAAATGTTGCGTTAGGGTATTCGCCTGATTTTTTATTTCGTCGGACCTCGTCAGATATGCATCAGCAATACTTTCCAGGACCTCGCGCCATGAAGGGCGATTGTACATTCGCTTCGGAGGAAAATACGTGCCACCGTAAAAAGGTTTTAGATCAGGTGTCAGGAACACATTCAGCGGCCATCCTCCACTTCCGCTAATTGCCTGGACAGCATCCATATATATCTGGTCTATGTCAGGCCTTTCTTCCCTGTCAACTTTAATATTGATGAAATATCGGTTCATCAGCTCCGCGATGCCCTCATCCTCAAAACTTTCCTTTTCCATCACATGACACCAATGGCAGGAAGAATATCCGATGCTGACGAGCAATGGCTTGTTTTCAAGCACGGCTTTTTCCAGCGTTTGCGCGTTCCAGGGATGCCAATGAACCGGGTTATGGGCATGTTGCAATAAATATGGGCTGGTCTCGTGTATGAGGAGGTTGGTGAAATCAGGCATCATGTTAATAGAGATGAATCCAAAAATGATTGTTTTTTGCAATTAAAAAGGCAGCCACCTGCCGCCTGCCACCATTTCCGAACCTCGCGGAGTTATTTCCGTTTGATCCTTTCCGAAAGGTATTTTTCCAAAGCGGAAACCATAGAAGGAATTTGCGGGAGAGGTGCTTTGATGTCCAGTGTAAGCCCGGCATCTTCGATGGCCCTGGAAGTATTATTGCCAAAGGCCCCAATCTTTGTCCCATTTTGCTTGTATTTGGGAAGATTGTCAAAGAGGCTGCGGACGCCGCTGGGGGTAAAAAAACAAATGATATCGTATTCACAGCCGGACATCAGGTCCTTAATATCATTACTGATGGAGCGGTACATGAACGGAGTGGCGAACTCGCAATTATTATTTTTCAGCCATCCGATAATCTCATTGTCCTGTTGGTTTTCGGAACCTGGGTAAAGGAATTTTTCGTTTTCCTTGTGCTTATTAATCACATCGAACATGCTTTTGTTTGTTCCATCAGACCCATAAAAAACTTTACGCTTTCTATACAGGATGAATTTCTGCAGATAGAGTGCAACGGCCTCGGTAATACAGAAATATTTTGTATCCTGGGAAACCGTGATTTTCATTTCTTCGCAGATTCTGAAAAAATGATCGATGGCATGCCTGCTGGTAAAAATGATCGCGCTATAATTGACTATGTCCACCTTTTGCTTGCGGAAGTCTTTGGATGATATCGGTTCGAGGCGAATAAAAGGATGAAATGCAAGTTCAACGTCATATTTCTTTGTCAGATCGAAATATGGTGATTTGTCTGTTTCCGGCCGGGGCTGAGTGATTAAAATTTTTTTGATGACTTTAACAGGCGCAGAGCTGCCCATAATCTTTTCACCGTTTTTAATCATGAATTAGCTTGTGAGTTTGCAAAATTAAGAAGCTTTTTCCAAATATGCCAATAACACTTTATAAATGAGCACAACGGGCGTTATTTCAAACGCGCAAAGGTAAATAAAAAAATGAAAAATACTCAATTTAATTTCATTGCGAAGATGCCTGAAACCTGTGCTGAAGCGATAAACGAGGAGAATTCCGATCATGATCAGAGAGATGGTAACCGTTGCGGCATAAAGTTCTTCGGCCGAGGTAAAGGCCAGTACGACAAGGAAAGGGATGAGGAGGATTCCCATCATTTTGTTGACCAGGAAAACCACAAAAATGTAAGCGTCAGTTGCCATGCTAATATTAAATATCCAGCCTGACATTTTTAGAATTGCAAATTTGACCAGATATAGGGAAGCGATAGCCGTCGCGCAAATCCCAAATGTTAAAGGGAATTCCTGATGAGCTGCCAGGCCATAATGATTCGCCAGGAACGCACCATAGAGCCCGGCCGATGCCACAAAAAAGGTATTCAGCAGGAGAGACGGAAGGGGGGTTTGAAGCAGTTGCTCACGGATTTGCTGTTTGCGCATCGATGCCCTGAAGAAAAGGAGGAAGAGGTTGCTGACGTATTTGTCAAAGGCTACCTTGATCAGCCCGAAGTATAGCAGCAGACCCAGCATTGTGTAAAAAAGTTCATCTTTTGTCGGTTCGATGTGGGCAATCATGAACTGCTTTTTCGGCTGTCCTAAAAAATCAAAAAAAGGATTCAGGTTGAGAATCCTCATGGTCAATGTCGCTTCCCGGGGCAACTCCTCGCTGTCTTTTATTGCCGGAACCATTTTCGATAATTGGCTTCCATGGGCTGAAATCTCCTGAGAATCGGATCGCGTGGTATCATGCCGGGCCACAGAATTTGTGGAATCACCAGCTGTTTGGGCAAAGCAGCAGCTGCAGGTGACGGAGGCCAACAATAACGAGTAAATGATTTTGGTCACGTTGTGCAGTTGGAATTACAAAAATATTACATCACAGATCTAAATAATTTTATCAGAAAAAAGTTACGTAACCCAAATGAATTTTAGCCTGTCTGAAATTCAGGGTGTTATTATCCTGTTTACCGATGGCATACGATATATTGAAAATGCCCGCCTTTGTTTCGAATGCAAGACCGATCCCCACTCCGAGATAGGCGCTGCTTAAGCTATAACCCGGCACATTGTTGTCAGCCCAACCGTAATCGGCAAACGAAAACAAAAAAGAATTTTGACCGATAAGGTATCGATATTCTAACGTACCTACAGCATATCGCGAGGCATAGATACTTTGTTCGTCGAACCCGCGCAACAATTTATATCCCCCTATCAGGAATAGCTCGTTCAGGAAGTTGTTGGGACTCTGGAAAAGCCCTCCGTTAAAGGCAAGTTTCAGGGTCGTAGCATGACCGAGCGGAATATAGTGAGCGCCCGCGACGGTGACCCTGAATTCGTAGGAGCTGAGTTTGATCGTATCGTACAGCGAAGAGAAAGAAAATCCCGAATCGCTTGGATCAATCAATTTTGATATCGTGGCATTTTTCCGGATGGTCTTTATGCCAGCCGAACCTATAAAGCTGAACTCATTTCCACGGACAGGGTTGAATCGGTAATTTGTATTGTTGAATTCGTAGCTGAGGCCAAGACTTGTTGCGCTATAATCGGCCTGGCTCGGCAATTGGTGACTGGTAATAATTGCCGGCGTATCCACCGTCAAGAGGTTCGAGTTTGAAATTTGAATAAAAATGCTGCTGGTCTGGGTAATTGTCGCTGCATATTGAATGCCTGCGACAAGATTGATGTTGATATAGGAAGAATCCTTTTTGAATAAATCAAAGCTCGCGTTTAGCCCGAATGGAGAATTAAAAAGATATGGCTGCTTGAACGAGAGGTTAAGCCTGGGGGTGGCGGGTTGAATTTGTTCCCAATTCAGGCCCATGCTTTCCCCATTTCCCAAGGCGTTCTGAAGGTTGATGGTGGCCTCACCGGTGACCAGAACCTTGCTTGAGGTGCCGGGGATGGTACTGTTGCTGGGAGCAAAACCAATTAGCGCGTCGATTTGGCTGCTTTTTTTTGGTTTCAGATAAAGATTAAGCACGCAACCGGTTCCCAAAAGCGTCAGCGTCCAGGACTGCTGCTCCTGCACATAAGGTAACTCCATGATTTTCTTGCTGATTTGGAGGAATTTTTCTTTTTTGTAGATGCTTCCGTTGGCTATGTTGAGGTAATGGGCAAAAAACTCCGCCGAAATTTTTGCGCTTCCATAGACCCTGATGCTGTCGATCCTGTAGAGGGGGCCTTTATCGATCTTTAGATTCGCCTTGAGCTCGTAATTGGTAATCGTCACACTATCAAGCGAAATCTTTGCAAAGGGGTACCCGTTATTTTCCATATAGTCGAGCAGTCGCTGTTCTGTCTTTTGAAATTGATCAAAGTTCATTGCCTTACCCGTAAAAAACCTGTCATTCCATGCTACAGCTTCCAGTATGGCGCGATCGACATGCCTCGTATTGATCTGAGCCCACTTAAAGGCGTCCCCAACGTAAAGCTGCACACTTGCCGATGCAGAATCCACTTTTACGCTGTCAAGTGATGCACTGACATAGCCTCTCGATTGCAGCACGGAAGGCAGATCGTAGATGTATTGCAGACAAAGCGCTTTGCTTTTGAATGCAGACTGCAAAGGCAGGTTTTTTGCAAAAAAGGCGGAATCCTTATCGACAGGCGCGAAGTGAAGCTGGTACTGTGAGCAAACTCTGGACTGGATCAACAGAACAGCAAGGGCACAAAAAACGTATCGTCTTATCTTCGCCATCAAACACATTAGTTCGGCCTTGTTATATTCGCAAAATTAAATCCTCCCAACATGGCGGGCATCTACTGTCACATACCATTTTGCAAGCGCGCCTGCCATTATTGCAATTTTTACTTTTCAACGTCAGTTGGAGCTAAAAACGATATAGTTGCGGCTTTATTGAAGGAAATGACAATTCAGCGGGATTATCTTGAAGGTGAGATTGTCGATACCGTTTATTTCGGCGGCGGTACGCCTTCGATACTGCCAGCTGGCCAGCTTTCTGAAATTCTGGCCGCGGCCAGGACTGTATTCCATGTCTCGCAGCACGCAGAAATCACGCTGGAATGCAATCCGGATGATGTTCATTCGCAAAGCCTGAATGCATGGAATGAGATAGGAATTAACCGCCTGAGCCTTGGCTTGCAGTCTTTTTTTGACGATGACCTCCGGTGGATGAACAGGTCTCATTCGGCAAACCAGGCCTTGGAGAGCATCCGCGTCGTACGCGCCCACGGCTTCGATAATTTTTCTGTCGACCTGATATACGGATTTCAACTGCTTACCCAAAGCAAATGGAAAGAAAATGTGATGAAGGTCCTCGAGCTGGGTATTCCCCACGTCTCATGCTACGGGATGACCATAGAGCCCAACACTGCCCTTGCCAGGTTGATTGCCCGGGGGGCGGCCGAGGATATTGATCAATCAGTTCAGGCTGAGCAATTTTTGTTGCTGATGAAATGGATGAAAGATGCGGGATTTGAACATTATGAAATCTCCAATTTTGCCATGCCTGGTTTCAGAAGCCGCCACAACAGCTCTTACTGGCAGGGGAAAAAATACCTGGGCCTCGGACCCTCCGCTCATTCCTACAATGGCAAAACACGGCAGTGGAATGTCAGTAACAATAGTCTTTACACGTCTGGGCTCAGAAACGGAATTTTAAATTTTGAATCAGAGAACCTTAGCCCGACCCAGCGGATAAATGAGTATATTATGACATCGCTACGGACAATCGAAGGTTGCGAATTGGACGTCATCAGCAATAATTTTGGTGATGCTATTGCAGCCATTCTGGAAAAAGCCACGCGCAAATACATTCCGGACTCCCTGGTTCGTATCGGTTCGAGATTAGTGCTCAACGATCAGGGCAAACTTTTTGCGGACGACATTGCTTCATCGCTTTTTTTTGAAACCCTTGCATAATCTGCAGGTCCCTTGTTCCGATGTTTTTGAATGGAATCCCTGAGCAGTTTGACACCCTGGCTTATGCAGAGTAAGGCAACCATTAATACGATTGCTGTAAAACCAAATCCCTGATAAGACAGCGGCATCATAATCTAATTTTGTTTCTACCTATCAGACGAGGATTCCCTCGATTTGTTTAAAGCCATCCCTGGATTTCACATTTTCCCACAAAATCCTGTAAATCGTCTCGGCAACAGGCATTTCGGCATTTATTTTTTTGTTAATGTTATATATACAGCGACAGGCATTGTAACCCTCTGCCACCATGTTAAGGTCCAGCATGGCAGCCTTTACTGAGTATCCTTTACCGATCATATTACCAAATGTCCGGTTGCGGCTGTATAAGGAATAGCAGGTTACGAGCAAATCACCCAGGTACACTGAGGCCGCATAATTTGCACGTTTTTTATGCGAAACAGGATCTTCATTGTCGTGACCAACTTCAATATGCTGAATCCCAACCTTTCTCAGAAAGCCTGCCATTTCATCGGCGCAGTTGGCAATTAAAACACTTAGAAAATTGTCGCCGTACTCGAGGCCATGTGCAATTCCCGCGCCCAACGCGTAAATGTTTTTCAAAACGGCTGCATACTGGACGCCCAATACATCATCATTAATGATCGTATTCAGGTATTCTGTGTTAAACTTCGACGCGATTTCGGCAGTTTTGGTTAGATCCATGCCGGAAAAAGTCAAGTAGGAAAGCTTCTCCGCAGCAACTTCTTCCGCATGACAGGGTCCCATGATCGTAAAGTAATTTTCCAGGGGTAATCCGAATTTTGCAGACAGAAATTCATTGAGCAGCATATTTTTATCGGGGAGTATTCCTTTAACTGCTGAAACGACGTTCTTTTGATTGAACTGATTCGTCTTAAGCGAGTCAAGTTCATTTTCGATGTAGGAAGACGGGATAGCAATAATTATACAGTCTGATTTTTCAATGATGTCTTTCAGGTCCGAGCTGAGCGTCAGGAGCCTTGTGTCAAACATCACTGAACTGATGTAATTGGGATTATGATGCCGGTTTCTGATATGATTAATCACTGAATCATTTCTGATCCACCAATTGATTCCAATACCATTATCGGTAAGGATTTTTGCAAGCGCGGTTGCCCAGCTTCCGCCTCCAAGAATGGCAAATTGCATAATGAGTATAAATAAAAAGGTTTGAAAAGGCTGCCCTCTTCAAACCCTAAATTAAATTTTTCCCGGCTTTCGCTTATTGCTTCGTGTCGAATAATTTGTCTTTTGGTACCACCTTAACCTTGGTGCCATTCTTCAGGATCTTGCTAACTGTTCCGTAAGGGCCCGTTATTATCTGGTCGCCTACTTTAATTCCATCTATAATTTCGATGTAGTTGATGTCCTGGATGTCAGTCTTTACTTTGACCTTCTTCACGGTGTTGTCACTCTGCAGAACATATACCACTTCATCCAGGTCCGACATCGAGCTCGTCGATTTTGAATCATCGGGGTTACTTCCGTTCCCTGCCTGGTTTTGATCCCCCGTTTTATTGTCTTTGCCGGATTGATTGACGGTATTATCGCCGTTTTTCTCCCTCGTCGTCACAGCGTTAATCGGTACCGCGATGACGTTGTCGTGCGTGTTGGTTTGAATGTCCGCGCTTGCGCTCATGCCTGGCCGGAACGGCAGGTTCTTTGGAATGTTCCGGTTTAGGAGGTCTTTATAACTATCAGGAGATAACCTGATATGAACTTTATAATTAGTGACATCGTTGGTGGAGACCGAAGAAGATGATGATGAAGAACTCGAGGCGCTGGCAACACTGCTGGCGATCTGCGTGACAATACCGCGAAATTTGCGGTTATTGTAGGCATCAATTTCGATGCTCGCAGAATCTCCCAGGTGAACCTTTGGTATGTCGTTTTCGCCTACATCAACAATTGCCTCAATTTTGCTCATATCTGCCACCCGCATCATTTCGGTGCCTGCCATCATTGAATTACCAACAACACGTTCACCTTTCTTAACGCTCAGCAGCGAAATGACGCCGTTTATCGGAGAATACACGGTGGTGCGACTAAGGTTCTTTGCTGCAATGGAGAGATTTGCCTTTGCACTGACAGCACCTGCCTGGTTCCCGATGATGCTTTGCTGGGCCGCGTTGTAATTAGCTTGTGCAGTTCTCAAAGCGCTTTCGGCCTGGTCAAATTCAGATTGTGAGATGACCTTATCAGCGAGCAACTGTTTTTCACGATCATAATTCTTCTGGTTTTGATCCATTGCCGCTTTTAAGCCTGGCAACTGTGCAGAACTGTTTGAGGCTACGGCTTCCTGCTGGTTTAGTTGTGCGGCCGCCTGGTCGCGCTGGGTTGTGTAGATATCCGCATAAATCTTTGCCAGTTCCTGCCCTTTCTTCACGCTGTCACCTTCCTGGACGGTCAGTTCGACGATTTCGCCAGATATATCCGGGCTGATTTTGACTTCAACCTCTGGATAAATCTTTCCGCTCGCCGTGACGATTTCAGTGATACTCCTTTTCTCGGCCTTCTCCGCCGAAACCTTCAACCCTTCGTCTTTGCCAAACACACCGGCTTTAGACATCACGACCAATAATACAATCAGCACAACTAAGCTGATGATTATCCATAGTAATTTTTTGTTCATGATATTTTTAGGTTGTTCATTTATAATCTTATACCCATCCCCTTATAAAATTCCAGCACTTTCATCTTAAATACGAAGTCGAACTGGTCGGACAACAAATCGACTTTTGCTTTGAAATAATTGTTTTGGTTTGTTAAAAGGTCAATGGTATTTAACAATCCCACGTTGTACCTCTTTTGGGCAAAATCGAAACTTTTTTGAGTTGCTTCCAGCGTCTTTTTCTGCGACTCGAATTTTTGCAATGCGGCAATCGCCAATGCATAGGCTCCGTATATGTTCTGCTTCAGCGCAAGATTGTCAGCCTGCTGCTGCAATTTATAATTGCGCAAATTTAGTTTGGCCCTTGCATAGCTGGTCCTGAGTGTTCCTCCATTAAGAATGGGGATATTCAGGCTTACGCCGATCGTCTGCCTGAAATTCTGGTTAAGCTGGGTAAAATAGGGTGTCTTCTGCAGGATCGGTACTTTGGCCGAGTCAACTGCATAAACCGAAGCGCCACTTGGACTGACCACCCCGATTTGCGGCAAATAGGAAAATGAGCCTACGGACTGGTAAGTCTGGTTGGTAAATGTCGTGTAGAACTGCCCAAACAGCGCGAGGGTCGGGTACATGGCCTGTCTATTGGATACCACAAATCTTTCGCCCGATTCGACGTAAAGCTGATCAGACTTTTGAAGAGGCTGGTTTTTCAAAGCCAGCCCGTAAACCATTTCCGGTTGAAGATCGGATATATTTTCTATGGGTATCTGCTCAACCGGCGGGGTTGCAATATCAAAAGGAGTTGCAGCATCGAGGCTCATATATGCTTTTAGGTTCAGGATAGCCTGCTCGGCAGATGAACGGTCCGTCACATATGACGAACTATCCTGCGCTACCTGTGACTCGATCTCTGCCGCGTTCAATTCTGGCAACGTGCCGGCACTTACCTGTTTTTGAGTAATACTCAATTGTGATTGCGAAAGCCTGAGCTGCAACTCTGCGGCATTTGCAGTTTGGACCGAAAGGAGCGCATTCAGGTACGCATTTGCCACATTGAGCGAGACATCGTTCTTAAGCTTTTCAGTCGCCTCATCGGCTGCCTGGTATGCCAAGCGGCTGCCAGCAATGGTATTGTGCAGACTGTTGAAGTTATAAACGTTCACACTGGACTGAACAAAATACTGGCTTGACCACAGACCTGAGGTGATCAGGGCAAAAGTGGCGGGATCCTGACTTTGACCAGAGCTGTAACTAATATTCCCGCCCAAACTCAACAGTGGAATTTGACTTAACTGGGCCTGCTTAAAAGTTAATTCGGCAAGCCTTGCCTGAACATCAGTCTGTTTTACGGAAATATTGTTATTGACAGCATATTCTACGCATCGCTTCAAATCCCATTTATCCTGTGCAGTAATTGATTGAACAAATAAGCAGATGCATGGTAAGATAGAGAGTTTTTTCATGGCAGATGCTCAAATTTATAAACTAGTGTGCAACCAAAGCAGTTTTTATGATGATCGGTTTTGGGAAAAAAAATTTTGCTAAAATAGGCAATTCAACGGCAGGTCGCTCAAAAGAAAGGTTAAATAAAATCCGTATAAATCAGGTCGATGCGACGCCGCTACGAATAGCCATACGGGATGCTGAAAGCACAGGGATTTGCCTACGGGACGGACGACTTATTGAGCGGGCTTCCTGGTTCTTTTAATAAGAAAATACAAGGCCAGGAAGGCGAGAAATACGATGGTGCCTACCAATGCATATTGGGGAAAAGTGATTGCAATCATTGTTCCCACGAAAATGTAGGTCAGGACGAAAATAAGGGGCATTGCCGGGTAAAATTTCATAGAATAGGTTCCTGCAGCGTCGAGATGTTTTGTTCTTGGGCGGAGTACGAAAATTGTCGCTGCAGATGTAGCCATTCCAATTGAATCAAGAAAGATGGTAAAACTTAAGATTTTGTCAAATGTGTCGGCAAAAAATAATACCACGATGCAAACGCTCGCGAACACCGTAAGACTTACCGTTAGCACATCTTTTTTTTCATCCTTTTTTTTGAAGGACCTGGGAAGAATTCCGTCTTCGCTCATCGCGTACATAACACGTGGGTTACTCAGCAGAATAACATCCACGTAAGCAAGTACGGCTATAAACAAAAGAATTGACGAGGCATACCGTCCGGGTTCTCCGAACATTTTTTGCGCTACGATAGCGGCGATTCCCTTCGCATCTTTAAGATTTTCAAATCCTATAACGCTGTAGTAGGAATAGCTTACTGAAAGGTAAAGTACAATGATAACGATGATACCAATGATCACTCCCCTGGGTATATTCCGGCGCGGATTTAGAATTTCATCGCCAAAATTGATGGTCTGCTGGTAGCCGCCGTAGGTAAAGGATGTAGCCTTTAATGCTACACCAAAGGATAAGACGGTTGCCCAAAAGCTGTTTTGGACAGCGTGGTAGGCGTGCACCTCGTGGTGATGCAGGCCGGGTACAAAAATGGCCGCAATGATGATGACCAGCATCCCAATCTTTATCATCATGAGGATGTTCAAAACTCTAGAACTAATTTTCAGGCCCATCATATTGATCCCGTAGAATGCCAGGATCGCGGACATCGCAATGAGGGATTTGATGAATGGTGATGGATCGACGGAAAATATAACCTGGGAAATGTACTCGCTGCCAATAAGCGCGACTCCGGCCAGGGATGCCGCGTTTGAAATCAGGATAACGCAATTGATGGCAAAGGCTATCGAAGGATGATAAGCATATGCAAAAACCTTGTAATAGCCGCCCGTGACAGGATAGCGGCTGCCGATTTCTGCATAAGTAAGGGCGCCGAATACAGCGACTATGCCGCCAACAATCCAGGCTGCAAAAAAAATGGAAGGGTTTAGAGCAGCATTCGCCGCGTCTCTGGACGTACGAAAAATTCCGAGACCTATCACCAGTCCAATTACAATCATCGTCAGATCGAACAGATTAAGCTTCCCCAATTTGGACATATAATATTAACGTGATGCAGGCGTTTTTTTGTAATTCTGGTCAAGATAGGGAATTATTCTATACTAATTTTGGGGCAAGACTAAAACTAAAATGATGCGACGGACTGCACTGTTGGTGAAATTTTCCTTTTTGTCCTATTCGTTATTTGCGCAGACTACGGTTCCTTCCGCCGACTCGTCTGATGCGAGGACTTTGGATGCGATAGTCATCAAAGCCTATGAACAGAACAGAAAACTTATCGACGTGGCTGCACCGGTCGCTGTTACTGGCCAGGCGCAGTTGAACAGGTTCGGTAATATGAGTATATTGCCGGCGCTTAATTTGACGCCTGGCGTCAGCATGGAAGAGCGATCACCAGGTAGTTACAGGCTCAACGTTCGAGGAAGCTCGCTGCGGTCTCCTTTCGGCGTCAGGGATGTCAAGATCTATTTGGATGATATTCCGCTCACCGATCCCAGCGGGAATACTTACCTCAACCAGTTAAGTTTTTATAATTTTCAATCCGCGGAAATCATTAAAGGGCCGGCGGGAAGTCTGTATGGCGCAAGCATTGGCGGCGCTTTGCTCATCCACACCTTGCCGAGGATCTGGTCCGACGGAGCTACAGTCGCCTACTCTTATGGAAGTTTTGCAACGAACAACCTGGATGCTAATCTTCGTTTTGGCGGCGACGATCATCAGAATATTTTGAATTACACGCATCAGTCAAGTAATGGTTATCGCCAGCAAACCCAAATGCGAAGAGATATCGTATCATGGGAGGACGACTTAAAGGTATCCGACCAACAAAGTCTCCATGCTTTTATCTATTACGGTGACCTCTACTACCAGACACCCGGCGCGCTTACGCAAGCCCAATATGACTCGAGTGCTTCCCAGGCGAGACCTGGGTCGATACAAGCACAAGCTGCAATATTTCAAAAGAACTTTCTGGCGGGATTCAGCCATGAATACCATTTTGACGAGAATTGGCATAATACGACAGCCGTATACGGAACATACACCGATTTTACCAACCCGGGACTCCGCGTGTATGAATTGCGAAAAGAACCTCATTTTGGAGGGAGAACAGTATTTGGCTATAAAAAACAGATCGATCAAAGCGTACTTCAGGTTAACCTGGGTGGCGAGGGACAAAAGGGTTTTTTTAACACCAGGGACTACGGGAACAATAAAGGCGTGGCCGATTCACTCGAGACTGATAACGATATCAATTTGTGGCAGTACATGATCTTCGCGCAGGCCGATCTGGACCTGAGGGGAGGCTGGATTTTCACCGTTGGTGGAAGCCTGAATAAATCGTCCGTTCAATTTGTAAACCTTTTTACGCGCCCTTCATCTAATGCGACGATTCAGACAAGGACATTTGAAAACAAGCTGCCACCTCATGTCGGCGTACTGAAAAAACTCACCTCTACGGTTTCAGTGTATGCTAATATCGCCAGGGGCTTTTCAACTCCGACAGTGTCTGAGATGCTGAGTTCGGATGGCCTTTTTGGGACAAACCTTCAGCCCGAAGATGGCATGGATTACGAACTTGGATTGCGTGGAAGCGTATTTCGAGACAGACTGTACTTTGATGTCAGCGGGTTTCTGTTTCACCTGCATAATACGATTGTCCAGCGAATCGATACGAGCGGAGTATACTATTACGTGAATGCAGGTTCAACCCGGCAAAACGGTGTGGAGGCATATATTTCCTATGAGCTGATCGATCATGTGCAGCAATTCATCAATGCGGCAAAAATTTTTGTAAGCTATGCCTGGCACGACTTCCACTATGGAACCTTCAAGCAGGTGAATTCTGATTTTTCGGGCAACAATATGCCCGGCGTAGCGCCAAATATTGTTGTTTCGGGAATTGACCTCAGTTCGAAGATTGGCCTTTACGCCGACCTGACCTACACTTATACTGACAGGATCTTTATGAATGACGCGAATACCGCCGAAGCAAAACCTTTCAACCTTCTTGGCGCCCGCGCCGGGTTTAAAAAGATGGTCGCGAACAATTACAAATTTGAGTTGTTCGCCGGGGCGGACAACCTGCTAAATGTAAAATACAGCCTCGGAAATGATATCAATGCAGCAGCAAGCCGGTATTTTAACGCGGCGCCGGCGCGAAACTATTTTGTGGGAATAATCCTCAAGTGGAAAAAATAGTGTAGATGCCGCCATCCCTATGATTTAAATTTTAGAAACGACTTCTTCGGGGTTAAAACTTTATTTGCATAATTTTGGGCAACTTTATTACCTTAAAATATGTCAATCATGAATAAGAACTTGTTGCTTTTTGTCGCTACCATTTTTATCCTGTCATCGTCGGCTTTCGCACAAAATTCCTTTCATGAAGGCACCAATGCGGTAAATCTGGGGCTTGGCGTCGGGGGCACGGTATGGGGAGGAGTTAGTATCGGTGGGAGCTATGAATATGGTGTGACGGATAATATCGGTGTCGGAGGAAATTTAGCCTATTCGAGTTTCTCTGATTACGATTATCACTATTCGGCAGTATTGATTGGAGCTAGGGGTTCCTACCATTTTTTGACCACAGATAAGATGGACCCATATGCGGGCGCAGACTTGGGTTATATTGTATTAAGTCACAGCGGCTTTAATGATAACTACAGACCCCATTCTTATTCCGCCATCGCTTTCGGCATCCATGGGGGTATCAAATACTATTTGAGCCCTAACGTGGGAGTTTTTGGCGAAATAGGTATCGCCAGCTTTTCCATTCTGGGAGTAGGAGTGTGTTTCAAATTTTAGAAAATAGATTATTTGCAGGAAACCGTCGAGACCCGGCGGTTCTTTTTTTAGGCACTTATGTGCACATTTATTTTTTTTGATTATCAGCAGAAATCGATATTTGTGCCAGATTAAGGTTGATCCGCGTCATAACGGATCATGAAAAGGGAAGCCGGTGAAAACCCGGCGCTATCCCCGTAGCTGTGAGTTCTTTTAGTTTGCAAGTCGGTATCCGTGAGGTAGCTCTCGGCGAATTCGAACACCGTCTTTGCAAACCTAAAACTGTCTGATCTGCATACCACTGTCGAGTATAAACATCGATGGGAAGGTCACGGACAGGGAACGAGCCAGAAGACCTGCCTTAGTCAAATCAATTGAGTCAATGCTTTCGGGAGAAAGGCGGAGAAGGTATCGTGATCTTATTTAATTCCTTTCGCTTTAGCCTGCATTGCCTATTCTAAATTTCGGTAGACTATGTTGTCAGGGCTGTATATTTTTAAGTCGGCTGCGGGGCAAAGTATTCGCATTAGCGCTATTTTTTTGACAGGCATTTTCATTCAATGGTCGGATCTGTATGCGCAAAAACATGACAGCAGCGCCTTACTTCATAAAATCATTATTTCGGCGGAAAAGAAACCGGCAGGATTTAAGGCGCCTGTCGCAGAGCAGTCTCTTTCACGGGAATTCCTGGAGAATCTTAATACTGAATCCGTAGGAGACGCCGCAAAATATTTTTCGGGTGTACTGATCAAGGATTATGGTGGAACAGGAGGACTTAAAACGATATCCACTCGCAGCCTTGGCGCTTTTAATACGAGTATATTATATGATGGTATTACTGTTGCTGATGCGCAAACGGGTCAAATTGACCTTAGCAAATTCTCATCGACTTTCGTCCAAAGTCTTCAGCTCGATCAGGCAAATCCGCAACAACTGCCCCTGCCGGCCAGGGCATACTCTTCGGCCTCCGTGCTCTCTATTTTTTCCAGCGCGTTCAATACAGCTAATTTTTCCCAGGATAAATGGCAGATGGGTCTCAAACAGGGATCTTTTGGTTTATGGCATGCGTTTGCGGGCCTTTATTTTCCTTTTAGCGGCTCCCTGGTCGCCAGCGCAAATCTTGAAGCCACAGAGTCCAGGGGAAATTACCCCTATACCGTCAATAACGGTATGTTCTCCGAGGAGCTTCGCCGGGCAAACTCAGACCTGCGTTCATTTCTGGGTGAATTCAATATTGTTAAGAGATTCGATGACAGCTCACAATTGCAGATGAAATGCTGGTCGTATAATTCGGAAAGAGGTCTGCCCGGAAGCACAATTTTCTTCAACAATAATTCGGCCCAACGGTTGGCCGATAATGACATTTTTTTTCAGTCAAGATTTCATAAAAAATTGGGAATAGCTACAGAATTGCTCGTATCATTAAAATTTAGTTCAACGATAACGGGGTACAGAGATCCCGACTTCCTAAATAACTCAGGGGGACTAAATGACCACTATTACCAGAATGAGGAGTATACAAGCCTAGCGATCAGTCACGGTTTTGGCGCCAATTTTAAGGCTTCCATTGCTTCGGATTTCGCAGTCACGCATCTAAATGCGAACATTCAAAATTTTGCAACACCCACGCGCTATAGCTTTTGGAATAATATCGCTGCGGAATATGCAGAAAAGCACTGGCAATTCAATGCATCTCTTTTGAACTCGACTTTTGTCGACCACGCAGCCAATGAAACGGGTACGATCAACCGAAATCAATTGACTCCAGGTCTAGCAGTTGCTTATAAACCTGCATCAAGCGGTCCCTGGCTATTTAGAGCATTTTATAAGTTCATTTACAGGCTACCTACGTTTAATGATCTCTATTATACTTACACAACCAGCGTCAACGCAAAACTTCAACCAGAAAACACCTGGCAATACGACGTGGGCATTGTTTACAACAATCACTTTAACCGCCAACTGGAACAACTGAGCCTGAGCACAGACGTGTATTACAATTCAGTGAGAGACAAGATAGTTTCGGTTCCATCTGTAAACCTCTTTCAATGGACAGTCCTCAATCTTGGAAGGGTGAGCATAAAAGGCATTGATGTCGCAGCC
>Ga0070731_10001195_pt1 | contig 28102 bp, 23 predicted proteins | sample Coa_R1_2_FD_66448 | JGI IMG/M metagenome (GOLD analysis project Ga0070731, IMG submission 66448) | Surface soil microbial communities from Centralia Pennsylvania, which are recovering from an underground coalmine fire - Coalmine... | ecosystem: Environmental > Terrestrial > Soil > Unclassified ... | reverse complement strand
ACTCCATTTTGGCGGCGGCTCGCCGACGTTTCTGAAGCCGGACGAAATCCGCCGGCTCGGCGAAATCATCCATCAACACTTCACGTTTTCACCGGACATCGAAGCGAGCGTGGAAGTGGATCCGCGCCGGCTCACCCGCGAGCACATGGTGGCGCTGCGTGAAATCGGTTTCAACCGCGCCTCGATGGGCGTGCAGGATTTCAACCCCAGGGTGCAGGAGGCCATTCATCGCATTCAGCCGCGCGAAATGACCCAGCAAGCGATGGATTGGATGCGCGAACTCGGCTTTGGCTCCATCAACCTCGACCTGATTTACGGCCTGCCGTTTCAAACCCCGGAATCGTTCAATGAAACGCTCGACATCGTGCTGACGATGAAGCCCGACCGGCTCGCGGTGTTCAGCTACGCGCACGTGCCGTGGATCAAACCGTCGCAAAAAATTCTCGAACGCGAGGTCCTGCCCACGCCGGAAACGAAACTGCAGGTGCTCAAACTCGTCATCGAAAAACTCACGGCGGACGGCCAATACGTCTATATCGGCATGGACCATTTTGCGAAACCGGCCGATGAACTCGCCGTGGCCCAACGCGGGAAGAAACTTCAGCGGAATTTTCAAGGTTACAGCACCCGTGCCGGGTCGGATATTTATGCTTTTGGCATGTCCTCCATCTCGCAGATTCCCGAAGCCTACTGGCAGAACGAGAAGGAACTGCCGAAATGGCAGGAGGCCGTGGACAGCGGGAACGTCCCGCTGCAACGCGCGTATTTCGTGACCGAAGAGGACAAAATCCGCCGCGAAACCATCATGCGCGTGATGTGTGACCTTTCGCTCGACTTCGCCGCGATGTCGCAGAAACTCGGAATCCATTTCGAGGAACATTTCACCCATGAACTCGCCACGCTCGCGCCGTTTGCAGCCGACGGTTTGGTGAAACGCTCACCCGCCGGCCTCGAAGTCACCGATGCCGGGCGCCTGTTCATCCGCAACATTGCGATGTGTTTTGACAACACCCTCGCGCCCGTGGGCGAGCGGAAACATTCCCGAACGATTTGAAACCCGTCGCGATCATCGGTGCGGGCATCACGGGATTGACGGCGGCGTTTTACCTGAGGCGCAAAGGCATTCCCGTCACGGTCTATGAAGCGGGTGGACGCGTCGGTGGCGTCATTCAATCCATCCGGCGTGACGGCTTCCTGGCCGAGTGCGGCCCGAACACCCTGCTCGAAACGTCGCCGAAAATCGCCCAACTGGTCCGGGACGCCGGTCTGGCATCGCGCCGGCTCGATTCGGACCCCAAAGCCGAAGCGCGTTACGTCGTCCGTTACCGGCGTCCCATCGCGATGCCGTCGTCGCAACTGGGCATCTTCACGTCGGAATTATTGAGCGCGAAGGCGAAGTTCGCCCTGCTCCGCGAACCCTTTGTGCCACGCCGTCGCGATGGCCGGGAAGAAAGCATCGCGGAATTTGTCGTGCGCCGGTTGAACCGGGAATTCCTCGACCAGATGATTGACGCGCTCGTGGCCGGAATTTATGCGGGCGACCCACACCAGCTTTCCGTGCAACAGGCGTTCCCGCGACTGGCGGAACTCGAAGCCCGTCATGGCTCGCTCATCAAAGGCCAGATTTTTGGCGCGCGCGAACGCAAACGGCGCGGCGAAATCGCCAGGGACCGCGCCCCCAAATTTTCCTTCGATGAAGGTTTGCAGGTGTTGCCGGACACGTTGGCGGCACAACTTGGAGATTCATTGAAATTGAATACGCCGGTCACGAAGCTGGCGCAAACGGGCAACGGTTGGCACGTGGTGACCGCGAATGGCGACGCGGAATTTGGCGCGGTGATTTATTGCGGCACGGCGCACAAACTGGCGGAATTGGAAATCATCGGTGGTGGGGCTGCGCAGCCACGCCGCCCTGCCGAAATGTTCTCCGAGATCCGCTATCCACCGGTGGCAAGCGTGGTTTTGGGATTCCGGCGCGAGGACGTGACACATTCGTGCCAGGGCTATGGCATGTTGATTCCGAAGGTCGAAGGCTTTCGCATCCTTGGCACGATTTTCTCGTCATCGTTGTTTCCCAACCGCGCGCCCGCCGGCCATGTCACGCTGACCAGTTACGTGGGCGGCGAGCGGCAGCCGGACCTGGCGTCGCGATCCGCGGACGAACTGGTCGCGCTGGCGTGCGAGGATTTGCGCGTCTTATTGGGCGTAACCGGCCGGCCGGTGTTCCGGCACACGGCGCTTTACCCGAAGGCCATTCCGCAATATAATCTTGGCTACGGCCGTTATCGCGAATTGATGAACGCCATCGAAAATCAAGCCGCCGGTCTTTTCCTCGCCGGCCACTATCGCGAGGGGGTTTCGCTGGGTGATTCGATTGTCTCCGGCGGCAACGTGGTGGACCGTGTGGAAAAATTTCTGACGACCAAATGAGCAAGGGCGTTTTGCTGGTCAACCTGGGTTCGCCGGATTCGGCTTCCGTTGAAGCCGTGCGACGTTACCTGAATGAATTCCTGATGGACGCCCGCGTGATTGACTCGCCGTGGTTGCTGCGGCGGCTCATCGTCGGCCTGATTCTCATCAGCCGGCCGAAAGAATCCGCCGAGGCCTACCAAAAAATCTGGTCGCCGGAAGGTTCGCCCCTCGTGGTCACGAGCCGCCGGGTCCAGGTGAAGTTGCAGGAACGCGTCACCGTGCCGGTCGCCCTGGCGATGCGGTACCAGAATCCGTCCATCCCCGACGCCATCGCGGGACTGGCCGAACAGAGAGTTGACGAGGTTTTGTTGATCCCCCTGTTCCCGCACTACGCCATGTCGAGTTACGAAACGGCCGTCGAACGCGTCAAGCAGGTGGCGGCCAAACTCGCGCCGCACATGCTGATTAAAGTACAGCCGCCTTACGGGGATTTGCCGGATTACATCGCGGCGCTCACCGCCAGTGCGGTGAATTATCTGGAGGCGGGTTATGACCATTTGTTGTTCAGTTTTCACGGTGTGCCGGAGCGGCATCTCAAAAAATCCGATCCCACGGGCCATCATTGCCTGGCGGTCCCAAACTGCTGCGAAGGCACCAGTCCGGCACATGCCACGTGTTACCGGGCACAGTGTTTCCGGACCGTCGCCGCGTTTGTGAAGCAGGCGGGGATACCGGCGGGACAATTTTCCGTGTCGTTCCAATCCCGCCTGGGAAGCGATCCGTGGCTGAAGCCCTACACGGATTTTGAGCTGGCGGAGCTGCCCAGACGGGGTGTTAAAAATCTCCTGGTGATCTGTCCGGCGTTTGTTTCGGATTGTCTGGAGACCCTGGAGGAAATCGGCATTCGCGGCCGCAAAACATTCCTCGCGGCCGGCGGAAAGGAGTACACGCAAATCCCGTGTTTAAACGAACACCCGCGCTGGATTGCCGCGCTGGAGAACATGGTCGAACGTTTTTGAAAACCGGGCGGCAACGTGAAACCGCGCCGCCTACCGCTTGGCCTTCCCACGACCGGCGGAACTCCTGAATTTGAGTTTGACCGTGTCTTGCAGAAAACCGAGAAACCCCTTTTTCTTCCTCGTCTGGATGGTCGGGATGGGCTCGCACTTATGACTGCACAACGGACACAGCAAAAGCGGGTCGCCTCCCTTGAGACGCAACACGTGCACACAGTCGTTGCACATCACCTCACGGCAGTGGGTGCAGCGGTGGGTGGCATGGGCATGCGAATGCCGCGGACAGAGAATCACACCATCGGCCAGCACCACCGGCGGCTTGGGCCGCTCCCGTTCATATTGCGGGATCGCGACGTTGACCTCGGTGGATTCGACAAACAACTCCACGTCGCCCAGACTCACCATCTGGCCCGGAAGCAACCAGGCTTCCCGGACGGGATCGCCGTTGACGAACGTGCCGTTGGTCGAACCGGCGTCACGAATCATCACTCCATCGTTCGACAGCACAATTTGACAATGGTTGACGGATACGGTGGGATGATCGATGGAAAAATCGCATTCCGGACTGCGGCCGATTTGATTGACACCCAGACGCAGTTCAAGCGTCTGATTTTTCAAACCTTCCGTTTTGATCAAGAGCCTGGCCATGGAGCCTCCGAATCTCGGTCCATGGCCATTCTCCGCTCCGGGGAAGAAAAAGTCGAGAACAAAATAAGCGGACCTGTTCAACCCGCCGATCGTCTTACCGCAGCGGGTTTCGGGCGAAAGTGAATTCCTCCACAATTTTCCCGCCGATCAGGTGTTCCTGGACAATGCGTTCCAGGGTTTCGGGCGTGCAGGAGTGGTACCAGACCCCTTCGGGATAAACCACCGCAATCGGCCCGCGGGTACAGACCCGCAGGCAGTTGGCCTTGGTGCGATAGACCAACGGTTGCGGCCCGGTGAGGTTCAACTCCTTCAGCCGGCGCTTCAAAAATTCCCAGGCCGCCAGACCCGTTTCCCGCGGGCAACAGTTCGGCTCGGTCTGGTCCGCGCACAAAAAAATGTGCCGGCGGAATTTTTCAAGGCCGTGGGTTTCCACGGCGCTTTGCAACTCCGTTTTCATTATTCCCATCCTAATCTTCACCGCCGTCACCCGCGAGATCAAGTTGCAACCCGGGTCAACGTGAAAACGTCAGACCGATGACACCCGCCACGGCGATCATCGCACCGAGGGTCGAGCGCAAACCGATGCGTTCCCCGTCAACGAGGCGCGTCATCGGCAGCAGCAGGATGGGGGTGGTGGCGATGACCGCGGTGACAATGCCCGCGGACGTGTTTTCGAGCGCCCATTGCATGCAGCTCACGCCGACCGTCTGGCCCGCCAGACTGTTGGCGACCACCCACGGCCAGAGGCGGCGCCATTTGTCTCGGGAAACCTGAAGGCTTTTGGCCTCGAGCACACTGCCGTGCGCACGGGCGCTGCGCCATTTCACCGCCAATAAAAGCACGCCCAACGCAATGGCACCGCCGATCACGCGTTGATAGCCGGTGGTGCCGGGATCCGGATGTTCTCCGGCCGCGTGCGCAACGGCGTAGGCTTTGCGGCTCAACACCGCGCCGAGCGCGCCGCCGAGCGCGCCCACCACGGCGCCGGAAATTCCAACGAACATCTGGCGCGGCGCAATTTTCAGGTGTTCCCGGGGCGCCAACGCCACGGCCACGCCTGCCAAAATGACCGTGATGCAAGCCAGGGCGGGGGCATGCAGCCTCGTGCCCAGCCACCCCCATTCGATGACCACCGCGAATGGCGCGGTGAGGCATTGTGTCAACAAAACCGTCCGCCGGCTGCCGAGCCGGGGCAGGGCCTGAAAATAACCGCTGTCGCCCAGGCCAATCCCGGCCAGGCCGCTGAATACGAAAATGGGGAAGGCGGCGCCCTCAAAACCATGGCCGAGCGTGTTCGCCCAAAGGGCGAGAAAAAGGGTGGCCAGGCAGGCCCGCCAGAAGTTGGCCTCCACGCCGCCGATTTGCGTGGCGGTGCGATGACCGCAAATCGCGGAGATGGCAAACAACAGCGTGGTTAAAAACGCGGCGAGCATGGAACCCGCAGGAGCAACTAGAGTTGATCGTAATACTCGTCGGGACCAAGACCGTTTTCGTCACCGGCGCTTTCGATTTCCACGCCGCTCTCCTTGAGCAGCTTCGCGATCTCCGGCGAGACCCAACGCTCGTCCTTCTCTCTGCTCTTGTGAACGGGCTTGATGCGGAACTGTCCGGTGGCGTTGGATTCCAGAATGCCGCGTTCCTCCATGCGGAGTAAAACCGGTTTGGCCCAATCCGGTTCCTCGTTGAATCGCCGCCGGCCGCCGGCACGCCGGCAAATCTCGCGCGCGGCCAGAAACTGGCTTCCCCATGATTTGAGAAACTGAAAAATATCGCGTTCATCCGCATCCATGAGGCAACCTGCCACAGCTGCGCTGCGGAGTCGAGCGACGAGAAAACGCCGGCAACCCGCCGCAGTTCCAAGCCCTTGAGCAAAAGGTGCCTCAAATCCACACGTTGGGTTCAAGCGTGGACAAATCCGGCAGTGACTTTTCTCTCCGGCCTCCTTGAATTGCCTTGAAATCGCGAAGGTAGTGGAGGCAAGGCCGTTTTGGGCATTTCCCGGCCCGGTTGGCTCAGAAATCGCTGTAATTCCGCCAGATTATGTTGTGGTGGACGTATCAGCAACTTCGCGTCAGCAATCCAAAGACCCGGCTGGCGACCGTCGAAAAGCTCGCGCATTCCGAGCATTCCGATTCCGTGGAGCCACTGCTTTTTGCTTTAAAGGATGCGGAGGCCGAAGTCCGCAGCACCGCGGCGCGCGGGCTGGGCCGGTTTCAAGACCGGCGGGCGGTGGAACCGCTGATGCAAATGTTGCGCGACCCGGCGCCGTTGGCGCGCGCAGCGGCAGCGGAGGCTTTGGGTCAACTGGGCGATTCACAGGTCGTAAGCTGGCTCGTCCGATTACTCCGGGACATCGAACCGGCCGTCCGGGCGCGCGCCTCCCACAGTTTGAAGCAACTGGGCTGGCAACCCGACAGCGACACCGAACGCGCGTTGAACCTCATGGCGACCGGCACCCTGCGCCAGGTCGCCGCGCTGGGCACCGAAGCGATTGAACCTTTGTTGGAACTGCTCCGGCATGGGCCGCCGGACAAGCAACTCGAAGCCGTCAAGACCCTGGGCGAAATGGATGACCGGAACGTCATCAAACCGTTGCTGGAAGCCCTCCGGAAAAACACGTCCGCGCTGCGCATCGCTGCCCTGGAAGCGCTTCAACGTTTCGCCGATCCCTCCACTTTCGAAGCCGTGGAACGCCTGTTAAGGGACCAAAATGCCAGTGTCCGCTCCGTCGCCGTGGAGGCCGCCGCCAAATGCGATGGCAAACGGGCCGTGCCGGGATTGATCCACGCCCTGAAAGATTCCTCCTGGGAAGTGCGCCAGGCCGCGGTCAAGGTGTTGGGTGCCCTGGGCGAACCGTCAGCCGTGGATGGACTTTGCCAGGCGTTGCGCGACAAGGATCGCGACGTGCGCGAAGGCGCCGCCGTGGCCCTGGGCCGGATCCGTGACCCGCGCGCCATTTCATTCCTGGTGCGTGCGTTGCTGGATACCGAAACCAACGTGCGCAACACCGCGACCAATTCACTCAAATTGATTGACCAACAATGGTTGAAGACCCGGGAAGCCCGCCAGGCATTGCCGGAAATCGAAACCGCCCTGAATCACCGGGAATACTGGGTCCGACATAGTGCCACCAAATTGCTGGAACAACTCAGCAGCATTGCGCCCGACCCTGCGGATATTCCGGTGCCGACAGCCGCCCCGACGGCACCAATCCCGGACCATCCCCGGCACGCCGCCTTTGCCATTCTGGCCGACCTGCTCCACGACGGTGACCGCGACCTGCGCCTGGCCGCAGCGGCGGCCTTCGGACACTTGCGGGAGAAGAACGCCAAATCCATTTTGAGAGAGGCCGTCCAGGACAGTGATTATCTGGTACAGCAGGCGGCGCAAAATGCCCTGGCGGCATTAAACTGAGACCCGTCGGAAAGGGTGGTGTTTTGTGCCCGGTAGTGGCAGCCTCCGGTACGGGAATTGCGGTATTATCCTGTAAATTTTCGAGCGAACAGTGAACGCACCGGCAAAACAATATCAGCTTTTATTCGTGGACGATGACGGCGATTTTCTCGCCATGATCCAGGATTTCTTTGCCTCCCTGGGTGAAAAAATCTGGCAAATCCACTGCGTCACCTCCGCGGATCAAGCGCTGGAGCTGCTGAAGGTCCGCAAAATTGACCTGGTGGTATCGGATGTCAACATGCCGATGCTCGATGGCATTCAATTCCTCCACATCCTGAACCGGAGCCATCCCGATTTGAAGAAAGCGGTGATTACCGCCAACGCCACCGAGGAGAAGCGTTCCGCGTGCCTGGCCGAGGGCGCCGAATTGTTCATTGAAAAACCGCGCTCGCCCGAAGGGTTGAGGTCCATCTTCATCATGCTGGAGGAATTGATCACCTGGACGCCGCGGGAAGGCTTCCAGGGTGTGTTGCGCCGGGTCGGTTTGCAGGATGTCATTCAAATGGAATGCCTCGGGCGCAACTCGTCCATCCTGGAAATCCACAACCAGCAGTTGCGCGGCCGGGTTTACATCGAAGACGGCCGGATTATCCACGCCCAGGCCGGCGATCGGGTCGGCGAAAACGCCTTCTACGAGCTGTTGTCCCTCCCCAGTGGCGAATTTCAATTGCACCCATTCGAACTGCCGCCCAAACGCAGCATCGATGGTCAATGGGAATTTTTGCTCATGGAATCCGCGCGCGTACGCGACGAAACCATCGCGGCGCAGGCGTCGGCGAACGGGCCTGCTTCCGCACCGGGGCCGGCTCCGGCGGATAAATCGTCCGCCCTGGCAGCTGACCTGGCCGCGCAGGTTGAGGAGACTTTGATTTGTTCAGGTCAGGGCGAGCCACTGTACGCCTGGCAATGCCCGAACACGTCTGCCCGGATAACATTGCTGCAAAACGTGGCGCAACAGGCGGCGTCGCTCAGCCAGTTAATACCCCTGGGAAATTTCGATCGGCTGGAAATCCAGCTCGCGGACAGCCGGGCGGTCGCGCAGGTGAAAACCGACCGCATGGTCTTTGTACGGGTCTCCTCCGGCAGTGAAAAAACCGCAAGGCAATCCAATGAATGACACCTTGCAGGAATGGCTTGCCACCGGCGCCATCGCGTCCGGGATGCTGGGCTGCGGCATGCGCCTGCCCGATGCCACCTGCCTGAGTTACAGCTTCAATGAACTGTGCCCGCGCGAGGGTTTGGATCAGATTCTGCACCAATTGGCGGAGACCACGGCCACCCTGGCCGGCCAGGGACTGGCACCCCGCCGGCTGACCTGGACCTTTGAGCAGGGCCAAATCTTTCTGTTCCCGCGACCGGACGGCGCGCTGCTGGTTTTGGCAACCCAACCCAACACCGAAGCCGCGGAAAATGTGGATGCATTGGCTGAGGAATTCTTCTCCCTGAATGCCAGTCATTGATCCCGGAGCCCCTTCGCAACCTTCCCACCGCCCATTTTTTCTTTTCCCCCTTTCCTTTCACCGTCATCCTGACCGTGTGGAATTGTCCATCGCCGAAGTCCGTCAAGCCGTCCAACTCGCCCTCGCCGAGGATATCGGGAGCGGCGATGTGACGACGCTCGCCACGGTGCCGGAAACCGCGACCGCCCGGGCCGTCATGCGCGCCCGTGAACCACTCGTCGTCGCCGGACTCGCCTTCGCTGAAGCCGCCTTTGGCGAACTTTCGTCCGCGGTGAAAATCGAACGGCTCGCCCGGGACGGACAGTCCCTGAAAACCGATGATGTTCTGCTGCGCCTTTCCGGCCCGGCGCGCCCCCTTTTGAGCGCCGAGCGTGTGGCGCTGAATTTTGTTCAACGGCTTTCGGGCATCGCCACGCTGACCGCGCAATTCGTCGACGCCGTCAAAGGGACCCCGGCGCAGATCCTCGACACCCGCAAAACGACGCCCGGCTGGCGGCGGTTTGAAAAATATGCCGTCACCTGCGGCGGCGGAAAAAATCTCCGGCTCAACCTGTCCGACCTGATCCTGATCAAGGACAACCATCTCGCCGCCCTGTGCGATGAAAAACCGAACGCCATCGCCGCCGCCGTGGCGCGCGCGCGCAGCCGGTTTCCGCAATTGAAAATCGAGGTCGAAACCGACACCCTGGAGCAGGTCGAACAGGCCGTCGAGGCGGGCGCAGACATCATTCTGCTCGACAACATGAACCTGATCCAATTACGACTGGCCGTGCAAAAAATCAAAGGCCGCGCCCGGGCCGAGGCCAGCGGCGGGGTGAATCCGGCGAACGTCCATGCCATTGCCGGGAGCGGTGTGGATTTCATTTCCGTCGGTGCGCTCACGCATTCCGCCCGCGCGGTGGACATTGGTCTGGATTTTGAGGATTAAAGCGGATGACCACGGACGCCAAAATTCTTTCGGCCCTGCGGGCCAACCCCGATGGCGTGTCGGGCGCGGACCTGGCCGAGCAACTGCACATCAGCCGCACCGCCATTTGGGCGCACATCGAGGAATTACGCCGGCTTGGTTACGACATCGAGGCCGGCCCGCACCTCGGCTACCGCCTCGTCAGTGTGCCGGATGTGCTGCACGCCGACGATTTGCTGGCGCGTCTTTACAAAACCAAGGTCGTTGGCCGGGACATCCGGGTGTTTGAGCAGACCACCTCGACCAACGACGTGATTGACAAGCTGGCGCGCGACGGGGTGAAGGAAGGCGTGGTGGTATTCGCGGAATCGCAAACCAAGGGCCGCGGCCGGCTGGGGCGGAAATGGCTTTCGCCCGCCTACAAGGGGCTTTGGTTTTCCGTGTTGCTGCGACCGGAGCTGCATCCGCAGGAAGCCACCCAATTGACCGTGTTGGCGGCCACGGCCCTGCGCCGCGCCATCGCCTCCGAAACCGGCCTGCATCCCGAAATCAAATGGCCGAACGACATCCTGGTGGGTGGAAAGAAAGTCGCGGGCGTGCTGACCGAGCTCAGTGCGGAACTGGACCGCGTCAAGCATGTCATCCTCGGCATCGGCGTGGACGTGAACCTGGGGACGGGTGAATTTCCGGCGGATCTGCGCAAGCAGGCCTCGTCGCTGAAAATTGAAACGGGCCGGCCGGTTTCGCGCGCGGACCTGGCCACGGCCATTCTCAGCGAACTGGACAACGATTACGTACGCGTGGGCAGCGGCCGATTCGCCGAAATCGCGGATGAATGGGAGGCGCATTGCAAAACCATCGGCCGGGACGTGACCATTCAAATCGGCGACCGACGCCTGCGGGGCCGGGCGGAATCGCTCGGCGAAAGCGGCGAGCTGCTGTTGCGGACCGAACACGGCCACCTGGAACGCATCAACGGCGGTGACGTCACCTTGGAGAAATGATTCTGCTTTTTGACATTGGCAATACGCACACGCACGCCGGCCTGGCAAACGACGGGCGCGTGTTGCGGCAAATCAACCTGCCCACGGGCGCATGGGCCGGCGGAAACGCCAAAGCGGGAGTGGCCCGATTGGTCGGCGCCAAAAAAATCGAGGGCGCGGTCCTGTGCAGTGTTGTGCCGCGCGTGACGCCGTTGGTTCACCGCGCCATTCGCCGGTTTTGGAAAATAAACGCGCTGGAACTTACGGCCCGATCATTGCGTGGTTTAGGCATTGATTATCCGGAACCCGACACCATCGGTCCCGACCGGCTGGCCAACGCGGTCGCGGCGCGGCACCATTTCGGCGCGCCGGTGGTGGTGGTGGACTTTGGCACGGCCGTGACGTTTGACGTCGTGAATCGCGCCGGTCACTACGCCGGCGGCATTATCGCGCCGGGATTGGCCGCCATGACGGATTATTTGCACGAGAAAACGGCGTTGCTGCCCAAAATCCGGATTCGTGAAGTGACCGCCGTCATCGGCAAAAACACGGAACAAGCGATGCTGGTTGGCGCGGTACATGGCTATCGTGGACTGGTGCGCGAGTTGATCGCGGAACTGAAGCGCGAGTTGCGGACCCAACGTCTGCCGGTGGTCGCCACGGGCGGTTACGCGCGATTGATGGCCTCAAAACTGCCGGAGATTTCCGCCGTCGAACCGAACCTGACGCTCGAAGGACTGCGGTTGATGTGGGCCGCGAACCGGGTTCAGGGCCATTTGTAAACCAGCGTCGCGAAAACACCGTGGGCAGTGAAGTCGTTCAGGTGGGCGCTGCTGGGTTCGGAATACCGGGAAAACTCATAGTGCAACGTTCCGGAAAGATTTTGGGTAAGTTGCCGCGTCAAACCCACGAGCAAAACGTGGTGCGTGTAATCCAGGCCGGGCGGCACACCTGCCCCGGCATTGTTTTGCCCGTAACCGGCGTCGGAAAAACTGTAGGTGGCCTGCAGGCTGGTTTTGGCGTTCAACGCGTAAGCCGCGGCGCTCATCAGGGTGTAAATGTCCCCGCGATAAGGCACCACGGAGGTGACGCCGTTGTCGGACGTGACGGTGAGCGAATGGGTGTAGGTGAATGAGCCGGAAAAGTAAAATCGCCGGAATGGCGTCAACGTGGCGCTCAAACCGCAGGTCTGTGCCCGATACCGCCCGTCATCAATGGGGCCACCAAAGGGAGCCCCGAGCAATGCGACCGGATTGGGATCTGTTCGGGAGGAATATTCCGTCGCATTGATCTGATAGGTCAGCGCCGCACTCAGCCAGTTGAGCGGGCGCAAGGCAAGTCTGGTTTCAACCCCATCGCTTTGGATTTTCCGGTTGAGAATGAACGCCGGATAACCATTGGCCGGGGCGCCGAAGAACGGATCGCCAAATGGGCTGACAAACCAGTCGGTGAGGTGGTTGTAATCCGCGTCGCTATATTGCCGCTGATACTCCACGTTCCAGGCCATCCAGCACCAGGGCGAGGTGTTAAAACCCGCCCGAAGATCGTAACGTTCACTGGTCACATCGGTCTGGTTGGTCAACTGCGCGTCGCCTTCCAGTTGGGATTCGTCAATGCTGCCTTCTTCAAACCGCCCGTCGGCAAAAAGGACGGTATAGGGAATTTTGGTGAAGCGCAGGTTCGCGTTCTGGGAGGCTTTGAACTCATCGTAATCCGAGAAAGCGGAGTTGTTGTTGCCCAATTCGAAATCGGGAACGCTGTCGCCAAAACCTTCCTGGTGTGTCCATTCGTTTTGCGTGCCGAGCGAGAAACTCAAATATTCCAGCGGCAGAAAGAGACTGGCCACGCTGAAAATCTCCGATTCGCGCCGCAGGGTGATTTCACCGCTGTTCCAGGAAGACGGGCTGGAACCCTCAAAATTCGGACTGTTGGTCTGGCTGAAAATATCGCTGCCGTCCAGTTTCGAATAGTAGTAACCGCCCGACAAAGACCACCAGTCGCGGATTTGCTTTTCGAGCATCAACGTATTCATGCCCTGCACATGATGGTAATCATCCGACGTGTAGGTGGTGCCACTGGTGGTACCGCCACCCTGTTGAAAAACGCTGGTTTCATAGCCGCGATTGTTTTCGCTGTAAAATTCGACCTGCGCGTTGTCCTCCAGATGCCAGTCGTCGAAATCGTGCGTCACGTCGAGCTTGAGGATCTGTGTCTGTTCGTCGATGGCCTTCGTCGCCGGGGCGATGTTGACGCCGCCCGATTCACCCCAATCCAGCGTGGATTCGGTGCCCTTTTTGTAATCGTATTCGTAGCCCAGCACGATTTGCGGCCAGCGCGGCCGGGTCAGGCCGAAATCAACCCAGACCCGGCCGTTGTCCACGTATAAATCCTGGTTCAAACTCAACTGCGGCGGCACCACCGTCGAATCGTACCCGCCGCTGTCATCATAATACTTCCGCCATTCATCAAAGCCGGCATGAATGAAACCTTGATCCGTTTCATCCACCGCCAGCTTCAATCGGTAGTCCCGATCGGGAGCGATGACATGCCCGCTGAGCGAGAATTTTTCGGTGGGACTGGTTTGCTGGACAAACGAAAACCCGTCAACGCCGCCGGAAAATCCGTCGTTCACGCCCTGCAACTCGCGAAATTTTGACTTGTCGCCCTGAACGTCAATCCCGCGCAGCGTGGGGGCGAAGGTAAAGGCCAGTTGGGCCGCCGGATTCGTCGTGCTCCAGTTCGCGCCCTGGTCAATCCACGCGCGCAGCCGGCCGATTTGTTCCGGGGTCAGCGGACTGCCCCTGCCCATCGGCGGCATCTCCATGTCTTTTACCTGCCGCGCCACGTACGGGATCAACAGACTGTCGGCACTGTCTCCGGGAACAATGTCGTTGGTGTTTTCATCGCCGCCGCCGATGGCCGCCGCGCGGTCATCGAGCCGGAAGTGGCTTCTCGGCTTTTCCCCGCCGTGACATCGGACGCAGGAAGTTTCGAGAATGGGCCGGATATCGCGGTCGAAAACAATTTCCCCGCGGGCCGGTGGAGGCAATTTCACGGTGTTGGTTTCCGCCGCGGAGAGTGAAAAACCGGAGGCGAAAATAACCAGCGAAACGTGAAACGTGAGGCCCGGGAGGCGACTGGCGCTGGCGCGGCCGCTGGAGGTTGTTTCTATTTCATGCATCACATTTCACGTTCAATACCTCAATCGGGGGTCCACATTGGAGCCGTGGATCGCCGTATGGCATCCCGCCGTCCAGCAGGTGCCCATTTGCAGGAAGGCGGTGTGGTCGGTGTTGCCGATGAAAATGAGACCGGGCGCCGGTTGCATCTGGGCATGGCAACGCAGGCAAAGATTCGGGTCGCTTTCGGTAAGCATCTTCTGATTGATCGAGCCGTGCGGGTCGTGGCAGACCGTGCATCCCTCACGCAGGGCCTCATGCTCAAACACAAACGGACGCGTTTGTTCGCGATGGCATTGCGCGCAACTCTCGTCCTGCCGGGCCATGGCCAGCCCGCCGCGCGGTTTGAAAATGTCGCCGCCATGCGGGTCATGGCACGACACGCAACTCATGTGCCCCTCGATGACCGGATGATGCTGCGGCAGATTGAACTGGCCTTGAACATCCAGATGGCACTGGAAACAGGAGGCGGGATCATTGCCGGGATTGAGGATGAAGGTTGCGTTGCCGCCGGATTCGATGTGCTTGCTGCCGGGGCCATGACAGGACTCGCAGCCAGTCCCGCCGGCCATCGCCGCATTTTCAAAATGAACCCGCGCATGCGGGCTGCCCGGGAATTCCCGGACGATCTCCGCGTGACAATCCATGCAGGCCCGGTTTCCGACATAATGCGCGCCGGGAATTTCGAGGGGCACCATCACCGCGCCGGGCGTGGTGGAACAAGCATTCAAAAAAAAAGCGGCCGCGGCCGCGGTCCCCAGGGTCGCGATGATGAGTACCATGGACCCCGGCTTCATCCCGCGTTTCGTCGCGTTGACCATGAGTTTCAACGTTCCGCGGGTGGATTGGTCACGGCCGCGGCTTTGATCATCTCCGCCACAATGGAATCGGAAAAGTCCCCGCTGATCGGAAAAACCGTCTGCAAATGGCCGTTGCCGTCCACAATCAGGGTACGGAAGTTGTGATTAATCAGTCCGTCGTCGGACTCGTAATGCACGCCCGATAATCGGGCGAGTTCGGCGATTTTGTCCTGCGGGCCGGTCAGGAAACTCCAGTGCGCCGGGTCGTATTGATAACTTTTCCCATAAGCTTGCAACACCGCCGGCGTGTCGAATTGGGCGTCAAAAGAAACGGAAAGGAAATGCCAGTTGGTCGGGGCACCGGCCAGGGAATCGAGCTTTTGCGACGCTTCCTGAAAATTCCGGGACAAACGCGGACAGTAATCCGGCAGGGGACAACGGGTGTAAATGAAGGTCACGGCCAGCGCCTGTCCGTGAAAATCACTCAAACTCACCGCCTGTCCCAATTCATTGGTGAATTTGTAGTACCACAGCGGATTTCGACCACTAACGGGTTGCGGTTCCGCCGCTGGCGGTTTGCTTTCGCTTACCGGAACCGCTCCGATGCGGATGATTTGATCCACCCAGCTTTCCGTCGCCGTCACGTGCAGGCGGAAAGTGACCTGGTCACCGGGATGCAGGCCGGCCAATTCCTTCAGATCCTTGACCTTGAACGGCATGGTCATGGCATCCATGTAATTGGACACCGCCTCATGGCTGATGGTGACCGTGTGATCCCCGGAACTGAATTCGCGCACCACTCCCTGGGCGGCGAACACCCGGACGCTGGATTCGCCCGTGCCCATGGACCCTGCTGATTTCGCGTTCGGCGCCAGGAACACAGCGAAACCTAAAAGGGCGATGACCAGTCCCCGTGACCACATACGTTTCAGCACTTCGTTCATCCAGCCGGGTTTAACGGCTGGAATAACGGATTTGCGCTTTTGGCGCAAGGTAATCACGGATTAGGCATCAAACCGACCCGGTAGAATGCCGGGCTTCCGGAGATGGCGGGGTCATCGAACAGCATCGGACTATTTGTGGCCATGATGGTGCCGAGGGTCGTCCAATTGCCCAAACTCAAATCCGATGCCCGCTGAATCATATAACTCAACCCGGGATTCGCGGTATAATTGAACCGGAAATCCGTTGGCGACAAAAACCGGGGTGCGCTCAGGACGATGGCAACCGGCGTGACGACGTGAATGGTAACGCTGTTGGTGGCCGTCAGCCCGGCATTGTCCGTGGCCACGGCGGAAAAGGTGTAATCCGCAGCGCCCAGACTGTTCACCGGCACCGAATACGGACTGGTCGGCACATTGCCCAGTGACGTCGCCCCCTGGAAAAATTGGACGTTGGTGACGGTTCCATCCGGATCGGAAGCGGTGGCCGCCAAAGTGAAGGAGGCCGGCGCACTCAGCGTGGTGCCGTCAGGAGGATTGGTAATTGAAACCGTCGGCGGCAAATCAACCGACGCAACCATTATCGCTCCGGTCATGCCCACCGACACGTGCACCTTGCAGAAATAGGAAAAACTGCCCGCCGTGGTAAAAGTATTGGTGAAGGCATGGGGCAGCGCGCCCAGGTACGTTCCTGAATCCCATAATCCATTCGTCACGCCACCGGTGCCACTGGTGGTGGAATGGTCATTGTGCTCCCAAACCCATACCACGCTGTCGTTCACATTGATACTGGTGCTGGGCGGCACGAACACATCCGCGGCTGTACCGGTGAAATTGGTGTTGCCCACGAACACCGTGACCGTGGCCGCCACCCCCGCCAGCGAATGGGTGAATAGCATGACTCCCACCGCCAGGCCCGCTCCTCGGGAAAACATTTTCATTGTGTTCATATACTCCTGCTCCTTCCTTGTTTTTCTGCTTTACGGTTTGCCAATCGGCTGAATCCAATACCGCGCCTCCCATTGGACCGCGAGCCGCCGTTTCTTTTCAACCGCCTTGACCAAATTCCGGCCGGCCAACGGTTTTTTCCGGCCGGAAGCATGCGGGTGACGACACCCGTTCGCATTTGAGAAGCCGCTGCCCGAAAGGCAACCGGCGGCCCTGGTCTTACGCCCCGTTTTGGGACCCGGCTTTTTCAAGTTTGCTTTAGCGCCAAGGGACACCATTCTCCCGACTAAGAGGGACAGTAGGACAACTTGTTCCCTTGAGCTGGAATTCCGCAGGCCGGTTTCTGTGTAACTCCTTCACAAAATCCGGTTAACGGGCCGGAAAAAAATTATAAACTGGCCAATGGGGGGAACAATTGGCACATTAAAGACTCTTAACTTTGATGCTGCGTTATGGCTAACGGTGTGGACTTCGAAAGTCTGGTGGCGTGTCATTACCAGTCGTTGTACCAATTTGCCTTTAGCCTGACACGCGAAGAGGCGGATGCCTGCGACCTTACCCAACAGACGTTTTGCATCTGGGCGGCCAAAGGCCACCAATTGCGTGATGAATCAAAAGTGAAAACCTGGTTGTTTACCACCCTCCACCGCGAATTCCTCGGAGCGCGGAGGAAACAGGTTCGCTTTCCGCACGTGGAACTGGAGCAGGTGGCCGCCGAGCTTCCCGCCGTGGCGCCGGCCCCGCTCAATCAACTGGATACCGCGCAGGTGCTGGCCGCGCTGGAACAGCTGGACGAAATTTACCGGGCCCCGGTCGCCCTGTTTTATCTGCAGGATTATTCCTATCTCGAAATTGCCGGAATTCTTGAAGTGCCGATCGGGACCGTCAAATCGCGCCTGGCGCGCGGACTGGACCGGCTGCACCAGTTGTTGACGGGAGATACCGCAGCCAATCCGCCTTCACGACAATCGGATTTATGAATTGCGACGACGCCAAAAAGATTTTGCTGCTCTACCGGCCCGGCACGATGGACGTTGCCGATCCCCAAATCGCCGGGGCGCTGGCACTGGCGGAACAAGACGCGGAGCTGGCGCGCTGGTTTGGCGCGCACTGCGCCCGGCAGGAGGCCTTGCGCGCCCGGCTCCGGCAAATCCCGGTGCCCGATGGGCTGAAGGAACAAATCATCTCCGAACAGACCGCCCAGGCCAAAATGCCCGTCCTGCGTGAAGACACCAAAAACATTTTGCTGCTCTACCGGCCCGGCCCGACGGACGTTGCCGATCCCCAGGTTGCCGGGGCGCTGGCACGGGTGGAACACGACGCGGAGCTGGCGCGCTGGTTTGGCGCGCACTGCGCCCGGCAGGAGGCCTTGCGCGCCCGGTTCCGGCAAATCCCGGTGCCCGACGGACTGAAGGAACAAATCATTTCCGAGCAGGCGGCCCTGGCCAAAATGTCCGTCCGGCGCAACGTGATGGTCGCCGCCCTGGCCATCGTGGCCATCGGCGCGTCCGTCCTGGTTTCGGCACAGTATTGGCCGTCGTTCGCCGGAAATGCGGCCAACAAAAACACCCTGGCCAATTATCAAAACCGGATGATTTACGTTGCCACGAGCGGTTATGCGATGAGCTACGTGACGAATGACCTGACGCAAATCCGCGGCTTTCTCGCCCGGAATCAGGCGCCGGCGGATTACACCCTGCCGGCAACGCTCGAAAAGGCCGACGCGACCGGCTGCGCGATCGAGGATTGGAAAGGCGCAAAGGTCTCCATGATTTGTTTCCGCACCGGCAAGCCTTTGCCGCCCGGTCAACCGGGCGATCTCTGGCTGTTCGTGGTGAACCGTGCCTCGGTCAAGGGCGCGCCCGACACCACTCCGCCGCAATTCATCCAGATCGGCCGGATCACCACCGCCGTCTGGGCGCAGGGCGACAAACTTTACCTGCTGGGCACGGAAGGTGACGAGCAGGCGATTCAAAAATTTCTGTGACGGTTGGCCGCCGGCGCAGATATCATCGGTAACGCCAATTCCGCGATTGCTCCGGGGCGTTTCTTTCCGCAAAATCCCGGCTTTATGGCGAGCAGCCGCCGGCAATATCCATTTCATCTGATTGAACCCAAATGGCAGAAAATTTGGGAGGCACAGCAGACTTTTCGCGCTTTTAATCCCGGCGAAAAAATTCCGGAAAACCATCCCTTTGCCCAACGGCATGGTGCCGATGCCATGGTGCCCGGCCCGGTGGCCGCAACGCAGTTGCCGCCGAAATTTTACATCCTCGACATGTTCCCGTATCCGAGCGGCGCGGGATTGCACGTCGGCCATCCGGAAGGTTATACCGCCACGGATATTCTGGCGCGCTACAAACGCGCGCTCGGCTTCAACGTGCTGCACCCGATGGGCTGGGACGCCTTCGGCCTGCCCGCCGAACAATACGCCGTCAAAACGGGCCAGCATCCGCGCCAGACCACCGAGCAAAACATCGCCACGTTCAAACGGCAGATTCAATCGCTCGGTTTCAGCTACGACTGGTCGCGCGAACTCGCCACCACCGACCCGGATTATTTCAAATGGACCCAGTGGATTTTCCTGAAACTTTACAACTCGTGGTTCAACCCGGAAACGAACAAGGCTGAACCGATTGAAACCTTGGTGTATCCGACGGAATTGGAATCGCAGTCGGTGGGGCGAGCGTCCTCGCGAGCCGATTCCAGAGATGGCTCGTCAGTAGCCTCGCCCCACCAAAACATCGAATCCGCGCGCCGCGCCTATCGCGATTCCAAGCGCCTTGCCTACGTCAGCGAACAGCCTGTCTGGTGGTGCGAGCAACTCGGCACTGTCCTCGCCAACGAAGAAGTCGTGGATGGCAAATCGGAAGTCGGCGGTTTTCCCGTAGTGCGCAAACCGATGCGCCAATGGATGCTCCGCATCACCGCTTACGCCGAAAAACTGCTCAACGACCTCGATACGATCGACTGGACCGATTCGCTCAAGGAAATGCAGCGGAATTGGATCGGAAGGAGTGAGGGAGCCGAAGTCGAATTCCGAATTCCGAATTCCGAATTCCGAATTACAGTATTCACTACCCGCCCGGACACCTTGTTCGGAGCGACCTACCTGGTGCTATCACCCGAACATAAACTTGTTGATCAAATCACCGCGCCGGAACAGCGCGCGGCCATTGCACAATATAAAACCGAAGTTGCCCAAAAATCCGATTTGGAACGGACCGAACTGGCGAAGGAAAAAACCGGCGTGTTTACCGGCGCTTACGCGATCAATCCCGTCAATGGCCAAAAGATTCCTATCTGGATTGCCGATTATGTTTTGGCGAGCTACGGCACCGGTGCCATCATGGCCGTACCGGCCCACGACACCCGCGACTTCGAGTTCGCCACCAAATTCAAATTGCCGATAGTTCAGGTCGTTCAGCCACCCGATCTGAAAACCGATTGGCATGGCTTTGTCGGAGACGGCACGTCCGTGAATTCAACCGGCCCGGAGATTTCCATCACCGGTTTGCCGACCGCTGAAGCCAAAAGGAAAATCACCGACTGGCTGGAAACCAAGAGGCTCGGCAAAAAGACCGTCAATTACAAACTCCGCGACTGGCTTTTTTCGCGTCAGCGCTATTGGGGCGAACCATTCCCGATTGTTTGGAAAAAAGGCCCGGACGGCCAGTCCTATCACGAAGCCCTGCCTGAATCCGCATTACCCGTCCTGCCGCCGGCATTGACCGATTACAAGCCGACGGCCACCGGTGAACCGCCGCTCACCCGGGCGAAGGATTGGGTGAACCTGCCCGACGGCTCGCAGCGTGAGACCAACACCATGCCCCAATGGGCCGGCAGTTGCTGGTATTACCTCCGCTATCTCGACGCAAAAAATCCCACTGCCTTTGTCAGCAGGGAAGCCGAGGCTTATTGGATGGGTTCCCCAACTCCCAACTCCCAACTTCCAACTCCTAAATCCACGCCCGGCGTGGATTTATACGTCGGCGGCACGGAACACGCCGTCCTGCATCTGCTCTACGCCAGGTTCTGGCACAAGGTTTTGTTCGATCTCGGTTATGTCTCGACGCCCGAACCGTTCTTCAAACTCGTCAACCAGGGCATGGTGCTCGGTGAGGACAACCAGAAGATGTCCAAATCGCGCGGCAACGTGATTCCCGTGGACGTGCCCGTCCAGGAGGTCGGCACGGACGCGTTGCGCCTTTTTGAAATGTTCATGGGCCCGCTGGAAATGGTGAAACCGTGGAGCACCAAGGGCGTCGAGGGCGTCTACCGTTTTCTCGGGCGCGTCTGGCGGCTGTTCGTGGATGAACCGAGCGAAACGGAATTCGAACAGGCGGAGACGACCGCAGAGACACAGCGACGCGGAGAGTTGCTCGATTTAATAAAATTAAGTCCGGCGATCAAAGATGTTTCGGCGGTGCCAGCCCAATTAAAAACGCTCCATGCGTGCATCAAAAAAGTGACCGAAGACCTCGACGGCCTGCGCTTCAATACGGCCATTTCCGCGCTCATGGTTTTTGTGAACGAGGCGATGACCTGGGAAACCAAGCCCGCTACCGTGCTGCGCGATTTCCTGATTTTGCTCCAGCCCTTCGCGCCGCATCTGGCGGAAGAACTTTGGGTGAAGCTGAACCTTCAACCTTCAACCTTCAACCTTCAACTCCCGAATCTGGCTTACGCCTGCTGGCCCAGATTCGATCCCGCCCTGCTCGTGGAATCTGAAATGGAAATTCCCGTGCAGGTGAATGGCAAACTCCGCGACGTCATCAAGGTCCCGGTCAATGCCGACAACGCCGCGCTCGAAGCCGCCGCCCGGGCCTCGGAAAAAGTGCAACCCTTCATCGCCGGCAAAACCATCAAGAAGGTCATCGTCGTGCCGAAAAAGCTGGTGAACTTGATTGTGGTGTAGCGGCTTTCGGCAGAAAGCCGCCATCTCACACGCCGGGAGTTTTGCGGCGGTCTGCCGACACGCCGCTACGTTTTTCCGCCCCGGCCAATATCGTCTGGAAATGGGGGGGCTGTTCCTCCCGGGCCACGATGCTGATTTCGATCTTTTTGAAGCCGGCGTCTTCGAGCCAGCGATGCAAATCACTTTCGGCAAATCCCGGCCAGCGGTCGCCGTACAGCGCGTGCGCCTGCTCGAAGTTGTGCTTGAGCAAATCCAGAATCATAATCTGCCCGCGCGGCCGGAGGATTTTACCGGCGGCGGCAACCGCCCGGGCCGGCGTCTCGGCATGATGCAAGGCCTGGCTCAGAATCACGAGGTCAACGCTGCCGGACTCGATCGGCGGGTTCTGCAAATCGCCCAGCCGGAATTCCAGATTCTTCAGCCCGTTCTTCTTTGCCTTGGCCGTGCCAAACGCCACCATCTTCTCCGAGTTGTCCACGGCAATGACCTTCTTGCAACGGCGCGCCAGCAGTTCGCTTAACAGGCCTTCACCCGCGCCGAGGTCAGCCACCACCAGCGGCGGCAGGATCCGCAGGAGCAGATGCCCGAACGCCTGCCAGGAACGGCCCGGCCCATAGACCCGGTCGAAGCGCCCGGCAATCTGGTTGAAATAAACCTGCGCCTGCTCGCGGCGGCGGGCGAGAATGCGCTTGAAATTGATCTGGTCGCCTTCGTATTCGGGCAGCTCCCTGGCCGCGCGAATCGCCAGTTGGATGAGTTCGCGCGCCGCGCCGTCCGCGGGCGGGCTCGACCGGTAAAACGTCCGCTTGCCTTCGCGCCGCGATTGCAGCAGCCCGGCGTCCTGCAACAGGCCCAGGTGCGTGGAGATGCGCGACTGGCCGAGCCGCGTGACCTCCTGCAACTCGTTGACCGACAATTCCTCCCGTTCCAGCAGCGCCACCATGCGCAGGCGCGTTGGATCGGACAGGGCCCGAAGTGATTTCAATGCCGACGACATCGTTTCCAAAGCGCGCCGGGTTTTTTCAGAAAGCAGTTGACGCGCTTCAATTCTGATATATCATCTTATCTTGATACGTCAATATGACATTTGAACAAAAGATTCCATGAGTAAAAATTTCATCTTTTCGTCCGAGTCCGTCGGTGAAGGCCATCCGGACAAGGTTTGCGACACCATTTCCGATTACGTCCTGGACGCCTGTCTCGCGCAGGACCCGCACAGCCGCGTCGCCTGCGAAACCTACGCCAAGTGCAATCTGGTCGTGGTCGGTGGTGAAATCACGACCAAGGCCAAGCTCGATTTCAACGCCATCGCGCGCCAGGCCATCCGCGACATCGGTTACACGCACGACGACGACGTGTTTCACGCCGACAAGGTGCTGATCATGAACGCCATCACGTCGCAATCGCCGGACATCGCCCAGGGCGTGGACGCGCGTGCCGCCGAAGGCAAGGACACCGCCGAGCAGGGTGCCGGCGACCAGGGATTGATGTTTGGTTACGCTTGCAACGAGACGCCGGAACTCATGCCCGCGCCCATCATGTATGCGCACCAGCTGGGCCGTGAACTCACCCGCATCCGCAAGAGCGGCAGGGTCAAATGGCTGCGGCCTGACGCGAAAAGCCAGGTTTCCGTCCGTTACGTGAACGACCAGCCCGTCGAAATCACCAACGTCGTCATCTCCACCCAGCATGCGTACGATGCGAAGCATGAGACGATCAAGGAATTCTGCATCGAGGAAGTCATCAAGAAAACCTTGCCGAAGAACCTGCTCACCAAAAACACCGCCTTCCTCATCAACCCGACCGGCCGGTTCGTCGTCGGCGGGCCGCAGGGCGACACCGGCCTGACCGGCCGCAAGATCATCGTGGACAGCTATGGCGGCATGGGCCGGCACGGCGGCGGCGCGTTCAGCGGCAAGGACCCGTCGAAAGTGGACCGCAGCGCGGCCTACATGGGCCGTTACGTGGCCAAGAACATTGTGGCGGCGGGTCTCGCGACCAGCGCGGAAATCCAGTTTGCCTACGCCATCGGCTATCCCGATCCGGTCTCGGTTTGCGTGAATACTTTCGGCACGGGCGTGGTGAGCGATGAAGCCATTGAAAAGGCCGTCTGCGAAGTGTTCAGCTTCAAGCCCGCCGCCATCATCCGGCAGCTCAACCTGCTCCGGCCGATTTATGCCAAGACCACCAACTACGGTCACTTCGGCAAGAATGACCCCGACATCACCTGGGAACGTGCGGACAAAACTGAGGAACTCAAACGCGCCGCCACCAAATCCAAATCCGATGCGGCGTCCTCCACCGTGAAGAAGGCCGCCGCGACCGGGCAAAAAAACCGGTCACAAGCGTCCGCCTGACAATCGATTTTCTACATTCAACATTTAACTCTCAACTGACAATGCCAGCCATCAAACTGTCTCCTCCCCGCGCCAAACCGGCCAAGGCCGGCGGCAACGGCGCCACCCAACCCGGCTTCAAAGTCCGCGACCTCTCGCTCGCCGAGTGGGGACGCAAGACCATCGAAGTTTCCGAACACGAAATGCCCGGCTTGATGGCCATCCGCAAAAAATACGGCCCGGGCAAACCGCTCAAGGGGGTGCGCATCACCGGCTCGCTGCACATGACCATTGAGACGGCCATCCTGATCGAAACCCTGGTCGAACTCGGCGCGTCCGTCCGCTGGGCGAGTTGCAACATTTTTTCAACGCAGGACCACGCCGCCGCCGCCATCGCCAAGGCCGGCATCCCCGTGTTCGCGCACAAGGGTGAAACGCTCGAGGAATATTGGGATTTTACGCTCGCGGCGCTCACGCATCCGGGCAATAAAGGTCCTCAGCTCATCGTGGACGACGGCGGCGATGCCACCCTGCTCATTCACAAGGGTTACGAACTCGAAAACGGCGACAACTGGGTCAACACGCCCAGCGACAACCACGAAGTCGCCGTCATCAAAGCCTTGCTCAAGCGCGTGGCCAGGGAACGTCCCGGTTTTTGGCACGCCGTCGTGAAGGACTGGAAAGGCGTTTCCGAGGAAACCACCACCGGCGTGCATCGCCTCTACCAGATGCTCGAAGCCGGAAAACTTCTGGTTCCCGCCATCAACGTCAATGACTCCGTCACCAAGTCCAAGTTCGACAACCTCTACGGCTGCCGCGAATCGCTCGCCGACGGCATCAAGCGCGCGACCGACGTGATGGTGGCCGGCAAGGTCGCCTGCGTTTGCGGTTACGGCGATGTCGGCAAGGGCTGCGCGCATTCGTTGCGCGGTTTCGGCTCACGCGTCATCGTCACCGAGATTGATCCCATCAATGCCTTGCAGGCCGCGATGGAAGGGTTTGAAGTCAAGACCGTGGAAGATACGCTCGGCGAGGCCGACATCTACGTCACCACCACCGGCAACTGCGACATCATCACGTTCGAGCACATGGCGAAGATGAAGGACCAGGCCATCGTCTGCAACATCGGCCACTTCGACAACGAAATCCAGGTGGACCGCCTGAACACCACCAAGGGTGTCACCAAGCTCAACATCAAGCCGCAGGTGGACAAGTACACCTTCGCCGGCGGCAACAGCATCTACATGTTGGCCGAAGGCCGGCTCGTAAATCTCGGTTGCGCCACCGGTCATCCGAGCTTCGTTATGTCCAACAGCTTCACCAACCAGTGCCTCGCGCAACTGGATTTGTGGAAGAACAAGGACACGAACAAGATCGGCGTCTATCGTTTGCCCAAGAAACTGGATGAGGAAGTCGCCCGCCTGCACCTGGAAAAAATCGGCGTGAAGCTGACCAGGCTCACGAAGAAGCAGGCCGACTACCTCGGCGTGCCCGTCGAAGGCCCCTACAAGCCGGAGCATTACCGGTATTGATGAAGGCAGGGCTGGCTCTTCCAGCCTCCGTCCCGCATTGCGGGACTACGGAGAACGGGCCGAGCCGGCCGCGGCGCGGTGGGACACCGCGCCCTACCAAACCAAAAAATTAAGGCGAACGGGCAACCGTTCGCCTTTTCCGTGACTGTCTTAGTGTGGACTATGCCGTCGCCAGCTGGGCGACACTGTAAGAACGGGCAGGCAGCTTGAAGGTCATCCGGGAACCCGCGGCCGGCGCGTCGAGCGCGCGCGGCACCACCGACCCGGGCTGCGCAAACGTGTTGACGGCCTTCAAATCGGACCCGGTCAGCGTTTCACACGTCAAAATCTGTTTCGGCGTCGGATCCTGGAATTCCACGACCAATTCCCGCTCCGAATCGAGATCGCGATTCAGCATAAACAGGCAAACGCTTCCATTCTCCGGATCGAGCGTGGCCGTGACGTCCACGTAGGGAACGTCATCGTCGCGGGCGAAGTCGGCGCGCAGACCGGCCGCGTGAATCGGATATGTTTCCGATTCCACCAGCAGATCGAGGACCTTGCCGCGCGCATATTTCAGCGCCCACGCGTACGGATAATAAATGCTTTGGCGCAATACCGAGGTTTCGTTGGTCACCAGCGGGGCGATGACATTTACCAGTTGGGCCAGACAGGCCACGCGCACGCGGTCGGACTGCCGCAGCAATGAGTTGAGAAAACCGCCCACCAGCAGGGCATCCTCGAGATTGTACTCCTCTTCCAACAGGTGCGGGGCCACCGTCCGCTGCCCGTCGGCAAACCGTCCGCCCCGGGCGCGATACCAGACATTCCATTCGTCGAACGACAGCCACAGGCGCTTGGGCGATTTCAGGGTCCCCTGCACGTAATCGCAGACGGCGGCGATTTCGTGAATCTGGCGTTCCATGTCCAGATTCATCGCCAGATAGCGGGCGCTGTTGTTCCCGGTCAATTCCGGCGTGTTGCCGTAGTAATTGTGCAACGATATTCCATCCACCTGGTCAAAACATTGTTCCAGCACCTCGCGATCCCAGACCAGGTAGGTGTCCAAAATGGTGTTGCTGGAACCGCAGGCGATGAGCTTGACGCCGGGATCAACCTTCCGGATCTGGCGCGCGGCGTCGCGCGCTTTCTCGCCATATTCTCCCGCCGTGCAATGGCCCATCTGCCAGGGACCATCCATCTCGTTGCCCAGGCACCAATACTTCACGTTGTGGGGTTGCGGGTAGCCGTGTTTCCGCCGCAGGTCGCTCCATTCGGTGCCTTTCTCGACGTTGCAATATTCGACCAGGGCGGCGGCCATTTCCGGCGTGCCGGTGCCGAGATTAAAACCCATCAGCGGCTCGGTGTTGACCCGTTTGCACCAGTCCATGAATTCATTGGTGCCGAATTGATTGGTATCCAGGGTATTCCAAGCCCGGTCCAGAACCGTCGGCCGTTGGTCCTTGGGACCGACGCCGTCCAGCCAGTGATAGCCCGACACGAAATTGCCACCCGGATAGCGGATGATGGGGACACCAAGTTCGCGGACTTCGGCGATGACATCTTTGCGAAAGCCCTGCTCGTCGGCCAGTTTCGAGCCGGGCTCATAGATGCCGGTATAGATCGCGCGGCCCAGGTGCTCCAGGAAGGAGCCCAGCAGGCGGCGATCCAACAGCGACCGATAGCGGGCCTGGTTGATGGTGACGCGCGCGGGACCTTTGGCGATCTGGGCGTAGCCCAGCCCTCCCAGCCAGGAAGACGCGGCCAGCACCGCGCTCGACGCTCCGAGTTGGGCAATGAATTTTCGCCGGCCCATGTTATGCATTCCTGGCAATCGTACGTCCGACCCCCGTCGCCTTTCAATCCAATTTGCATCCGTGTACTCGCGGAACCGTGGACCGATTCGATTGTTACAAGCTCCTCTGCCGTGGCATGTTGATACTGCCAAGCGAGACCGAACCCGCGGCCTTGAGCGTTTGCACACCGGCTGTCGTTTCAGCGGAACAAACCGGTTTAAAAAATCGCGGGAGTTCGGGAACCTTTCTGCCACTCAACCATCTAATTAGTGCCTAGCTATTGATTTATATTGAAAATAAAAGGATACACCCATGAAAAAATTGAAATTGAGCTCACTTCGTTTTGCCCTGCCGGTCGTAACGGGATTGGCCCTGTCGGCGGTTTCCGGGCAAGCCCAGAGCGCCAGTGCAACCATTTCTGATGTCGCGGTGGCCGGCGGCTACGATTACACCATAACGCTGGATAATACCGGAACCTTCAATCTCCAGAGCTTCTGGTACGGCTGGACGCAGGATGGCAACAACCTGCCTTCCAATCCGAGCACTGCGGGAAATTCACTCGGCTGGGCCAACGTTTTGAGCGGAAATTCCATCATGTGGGGAAACAGCTCCGACACGGCACTGGCCCCGGGACAGTCCGGAACGTTCACCTTTTTCAGTTCGTCAACGCCGGCAGCCATCACGGCTTCACCGTCCGGAGAATCGGTTGCCTATGTTGGCGCCATTGATTTCAGCCAGGGTTCACCGGGAGACAGTACCGGCATATTTTCTCCGACCCTGGTGGTCACGCC
>Ga0070731_10001192_pt1 | contig 28143 bp, 21 predicted proteins | sample Coa_R1_2_FD_66448 | JGI IMG/M metagenome (GOLD analysis project Ga0070731, IMG submission 66448) | Surface soil microbial communities from Centralia Pennsylvania, which are recovering from an underground coalmine fire - Coalmine... | ecosystem: Environmental > Terrestrial > Soil > Unclassified ... | reverse complement strand
CCGGAAATAACTATACAGGTGAAAGAATAAATCCTGAGAATAACTATACATTCAGCTTTTTTCAAGTTAGCCATGGAACTCGGGGCTTTTAATATCTCATCATACAAGATATTTTAAGTCGAAATTCAAAACCTGGTCATTGGTAGACTCTTAATGTGCGAAAGCGTACACGGCAGGGTCCAAATTCGACCATACCCACCAGCTATCAATCCTGGATAGCCGCTACTGCAAACCTGGTCAAGAGCTTACGGACCGAGTGACTTTGCGAGCTTCTTTCTGGCCTTTGTCTCATTTACGCTATATTTATCGAAACAAAAATCCCATATGAATATAGTGCGATTATCGTCTCGCAAAACGGCTATCATCGGCTTCATGAGTTTTTTCACCTTGGCGGTCTCAGGCCAGGAAAAGGCTGCCTTTGAAATAAGTCATTCTAATCCTCCTTCGGAAGCCCTTGCTCCGTTGCGCTTTCTGGCTGCCGATGAACTCATGGGCCGCGGGACCATGCGCAGCGAAATCCACATCGCCGCCAGGTATGTCAGTGAAGAGTTTCGTGCGACCGGCCTCAGGACCTGCCAGGGTGCAAACGATTACTTCCAGTCCTTCGATATCAAATCGCAGGTTCCATCCAAAACAGGAACCTTGAAAATGGCAGGCAAGAGCTTTACGATCGGAAATGAAGTGGTGGAAATCAATGGTGATAACCTTACATTCAGCGCGCCTGTAGTTTATGCGGGCTTTGGTACCGGGGAAGATTTGGACAAGGCCGGAGTCCAGGGAAAAATTGTTGTAGCGAAAATGGGGTTTAGTGATACATCCAAAATAAATGAGGCCTTTCATGACGTCGATCTCAAAAGAAAGATGGTAAAAGACCGCGGTGGCGTTGCTCTGATCGAACTGTACAGGCCGATGGGATTCCCCTGGAGTGGCATTGTTCGTTTCCTCTCCAGCGAAAGACCGGAAATTGAGAATAGTGACAAGTTGCCCGAACTGCTGTTGAATGACAGCCTGGTTGCTTCGAAGCTCCAGGGGCAGGGAACAATTGGGTCTATAGATATCACCGACGTCGTGAACACATATACTCCTGCGGAAAATGTGCTGGGGTGGGTTGAGGGCAGCGACCCGAAGTTGAAGGACGAGTTTATCGTTTTGTCGGCGCATTATGATCACCTGGGCGTTGCTAAAAAGCCTAAAATGGAAGAAGGAAAAATGGACAGCATCTATAATGGCGCCCGAGACAATGCGCTCGGGACAACCGCGGTCATCGACGCGGCGCGATATTTTGCAAAGCACCCGCCTAAAAGATCAATCTTGTTTATCGCGTATACGGGTGAAGAAATCGGGGAGATCGGCAGTAAATATTTTTCTGAACATCCACTGGTGCCCCTGCGTCAGATTGTCTATAATCTCAATATCGATAATGCCAGCTATGATGACACGACCATCGTCACGGTCGTCGGCCTGGGAAGAACTACGGCAGACGCCGATATTAAAAAAGCATGTGCGGCATTCCAGGTGACGGCCATGCCGGATCTCGAACCTGAACAGGATCTGTTTGACCGGAGCGACAATGTTAATCTAGCCGAGAAAGGAATTCCCGCGCCGACATTCAGTCTTGGCATGCGGAAATTCGATGCCGAGATTAATAAACGATATCACCAGCTCAGCGACGAGGTCGGAAATCTCAACCTCAGTTATTGTATGAAATTTATCAATTCCTTTATTCTATCGGCGGAGAATATAGCGAATGACCAGACAAGACCAGTATGGATACCTGGGGATAAGTATGAGGCGGCAGCCAAGACGCTCTACGGCAATTGAATCGGGTTTTTTTTGAATCATAGTAATCCATGACGATGGCAGATTCACCATTCACCGAAAAAGAAATCCTTCGATACCGCGGGGAAACGCCTGGCTGCGGCCAGGTCATTCATCTTAACAATGCAGGTGCTGCGCTGATGCCTGCACCGGTCATCGATGAAATCATTGCTCATATCAGGCTGGAAGGAAATATCGGAGGTTACGAGGCTGCCGGCCTCGTCGAAAACGGTGTCCATGAGTTTTACGTTACTACCGGTCGGCTATTAAATTGCGCAGCCCGGAATATCGCTTTCTGCGCCAATGCAACGGATGCATTCACACGCGCTCTCTCTGCCGTTCCATTTCAAGAAGGTGATGTCCTGCTTACCTGCGATGATGAGTACGTATCCAACCAGATCGGATTTCTCTCAATTGCCAGACGCATCGGCATTGAGGTAAAAAGAGTGAGGACTGCAAGCGTCGGCGGGGTTGACCTGGACGACCTCGATCGCCAGTTAAAAAAATGGCATCCAAGACTGCTTTCAATAACGCATGTCCCGACCAATTCCGGACTTGTGCAACCTCTTGACGAGATCGCCGGAATCATCAGGAATTATGACACGCTTTTCCTCCTGGACGCCTGCCAGTCAGCGGGGCAATTGCCGCTCGACGTCGCTGCGTTGGGTTGTGATTTCCTGAGTTCGACCTGCCGAAAATTTTTGCGCGGCCCGCGCGGAGCCGGATTCCTTTATGTTTCCGATAAAGCGCTGGCGAGCGGGCTGGAGCCGTTGTTTATAGAAATGAACGGGGCAGACTGGATCGAGAAAGACCGCTATCGCGCGCATGAAGATGCGTCGCGGTTCCAGGCCTGGGAGTCTGCCTATGCAATTCTCCTGGGTTCCGGGGCAGCGATTCAATACTGCCTCGATGTCGGTGTTGAAAGGATCAATCAAAGGCTCAAATATCTCGCGTCTTATACGAGGAACGCACTATCAAAAATCGAAGGGCTTAGGCTGCTTGACAAGGGACCGGCGCTATGCAGCATCATCACTTTCACTATCGAGGGGATCGAAGCAAAGGACCTGCAGACCGAACTTTTATCGAGAGCAAAAATCAACGTGGTCAGGACGCTGCGCGAATACGCCGTGATTGATTTTGACCGGAAGGGCGTGACATCCGCCACGAGGGTCTCCCCGCACTATTACAATACCGAATCAGAAATTGACAGGCTTACAGCCTGTATCGAGGAGATTCTTAGCGATCGTATCTAAGATTTATTCGAAAATTGCCACAATATGCCATTTAAAGATTTTACGCAGGGTAAAGTAGTAAAAATCTGGGACGGGATTACCGGCCCTTTGTATCATTCCGACAAAATCACCTTCGGGTATTTTACGCTGGAAGAGAATACTGACCTGCCGGTGCACAGCCATATTCATGAGCAATGGACTCATCTTCTCGAAGGCGAACTATTTTTTGACATCAATGGAGACCGGGCGACCATGAAACCAGGCATGATGGCGTATATTCCACCGAATACTCCCCACTCCGGCAAGGCCGTCACCAGATGCCAGGTGATCGATGTTTTCATCCCGGTAAGAGAGGACTTTGTGGCAAAAGAAAAGGCGACACCCGATGATAATGTGCTAAAATAAATTGCAGGATTTCTGCGACCTGCTATGCTCGAATTAATAATTTGTGGAATCATTTCGCTGCTGACAGATAAGAATATCGCTGATACTCTTTGCTGACCATCAACAATACTAACTGCCATGCTGCGCATAAGACAAGTGTCAGGGCTGGCTGCCCTTTGTGTTTTGCTCCTCTTTTATGTCGCGCCGCTAAGAGGCCAGACAAGCAAGGTTGATTTCTTTAAAAAGCAGGTTGCATCGGCAAAGACCGAAAAAGAGCGATTAAGTGCATTGACCACGCTCTTGCAGGAATTTAATTCATTGGAAAGAGACACCTTGCGCCTTTATGCTACGAGAGCCAAACAAACTGCACTTCTTCTGAAGGATGAGCCCGCGGCCATGCTTGCAGAATATTACCTCTATCTGGTGGCTTGGAGGGAGGGCTACAAAGACAGTTGCCTCGGATTACTGAACCGGTTCGTCAGGGTCCTGCACTACAGTCGGGCCAACGACAATTATACCAGGTTCAAGCTGGCGCAAATTGATATCATATCAACTTCAGGTGATTCAAGGGATGGTATTGATTCAGCATTTAATTTTTTAAAGGTTGCGGAAGAAGCGCAAGACACCATTTTGGAAATCCGGCTTATCGCCCGGATAGGAAGCATGTACAGTGATATTGGCCAATACGCTGACGGACTAAAATGGTTGTACAAAGCCCAAAATATCAGCCAGGATCCCAGCTACGACGAAGTAAAAGACAATTCGGTCGTTTACTTCAACACCGGTCTCGATTACAATTACCTGGGGAAATTCGACTCCGCGGAATATTATGCTGATAAGACGATCCTGGTCAGTAAAAGAATCGAGAATCTGACGATGTACGCATATGGTCTCGGCCTGAAAGCCTATGTGTATTCCTACACGAACCGGGCTGCATTAGCCGAAGCGCCACTTAACGAGGCCGTTCGGCTATTCAAAAAGATCGGCGCCTTGTACCCGGTCATGAACGCCATGTGTGCCCTGGCAAAATATTACTCTATAACCGGGCAGCCTCAAAAGGGCATTGCGACCTGCCTCGATGGCCTTGATCTGATTAAGAAACATCCCATCTTGCCCCTCGAGTTACTATACGACCAGCTGGCGGAGAATTACCGCGTTGCCGGCGATTACCCAAAATATGCTGCCACCTTACGTACAATTATCCAGATCAAGGACTCGACTTACAAAAAGAACTCGGCGGACGCGCTTGCGACTATGAATGCCAAATATAACGTCAGCACCAAGGAAGCATTTATCGCGCAACAAAAGCTTGAACTGCTGCATAAGGATATTTGGATCGCTATCATTGCAACGGGATCAGCTCTCCTGCTGATCGCGGCCTACCTGGTTTTTGTTTATTACCGGCGCAGACAAAAACGCCATTTCGAAGCTGAAGAAGAAAAGGAGAGAAAGCGGATTGCGGCGGACCTGCATGATAATATCGGAGCTTACGCTTCAGCCATCAGCGCGGGTATAGACGAACTGGAGGACAAGGGATCCCTTTACGATGAGCCTTCTGTACGCAGCCTGAAGTCTAATGCCGACGAGATTATCACCGCGCTACGGGATACGATTTGGTCATTTAACAAAGAGTCCGTGTCGCTGACCGGGATTAGCGACCGCATCAAGGTTTACGTCCAAAAGATTCAACCCTCCTATCCCCATGTTGCGATTTCGGTCGATGAAAATATTAAAGAAGACCGGAAGCTCTCCCCTATTCAATCACTCAATATATTCAGGATCATCCAGGAAGCCTTGCAAAATTCCCTGCGGCACAGCCATTGCAATACATTGACCATTGAGATCAATAGCGAAGACAGCAGATATTCCATAACCATCGGTGATGACGGAAAGGGTTTCGACCCAACGAAACGGAACGGAAGCGGAAACGGCATGCGAAATATGAAGTCAAGATCCGATGAGGCAGGATTTGACCTTTCGGTCCTGCCAACGTTGCCCCGGGGCACGAGGGTAATGGTCAGCTCTTCGAATATCCGCGGCTGAGTTTTATAATGCAACATCCCGGAAACATTGGTGTCATTCCAGTGTCTTTTGCTATTCAGCCAAATTGCCTCCATGTTCCAGAATTATCTGAAGACTGCGTATCGAAATTTTTTAAAGTATTGGACTTTTTCGTTGATTAATGTAGGCGGACTGGCCATCGGAATCGCCGGTTTCCTTCTCATCCTGGGGTTTCTCCTCTACGAATACAGTTATGATGCCAGTCAGCCAAATCGCAACAGAATTTACCGGCTTCCGATGACGATTACGGAAAATGGAGAAAAACAAGCAGCGCCGCAACTTTTAGCATTCACCTACCCCGCAGTCGCGCCTGCATTAAAACAGGATTACCCTGAAATTCAGGAGGCTGTCCGACTGCGGAAACAATGGGGCGTGATGAGACATGACAAAAATCAATTCGTGGAGGACGAAATGTTTTATTATGTCGATCCTGCCCTGTTCAAGGTCTTTTCATTTGATTTTCTTAAAGGAGATCCAGCCAACCCGCTCTCCTCGCCGGATGCGCTTGTCATTACGGAAAGCACGGCAAAAAAATATTTTGGCAATGCTGACCCCCTGGGGCAAATCCTGGTCTTCAAAAATGAAAATTATCGCGTTACGGGTATTATCCGGGACATACCGGAGAACGCCCATTGGCATTTTGACGTTCTGGGCAATTTTGAAAAATATGAAGAGGACGAAAAAAAAGCCGGCAGAGCCCTTGAAAACAATTGGACATACTCTGATTATTATACCTATATATTGCTTGACCCGGCGGCGAATCCGGAACAGTTGCGCTTAAAGCTTCCGGCATTTGCCGAATATCATCTGGGAGCCCTGATGAAAAAAGAGGGATTCCGTGTGAGTTTTGAATTGGAGGCTCTCCAAGACATTCACCTTCACTCCCGTTACGCGTATGAGCTGGCAGGGAACGGTGATTTCGGTTATCTAAAATACCTGGCGATTGCCGCGATTTTCATCCTGGTGATCGCACTGATCAACTATGTTAACCTGGCGACCGCCCGGGCGATTGACCGGGCCAGGGAAGTTGGTGTAAGAAAGGTCATCGGCGCGGCAAGAATCCAGGTTATCGGCCAATTTATTATAGAAACCGTCCTGGTAAATTTACTGGCCATCCTTGCTGGTCTTGGCATTTATCTCATTTCGTTGCCCTTTTTTGCACGTTTCGTCGAGATTGAACGATCCGTGTTGTCAATTTCAGCCGGTAATCTCCTGAAGATGCTGGCGACCGTCTTTTTGGCGGGCGGAATTCTTGCAGGCATTTATCCCTCGTTTCTTCTTTCCGCGCACAAGCCCCTTCATTCGCTTAAACCCGTTGCGGCCGGCCCGGTTAATAGCAGCCCCAACAAGCTCCGGCGCGCTCTTGTGGTCCTGCAATTTTCCATTGCCATCGTCCTCATTTCCGGAGCCATGGGATTTCACAAGCAACTTCGGTTCATGAATAACGCGGACCTTGGAATCAATATCAAACAAACGTTGGTCATCCATCAGCCTTTGGAACTTGACAGCACAGCATCTTTCGCGGTCAAATCCTTTATTCATGAAATCGAGAAGAATCCGGCAATCCGGTCTGTTACGCTTTCGGTCTCAATTCCCGGTTCGAAATCGGGTGGAACGTCCGATTATAAAACACCCGATTCCCGGGGCTTCAAAACCTGCCGTGATTACGGGATTGATTCAAAATTTGTTCAGGATTATGGGCTTTCACTCATCGCGGGAAGGAATTTTGATCCTTCTGAAAACGAGAGCAACGTCATGCTCAATGAGACTGCCGCGCGGATCCTGGGATTTCGAAAAGAAACAGATGCCATCGGCCATGAAATTCAAAGTTCCCGTGATCATCTCAGAGTGGTCGGCCTGGTGAAGGATTTTCACCAGGAGTCCCTGCAAAGCGGCATTGAACCAATAGTCTTTTATCCCGACAAAGACTTCAACATGAGCTTCTACTCCGTCAAGGTCAGGACAGGCGCAATGGAAAGCCTGGTAGCTTATATAAGGGAAAAATGGTCGGCCGCCTTTCCGGGAAGCCCTTTCACATTTAGCTTCCTCGATGACGTATTCAACCAGAAATATAAGAATGACCGCCTGTTTTCAACCACGTTGTGGTTGTTTACCATCATGGCGATATTTGTCAGCTGTCTCGGTTTGTTTGGGCTTTCACTTTATACCGTCAGAAAAAGAGTCAGAGAAATGAGCATTCGTAAAATTCTTGGCGCTTCACCATATGGCATCACGTGGCTTTTAACCGGTAGTTATATGGTCCTCGTGCTGATCGCTTCCATTACCGCAGTACCCGCCAGTTATTTATTGCTTCATCACTGGCTGCTCGGTTACGCTTTTCATATCCAGATCGGGCCCTGGCTGCTCATTACACCCATTATGATCATTGCATCAATCGCGTGGCTGACTATTATCTATCATTCCCTACGGGCAGCGACAGTCAACCCGGCCAAATTCATCAGGAATGAGTAAATAAACTTGAGACTCCACTTAGCGCACAGGTGACCGGGAGGGCCGAAAAGGATGTGGGCTGCAGCAGCTGAAACTCATCATTCCCATCCAGCGCGCAACCCACAGTCAACATACACTACCTGCAAAAATTTGTACCAATCAGTGACCAATGCAAGATCAGATAAGACCTAGTCGACACGCAGGCTCTTCACTGGATTGGCCATGGCAGCCCGGATCGTCTGGAAACTGACGGTCAGAGCCCCGATCAACACGACGGCTATACTTACCCCAAGAAACATCCACCACGCCAGGTGCACGCGATAGGGATAATTTTCCAACCATTTGGCCGCTACAAAATAGGAAGGCGGTAAAGCGACAACCAGTGCAATGATCACCAGCTGCAGAAAGTCTTTTGAAAGTGCATAAACGATGACATCAGCGCCTGCCCCAAGTACCTTCCTGATTCCAATCTCCTTCGTTCGCCTTTGGGTAGCCATCACCGTCAATCCAAAAAGCCCGATGCACGATATAAAAATGGTCAAAATGGCACCCAATAGCACGATCTGCTTCCACCTGGCTTCCGCTTCAAAGTTTTTGAGATTTTCCTGATCCCTGAATTCAAAGGCAAGCGGAATCTGTGGAAATAATTTCTTGAGCGTTGCCGAAATAACATTCAGGGTGCCTCCGGCATTTGCCGGTTTAATTTTAATATAAGCTGTCCAGTCATTCTGGTGAGCACCCATCGTGAATAGTTCGGGATCTATCAATTCGTTGAGCGGCCTGTAATGGTAATCTTTCACTACGCCGATCACGGAGTATTTTTCATTGTCGCCGAAACTGATCACCTGTCCCAACGGGTTGTTCCATCCGGCTTTTCTTACAAACTGTTCATTAACGATTGCCGATCGCGTGGAGTCCGACGGAAAATCCTTTGAAAAATTTCTCCCCAGGACAAGCGGTATTTTCAGCATGGGTAAGAATTGTTCGTCGATATTTACATTGGCGAAACCAATCATGGAATCCCCGTTAATCTTCGCGGGGTTAAAGGAATAACCGCCATCTTTTAACGCCACAGAAACGATATTTGAATTCTTCTGTAGTTCATTTTTCAGCAAGGCAGCCTCGCTGTGCTTTAAAGTATGCTGGGTAATCTCAACCAGATTGCTGGCATCATAACCCAACCTGGTCGTCACAAGAAAATTGAACTGGTAATAAATGATCAGCGTAGCCACGATTAAAAATGAGGCGATGCTGAATTGCAGGATCACCAGGACTCTTTGCAGGTAGTTCTTTCCCGGGAGGCTTAGCCTTTTGTACAGGGTTTCGACAGGCTGATAAGCTGATAAGACGAGCGCCGGATAAAAACCCGCAAGAATGCCGGTTGCAAGAAACAAACCAATATAGCCAGCCACCAGCTTTGCATCAAACAGATATGATAGTTCCAGCGATTTGTTGGAAAGACGGTTGAATACCGGCAAAGCGAGCTGCACCAGGACAAGGGCAATACAAAAAGCAACCAGACAAAGAATAAATGATTCCCCCAGGAACTGAAAAATAAGCTGTTTTCTTCTTCCGCCGATGACTTTGCGTATCCCGATCTCCTTTGATCTTTTCATTGAACTGCCGACGGTGAGGTTGATGAAATTGAAAGCCGCAATCAATAAAATAAAAAAAGCGATTCCGGTGAGCATGTAAGAATAAAGGCTATTGCTTGCCGTTTTGACGTCATACCTGTCCATATCCGCTTCCAGGTGGAGCTTGAGCAGCGGCTGCAACTTATAGGCAAATTCAACTTTTTGTTCCGCGCCTTTTTTTATGACCTCAGGGTCATTTTCCCCGAATATTTTTGTCATCTTTTTTTCGATGGCGTCCACGTTGGCATTTGGTCTCAGCAAGACGTAAGTATTCAGAAAGAAATTCGACCATGCGTGCGGACCGCTTTGGAGGTCAGGGGAAGCCTTAAATGGAAATAAGATATCAAATTGTATCGATGAGTTTTGCGGGCAGCGCCTGGTTACGCCCGTAACGGTGAATGGTTCAAATTTATCATCTTTCTTGAGCTCGATCGTCTTCCCGACAACGTCGACCGATGCAAAATATTTCCTTGCGGCATCCTCCGAAATCACAACGGCATCCGGCCGCCTGAGGGCGGATTGAGCGTCACCATACAACATTGGGAATGAAAAGACGGAAAAGAAATTTGAATCGACATTCAGATATGATTCGGGGAAAACGTCGGCGCCCGTCTTAAAATCACCGTAACCGCCCTGCATTCTTACATAGGCGACGATTCCCGGAATTCCTGCTTTGAAAATAGGTCCCTGGACCTCGCCGGTGATGCCCATTTTACGAGTCTCTCCATCTTTGGAACCTTGCGAATATATTCGGTAGATCGAACCAGCATTTTTATGGAACCTGTCGTAACTCACTTCATCTTTCACGTACAAAATAATGAGCATGGCGCAGGCCAGGCCGAGGCTTAGTCCAAGAATATTAATAATCGAAAAAGTTTTGTTCCGAGATAGGCTTCTGAGCGCAGTCTTTATATAATTCTCCAGCATTCCTTAGATTTCCCTGGTCTGTCCGAAAAGCATACCGCTTTTACAGTTCGTTGAAATTCATCTTTCTATCATTTGCGAGCTTGGAAGAAATGTTCGTTTCCGATACATGAGCGTGCGTTTTGGCACATCTCGATTGCCTTGAGCCTGATTGGCTGCTAAAGTTTTTTCCAACTTTATTTTTGTTAACCCCATTTACCGGGCCAACAGTACTTTCGCAATCGCTGATATTGCCCAGGCCGGGGCGCGGCTCAGGCCGGTTTCATCCCGAAGCAGAACATTCGCAAGATCGCATAATGGCGCTGCGGTTTACGGTCGAAAAGCCAACAGGCCGCGAATTCCGGCCACGCTGTTATCGACTTCAATGTATGGCATAAATCAAATTGGTTTTAGGTCATCGACCTGCCTCATCAGGCGGTCGTTTTATATTATTTTTTGACATTTTATTTCTACATCGCTGCCGATTTACGGGACAAGGCTTCTTCCGCCAATTTAGTACCCTCTACACGGGCTGTAATTTTTGCAAATGCGATATCCCGGGCAGTGGACACGTCATCGGCGAAGGGAGAAAAACCGCAATCGTCCGTCGTGCCCAATTGTGCGATCGGGATATATTCCGCCGCTTCCAGAATGGTATCAAGAATTTCCCCCGCGGTTTCAATTCTTGGGTTCAGGACATCGGTCACGCCGATAAATACAGTCTGGGAGGGTTTAACATATTCGCTGATGGCCTGCAGTACACTTGACTTGTTTTTTTCGCCGGCAAATTCCAAATAGAAATTCCCCGCATGCATTTCAAATAGCATCGGAAGAAGGTTCACATAATCAATATCTGCGCTATGTGTCGAATCATGGTCGCCGCCAGGGCATGAATGGACTCCGATCCTCTTTCTCTCTTCATGCGAAAAGCGATCAAGCACCCGGTTATTCAGGTCGACAAACATTTTTAATAATCCCCCGCTCGGGTCAAGTTTCAGCGAAAGCCGCGCTTCCGTAAAATCAATCTGGACATTGTAAGCCCCGCCGTTCAAACTGTTCCTGATATCCGCTTCCGCTTCATTGACCAGGTCAGTGATGAATTGTTCCCTTGAGTATCCTTCGATGCCTTCCGAGGGGTAAAGGAGGCTTAACGCCGATGCCGATATCACGGCTTGCTTGACTGGCAGGGAAGTGAGCTGTCTTGCCCTTTTCACGTATTGATCCGCGTGCACCTGGTATTTGAATGGCCCGGCGGTAATTTTCGGAAGCTGTCTTGTATGCCCGTCAGCAAAAGGGATCACGACGCCGTTTGGATCAAGCTTGTCGGATCCGCTGATCGGATAAGTGGCGAAACTCGGTTTTGTTTGTTCGCCGTCGGTTATTACCGGCGAGCCCGTTTTTTCAAAACGGTCAATGGTATCGCGCAATGCTGCATCAAACAACGCTTGAAGACCGCGGTCGTCAAGCTGGCCTTCCGCATGCGCTTTCATTCCCATGATCAGTTCGATGGGGCGTGGGATGCTCCCAATGGGTTCTGTTCTGATTTTCATATTAAAATGTTTAGAAAGTGATCGTCAATAATTTTAGAATTTTCGCTCTCATTTGTACAGGTCGAATCCTGCGTATCCTTCTGCAGCTCTTTGTGGAGCACGGTTTACATAAAATTGCCTGTCTTGGGGGGCCATTGTCGCCAGCCCATCGACATAGCGGTTGTACATGCAAAATGCCGCGGCAATCAGGACCGTGTCGTGAATTTCCCTGTCCGTTGCGCCTTCCTTTTTTGCATGCTCGATTTGTTCCGGCGTTACGTGCTTGCCGCTTTTTTGGACGCTCCCCGCGATCGCAAGCAGCGTCTTCATTTTCGCGGAAATCGGTGCTGACTGATAATCTTTTTTGATGGCATCGATCGCGGGAATATCGCAACCCAGGTAATAACCCGCGAAAGCACCATGGACGTTCTGACAAAAAAAACAGTCATTCAGCGAGGAGACATAGGTGCCGATCAGTTCCCTTTCGCCACGCGAAAGCGTATTGTTATCATCACGCAGAAGTACTTCAGCGAGCTCATTGAGTGGCTTTGCCGTTTCGGGTCTAAAGGCCATGGGTCCGCGTATTCCGGGCAAATCGGGCAAATTGATATGTGGCATGATGGCTAAGTTTTAGATTAATTCGTGATTTAATTCAGGACACCGTGTTGGGCGTGTTTGGCATGACATAGCCCCTGGCCATCCGTGCACCCATTTCCGCATACATTGTTGGATCGGTCGGCGTCCAGCTCGCCAGCCCGTCGACATACCGGTTGAACATGCAAAAAGCGGCGGCGATCAAGACCGTATCATGTATTTCCCGGTCGGTCGCGCCCAATTTTTTTGCAGCATCAATATCCTCAGGCCTGACCTCTTTCCCCAGCACCTGGACCTTCCCGGCAATGCGAAGCAGTGCTTTCAACTTGTCACTGATCTGCGAATGGTCCATGTCCTTCAGCACTTCGTCCACGATGTTTTCGCGTTTGCCGTAAAGACACCTGGATGCCGCTGCGTGGCTGCTCATACAAAACAGGCAATCGTTCCGGGATGACACATAGGCGGCAATCAGTTCCCTCTCCGCTTCTGAAAGTGTTGATTCGCCCCTTAACAAGACCTGAGCCAGCGCATACAGCGGCTTTCCTGTTTCCGGTCTGAACATCACCAGGCTCCTGATTCCCGGAACACCATCGGGTACATTGATATATGCCATTTAGTTGTCTGTTTTAATCAAGTATTTTATGCCAGTTCTATTTTTGTTTTTCTTTCCGCCGTCGATATCAGGGTTGCAACGAGACCCGCAACGAACACAAATGAAAAAATGAAGAGCGCGTTTCCGTATCCGCCAAGTACCGATTGCAGTAGTCCGACGAATAGGATCGCCGTCGCCGTGAGCAGTCTCCCGATGTTAAAGCAAAAACCCGTTGCGGTTGCCCGAATCTTCACCGGGAAAAGTTCAGGAATATACACCGACAATACCCCCTGGCTTGCACCAAAGAATAAGGCGATGCCCGTTACCTCGACATAGACCATGTTGCTGAAAAAGGAATTGGTTTTGAACAACAGAAATGAGCAGGTGCTGCAGGCAGCAAAGCAAAGGAGCATCGATTTTCTTGAACCAATGGCATTGAGCAGCCAGCCCGACAGGAAGCCACCTGTGAGACCGCCTGCGGCAAAAACCATCATGACAGATCCCACCTTGTCGCTTCCGCCCGACGTCATTAAACCCTGCAACCAGGTGGGCAGCCACGAAAATATCGCCCAAAGTCCAATCAGCATCGTACCAAAAATGACTGACCCGATCAGCAGGTCTCTCCCATATTCCCGGGAAAATATCGATTCCGCCTTTTCTTCTTTTTCGTGAACTGCTCCCCTGCTGCGTTTCCATTTCTCGGACTCTTTCAATAACCAGAAGGATAATAAGGAGAGTATCACCGGGGCAACGCCAATTAAAAAAGCCTGCCGCCAATCGAATCCCGTCCGCGCGATCAATGCCGCGGAAAAAATCCCGACCGGCATGGAGATCGACAATATCCCCATAAAGACAGCCTTGCTTCTCTCAGGCCATTCCTCGATCATGATTGTTGTCGATGCGACCAAAACGCCGCCCATTCCAAACCCGCTTGCGAGCCGACAGAAGACGACTGAGAGCCACCCGTGCATAGAACCTGTGAGGCATGTAAATTCCCCGTAGCACAAAATCGAAAATACCATTGCGTTTTTTCGCCCCATTCGGTCACCGACCACGCCCCAGACAAAGCCACCAACGGCCCACCCAAAAATAAAAGCTGCATTAATATAGGCGCCGATCGTCGGAATGTCCGCATTGCCCGCGCCCTGCAAATCTTTCGTAACAGCAGGCAGGTAAATACTCATGAGGGTGGAAACAATGCCGCCAAACGCAATACTCAAAAAACAGATTGCAAAAAGAAGCATGTGATACCTGCTTATATTTTCGGTTTGCTGGCGCATTATTTAACGGGTTGATTTTTTAAATGCTCGTAGCCGTTTTTCAAGCGGTTGTATCCATGCTCCTTTAACCGGTTTCCAAGGTTATTATAAAAATCGGATTGGACAGGCGTGACCGTTGCCAGGCCGTCCACATACCTGTTATAAAGGCAAAAAAGCGCGGCAATCAAAACCGTGTCGTGGATTTCAATATCGGTCGCCCCCTCCTCCTTTGCCCATTGAATGGATTCCGGCGTGACATTTTTTCCGCCTTGCTGGACCTGGCTGGCGATGGTCAACAATGCTTTCATCTTCTCACTGACTGGCGCCGTGGGCAAATCTTTTTTGACCTTTTCCGACGTATCTGTCTCGCCGAGTATGACATTGGCAGCAGCCGTGTGGGCCGCGGTGCAGAATGAGCACTGATTACGGGACGAAACAAGGGTGGCGATCAGTTCGCGCTCCCCTTCAGTAAGGGTCGAAGGGCCACGCATCAGGACCTGGGTAAGTTCACGTATCGGCGCTGCTGAATCCTGGCGGTACTCCAGCAACCCTGTGATGCCCGGCAAATGGGCCTCCAGCGGAATGTATGGCATGTGTGTTATTTTTTCTCCAAAATAAAAAGGATAGTTGAGCGATGTTTAACTATTCCCATTCTCTATGTACAGGTGGAAAAGCGATGCGCTTTTGAAGGGGTATTTTAACAATTTTCAGGAGGCTGCTCCGGCGAAGAGAGCAAGGCAGACGGAAGGTGTACCCGGTATCCATCAAACCTTTTTGCTAGGTCATGCGAGCAATTAGCGGCTAAAACAATATTATTTTCCAGTCGGCATTCGAAAGAAAAGTTCTTCGACGAATTCTGCTGAGAGCCCTTCTTGCCAGTTTGCGTGCCTGCCTGTAAATCATTCACGGTTTTGAAATAATCGTCTTTAGCCGCCTGGAGACGGATCGAAGTCTTGTTGGGTATGCATAAGAGTTCAAGACAATCATTGAACATCCTGCGTTTAACATACTTGTACTGGATGCCTCCGATTTCCACCTGCCCGTCGACGCGTTCAAAAGCCTTTGAATTGGTGTAATAAGGAAGATTGGTAGCGGGAATTTTGATGGATACCAGTTCTGACTCATCATAAATGTTTTCGTCCAGCCGGGTTTCCAGCTTGTTGTTTTCTTTATCTTCTACTATGGCAATATACAGCTGATAACCAAACCAGTTAAAGGTGAGAATTCCCAAAAGCAATATAGCAGCAAATCTCTTCACGTGGGTCTAAAAATACGGTTAATTTATCAGCGCCAAAAAAATAAACCCCGATCATCTGTTAACTTTTAAATAGAATATCTTTTTTGCAAGTTCAGTCAGCAGCACATAGGCCATAATAATCAATGCAATCAATAGATACAGTTTGAGCGGCAAAGGGGTGAACCCCAGTAACGATGCGACTGGCGAGAGTGGGATGAGCAGCGTAATCAGTACGACAAATGCTGTTGCCAGCACGAGGTATTTCCCAGGCCGGCTTTTAAATACCGTTTTTGAAGTCCGGATAATCAGCACGATCAGTGCGGCTGACACGACCGATTCGACAAACCAACCTGTCCGGAAGACCTGCTCTGAGGCTTTGACAACATATAGGAGGACAAAAAATGTCACATAGTCGAAGAGCGAGCTGATAATCCCGAAGACCACCATGAATGTCCTGATGAATTTCATATTCATTCTTGCGGGCTTATCGACCATTTCCTCATCGACTGCGTCTGTCGCGATGGTCATCTCGGGGATATCCGTCAGTAAATTGACGAGGAGGACCTGCTTGGGAAGCAAAGGCAGAAAGGTCAATAACAGCGATGAACCCGCCATGCTGAACATGTTGCCGAAATTGGCGCTCGTGGCCATAAAAATATATTTCAGTGTGTTGGCGAAAGTCTTCCTCCCTTCTTTAATGCCGTTTTGCAACACGTCGAGGTTATCAGCGAGCAGTACAATGTCTGCGGCGTCTTTAGCAACATCAGCTGCACCATATACACTGATACCAACATCTGCCGTGTGAAGTGCAGGCGCATCGTTTATGCCGTCACCCATGAAACCGACGACATTGCCTGCTCGTTTTAAAGCGATCAGGATTCGCTCTTTTTGATTGGGCTCCACCGCGGCAAACACATTCGTCCGCGGCGCCTTTTGCACCAGGGCTTCGGTGCTCATATCTTGCAATTCTTCGCCGGTAATGATGACAGGCTCATCCACGCCTACCTGCCTGCTGATATAACGGGCAATTAGCGCATTGTCCCCGGTGATGATTTTTAAAGAGACTCCGGCTGCATGCAGTCTGGCCAGGGTAGCCGCCGCATCAGGTTTAAGCGGATCAGTCAATAGCAAGATCCCCGCCAGGGTCATGTCCTTTTCGTCATCTTTTGTTATCTCCTTTTTTTGCTGGAGATTTTTGTAAGCGACGCAAATAATCCTGAATCCTTCTGAACAATGGGACTGAATCCGTCCGAGTACTTTATCCCTGACGGAACTTAAGTCAACAATATTTCCGCTTTTGTCTTCAGCCTGACTGCAGATGGAAATAATTTCGTCGAATGCCCCTTTGGTGACGAGCAACTGGCTTCCATGATCATTTACCAGAATGCTCAGTCTTTTCCTGATGAAATCATAAGGGATCTCATCTTCTTTAACCACATTCTGCATATCCGGCGACCCGAAATTTCTGATGGCCTCATCGATGGGGTTCGAAAAACCACTTTCAAAATGAGCATTCAGGTAGGCCAATCGAAAAGTCTTGTCGCTCTCGTCTCCGTTGATGTCAGCTGCTTTCGCCAGCGTGATTTTTCCCTGCGTGATCGTGCCCGTCTTGTCGGTACATAGTACATTCATGCTGCCAAAGTTCTCAATGGCCGACAGCCGCTTAACGATGACTTTTAGCCCCGCCATCCTGGACGCTCCCTTGGACAAGTTGATGCTGATGATTGCGGGTAGTAGCTGCGGCGTCAGGCCTACGGCGATGGCAAGAGAAAAAAGAAACGATTCGAGCCATGGCTTGTGAAGAAGGATATTGATGACAAAAACAAGAACGACGAGGATCAGCGTCACCTGCATCAAAAAAAGTCCGAAACGTTTGATTTCCTTTTCAAATTCAGTTTCCGGTTTCAGTTTTCGAAGATGCTGTGAAATCTTCCCAAATTCCGTATTTATTCCCGTACCAACCACGGCGGCCTTCGCAGTACCGCTGATCACATGCGTGCCCATAAAAATGCAGTTAGTACGGCCGGCGAGGGATGTCGTCGCCGGCAGCTGTCCGCATTTTTTTTCCGCCGGGAAAGTCTCGCCCGTCAGCGTCGCTTCGTTTAAAAAAAGATTATTGGATTCAATCAACCTTGAATCTCCAGGCACTGTATTGCCGGCGCTTAATGAGACAATGTCGCCTACTACCACATTTTCAATCGGAATAGTTTCCTGGGAACCATCTCTCAAAACGCTGGTGGTTATCCGTACAAGGGAGAGCAGTTTACCCAGCGCGTCTGCTGCGCCTTTTTCCTGGAAAAAACTTAAAGATGCGCTGATCAATATGATGAGCAGGATGATGACCGCGTCAGTTTGATCGTTCAGGAAAAACGAAAGTATTGCAGCCCCGATGAGAATCAGCGTGATGGGGTTGTAAAATTGCTTCAAAAACAAAACAAGGCTTCCTGTCCTGCCGGCCGCCTGAATTTTATTCGGTCCGAATTCCTCGAGCCGTTTGGTCGCGTTCATTTCCGATAAACCATTGGCGCCGCTACTCAGCCTTGAAAGCAGTTCGCTTTCAGAACAATCCCAATATTTCTCGTTAAAGTCGTCCAAAGAATAACTACTTTATATTTTTGCAAAGCAAGTCTCACAGTAAATTAAGGAAAAGTAATATACCTGCTGACCTAATTCCAAAAAGCCGCATAAATTTGACCCGACTCTTAATTTTCAGTCATGAGAATCTTTGCCACACTTCTTTTTGCAGCGCTGACTTGCACAAGTTTTTGCTTCGCTCAAATCAAAGAATATTATATTGACCCAGACAGCACGTTAACGGGAATAAAACAAATTCATGTCGGTCATCTGATTACCCTTGATCCTGCCAGCAGGTCCCAGAAAAAATTATTGATCTCCATACCGGGCACTACCGGTGCAAGCACGGCGATGAAGTCGTTAGACAGTGTTGCTGCACTCGAGGGATATCATGCGATCAGTATTGACTATCCAAATAACCGAAACACGGCAACTTTTATCAACAGCCCGGATCGCGCGGCCTTTGACAAATTCCGCCAGGAACTTGATTTCGGCACGCCGGTTTCGGACTCAGTCGTTGTGGACACCTTGAATAGCATTGTCAACAGGGTCACGAGGCTGGTCCTTTACCTGGCCAGGACAAGACCCGGCGAAGGCTGGGATGCCTTCTTGCAGCAAGGAAAAATGAACTGGGGCCTCGTTACCCTCGCGGGGCATTCGCAGGGCGCCGGCCACGTGAGCTATATCGGCCACGCATTCAAAGTGCGCAAAGTCATCATGCTTTCCGGCCCGCAGGATTTCCTCGGCCGATACGACATGCCCGCTCCCTGGCTATCCGCTCCCTCAAGATCGGCGTACAATAATTTCTATTCATTTCTTCATGAAGACGACGTGTACGACACCCGGCACCAGGTGCGCAACGACCTGGCGGTGATGCATTCAGATTCATCTGTCATTTACCGCTTTGCCAAAATGGATGAATTTCCAAAAAATGCCCGAATTTTTATTTCTGAAATACAGATCAGGCCCGATAGAAAAAATTCGGGCTACGAAAATCACATGACGACTATTTTGCCCTTCCACAGCAAGGTATGGGTTTGGCTGTTGCGGAATTGACGGGCTTCAGTCCTGGATCAATGATTATTTTTTAGTCTTTCACTTCAATGAAAACGGACTTGCTCGCCATTCTCCCGTCGGGCGAGAGACCTTCAACGATAACAGCATATTTTCCTGGAATATCGGAGGCATAAAAATTCAATTTGTTTTTGCCGGACGAATCAGTCCTGATATCCGGCGACCAACACAATACATTTCTAAAATCGGGAAAATTGCTCGATCTTTTTTGCTCGGTATCATAAACGGGACTATAAAACTCTCTCCGCACTTGCAAACCTTCGTAGTCTAAAACGGCAGCATGCGGATCGAGATCAAAACCTGGCAAATTTCCCTTGTAGGTTGTAAAGCTCAGGATACCGTCGAACGAAGTTACATTCTCCAAAAATCGCTCATTGAGTACGTCCAGTCTTTTTATTTTCAGTGGGTCATATGCCATGAATTTATTCATATCGAACATAGGAACACCATCGAGCAGGACGAGGGGTTCGCCGTCAAAGAATTGGCTCCTGCGAACATCGGCAACCTGCAGGTGGAATTCACCTTTTCTTAGTCGCACGCTGGTGAGTTCCACGTATTCGCGCAGCACTTCCTCCAGGGTAGTGAACCGAGTATATTTATCCAGCAGGTAGGTTTTTGAAGGATTCCCAAAGAATGCATTGGTGTCTGCGGGAGAATTGACAAACGCCGATAGCTTATCCGACGACCAGATATTCTGCACCTGCATACTGATGCTTTGATCCTCGATCATATGACGGAGATTCTCCGCCACCTTGAAAGGCTGCAGTTTGATGTCACTGTATTTTTCAAAAAATGGGTTGGCGATATCTACCCTCGCCAAACTGTCGTCACGCGAATTTGTTTGAGCAATAATTTCGTGAGTGCCGTAAATGTTTTTTGTTTCGAATTTAACCGTGCCGGTGGAATCGCTTGTTGACGCAAAAACCCTGGCACTGGTTGATGGAATGGAGACGTAGGCGGTTATATTTCTTTCTTCCTTGCCGCTCCTGGCATCAACTACTTTTCCGACAATGATGTGGCCATTGTATTCCGGTGGGAAAGCTGGGGATCGCCCTGCGTTGCTGAGAACCTTACTCCAGTCGAAACGGCGCCATCCCTGAGTCAACATGAGGTTGTCCACTGCCATTGCCTGATCGGCGGACGGTCTTAAATAGTATTCAGGCGATTCGATGGCTCCTTTGAGATCGGAAGTGAGCCAAAAATAACTTGCGATGTCAGGGCCGTCGATGTTTTGTAAAGAGTCCAGATTGAACACTGAGACAGACATATCCGCTGCGGCAGGCTTATCCTGCTCATCGGTAACCTCAATCGACAGCCTGATTTGATCTCTCGTCTTATACGCTGTTCCGTCCGGGTTAAGCTTCATCTCCAATTTTCTCGTGGGCGTTTTGAAATACAAACGTTCGCAGACCGGCGACCCGTTGTCATCAAAAATCGTAAAGTGGGAAATCCCCTCTCCCAGTTCATTTAATCCGACGAGAAACCGAATCTCGCCATTTTGCAAAACCAGCCGTTTGCCGAATTTTACCGACTGCCCGGTGTGAACGAATAAATAGACGGCTCCGCCGGTAGACATATTGCTATGGACTTCGACCGCAATCTTGTCGCTTTCGGCGGAGCTGAGTCTCAACACATACCCTCGGGGAAATATCTCAGGTAAATCCGATCTTATTTTTTTACCGTCAGGCATCTCAAAAAATGCACGGTAGAAATGCCCTGCTAAGGGCGTAAAATCAAAACTACCCATGCCGAATTGAAATGTCCGGAACCTGGTGGCCGTATCACCTGTGTCATCCACGATGTAGCCGGAGCAGCCAATCCCACTGCCGTCCGGACCAACCACTTTGAAGGCGACCCGGCTGCCGATGCCGGCGACAAGATTTCCGCCCTCAGGAAAAAAATGAATATCAGGCGGCAATTCCTTGAGCCTAGCCTCGGTGGCTATTGCTTTTTGCGAGTTAACGATCAAAATCTTTTTTTCAAAGAAGAAATCGGGGCCGAAATTTTTCATCCAATTGGTGTAGGCCCTGAGTTTATAATTGCCCGAATTGATGCTTACCGGCAAGTAAAATGAGCCATTGCCCAATCCGTCTGCCAGGACGATTTTTCCCTGCAACTGCGGCTTATTGTCACTGTCGAGCAGTTCAATATAGGCCAGTTTACTAATGTCAATCGGATGGTGGAAGGTTCCATCGACATCATAGATTTTGAACCAGAGAATTTCGCCGGCCAGATAATAGTTCTTGTCCGTATGCACATATATTTTCTCGGTCAAAGCATTTTGCTGATATTGGGTCAGCGCATACCTGATCTCTCCTGCATGATCGACCTGGCAATAGGAAGCGATAGCGATGAACAGTAAAGCAGACGAAACGATTGTTTTTTTCACAGATTCGCTTTTTTTCAGGGCCAAAAAGTGGGTTTTACATTTGATCCGGTCAGTGTACAGTCAATGCAATCGCTACTCGATTCAGTAAACTGACCCATGGAATTGCCAACGAATGCGATTGGAAGGACATTTTCAAACGTCACTTTTGACAGGTCCGTGGAATCATTTGACAGCGTATCGAGGACGCACCCTACGTATATATAATCCCAATCCGGCACCTGGCTGTTTGCAATAAAAATCCGCTGCTGTTGCAGATTGCTCACATCAACGAAACCGACAACGGTTTCAGCGGTGTTCGTCAGGCAATGAATATTACCTTGCAACCCCGACGGCAGTGGGTCAAAGATCGTTCCCAGCTGCTCGGTATTATTTTTTAATTGCTGGAAAAACTGATAGGCGCCTTTGCTGATCGAATATTGATTGACCAAAATGCTGAACAGCACACTGAGTTGCTGCGATCCCTGGGGGATAAACATGAGCGGCTGCTGGTAGACCACATCAGGACTGACATTTTCTGTTGAATTAATCAGGATACTGGACGACGGTAAATTCGACCAACACCTGTAAACAGAGGAGTCTTCATGCCCGTCCGGATATTTGTAGCGCACGCCATAAAGCTGGCCAGTCACATTATTCATGATAAAACTCAGGCTACTGACATAATCAGAATGAAATTCCCAGGTTGCTGAAAAAGTCCAATAAAAATACCTGCTGGTATCTAGGGGATCATGGGTCGTCGCGAATATTTGTACTCCTCCATCCTCCCTCGCCCAGCTCACTGAGTCGATTTGGGGCGTCGCTTTCAGACTCTCAAAATCAGAAACGTAGATTTCACCTGCTGCTGTCTGTATGCGTAGACGATATTGTTCGGACTTGTTCAAAACGACGATCGCATTTGAATAAACACCATTGCCGGACCCGCTTAAAGCAAAACTGTCACTGCCATTACTTTCGACGGTAATCTGCGCTCCATCTTCGTAGACACTCGTCGACGTATCGGAAAGCATGGTAGTCCTCGAGAGCTGTATGGTGGTCGTTCCATCGCTGATGAAACCTTCGACAACCAGGTAACCGGTCGCCATTGGTTTTACCGGCGCATCATAGAGTTGCTGGCAGCCTGAAGCTGCCACCAGCGAAAGCAAAATATGATACCATTTACATTTCATTCTCCATTGTTAAAACCTGACATTATAATTGACAAAAGGTATCGCGCTGCCAAATATGGATAGCTTATACCCTGTTACGACGCCGTTCTGCGAAACGTAATAAACAGAAAAAGGGTTCTTTCTGCCGGTAAGATTATACACCCCGATTGACCAGGAATTATGAAAGAGCTGATTCAGTTTGTGATTGCCGTCGATTAAAAATGAAAAATCCATCCGGAAATAATCCGGAATGCGATAAGCGTTCCTGTCTGAATATAGCGTTCTTTCTGACCCTGCATAAAAGAATTTCCCTATAGGCAGCGTGATTGGGCGCCCTGTACTGTACGTCGCATTAAGCGAAGCAATGTAACGGTGGGAGAACTGGTAATTGCTGACCATGGTCAATTCATGGGGTATATCGTAATCGGCCGGATACCACCTTCCTGAATTGATCAATTCCCCGGCAAGGGGATCGTCCTGTTTCAAAAGGGTCCGGGAGTAGCTGTAACTTAGCCACCCGTTCAATTTGCCCGCGGTACGTTTTACCTGGAATTCCACGCCATAAGCCTGTCCTTTTGTATTAATGACGTCTGTTTCCAAATGAGGATTCAGCACAAGCTGAGCTCCGCTTTTGTAATCGAGATAACCAGTGATATCCTTATAATAAACTTCGACAGAAGTCTCAATGGTGTTTGATTTAAAATTCCTGTACAGCCCGAGCGAAATCTGGTCCCCAAACTCCGGCCTGATATAGGGTCCGCTCAGTTGCCATATATCCGTGGGAGCCATCGCCGCCGTATTGGAAATTAAATGTACATACTGCCTTTGCGTATTGTAACCCGCCTTTAGCGAGAAGTCCTGACTGAATATGTAACGTGCCGATGCACGGTATTCCGGTCCCTGGTAAGTTTTGATGATTTGCCCGGCACCGTAAGTTGTGGCACCAACGATATCTTGGCTCGTCCTTGGAACACCCGGCGGGTAGTTGTTGATAGATTGCGGACCCATGTAGTTGAATACCGAATACCTGATCCCCGCTTCTATGGCCAGATCGTCGCTCAGCATATACTTGTCACTCAGATACAATGCGCTTTCCAAAGCATGTTCCTGCTGCACCTGCGTCAAAACGGCGAGTGATTGTTTTCCCTCGGGTTGATAGGTCCCCGGATTAATCTGGTACAACAGGGTATTCAACCCGAATTCGAACGTATGTTTCCGGCTGGAGAAATAATTGAAATTCGCCTTGAAGTAAGATTGATTGATATTGAAGGAAAATTTATACGCTTCCGGGGGACTTTGGCCGCTCGAAATACTATATTGGTAACCGTCATATCCGCCTGATAAAACGCTAAATAGTTTACTGTTGAACACGTGCTTCCATTTTAAAGAGAGGTTCTTGTTGCCATAACCATAGGTGGTATCATTGTTCAAATTGAAATGATCGGCGCTGAGATACCCCGTGAAATACAGGTTGTTTTTCTTGTTGATCTCGTGACTGATCATCAGGTTGAGGTCATAGAAGGAGGCCTTGCTATTCTTGTATTGATCTGGCAACAGGCCCAGAAGCCAGTTCGCATAAGTAGTTCTACCGCCCAGCATAAACGATGTTTTGTCTTTGACAAGGGGTCCTTCTATATTCAGCCTGCTCGTTAATAACCCAACCCCCGCAGACCCTGTAATTTTTTTCTTGTCGCCTTCACGGCTGCTTATTTCGAGCACCGAGGATAGACGACCCCCATATTTCGCAGGAATGCTACTCTTAAATAATTCCACGTCCTTTACCGCTTCAGGATTGAATGCCGAGAATAATCCAAAAAAATGTGAGGGGTTGTAAACCGTAGCATCGTTGAACAAAATGAGATTCTGGTCGACAGAGCCGCCACGTACATTCAGGCCTGTACTCGATTCACCTACGGTTTTCACACCTGGAAGAGTAAGTGCGACCCTCAATATATCTGACTCTCCGAATACAACCGGCACCAGCTTGATGGTTTTGATATCCAGTCTTTGAACCCCCATTTGGACACTCTTGATATTGCTGGCCTTTTCTGCAGATATGATGACTCTCTTTAGGGTCATCACCTGGCTTTTCATGTCAATATTTAATTTGCCTTCGCTGTTGACGAGGATCTGGCGTTTTGTGTCACGCATGCCCACGCTTTGAATATTGATCGTATGGCGCCCGGTTTTCACTGCGATGGAATAGTACCCAAACTGATCAGTCGCTACGCCGCTCTTTTCGCCTTCAACAATCAACGTCGCGCCGACGACAGGCTCACCAGTACTGCCATCCCGGATGTAACCGTTGATGATGTATGGTCCCTTTGTTTTGAGTTGTGATCTTTCACCTATGATAAATAGCTTATTTTCCAATGCTATGGTGTCACTCTTTAGCCCGCTTTCGAGATAGTCAACCAATTTTCCCCCAAGCGTATCTTTCCCCGGTTCCTCCTTCGCGAAAAACCCTTGAGGAAGCGTGGTCTGGACAATTAGACCCTTCGTTATAAAGACATGATGATGATCGTCTATCGAAAATTTGACCGGGGTATTGGCAAAAGCAAGTTCAAGGACCCTGGTTAAGGGCTGGGCGTTCACCGTTAGATTGATGGCGATGGAGTCAAATTGTGAATTATCAAAGTAGAAGCGATAACCTGTCTGTTTATGCAGTGAGTCGGTGAATTCCCGGAGTGTGGCCTGTTTAAAAAACACCGTAACCTGCGGATATTGCACTGCAGGCTGAGCCCCGGCATAAAAACCCGCCAATGAAACCAATAATGTCAGGATTTGCTCCCGAATTCGATGTTTCACAATAAATAATTTGGTCCAGTTTACCTTGGTAGTCGATCATAGAAAGCAACGGCGCGCACCAACGCATCGTCCATATCTTTCCGAAGCCTGATCTTATTTTTCCGAAGGAATTGCCGAATTTCCTTTTTTCGATCTGACATAAGATTCAATAATTCTTTTTTGTTATTTATAGGGTGATATGAACCGTCCCTTAGCAGATAATAATTAATTTTCTCCCTGATGAATATCTGCATGCCGTCATAGACGAGGTTTTGCTCAATATCCTTATTGTCTTTTCTTAATAAGAGGCTTTTGCCGCTGTACAGTACTTCATAAAATCCCGTAGCGATCGATTCACGCCTTGCGCTATCGTCAACGATCCTGACAAAGTTGTGGCCGAACAAGGTAAATGACTTGATCCTTTCGTTGTAAAGCTGAATCACACTACCCTGAAATGGAGGTTCTACAACCAGTACATCCTGTGCAAGGTCAAAAAGCAGGCGGACCTGATGATAGAGTACGCCATCGTAAATAACAGTAGCCGTATCAAAACGATCGAAAAGAAAAAAGGGATGCCCTTCATTGATCGCCAGTGGATAAGCAACATATTCAATACCGTTATACAGGCTGGCATTAGAGCCCAGGAAATCATGATAGGATGTTATTGCATCGCCGACCGCGACTTTATATACCAACGAATCAGTTTCGCTCATCTGCGCCATAGACCTGGCGGCAGGGATAAATAGACCAACGAAAAAGATAGTACCTGAAACGATGCATTTTCTCATGAGGAGCCAAATGGTTCGGCAAAACCGGGCCAACCCTAATTTAGGGATTTTACAACCGTGGCGAGAAAAAAATAGGTAGTATTCATTTTATTACCTGAAAAGGGACATTTTCTGATGCTTTTTTTCAATGGCATACCAACTATTCCAACAAAAAACGAAATAGTAATAATAGCCTACATTCATGGGCGTTTCGGGTAGGCCCGATTTAATTTTGCTTGCATGAAGGATACCGGAAGAAACTCCCATATAAGAAAAATGAGCCCGCAATTCCGCGTCGCTGATCTGGAACGATCGATTGAGTTTTATACGCAGCGGCTTGGTTTTAAAGTGGAGTTTAGATATGAAGACTTCTATGCCGAGGTTATGCGGGACGGTTGCTCCATTCACCTTAAATTGACTGATCCGGGGAATGACGAAATGGAAATCAAAGCGAAGAATGAGGATCTTGACGTTGTTTTTTCGGTTGATAATATTGAAAAACTTTTCCGGGAACTCTCAGTTAACGGCGTCGAGATCATCCAGTCACTCCGCCAAATGCCTTACGGGAGAGAATTTTATATAGCGGATCCCGACAGGCATATTTTTGCGTTCGTGGAAGAAAAGTAACTTACGCAGTCGGATCATATTTTCAAAATGATGAGCGATTTAGACAAATACCATGAGCTTACGATTTACACCCTTTCGCTTGGCGATACGGAATTTATCCATCAACACATGGTAGATGCCTACGCGGCTCAGACGGCGGACAACTCAACCAAGCCTATGCGCTTGTTCTTCTCACTTGCGGGCCTCTATTTATTCGTCGAAAAGAATTATTCGGGACGACGAGTGCAACAAGCGCATCAAAAGATGGCATCGAAAACCAAGAACTTTATTAAGATCAATTTGCCCAAAAACAGAGGCAAAATATCAATCGCTGACGTGCTAAAAGAACCGGCTGGTTCTGAGAGAAATCTAATGATAAATAAATGGGCCGAGTCAGTATGGACTGCGTATTCGAACGAACATGAGAAGGTAATTCACGAGACAAATAAATGGCTATTTAGTCTGGTTTGATCGCGAGAATTCTCTTAAGAAGCAAATTTGCATTTTGTGAATATGTTGATCATTTGTCGGATTTTCCCCTTTGCCGACTCAATTTCTGTATTGTAAACGAGGAATCGTTTTTAAAGAATGAAAAAAAGCTTCATAAAGTATTCAAAGACCTCATCCATTGTATTAATTATCGAGACGCTGTATCTCTACGCCTGCCACCTTTTCCCCCACGCCAGGAATAGAATATTCGGTTTGCATCTCGCCAATGCCATCGGCTTTGTTGCGGGCATTATTTTTATCCTTTGTGTCATGAACCTGTTCCTGCTGATGGCTATTAGCATCTATTTCCTTCGTTCGCGTGCTACAATGAAATTCAGTGCACTTATCTGGATGTGCTCCCTGGCATTTTACCTTGCAGCGGGCTGGGCATTTCAAAGCCAAATTGAATAGTGTTCAAAGTGATTTGTGATAGGACTGGGCATGGGCGCCTTGCTTTTCCAAAGACAAGTCGACGATAAATTGGAGTCTCTGCTGGAGAAACAAGACGCCTACCACCAGTCAGCGCATATTGTGCAGTATCTTCTTAAAAACCACGGAATAGAGAGATCTAAAAATTGTGGACCCAGGGATTTAGCAGCTCTGACGCTATCTACTCGG
>Ga0070731_10001190_pt1 | contig 28179 bp, 26 predicted proteins | sample Coa_R1_2_FD_66448 | JGI IMG/M metagenome (GOLD analysis project Ga0070731, IMG submission 66448) | Surface soil microbial communities from Centralia Pennsylvania, which are recovering from an underground coalmine fire - Coalmine... | ecosystem: Environmental > Terrestrial > Soil > Unclassified ... | reverse complement strand
TGCGCGATCGCCGGCCAGTCGGCGAAGCTCGTGCCGGCGGACAAACGGCTGTACGCGCTGCGCGACCGCACCGCGACCGTCGACAGCGTCGCCCTCATCGCTTCGAGCGTGATGAGCAAGAAGATCGCCTCCGGCAGCCGGGCGATCGTGCTGGACGTCAAAACCGGCAGCGGCGCGTTCATGAAGACCGCCGCCGAATCGCGGGCGCTGGCCGCGGCCATGGTGGAGATCGGGCGGGCCGCCGGCCGCCGCACCGCCGCGGTCCTGAGCAGCATGGAGCAGCCGCTCGGCCGGACGGTGGGCAACGCCGTCGAGGTCGAAGAGGCGATCCGCACGCTGCGCGGCGAAGGTCCCGACGACCTCAAAGAGCTCTCGTTGGCGCTCGGGGCGCAGATGCTCGTCCTCGCGGGCGTGGCGGCCGACGCCGCCGGCGCCCGCGCGCGCCTCGAGAGCGCCCTTGCGAGCGGCGACGGCGCCCGAACGCTGGCCGCGATGGTCGAGGCGCAGGGCGGGGATCCCGAGGTCGTCGAGCACCCGGAGCGGCTTCCGCGGGCGAAGGTGGAGCGGCCGGTGGCCTCGCCGGCCGACGGCTTTGTCACCGGCATCGACGCGGAAGCAATCGGGTACGCGGCGATCGCGCTCGGAGCGGGCCGGTCGAAGGCCGGCGACCGGATCGATCCCGCGGCGGGGATCATTCTCGAGCGGAAAACCGGTCACGCCGTGCGCCGGGGCGAGGCGCTCGTGCGGCTGCGGGCGGCCGACGAAGCGCGGACGGCCGAGGCCGGCCGCCGGATCCTCGACGCGTATCGCATCGGGCCGGAGGCGCAGGGCGCGCCGTCCCTCGTGCTGGACGTCATCGCGTAGCGCCGACGGCGTGCCGCCGGTGCGGCACGCGGAAACGCGGGGAGGTGCACCGTGGCGTTTCGAACAATCGGCGTCGCCGGCTTCGGGCTCATGGGCTCGGGGATTGTGGAGGTCTGCGCCAGGACCGGCTACGACGTCGTCGTCCGCGAAGTCTCCGACGACCTGCTCGCCCGGGGGCTCGACCGCCTCGATCGGTCGCTCGGCCGGGGCGTGGAACGCGGCAAGCTCTCCGCCGCGGACCGGGACGCCGCCCGGAAGCGCGTGCGCGGAACGACGCGCCTTCCGGATCTGGCGGGGTGCGACCTCGTCATCGAGGCGATCGTGGAGTTGATGGACGCGAAGAAGGCGCTCTACACGCAGCTCGACCGGCTGTGCCCGCCGGGGACGGTGTTCGCCAGCAACACAAGTTCCCTCAGCATCACCGAGATGGCGTCGGTGACGCGCCGGGGCGACCGGTTTATCGGCATGCATTTCTTCAATCCGGTCCCGGTGATGAAGCCGGTGGAACTCGTGCGCGGGTTCCTGACGTCGGACGAGACGCTCGGTGCGGCGCGGGCCTTCTGCGAGGCGCTCGGCAAGACCGTCGTCGTCTGCAAAGACTCGCCCGGCTTCATCGTCAATCTGCTGCTGGTGCCGTATCTGCTGGACGCGGTGCGCGCGCTCGAGCTGGGCGTCGCGACCCGGGAAGACATCGACACCGCGGTCCAGCTCGGCCTCAACCATCCGATGGGGCCGCTCACCTTGCTCGATTTCGTCGGCATCGACACGACCTACTACATCGCCGAGGCGATGTATCAGGAGTTCAAGGACGCGCGGTACGCGGCGCCGCCGCTCATGCGCAAGATGGTGCTGGCCGGGTACCACGGACGCAAGACCGGACGGGGATTCTACGAGTATCCCGAGGGGCGCCGGTGAAGACGTTCGAGGCCTACGCGGAGGACCTGCTGGCGCGCTCCGGGGTGCCCGGGGCCGCGGCCGCGGCGGCCCGGAACGACGCCGTCGTCTACGCGCGCGGATTCGGGGCGGCGGACCTCGAGCGCGCGGTCCCCGCCGGGCCCGAGACGATCTTCGGCGTGGCTTCGGTCACCAAGTCCTTCACCGCGGCGGCGATCATGCGGCTCGCGGACGAGCACCGGCTCTCCGTGGACGACCCGGTGGTCCACTATCTGCCGGAGTTCCGGGTGCCGCGCGGCGACGCCGCGGCGATCAGGATTCACCACTTCCTGACGCACACCCCCGGGTTTCCGCCCCTTCCGTCGCGCTGGTACGCCTTCGGCGCGAGCGCCCGCGAGGATCCGGACGGCCCTCCCCCGCCGGTGCGCGTCGAGGACCGCCCGCCGTTCGCGACCGCCGGCGATTTGATGGCCTACCTCGCCGAGAGCGACTGGATGCCGCTCGGGCCGCCCGGCGCCCAGTTCAGCTACTGCAACGAAGGGTACGCCCTGCTGGGCGAGATCATCGCGCGGGTGAGCGGCCGGCCGTATGCGCGCTTCGTGACCGAGGAGGTCATCGGCCCTGCCGGGCTCGCGCACACGACGTTTGGACCGGCGTCGGAGCCGTTGGACGGCGTCACGACGCCGTATGTGGCGCGGACCGGCAACGGGACGCGCGGCGCCGTCCCGGCGCGGACCTGGTGGTACTCCGAGGTCTGGAACCCCGCCGGCGGCATCTGCGCCACCGCCACGGACCTCCTGCATTACCTGACGCTCTACCGTACAGGCGGTGTCGCCGGCGGCCGGCGGATTCTGTCGGAACGCGCGGTCGCCGCCATGACCCGCGCGCACATCGCGATCGCGCCGGGGCAGGGCTACGGCTACGGCCTCGCCGTCCTGCCCGACTACCGGGGCGGCGCGCTCGTCGAGCACGGGGGCGGCCGTCGCAGTATCTCGGCGCACGTCGCCCTGGTACCCGCGCACGGGCTCGCCGTCGCGGTCCTCGCCAACCTCGCGGACGCGCCGGTCCGCACGATCGCCCACGGCCTGCTGAACGTCCTCCAGGGCGCTCCGCCGGAGACGCCGGCGATCGCCTATCCCGACTACGTCTGCGCGCCGGAGCGCCTCGCGGCCTACGCGGGCGAGTATCGCTCAGGCGAAGGCATGGTGCTGCGCGTCCGGGCCGCGGACGGCCGTCTCCTGGTCGAGGTCGACGGCGAGCCGCTGACGGCGCGCGCGGTGGGGCCCGACGCGTTTGTCGTGAGCCCGCGCGGCGCGGAGCAGTACCTGCACTTTCAGATGGACGGGGCGCCGCGGGCCCGCGCGGCGGCCTACGGCCTCCGCATCATCCGGCGGACGAGGTAGGAGAAATACAGCACGTAGGTTCGGGTCGCGGCCGCCACGAACGAAAGGTGCGATGGAATTCACCCTGAACGAAGAGCATCGCTTGGTGCAGACCACGGTGCGGGAGTGGGCCACGACGCGCCTGCTGCCGATCGCCGCGGAGATGGACCGCCGCGGCGCCTATCCGCGGGAGCTCTTGCGCGAGCTGGGCGAGATGGGCCTCATGGGCGTCTTCATCCCCGAGGAGTACGGGGGCGGCGGGATGGACACGGTCTCCTACGCCGTCGTCCTCGAGGAGGTCGCCCGCGCCGAGGCCGCGCTCGCGGCGGTGCTCTCGGTCAACAACTCGCTCGACTGCTTTCCGATCTTCGCCTTCGGGACGGAGGCGCAGAAGCGGACGTATCTCACCGAACTGGCGCGGGGCCGGAAGCTGGGGTGCTACTGTCTCACCGAGCCCACCGCCGGATCGGACGCGGCGGCGCTGCGCGCCACGGCCCGGCGCGACGGCGATCACTGGGTGCTGAACGGCACCAAGATCTTCGTCACGAACGGCGTCGAGGCCGACGTGCTGATCATCTACGCCCGGACCGGCGGGGAGGGAGCGCGCGGGATCAGCGCCTTCATCGCCGAGCGCGGCGACCCCGGGCTCAGCGTCGGCAAGATCGAGCACAAACTCGGGATTCACGCCAGCAGCACGTGTGAGATCGTCTTACAAGACTGCCGGCTTCCCGCGGCCCGCCTGCTCGGCGAAGAAGGGAAGGGCTTCACGGTCGCGATGGCCACGCTCGACGGCGGCCGGATCGGGATCGCCGCGCAGGCCCTCGGCATCGCCCGTGCCGCCATGGAAGATGCCGTCGCCTACGCGAAAGAGCGCCGGCAGTTCGGGCGAACGATCGCGGACTTCCAGGCGACGCAGTGGAAGATCGCGGACATGGCGACGCGGATTCAGGCCGGCCGGCTCCTCATGTACCGGGCCGCGTGGATCCGCGACCAGGGCCGGCGCCACACGCTCGAGGCATCGATCGCCAAGCTGTTCGCCTCCGAGACGGCGATGTGGGCGGCGACCCAGGCGGTGCAGATCTTCGGAGGGTACGGGTATATTCAAGACTACCCGGTCGAACGGCATTTTCGCGACGCCAAGATCACCGAATTGTACGAGGGAACGTCCGAGATCCAGCGGCTCGTGATCGCTCGGAGCGTCCTCGGCGGAGGGCAGGCGTGAACATCGTTGTCTGCGTCAAGCACGTTCCCGACACCGAGGTCCCGATCCGGATCCGCGCCGACGGGCGGGGCATCGAGGAGAGCGGGCTCAATTTCGTCCTCAACTTCTATGACGAGCACGGCGTCGAGGAGGCGCTGCGGATCAAGGAGCGCTTCGGCGGCACCGTGACGCTCGTGACGGCCGGGCCGGCGCGGGCGGTCGAAGCCCTGCGTACCGGTCTGGCGATGGGGGCCGACGCGGCGATCCACATTCAGGAGCCGGCGCTCGCCTCGCTCGATCACATCGGCACGGCCCGGGTGCTGGCGGCGGCGATCAAGTCCGTGCCGTGCGACCTCGTGCTGTGCGGGAAACTCTCGACCGACGACAACGCGGCGATCGTGGGGCCGGCCCTCGCGGAGTTCCTCGGGCTGCCGCAGGCGACCGCGGTCACCAAGTTGGACCTGGGCGACGGCAACGCCACCGCGCACCGCGAGGTCGAGGGGGCCGTCGAGGTCCTCGAGGTGACGCTGCCGGCCGTCATCACAGTCGAGCGCGGGATCAACGAGGCGCGCTATCCGTCGCTTCCCGGCATCATGCGGGCGAAGCGGACCCCCGTGACCGTGCGCACCCTCGCGGACCTCGGGATCACCGCGCCACCGCCCGCGCACGTCGAGCTGCTGGGATTGACCCCGCCCCCCAAGCGGCAGGCCGGACGGCGCCTGGAGGGCGAGCCGGCGGCAGTCGTCCACGATCTCGTCCGCGCGCTGCGCGAGGAGGCGAAGGTGCTGTGAGCGCGGCCTCCGACGTCTGGGTCATCGCCGAGCACGCGGGCGGCCGTCCGCGCAAGATCACCTACGAGCTCCTGGGCCTGGCCAAGACGCTGGCCGGGCCGATGAAGGTCCACGCCGTCGCCGCCGGACGGGGCATCGCCGCCCTGGCCGACGATCTGGCCGCCCACGGCGCCCACGTGGTCCACGTCGCCGAGTCGCCGCTGCTCGAGCCGTACACGACGGACGCGCACGCGCAGGTCGTGGGCTCACTGCTCGCCGGCGCCGCGCCGGGGCTGGTGCTCGTCGGCAGCACGGCCGCGGGCCGCGATCTGGCGCCGCGGCTCGCCGCGCGCCTCGACGCAGGCATCGTGACCGACTGCGCGTCGGTCGCGGTCGAGGACGAGCGGGTGGTCGCCACGCGACCGGTCATGACCCGCAAGGCGATCGCGCGGGTCGCCTACGGCGATGGGATGCGAATCGCGGTGGTGCTGCCGAACATCTACCCGCCCGCGCCCGCGGAGGCGGGCCGGTCCGCCGAGGTGCGGACCGTTCCCGTCGGCCTCGACCCGGGGTCGATCCGCACGCGCGTCATCGAGGTCTCGGCGATCAAGCGCGAGACGGTGCCGCTGACCGAGGCCGACATTATCGTCTCGGGAGGGCGCGGGCTCCGGGGCCCGGAGAACTTCGCTCTGCTCGACAAGCTCGCCGGGATCCTCGGCGCCGCGGTGGGTTCGAGCCGGCCGCCGGTCGATTCCGGGTGGGTCCCGCACGATTACGAGATCGGCCAGACGGGCAAAACCGTCAATCCCCAGCTGTACATCGCCTGCGGCATCTCCGGTGCGCCGCAGCACCTCGCCGGCATGTCCGGGTCGCGCTGTATCGTCGCGATCAACAAGGACCCGCAGGCTCCGATCTTCGGCATCGCGACCTACGGCGTGGTGGGCGACGTCTTCGAGATCCTGCCGCTCCTGACCGAAGAGGTCCGGAAGCTCAAGGGGGCGGCCACGGACGGGGGCCGCACGGCCCCGTCTGACCCCGGCTCCGCGGGGCGGGACGGCGCGGGGCGAACGGCCGGCGGCTGATGGCGGAGCACGGCGAACGCGCGGCCCAGTTCAGCACGATCTCGAATCTCGAGATCAAACGGCTGTACACCGCGGACGACCTCGCGCAGGACGACCCGGCGCGCGACCTCGGCGCCCCCGGGAAGTATCCGTACACCCGCGGCATCCACGCCACCATGTACCGCGGGCGGCTGTGGACGATGCGGATGTTCGCGGGGTTCGGGTCGGCCGAGGACACGAACGCGCGCTTTCACTACCTCCTGCGGCAGGGCCAGACGGGCCTCTCCACCGCCTTCGACATGCCGACCCTCATGGGCTACGACTCCGACCACCCGCGCTCGCTGGGAGAGGTGGGGCGCGAAGGCGTCGCGATCGACAGCGTCGAGGACATGGACCTCCTGCTGCGCGACCTGCCGCTCGACGAGGTCACCACCTCGATGACGATCAACGCCCCCGCGAACGTGCTGCTCGCGATGTACGTGGCGGTGGCGACGGCGCGCGGCCTCAGCCCGGCGACGCTGGGCGGGACGACGCAGACCGACATCCTGAAGGAGTTCATCGCGCAGAAGGAGTGGATTGTCCCGCCGCGCCCGAGCATGAAGCTCATTCAAGATCTCATGGTGTACGGCACGCGGGAGCTGCCGCGCTGGAACACGATCAGCATCAGCGGCTACCACATACGGGAAGCGGGCGCCACCGCGGTCCAGGAGCTCGCCTTCACGCTCGCCGATGGGATCGCGTACGTGCAGGCAGGCATCGACGCCGGGCTCGAGGTGGACGCGTTCGCGCCGCGGCTGTCGTTTTTCTTCGACGTCCACAGCGATTTCTTCGAAGAGATTGCCAAGTTCCGCGCCGCCCGCCGGATGTGGGCCCGGTTGATGCGGGAGCGGTTCCGCGCGCGCAACCCCCGGTCGCTCACGCTGCGGACGCACGCGCAGACGGCCGGCGTGAGCCTGACCGCGCAGCAGCCGCAGAACAACATCGTCCGGACCGCGCTCCAGGCGCTCGCCGCGGTGCTCGGGGGCTGCCAGTCGCTGCACACGAACTCGCTCGACGAGACCTACGCGCTGCCGACGGAAGAAGCCGCGACGCTGGCGCTGCGGACTCAGCAGATCATCGCGCACGAGACCGGGGTGACCAACACCGTCGATCCGGCCGGCGGCGCCTATTTCATCGAGGCGCTGACGGACCGCGTCGAAGCGGACGCGGCCGCCTACATCCGGACGATCGACGAGATGGGCGGGATGCTGCCGGCGATCGAGCAGGGGTACCCGATGCGCGAGATCGCCGAGGCGAGTTACCGGTACCAACAGCAGATCGAGCGGCGCGAGAAGGCGATCGTCGGGGTCAACGAGTTCGCCGACCACGCCACGGTGCCGATCCCGCAGTTGCGGATCGATCCCGAAGTCGAGCGCCGGCAGATCGAGCGCGTGCGCCGGATCCGCGTCACGCGCGATCAGGCCGCCGCGCGGCGGGCGCTCGATGCCCTCCGGCGCGTGACCGACGCCGGGGGCAACACGATGCCGGCGATCGTGGACGCCGTGCGCGCCCGCGTGACCATCGGCGAGATCTGCGACGTGTTCCGGCAGGCCTACGGAGAGTACCGCGAGCAGGCGGTCTTGTAGCCTAACAGATTACTTCCGCGCTGGGTAAAATGCCCTTTGCGCGCTGTGTCGCGCAAGAACGGACCGGCGCCGCCGGTCCGGAAGGGCAGGTGTCTTCGGGGTGAGATCCGTTCTCGTTGTCGCACTGGCGGCCATGCTGGCGACCGGCATCGTGTCGCCGAGGCCCGCGGCCGCCCAAACGCCGCTCTCGTACAATCTCACACTGACCGGGGCCTCGTACTCCGGCGCTCGTCCATCGGGCACGATCTCGGGAACGTTCGGCGGGGTGGCCGCCGGCGGTACCTACTCGGGCGGCGTCTGGACCCTCGCGGTCTACGGCCGTCCATTTGCCACCGGCACGTACGCGTGTCTCCGGATCTGCCGGTTCGACGGAACCACCCTCGCGGGGCGCGCGGTGGTCTACGCGTGGACCTCGCAGGTGCCGACGTGGGACGCGCGGGTGCAGGTGAGCGCGGGGGAGATCAGGGGGCTACTTTTCTCCCGCAACGATTGGTCCGCGCTGGTAGGGGCGTGGGCACGGGCGAACGGCCTCCCGCCCGGGCTGCAGACACGGCTCATCGTAGACGCCCAAACCGGGATGTAGGCTCGACCGGGACCGCTCGAAGCGGACACGTAGACGAGGCCGCGGCGGAACGCCGCGGCCTCGTCATATTCACCGCCGACCTCGCGACCGGCCGCCGTTACGCGGGCGCCGTCCCGAGGGCGCGCACGTACCGCGCCGCCGAACGCGCGACCGCCGCCTTGGCGCCGGACGGTACGCTCCGGTCGAACCAGCCTCCGTAGATCCGATCGAACTCCAGGCGCTCGACCGCCCCGGCGATACGCTGCACCGTCTGGGCGGGCAGCGGGATATAGTTCGGATAGGAATACATGAAGCTCACGGCCTGCCGGTCGGGGACGGCCTGAATGGTGTCGCCCGTCAGCAGCGCGCCGCGCTCGCCGGCCCCCGCGGGCCAGTGCAGCACCGTCGACCCGCGGAAGTGGCCGCCGCAGCGCACCAGCATAAGGCCGCCCGGCAGCGCCCGGCGGTCGCCGTCCCAGAACTCGATCACCGGATCGGGCCGCATCACGTACCGGCGGTCCGCCTCGGCCAGATAAATCGGCACGCGCCCGAACGCGCGGCTCCAGTCGACCATCGCCGCGTAGAAGTGCGGGTGCGAGATCGCGATCGCCGCCAGTCCCCCCATCGCCGCGATGGCCTCGACCACGGCGCCGTCGAGAAGGCTCGTGCAGTCCCACAGCACGTTGCCCTCCGGGGTCCGCACGAGCAGCGCGCGCTGCCCGATCGCAAACGACGGCTCCATCCCGATGCCGATCAAGCCGGGCTCCTCGGCCCGGAGGACGCTGCGGTGGGACCGGCGGAGGGCCTCCGGCGTCGTCCAGGCCTGTCCCCGCGGGTTTACGAACTGGCGCTCGTCTTCGCAGATCGGGCACGACGCGGGCGGCTCGGGCCGCTCGCCGTGCTGGACGCCGCAGGTGACGCAGATGTAGGCGGGCATGCGGGCAGGTTCGCGGCCTGTCTGCCACGGGACCTCCCCGTCCCGTTCCCCGCCGAAACATGGGATAATAACGGCGTGACACAGGCGCGCATTCGGATTCTCGTCGCGAAGCCCGGGCTCGACGGCCACGATCGCGGGGCCAAGGTCGTCGCGCGGGCGCTCCGGGACGCGGGCTTCGAGGTTATCTACACCGGACTGCACCAGACCCCGGAGATGATCGCGACCGCGGCGATCCAGGAGGACGTCGACGCGATCGGGCTCAGCATCCTCTCCGGCGCGCACAACGTGCTGCTGCCGAAGATCGTGGAGCTGCTGCGCGCGCAGGGCGCGGGGGACGTCAAGGTCTTCGCCGGCGGGATCATTCCCGACGAGGACATGGCCGGCCTGGAAGCCGCCGGCATCGCCGCGGTGTTCACGCCCGGGACGACGCTCGAGCGCATCGTGGCCTGGGTGCGGGACAACGTCAAGCCGCGGGGCGTCGCGGCATGAAAGTGCTGATCCGCCACCAGAAGCGCGAGGTCGAGGTCCAAGGGGCCCGCCGCGTCCGCGAGCTCCTCGTCGAGCTCGGCATCAACCCGGAGTCCGTGCTGGTCATCCGCGGCGCCACGCTGCTCACCCACGACGCCCGCGTCGCCGACGAAGACACCGTGGAGCTGCGGCCGGTCGTCTCCGGCGGCAGTTCGGCGCGTACGGGAGGCATCGCCTGATGCGCTGTCAGAAAGAGAAGTGCACCGCGGGGGCGACGGTCGAGATCCGCCGCCACCACACCGCGTTCTGCAACGAGCACTTTCTCGAGTTCTTCGAGCGGCAGGTCGCCCGCGCGATCGAGCATGAGCGCATGTTCACGCGCGACGACCGGGTCCTCGTGGCGGTCTCCGGCGGGAAGGACAGTCTCGCCCTCTGGGACGTCCTGCGCCGTCTCGGCTACCAGACGACCGGCCTGTACATCAATCTGGGCATCGGCGAGTACTCGGCGGAGTCGCAGCGCAAGTCCGTCGCGTACGCCGAGGCCCAACAGGCCGAACTGGTGCTCGCGGATATCCCCGCGACCTACGGCATGGGCGTGGAGGCGTTCGCGCGGGCGACGGGACGCGTCAGTTGCTCGGCCTGCGGTCTCAGCAAGCGGTACTTGTTCAACAAGGTCGCGCGCGACGGCGGGTTCACGGTCGTGGCCACCGGGCACAACCTCGACGACGAGGCGGCGGTGCTGCTCGGCAACCTGCTGCACTGGCAGACCGAGTATCTCGCCCGGCAGGCGCCGGTGCTCGACAGCACGCATCCCGCCCTCGTCCGGAAGGTCAAGCCGTTCTTCCGGATCGCCGAGCGGGAAACCGCCGCCTACGCGATCATCCGGGGCATCGACTATATCCTCGACGAGTGCCCGAACAGCGTCGGCGCCCGCAGCCTTCTATATAAAGAGGCGCTCAACGTCCTCGAGCAGGCGGCGCCCGGCACCAAGCAGAGCCTGTACTGGGGGTTCCTCGAGCGCGGGCGGCCGCTTGTTCAGGGACAGGACAACGTCGACCTTCGCGCCTGCCTCCACTGCGGACAGCCCACGACCGGGGAGGTCTGCGCGTTCTGCCGCATGACGGAGCGCGCGGCGGAACGCATGCGCCTCCGGCGGGCCGGCGCGGCCGCGATCTCGCCCGCTTCAACGTCATAGTGGCCGGCCAGTTCGCCCCGGGCGATCGGCCGGCATGAGGGGGCTCGCCGAAGGCGATTCCGTCGTCCTCTACGACCGCCGGCGGCGCCGCTACATGATCACGCTCCGGCGCGGCGGCACCAGCGACCTGCGGGGCGGCCGGGTCGCGCACGACGACCTGCTGGGACGGACCGAAGGCGGAACGATCCGGTCGACTCGGGGCGAGCGGTTCCTCGTGCTGCGGCCGACCCTCGGCGAGTTCGTGCTCGAGATGCCGCGGGGCGCCCAGGTCGTCTATCCCAAGGATCTCGGCGCGATCATCGTGGCGGCCGACGTGTTTCCGGGGGCGCGCGTCCTCGAGGCCGGGACCGGATCCGGCTCGCTGACGATGGCCTTGGTCCGTGCGGTGGGGCCGGAGGGCCGCGTCGTAAGCTATGAACTGCGCGAGGATTTCGCGCGCGTCGCCGAGCGCAACATCACCCGCTATCTCGGGGAGACCCGGTCGCTCGTGCTGCGGCGGCGGGATCTCGCCGACGGCGTCCTTCCCGACGACGCGCCGGTCGACCGCGTGGTCCTCGACCTGCCGGAGCCCTGGCGGATGGTGCCGCAGGCCGAGGGCGCGCTCCTCTCGGGCGGAATTTTCCTCAGTTACCTGCCGACCGTCCCTCAGGTGATGCAGATCGCGGAGACCCTGCGCGCCGCGGGGACGTTCGGGCTCATCGAGACCGTCGAGATCCTACTGCGACCCTGGAACGTCGACGGGCGCAGCGTCCGGCCGGCTCACCGCATGGTCGCCCACACCGGCTTCCTCGTGACGGCGCGCCGGGTGGAGCCCGGCGCCGATCCCTCGGGCATCATGGCCCGCGCGGCGGCGTTATCGTCCGAGGAGGCCGATCAGGCCGACCACGATGAGATAGAGCGCGACGATGTAGTTGAGGAGCCGCGGGATAAGCAAGATGAGAATACCCGCGATGAGGGCGACGAGCGGTGAGAGCCGGGCGAACGTCACAACGGTCTCGTGCGGCACGGTGTCCCTCCGGGACGCCAAGGTGCGCGGCGTACACGCTTCTACTTACCCAGAGGGCGGGTGGCGGCCATGCGTGATGTGGTGATCCTGAGCGCAGTCCGGACCCCGATCGGCCGCTTTCAAGGCGCGCTCGCGGCCGTGCCGGCGCCGCGTCTGGGCGCCGCGGCGATCGCCGAAGCCGTGCGCCGGGCGGCGGTCCCGCCGGATCAGGTCGACGAAGTCTACATGGGCATCATCCTCGCCGCCGGCGTCGGCCAGGCTCCGGCACGCCAAGCCTCGATCTACGGCGGGCTGCCCAACACCGTCCCCGCGACGACCGTCAACAAGATGTGCGGCTCGGGGCTCAAAGCGGCGATGCTCGGCACGCAGGCGATCCAGGCCGGCGACGCCGAGATCATCGTCGCCGGCGGCATGGAGAACATGAGCGCGGCGCCGTATCTGTTGGACAAGGCGCGCACGGGCTACCGGATCGGCCACGGACAGCTCGTGGACACGATGATCCGCGACGGGTTGTGGGACGCCTACACCGACCAGCACATGGGCAGCTGCTGCGAGCTGCTGGCGCGCGAGTACCGGATCTCGCGGGAGGCGCAGGACGAATACGCGCGGCGGTCCTACACTCGCGCGCTCGAGGCGCTCGACTCGGGGCACTTCCGGCGGGAGACGGTCGCGGTCGAAGTGGCCAACGGGCGTGCGCCCAAAACGGTGGCCGAGGATGAGGAACCCCGCCGCTTCCAGCCGGAGAAGCTCTCGTCGCTGCCGCCGGTGTTCGAGCGGGACGGCACCGTGACCGTCGCCAACGCGTCCTCGATCAGCGACGGCGGAGCGGCGCTGATCCTCGCGTCGGCCGACGCCGCGCGGAAAATGGGGGCCAAGCCGCTGGCCCGGGTCGTCGGCCAGGCGGTGTCCGCCCGCGCGCCGGAGTGGTTCACGATCGCGCCGGTCGGCGCCATCCAGAAACTGCTGGCCAAAGTCGGCTGGTCCGCGGACGGCGTGGATCTCTACGAGATCAACGAGGCCTACGCCGCCGTCGTGCTGGCGGTGACGCGCGAGGCGGGCATCGATCTCGACCGGGTCAACGTCCACGGCGGCGCCGTGGCGCTCGGCCACCCGGTCGGGGCGAGCGGAGCGCGGATCCTCGTAACGTTGCTCAACGCGATGGCGGAGCGCGGCGCGAAGCGCGGCGTCGCCGCGGTCTGCCTCGGCGGCGGCGAAGCGGTCGCGCTCGCCGTGGAGCGCGCCTGACGGAGGCGCAATTTGACACGCCCTCGCGGCGCGTGATATCGTGTGTTTCGGCGGCGCCGGCTCCAGTCTTGGGGCCGGCGGTTGTTTATCGGAGGACCACAGAGCGCCGGGGCTCGGAGGGAAGAAGCGCGTGGACGGGGTGTCGACGACCACGATCGGCCAGGACGTCCTGCTCGGCGACGTGCAGCACCATCGGCTCGTCGTAGGCGGGGTGCCGGCCGCGGAGCTCGCGCGCGAGCACGGCACCCCCGTGTACGTCATGGACGAGGCGCGCCTGCGGGCGAACTGCCGCGCCTACGTCACCGCCCTGCGCGCCGCCTACCCGCGCTCGCGCCCGATCTTCGCCAGCAAGGCGCTGTGCTGCGTCGCGACGTGCCGGCTGGCCTACGACGAGGGCCTCGCGGTCGACGTCGTGTCGGCCGGCGAGATCCATACCGCCCTGCGCGCCGGCGTGCCGGCCGCCGATCTCCTCCTGCACGGCAGCAACAAGACACCCGACGAGATGCGGCTCGCGCTCGAGCGCGGGGTGGGGCGGATCGTCGTGGACAATTTCTACGACCTGGAGCTGCTCGACGGGCTGACGCGGGGCACGGGCCGCACCGCGGACGTCCTGCTGCGTCTCACGCCCGGCATCGAGCCGCACACCCACCACGCCATTCAGACGGGCGGCGTCGACAGCAAGTTTGGATTCGGCGTCGTCGACGGCACCGCCCGGGAGGCCGTGGCGCGCACGCTCGCGCTGCCGGGCATCCGGCTGCGCGGTCTGCACTGCCACATCGGATCGCAGGTCATGGATCTCGACCCGCTCGTCCGCGCCGCGGAGGCGATGATGGATTTCGCCGCGTGGATGGCGCGCGACCATCAGGCGCCGGTGGACGAGCTCGACCTCGGCGGCGGCCTCGGGATCCGCTACCTGCCGGCGGACGAGCCGCCGGCGATCGACGCGTACGTGAACGCGCTGGCGGGGGTCGTGCGCCGGCGCGCGGAGGAACACCGGCTCCCGCTGCCGCTTCTCATGGTGGAGCCGGGCCGGTCCATCGTCGGCGACGCGGGGATGACCCTCTACACGGTCGGCGCGGTCAAGACGATCACCGGCGTGCGCACCTACGTGTCGGTGGACGGCGGCATGTACGAGAACCCGCGCCCGGCGCTCTATCAGGCGCGATATCAGGCGGTGCTCGCGGACCGCCTCGGGGAGCCGGCGGCCGAGAAGGTGACCGTGGCGGGCCGGTGCTGCGAGTCCGGCGACGTGCTGATTTGGGAGTCGCACCTGCCGCGGCCGCGCCCGGGCGACCTCCTCGCGGTGTTCAGCACGGGCGCCTACAACTACTCGATGGCCAGCAACTACAACCGCTACCCGCGCCCGCCGATCGTCTTCGTGCGCGACGGGCGGTCCCGCGTCGTCGTCGCCGGCGAGACGATCGACGATCTGCTGGCGCACGACCGGCCGCTCGCCCCGTAGGGCGCCGCAGCCCTCCGCCGCGCCGGTGCTTGGGTTCGGCGATCCGCTCGGGATCGCGATCACGCTCGCGGCGGTGCTGGTCGCGGCGACCTTCCACGAATTCGCCCACGCCTTCGTCGCCGACCGGCTCGGGGATCCCACGCCGCGGGCGCTCGGACGGCTGAGTCTCAATCCGCTCGTCCATCTCGACCTGCTGGGGACGTTGTTCTTCGTGGTGTTCGGGTTCGGCTGGGCGCGCCCCGTGCCGGTCAACCCGCGCCATTTCGCCGATCCGCGCCGCGGCATGCTGCAGGTGGCGCTCGCCGGCCCGCTCGCGAACATCACGCTCGCCTTCGTGGTGGGCGCGCTGCTCAAGGTGCCGGACCTGCCCGGCGGCCCGCTGGCTGCGGAGGTCCTGTCGGCCCTCATTTGGATCAATGTCATTCTCGCGCTTTTCAACCTGATTCCGATTCCGCCCCTCGACGGCTCGCGAATTTTGGAGTCTCTGTTGGTCGGCCGTCAGGCGCTGACCTACTCGAGGCTGCAGCCATACGGGACGCTCCTGCTGCTGGTGCTGCTCTACACCGGGGTGGTGGGCCGGATCATGCTGCCGGCCGCGCGCTGGCTCTATCACGCCTCGACCGGCGGCCTGCCGGGGCTCTAGAACCGGCCGCGACCGGGGCAGGAACGCCGCCGGGAACCTCGAATATGCGGCGGAACCACTGCTCGGGGTCACCGACGGGCTTTTCGACGCAGCAGAGGACGCAGCACCGACTCGTTGCAGCAGCGGATGGAGGAACGGACGTGGCCTACCACGTGCAGTGCGAGGTCTTCGAAGGCCCCATTGATCTGCTCGTCAGTCTCGCCCACCGCGGTCAGATCGATCTCTCGCGCGTCCCGCTCCGCCGGCTCGCCGAAACGTACCGGGAGCAGGCGCGTGTCAATCCCGCGCTCGATGAAGCGACCGACGTCCTCGTGCACCTGGCCGTCCTGGCGGACCTGAAGGCCCGCACGCTGGTCCCGAAGGCGCCGCCCGCGGAGGCTCCGCCGCCCGTGGAAGAGGCGGCCGGCGATCTCCGGGACCGCCTGGGCGCGCAAATGGCGGAATATCTGCAGTTTCGCGAGGCCGCGCAGGCGCTGCGGCACCTCGAGCAGGTGCAGGGCCAGATCTTCGGCCATCCCACGGCCGCGGCCGACCTCGGCGATGAGGTGCTCCTCGACGGGGTCACCATCGAGGACCTCTTCACCGCCTTCAACCAGGTCCTGCACCGGGCCAAAGACGCCCCGAAGGAGATCGCAGGCGAGCAGTTCACGGTCGAGCAGAAGATGGCGGCGGTCGTCCGCGCGCTCGACGTCGCCGGGGGAACCGTCCTGTTCGGCACGCTGTTCCGGACCGGCGCGAGCCGGCTGGAGATCATTGTCACGTTTCTGGCGTTGCTCGAGCTCATCAAGTCGCGGCGGATCCGCGCGCGGCAGTCGAAGGCGTTTGACGAGATCGAGATCGTTCTGGTGCAAGCTCGTGGGACCGCGGCACCGGCCAAAGATGCCGGGACGGGGGTGGAGCCGCGATGAGCGCCGCCGGCCACACCAACGGGTTCGGGGGCAACGGCCGCCGCGCCACCGGGGGATCGGTCTCGGTGGAATCGCCGCATCACATCCCGGCAGGAGGCCTCGGAGCGGCCGGAGGTCCCGCGACAGACGGGGCGGCCTCGGACGGTCCGGCGCGCTCCGCGGGCCGGGCGGGCGAACCGGTCGAGGCGCGCAACATTATCGAGTGCCTGCTCCTCGCGCGTGGGGGCATCCTCAAGATCGGGGAAATCAAGAAAGTACTGGATATCCCGGAGCCGGAAATCCGCGCGACGCTGGCCGCGCTGACCGTCGAGTACGGCGGTCGCGGGCTGCAGATTCAGGAAGTGGCCGGCGGCTATCAGCTGTGCACGCGGCCGGAGTACGGCGCGCACGTCCAGCGCCTGCTGCGGCTCGACGAACTGGACCCGCTGACCCGTGCGACGCTCGAGGTGCTGGCGATCGTCGCGTACCGGCAGCCTGTCACCCGGGCCGAAGTCGATGTCGTACGAGGCGTGCAATCGGTGCATCATCTGATAAAATTGCAGGATCGGCGGCTGATCCGCGAGATCGGCCGGCGGCCCGGTCCGGGGCGGCCGATTCTGTACGGGACCACGGAGGGATTTCTACGCTACTTCGGTCTGAGGGATATCGCGGCGCTGCCCGCGGCCGGGAATGGTAATGGAACGCCGACGCTCCCGCCCACGGCACCCTAGGTCTGTGACCACGGCCCGCCGGCTCGCCGCGCTCGCGATGACCGCGGCTCTGGTCATCGGCGTGACCGCGGGGTCCACCGGTCCGCTGGAGCCGCCGTTGACCGCCGGCCTGCCGGGACGCGTCGTTACGACCGGCCCGGCGTCCACCCCCGCGCCGGCGGTGCTGCCGCTGATCTTGTCGGTCAGCCAACCGGCCTACCGGCCCTGGGACGTTCCGTCGATCCGCTATCAAGTAGCATCAACGGCGCCGGTGCGCGTGACCGCGACCGCCGCCATCCTGGTCGACGGCCGGTCCGGTCAGGTGCTCTATGGACACAACCCCCATCTGATCTGGCCCCCGGCCAGCACGACCAAGATCATGACCGCGCTGGTCGCCGCCGAGTCGACGCCGCTGTCCACCCTGATCACCATCAGCCCGCAGGCGGCGCACTTCCGCGACGGCTCGGTCGTCGGCCTGCCCGAGGGCGCGCGCATTCCGCTGCACGATCTGCTGTACGCCCTGTTGCTGCCGTCCGGAAACGACGTGGCCCTCGCCATCGCGGAGGGCACCGCCGGCACGGTGAACGCGTTTGTCGCCAGGATGAACGCGGAGGCCCGGCGGCTCGGCGCGACCCAGACCCATTTCGGCTCGCCGCACGGCCTGTACACGCCGGACAACTACACGACGGCGTACGATCTCACGGTGATCACGCGCGCCGCCCTGCGCAATCCGACGATCGCGGAGATCGTGCGGACGAAGAAGTGGACGTTCCAGCCGGCCGGGTACGCGCCGCGCGTCCTCTACAACCACAACAGACTGCTCGCCCGCTATCCCGGCGCCGACGGCGTGAAGACGGGGTACGTGGACGAGAGCGGGCTCACCCTGGTCGCCTCCGCGACTCACGGAGGGTGGCGTCTGATCGCGGTCGTCCTGCATACCCGCGACATGTGGGGGGATGCGACGCGGCTTCTGTCGTACGGCTTCGCGCACTTCCACCCGACGACGCTGGCCCGCGCCGGTGAAAGCCTCGCCGTCGTCGAGCTGCCCGCCTCGAAGCGCGCTGTGGTCGGGATCGTTGCGAGCGACGTGACCGCCGTCACGACGCCTGGGGAGAACGTCGTTCGCCGTGTCAGCCTGGCCACGGACCTGAACACCCCCCTCCGCCGGGGCGACCGGATCGGCGAAGTCGTGTTCTCCGCCGGCGGCCGGCTCGTCGGCGTCTCGCCGCTCGTGGCGGCCGAGGACGTGACGACCGAGCGTACCGGGATCGAACAGTTCGTCGACTGGATCGGACACGCGGTGGGATCCATCCTGGGAGCCGCGATCCTCTAGCACGATTTCATACGATAGGGTGGGGTGAGTGACCGACTCCGCCTGGGTGCTGCGCAGCCTCCTCTTCGTCCCGGGGCACCGCCGTGAGATGATCGCCAAGGCGGCCGCCGCGGGCGCCGACGCCGTCATTCTGGATCTCGAAGACGGCGTCGCGCCCGGCGAGAAAGACGCCGCCCGGCGGACGGTCGCCGCCGCCCTCGACGGTTCGCTGCCGGAGCATCTGGTGGTCTTCGTACGCGTCAACAGCACCGGCTCCGGCCTCCTGGACGCCGATCTTCGCGGCGCGGCGCGCGCCCGGATGGACGGCGTGTGCCTGCCGAAATGCGAGTCGCCGGCCGACGTCCAGGCGCTCGCGGCGCGCCTGCTCGCCGTGGAAGACCGGCTCGGGCTGCCGCGCGGCCGTCTCAAGATTCTCGCCCTCGTCGAAACCGCGCGGGGCGTGCTGAACGCGGCGGCGGTCGCCCGGGAGTCCCCGCGGGCGTGGGGGGTCGTCTTCGGGGCCGAAGACTTCACCGCGGACGCCGGCCTGCCGCGGACCCGCGAAGGGACCGAGCTCGCCCCGGCGCGGACCGCGGTCAGCCTCGCGGCGCACGCGGCCGGTGTGGAGGCGATCGACGGCATCTTCGCCGATTTCCGCGACGGCGCGGGGCTCGCCGCCGACACCGCCGAGGCGCGCCGGCTCGGGTATACCGGCAAAACCGTCATTCACCCGGCCCAAATCGCGCCCGTACACCGCGTGCTCGCTCCGGCCGCGGACGAGATCGCGAAGGCGCGCCGTATCGTCGACGCCTTCGAGCAGGCGGAGGCGGCGGGATCGGGCATCGTCGTGGTGGACGGCGCCATGGTGGACCGGCCTGTCGCCGTGCGGGCGCAGCGCGTGCTGGCGCGTGCCGGCCGCGCCGAGACGTGATCCCCGGGCCCGGCGCCCCGTAGATGCGGCCGCGGCTGTACCGATCCCGCACGGACTACTGGATCGCCGGCGTCTGCGGCGGCCTCGGCCGCTATTTCGGCGTCGACAGCAACCCGATCCGGCTGGGGTTTGTGGTGCTGGCGGCGTGGAACGGACTCGGGGTGCTGCTCTATCTCGTCACGGTGCTGATCGTCCCGGAGGAGCCGATCGAGCAGATCGCCGACCCGGGGGCCGTGCCGCCGGCGCCGGGGGGCGCGCCGGCGTCCCACGAGGGCCGCCGGATGCGGATGCTGGGGTGGCTCCTCATCTTCGGCGGCGCCTATTTGTTTTTGCGCAACCTGCACCTGTTCATCCCGATCGTGCAGGACCAGGTCTTTCCGATTGTGCTGATCCTCGGCGGGCTCGTGCTGCTCCTGATGCGCGAGTCGCGGCGGTAGAGCCCGGCCCCGGCGCCTGATCCAAATCAGCGCAACGGGCGAATCGGCCGGCCCAGAAAGTCGCGGCACCACACGAGATCGAGCGTCCGCACGACGACGCCGCGCCGCACGACCGGCACGGTCGGTCCGCGTTCGACGGCGGCGCATCCCTGCCGGAGGTCGACGCGGCGCGGGTAGCGACCGTCCTGGATGAACAGGCCGTCGCGGCCGCGCAGATCGCTCCATCGCGTCCAGTACCCATACTCGTCGCGGCCGGTCACGGTCGCCGACGGATAGCGTCCGCCCGTGCTGAAGTCGAACTGCGCCAGGACCTGGTAGCGGTCGCTCGTGATGAAGAAGGGCCGATGCGCGCCGCGCTGGGCCACTCCGGCGATCATGGGAGCGGCGGTCCGCCAACCGTAATAGTCCACGGTTGGATCGAGGCGCGGCGGCAGCACCGCGCCCGCGATCACCGGCAGCGCGTGGGCCAGCGCGGTCACGAGCACCGCGGACGCGATCCCGGCGGCCAGGCCGGACTGCCACGCGCGGGAGCGCCGCGACCACGACCGCTCGGTCATGAGCGCCGCGAGGGCAATCGTCGCGGTCATGTACCCGGGCGCCGCCCAGTGTCCCTTCGCCGCGCCGATGAAGCTCGCGGCGGCGATGCCGGCGATCACGGGGATGCCGGCCGCCGCGAGAAACAGCCAGGCCGGATCCCCGGCGAGCCCGCGCCGGCCGGCGACGACGAGCGCCCACACAAGCCACGGGAACAGCAGCGGCGCAAGATACACAAACTGCAGTCCCAGGAAGATGGGCGCGTTGGGTCCCGCGGACCACCCGGGACGACCCGCCAGAGTAAAGTAGAACGACGCCCAGTGGTGCGTGGCGTTCCACCAGACGACGGGCGCAAAGAGCAGGGCCGCGATCGCCAGGCCGGCGTACGGCTCCGGCCGGCGCAGCCACCGGCGGTACGGCGAGGCGGCGAGCCACAGCCCGATCGAAATCGGCAGCGCGGCGGCCGTGTACTTGCTGTCGAGCGCCAGACCGAGCCACAGGCCGGCGTGGAGCCAGGCCCGCCCGCCCGCCTCGTGGGCCGCGCGCCAGGTCCACAGCAGCGTCAGCACCCAGGCGAGGCCGAGCGGTCCGTCCGGCACCGCGAGCAGGCCGCCCGCCGCGAAGACCGGGATGACATTGAACAAGGCGACCGCGGCGGTCGCGGCGTCGTCGCGGCCGAGCACCTCGCGGGCCAGCAGCCACAGCGCGAGTGAGGTGATGCCGAACAAGACCGCGGCCACGAGGTGCACGGCGAACGTGGTGTTGCCGAACAGCGCCGTGCTCGCGTGGATCAACCAGGCGATGGCGGGGGGTTGATCCAGGTAGCCCGCCGCGAGATGGCGGGACCACTCCCAGTAGAAGGTTTCGTCGTCCCCGAGCGGGAGCACGACCGCGATTGCCAGCCGGAGCAGCGTGACGAGCGCAACCCCGGCCACGACCGCGCGCGGAATCCCCCGAAGCTCGCGTCGGACCATCGCGTACGATCCTACCGTTGGGGCCGCGGTGCGTCAACGCGCGGACCGGCCTCACCGCGAGGCGTTCGCGGAGGAGCCGACGAAGTCGTTCCGTCGTGACGGGGGAAGGCGCAGACATCGCGGTGGCGATCGACGGCCCGATGGGGTCCGGCAAGAGCACCATCGCCCGCGAAGTCGCCCGCCGTCTCGGCTACCGGCACGTCGACACGGGCGCGATGTATCGCGCGGTCGCCGCCGCGGCGCTGCGCCGCGGGGTCGATCCCGACGATGCCGCCGCGCTGGCCGCGCTGGCCGGCCGCGTCCGCGTCGAGCCCGGAGCGGCCGGGCCGGGCGCCCGCGTGTACGTCGACGGCGAGGACGTCACGCCGGCGCTTCGCACGGTCGAGGTCAACCGGATCGTCGGGCAGGTCGCGCGCGTGCCCGGCGTGCGCGCCGCGCTGCGCGACACCCAACGGGAACTCGGCGCGGCGGGCCGAGTCGTGATGGAAGGGCGCGACATCGGCTCGGTCATCCTGCCGGAGGCCCGCATCAAAGTGTTTCTGACCGCCTCGCCGGAAGAGCGGGCCCGGCGGCGCCAGGCGGAGCTCGCGGCGGCCGGGGAGATGGTGCCGCTCGACGAAGTCCGGCGCATCGAAGCGGAGGACGACCGCGCGGCCACGACGAGGGAGGTCGCCCCCCTCGTCGTGGCCGCGGACGCCACGGTGATCGACAGCACGAACCTCCCCGTGGACGACGTCGTCGCCCGGGTCCTCGCCCTGGTCGCCCGTGCGGTCCGGCTCCGCGGCCCGCAACCATGAGATTAAAGCCCGATGGTCTTTAGCATCTCGAGGTTCCTGCTGCGCGTGATCCTCACCACGCTCTTTGGATTTCGCGTCGACGGCCGCGGCTACGAGCCCGCCGCGGGTCCGGTCATCGTCGTGAGCAACCATTTGAGCGATCTCGATCCGCTCGTCGTCGGCTCCGCGCTGCGGCGGCGGGTCACCTTCATGGCAAAGCACGAGCTGTTCCAGGTGCCGGGCGTGCGCTGGTGGGTCACGAAGTGCGGCGCGTTTCCGGTGCGGCGCGGCGCCCCGGATCGACAGGCGCTGCGCACGGCGCTCGGGATTCTACAGGAGGGCGGGGTGCTCGTCATGTTCCCGGAGGGTACGCGCGGCCGGGACCGCACCCTCCGCGAGCCGGAGCCCGGCGCCGCGCTGCTCGCCCGGCGCACCGGCGCCGCGCTGCTGCCGGTCGCGGTGCTCGGCACCGACGTCGTGCTGCCGCGCGACGCGCGCGGGCTGCGCCTCGGCCGGATCACCGTCCGGATCGGCCCGCCGCTCTACGTCACCGCGACCGGCGGGGAGCGCGGGGGACGCGATGAGCTCGACGCGATCGGCCGGCTCTACATGACGGAGATCGCGCGGCTGCTGGCCTAGCCGGACCGCCGTTCGATGACCGCGCAAAACGCCGCCACCACGCGAGGATCAAACTGGGTCCCGGCGCAGCGCTTGATCTCCGCCACGGCCTCGGCGCGGGTCCGCGCCGGTCTGTACGGACGTGCTTCGGTGATCGCGCCGAACGCGTCGACGACGGCCAGGATGCGCGCGCCGAGAGGGATCGCCTCGCCCCTGAGGCCGTCCGGGTAGCCGCTGCCGTCCCACGCCTCCTGGTGATGACGCACGAGCTTCGCCGGTCCGCGCAGGCGGTGCACTGGACGCAGGATCTCCTCGCCGAGCAGCGGGTGCTGCCGCATGACGGACCATTCTTCGTCCGTCAGGGCCGTCGGTTTCCTCAACACGGCGTCGGGGAGCCCGACCTTGCCGATGTCGTGCAGCCGCGCGGCGCAGCGGATATCGCGCACGTCGCGGTCCGAACATCCCAGCTGCCGCGCCACGCGCTCCGCCAGCGCCGCGACCCGTTTGCAGTGGCGGGCCGTATACGCGTCGCGCGACGACACCGTGTGCGCCAGAGCGACGACCATCTGCACGTTGGCGTCTTGCAGCTGCCGGTGCAGGCGCGCGCGCTGGATCGCCATGCCGGTGATCTCGGCGATGCCGTCGAGCAGGTGCACCTCGGCGCCGGTGAAGGCCGCGCCGTCCGATCCCCTCGCGCGCGCCACGCACAGCGTCCCGATGATTCCTTCGTCCGTCGGCACGGGCACGATGGCGAGCGGGCCGAAGGCCCGGTAGCCGCCGGCGGCCATCCAGTCGGGAATTCGCTCGCGGCTGAAGTCCGGGCTGACGAACGGGGTGCCGGCGCTCGCCACCCGTCCCGATCGCGTCCCGGGGCTCGGAAACGTCGAGCCGATCTTTTCCCCGACGACGCCGACCGTGTAGACCCTCGTGAACACCTGCCCTTCGGGGTTGAGGAGGGCAAGACACCCGTGGTAGGCGCGGAGAAGCGCCCGTGCCTGCTCCACGATCACCGGATACATCTCCTCGGCCGCCCGCGCCGTCCGCAGCCGTCTCGAGAGATCGTAGACGGTCTGGAGCCCGGAGAGCCGCGGCGGGCGCCGCGCGATCGTGTGCGCGACGACCAGGATGGCATCGCGGCCGCGGGTGCGCACCGCGCGCGCGGCAGATTTGACGTCGATCGCCTTCCCATCCTTGAGACGGAGGCGCCACTGCGCCGGCATTCGGAAGCCGGTCCGTGACCCGGCGGCGTCCACGCAGACGTCGCTGACCTTCATCGCGAGGAGCCCGCGGCGCGTATAGCCGCTGATCGAGACCGTCGCCTCGTTCACGTGGAGAAATCGCAGGGTGCCGGCGTCGTACAGCCACGCCGGGAGCGGGTGCGAGTCAACACGTTTCTCGAACCGATCGGTTCTTGCCAACGAGGACGCCTCCACGAACGAAGCCTAGCGTCCTCGATGGCGATCGTCGCTGCCGCCGGACAAGTGGTGGGCGGACGCACGCGGTGCGCCGACACACGCGCAGGGCCGCAATCGAACGGCGCGAAGTTGGTTCTATGCCCGGCCAGCGGAAGCCAGGCGAACACGCGTTCGGCCGCGCCCGCCCGGAGGTAGCGGCGGTAGCGCCGAAGGAGGGCCGGCGCGCGTTCCCGGAGCCGGCGGTCGGGGATCACGTCGTTTTCGTCTACGACGACCCGTCCGAACTGTTCGCGTTCGTCGTGCCGTTCATTAAGGAAGGTTTGGCCGGCGGCGAACGCTGTCTATATGCCACCGCCGAGTCACGCCCGGCTGATGTGACCGACGCGCTGTCCGCGGCCGGCGTGCGGGTTGATCGAGAGATGAAGCGCGGGGCCTTCGCGCTGATGACCGCCGGCGAGTACTATGGATCGTCCTCATTCGACCCCGCACGCGCGATCGACCGCCTCCAGGCCGGGCTGAGGGAGGCCGTTTCCGCGGGGTTCGCCGGACTGCGGGTGGCCGGTGAAATGAGCTGGGCCGGGAAGCAGGGGCTGCCCGACGAGGTACTTGGAGAGTACGAGACGCTCCTTGAAAAGACGGCGGGCGCGGGCCGCCGTACGCTCGCCTGCATCTACCGGAGAGATCGCTTCGATCCGGCGATTCTGGAACGACACGTTCGGATTCACGGGAAAGTCATCGCCAATGACTACGTGTACCTAAGCCTCAGCGCGCTGTTCCGAAATCTCGCCCGGACGGATCTCGAGGGACTGGCGCGCTCCGCCCATGAACGGACCGTTCATAGGCGGGGACTCTTCTTCAGCCAAGGCGATCGGGCCACGGAGGTTTTCTTCCTGACGGCCGGCCTGGTGAAACTGGTTCGAACCGACGCCGACGGGCGAAGCGCAATCCTCCGCCTCATCGCGCCGGTGGAGTCGTTCGGAGAGCGCGTCGTTGCGCTCGGGGGTGACGTCCGGCCCTCTTCGGCAGAGGCCCTGGAGCGCTGCCGGGCACTCGCCTGGGACGGCGCGACGCTCATTCAATTCATATTGAACCACCCCGCGGTCTCGAAGAACGCGCTTCGCTTGTTGGAGGACCGGGTCGAGGCAGAGCGGGACCGGCTGCAGGACTTGATGTCACCGGATGTCCGCCGGCGACTCGCGCGGCTGCTCGTGCGCCTCGGCCACTACGTGGGCCGGAAGACCCGCCGCGGCACGGTCATCGATGTGCCGTTCTCGCGCCGGGATCTGGCCGAACTGACCATCACCTCGCCCTATACGGTAAGCCGAATTCTCGCGGAATGGCGGCGCTTGGAGATCCTCGACGCGCAGCGCACGCGGATCATCGTCCGAGACCGGGAACGTCTCGCGGCGATCGCCGAGCAGCGCGCATCCGGGGGCAAAAGCAGATCAAGATTGCGCAGCACCGCGGCGCGAGGCTAACCCGACTCGTCCTCCAGCACCCGCAGGGCCACGTCCACGATGGCAGGATCGAAGTGCCGGCCGGCCTGCCCGCGAATATGTTCTCGCACGCGCTCGATGGGCCACGCCCGCCGGTACGGCCGGTCCGACCGCAGCCCATCCCATACGTCCACGACGGCGAAGATACGGGCCGCGAGTGGAATCTCCTCGCCGCGCAGACCCCGCGGATACCCCGTACCGTCCCACTTCTCGTGGTGGCAGTATGGGATCGCGCGCGCCGGCCGGAGGTATTCAATCGGCGTCAACAGCCGGTCGGCATAGTCCGGGTGACGGCGCATCACGGTCCACTCGTCGTCGGTGAGCGGGCCGGGCTTGAACAAGATCGAATCGGGGATGCCGATCTTGCCGACGTCGTGGAGCAGCGCCCCGCGGCGGAGATGCGCGAGCTCTTCCCCGCCGACGCCCATCGCGCGCGCCACTTTGACCGTCAAGTCCGTGACGCGCTGCGTATGCCCCTCGGTGTGTTTGTCCCGCAGGTCGAGCGCGCGCGCCCAGCCCTCCAGCGTGGTATCGTACGCGCGCACCAGCTCGGTGTTCGACCGCTGGAGATCGGCGAACAGGACGGCGTTTTCGATCGCAAGCGCGGTCTGTCCGGCGAGCGCCTCGAGGAACTCCAGCCATTCCGTGTCGGGGAAGAACGGCTGCCGGTGGAGCACCTCCAGCACGCCCGTGACCTGTCCTTTCGCGACCAGCGGCGCCACAAAGTACGCCGCAAACCCCAGGTCCCGGAGGGCGGGCTCGTCCGCCCGGGCGGCCGGGTCCGTGGCGGCGTCGCCGACCGCCACGATTCGGGACTCCGCGACCGCCCGATCCACCAGCCCCTGCGCGGCCGGCCCCGCGGTCCCGTCCGCGCGCAGGGGGCGCGACGGCAGACCGCGCGCCGCGGTCCGCGTCAGCGTCCCCGTCTCCGCGTCGGAGAGGAGGATGGCGGCCGCGTCCGCCCCCAGCTGCGCGGTCACCTGGTCGAGCAGCACGCTGAGCGTGACCCGGGGATCGAGACTCGCCGTGATCGCCAGGTCGATCGTCCGCAGGCCGGCCAGCCGGTTCAACTGCCGCTTGACGGCTTGTTCCGCGTCCTTCCGCGCCGTAATGTCCTCGATTGCGCCGTCGTAGTACCTCGTCGCGCCGCCGTCATCGCGCGCGGCACGGGCGGTGTCACGGGTCCAGATGATCCTTCCATCTCGTCGCCGCATGCGGGCTTCGTGGCCGAGGACGACCGCGGTGCGCTCAATCTGCGCGAGCCACCTGCGACGGTCGTCCTGATCGACGTACCAGTCTCCGGCGTTCGCGGCAACGACGGCCTTCCGCTCGGGGTACCCCAGCATTTCCAGAAGCGCGGCGTTGGCGTCGACCACCCGGCCGTCCGGTGTTGTCCGATAGAGGCCGATCGGCACCTGCTCAAACAGACCGCGGAAGCGCTCCTCGCTCGCGCGCAGGAGATCGGTCGCCCGCTTCTCGTCCGTGATATCGAGCAGCGCGCCTTCGAAGCAGATGACGGCGCCCGAGGCGTCGCGGATCGCCTGCGCGCGGAAGCGGACCCAGATCGGCGTCCCGTCGTACCGGCGCAGCTGATCGACGAACTCGTGGGTGCCCGTGCTTCGCTCGAGCAGGGCCACCCGCGCCGGGCGCAGCCCGGGATTGATGTAAAGCGACGTCATGTTGGTCGCGAGCAGCGTCTCGCGGTCGGGGAAGCCGAGAATTTGCACCATCGCCGGATTGGCGTCGAGGATCTCGCCCGCGGCCGTGGTGCGGTACAGGCCCATCGGAACGTTGGTGACAAGATCGCGGTACCGGCGCTCGCTTTCCCGCTGCTGCCGGCGGAGCTGCCATACCGACAGCGCCCGCTCGACGGCCGGTCCAAGACGAGCCAGACGGTCCTTGAGAAGATAGTCCGCGGCGCCTCGACGCATCATCGACACCGCGGCCTCTTCGCCGATCGTACCCGACACCGCGATGAACGGGATCTCGCGTCCGTGCTTCTGTAAGAGTTCGAGCGCCCGCTCGCCGCCGAACCGGGGCAGGGCATAGTCGCTCAGAACGAGGTCCGGCGACCGTGCGAGTTGTTCGAGGTATGCCGTCTCGGTGTCGACCCGGGACCACTCGACGACGAACCCCGCGCGGCGGAGCTCCGCAATCATGAGCTCCGCGTGCGCGGGCTCGTCCTCGACAACGAGCACGCGCAGCGGCGCGCCCCGGCCGGGCGGCGGCGGTGGCGTCTCGGAAGGTGTCCGGGACGGTCCGGTCACTCCGGCGCACCCGCCGGCCGAACAACGGTCATTTTGTGCACGACATCTCTGCGGCCCCCCGATCCCGGGAAACCGTAACACCCCGGCCGGACGACCGTCGCTGCCGCGGGGCACTCCGTGCGCCGGAACACTTGGTGCGCGGGCGCACGGGTCCGCAGGGGGCTACCGGAGAGGCGCGAACTGTTGGTGAAATCGGCTGGCCGAATCGCCAACGCGCGGGAGCGCCGACTCTGCGGGAGGACCAGCGGCGATGAAACACGATCGGCAGGTGAGGCCCGGCCGGCAGACGTTCGCGCGGCCCCGCACCGGGGACCACGCCATTTTCATCTACGAGGACACGGCGGCGCTGTTTCGGTTCGCCGCCCCCTACATCAACGACGGGCTCGCCAAGGGCGAACGTTGCGTGTACCTTGCGGCCGACTCAAGCCCGGCCGAGATCCTGGAGGCGCTCTCCGCGCACGGGGTGCGGACGAGCCGGGAGGTCAAACGCGGCGCCCTCGCCGTCAC
>Ga0070731_10001189_pt1 | contig 28182 bp, 32 predicted proteins | sample Coa_R1_2_FD_66448 | JGI IMG/M metagenome (GOLD analysis project Ga0070731, IMG submission 66448) | Surface soil microbial communities from Centralia Pennsylvania, which are recovering from an underground coalmine fire - Coalmine... | ecosystem: Environmental > Terrestrial > Soil > Unclassified ... | reverse complement strand
CTTGAGCTTCCACGAGTACACGTCTTGGCCGTCGCGCGTGATGTGCCACCCGCACGAGAACACGAGTCGTGCCCCCGGAGGCGCGTAGTCGAGCACCGCCTGGGCCGTTCCAGACGCGTAATGGTGGACCCCACGCGGAACGAGCACGACGAGCACGCCATCGCACCCAGCGACCGCGCGCCGGATGACCTCGCGGTCGTCCGTGGGTCCCGGAATGACGGTGATGCGCCCCTCGAACGGGTCGAGCTTCGTCACGCTCTCCTCCCGGCACACGCCAACCACCTCGCAGCCCCGGCCGAGCGCGTGCCGAACCATGTACTGCCCGAGCTTCCCAGACGCGCCGACGATGCAAACCCTCATCGTCTGCATCCAGTAGCACTCTGGACGTCGGACGAGCGATCCGTTTCATCCAGGATCCCGTTCAGCGGGCGCTCTTGTCCCGGTTGCGGTCGACCGTCTGCACTGCCTCTGACTCTATTCGCCGTCTAGCGTGAGGCGCCGTTGGAGAAGCGGGCTGTCACCGGCACATTTCAGTCGCGAGTTCCGCCGCGCGTTCGCTGAGCCGCCGCACTCCTACCTGCTGACCCGCAGAGAAGCACGCCGATGTCGCGGCCTCAGCGGACCCTCGCCGGGCCGGATGACCGGTCCGGCCAACAGTCGGATTCACAACGAACGGTGGAATAAAGCCGCCCCTGCGAGAGGCGTGGCGGTTGCGGCCGGTCTACTCCCCTTGTCTGCCGGACTTTGTCCAAGGGGCCGTGCTACGGTGCCTGCGAGACTGAGCGAGTACTGGTTGCGCGTGGTGCGCTTCCTCTGCCCGTTCCTTTTTGGTGGAGGAGGTGTTGTATGGCAACAGGAACCGTTAAATGGTTCAACGACGCGAAGGGGTATGGGTTCATCACCCCTACGGATGGTGGCAAGGACTTATTCGTCCACCATTCGTCGATCGTCGGCGAGGGCTTCAAGTCGCTCGCCGAGGGCGCGCAGGTTCGGTTTGAGGCGGTCGAGGGCGCGAAAGGCCCCGAGGCGCGGGAGGTCGTCGCCGTCTAATCATTGGGGCGGCGTGCGGGAGTCTCGTGCTCCCGCACGCCGACCGGTGCAGAAGGAGCGCGTATGGAGGACGGGTGTTTTGGAACGACTGGTAACTGGGGCTCGCGTCTCAGCGTTGCTCTGATTCCGGCGGTCGGGCCGGAACCCCTTGGCGTTGTTGCGACAGTCGTGCTCTTGCCGGCGCCGCGGTTTGCGTCGGTCGGGGAGCAGGGCTGATGGCGCGCCGGTCCCCACAGTCGGTGCTCAAGCGAGCGCGGGAGCAAGCGAAGCGGGAGAAGCGCGAGCGGAAGCAGGCAAAGAAAGAGGCTCGGGCTGCTGAACAGCCGGCCGCTGATCCGCCCGTCCCGGCGCCCGAGCCGGACGGTTCGGCGTCCGACCCGTGATGCGATTTCGCGGCGGCGGACAGAGCGCGGGGGCGGCGGAGCTCGGCTATGAACAGACGCTTGAGGCGTTGCTCGGCTTGATCGGGCGGCCGGTGCTCGTGTTGTTCTCGGGCGTCGACGGGCCGCCGTTCGTCGCGGGCGTCGTCTCGGGGCGGCTTGACCGCGGCGAGCTCGATGAGCGTCTGCAGGAGGTACTGCTTCGCGCCGACGATTCGGCGGTCGAGACGCTGTTCTTTCACGTCGGTTCGCGACAGGCCGGGTTTGTCGTCAGGCCGGATGAGTTCGAACGCGGCTTCTGGCACAGCGACGATCAGCTCGTGATCCAGCTCGGCAGCAGCGCGGTGAGCATTCTCGTTGGAGGCGAGTTGGGGGAGGCGCTCGAGCGGTGATGTCTGTCCAGACGGACGCGCGTTCAGCAGCGCTCGACGCGTACCTGGCGCGGCGAGCGGCGGACGGCTACCGCGTCGAGACGCGAAGCGGAATCCAGGCGGTGATCTGCCGGCGCCGTCGCCTCTACTTCGTCCTGCGCTGGGTCGCACGCGCGACAGCGGAACGGCGGCTGGTGGTCTCAGTCGATGCCCACGGTTCGGTAACCAGCGTCGAGGCCGAACCGGTACGGTGGTGAGAGCGGCACCGAGAATGTGGAGGATGACGAGCTGATCGGGCACGATGCCGGGCCGGCGGCTCTGCGATTCGCAAACGGCCTGACGCTGAGCAGTCGGCGCGCTGGTTGCCGTTCGTTTGGCTGGCCTTCGCCGGCGCGATGACGGGCAAGATCGACTGCGGGTGACAGGAGCGGGGGCAGAGGCTGTTTTCGGGCAGCGGCCGCGGCTGCGCGGTGTCCTGCATGCGGTCGCCTTCGCGGTCTCGTGCGTCGTCGGCGCCGCGGTCATTGCCGCCGCGCCCGCGCGGCACCAGCTCCCGGCCGCCGTGTTCGCGATCTCGGCCAGCCTGATGCTCGGGACGAGCACGCTGTACCACCGCGTCACCTGGAATCGCCGCGCGCGGCTCTGGATGCGACGCGCCGACCACGCAGGCGTCTACCTCTTGATCGCCGGTACGTACACGCCCGTCGGGCTGATCAGTCTCGCGGGTGCCTGGCGCACCAGCGTGTTGGCGATCGTCTGGACGGGCGCCGCTGCCGCGACGCTCGCGAAGCTGGCCTGGGTCCGCTCACCGAAGTGGGTCTCCGTCGTAATTGGGGTCGCCCTCGGTTGGGTCGGGATCGTGACTCTGCCGCAACTCGCGCATCGCGCGGGGCTGACGGCAGTCCTCCTGCTCGCGGCAGGAGGCCTCGTCTACACCGCAGGCGCGCTCGTCTACACGCGGCGAAAGCCAAACCCGCTCCCGCAGATCTTCGGATACCACGAACTGTTCCACGCACTGACGATCATCGCGCTCGCCTGCCAATACGTTGCGATCGCCTTCTTCGTCGTTCGGGTCGGCTGAGCCACTTTTGGCCGACCCGGCTTCACGTCGACTCGCCGTCCTTTTGCTTCGTCGCATCGACCAAGGCTCTGCCTGTTGTTAGTTAGGTTGCGGGAGACCGAGGGCGCCTCTGCCGCCGACGTCTGAGCCCTTCGCCTTTTCGACGTCGTCCTTCACCTCGGCCTCGAGACCTTCCTCGAGGGTTCGTGTCTCCTCCGCCAGTCTGTCGAGCGCCTTCTCAGGGTCGTTGTGCACGGAGTGCTCCTTTCGTCGACGAGATCGCATTGAACACGTGGGTGAGCTGCTCACTGAGTCGTTTCAGCAGATGGAGCGGGCCGATCATGATTCGTGCGGCGGTGAGCGCGAGCACGATGGTCAGGCCGGAGATCGTGACCTTGGAACCGAACCCGAACCCGAGCGCCTGGCCGGCCGGGAACCCGACCTGGCTGAGGATGGCCACGATCATCGCCTGCTGCGAGCCCGTCTCGAGGAAGCCCGGCAGGCTCACGGTCACCCGCTGCGCGGTGCGGATCAGGACGACGCTGACGAGCGTTGCTGAGGCGAATCCGAACGCGACGAGCATCAAGTAGAGCGTCACGAGCTGGAGCGAGAAGTCCGCGAGCTGCCACCCGAGGACGGTGCGTGTGTACGCGCCGCGGTGCTTGAAGATGACGACCCCCTGTCTCAAGTCGTCGCCGAGGCCGCGCGCCTTGCGTCGCAGTGCGAGGAACGCCGTGACGATCGCGGCCAGAACGAGGGCTGCGAAGAGAACGGGCTTGAGCGGGTGCGCGGCGAGTTCGCGCCAGTTGACGACGGCGGCGCCGAGCCACGCGGACACGCCGAGCAGCACCACGGTCAGGATGACGTCGAAGAGCGCATCGACGCCGGCAGTCGCCCCCACCGCTGCCGTCGAGGCGCCTTTGATGCGGTCCTTCATCAGCTCGATGCGGATTGCCTCTTCCCCGTGCATCGGTAGGAAGATGCCCGCGCCGTGCATGACCAGCGTTGCGCCGTACGCGTCGCGCCAGCGAACGGTCGAGCCTGGAAACGTGGCGGCGAGGAGGTTCCGCCACGCCCGCGACCGCACGACGGGTTGGGCGAGGACGGTCACCACGCCGAGGAGATACGCCCAGAGGACGAGGTGCGAGAACGCGTGTGCGAACTCGCTGAGGAAGGCGGCGATCGCGCTCACAGAAGTCCGTTCCTACTCTCTCAGACCGGTCTTCGCGTCGGATCCGCGCGGTCGCCGACCGCGTGCGGAAAGGGCGCAGCTAGCGGCTCGATGTGATTCAGCCGCCGTCGCAGGCGGCGAGCGCGCGCGCCGGGCGGCCGGTGAGCCTGGTGAGCGGCACCGCGAGCGTGAGCGCGAGGACTGAAGCCGGCCGGCCGTACCCCGATTTCGATCCGGGGCGTTCCCTCCGCAAGATGATGATCAGCCTCAACCCGATCGAAGCCCGCCTCCTGGAGTCGGCCGTGCAGGCGTTCATTGCCGAGCGGCCCGAGGTACACGGACTCGAATCGCTGCTCGAGCAGCTCGCCGGAAACCGGCTCGAGGCTGTCTACGGTCGTGCCGAGATGCGCTGCGCCGTAGAGAGCCTTTAGGCCGAGCGATAGTCGACTCCGTCGCCTGCGAGCACCGATCTGAGCGGTCGGCGACGTCACCGAGAACGCTTCCGCGGCGAGCCCGGGTAGTTCCGGCGTCATCTAGTCGGCGAGCACGTTCTGCGCCAAGCGGACGACCATGGAGCCGTCGCCGACCGCGCCCGCGACGCGCTTTGGCGCGCCTGCGCGGACGTCGCCGGCGGCGAACACGCCGGGGCGGACGGTTTCGAGAAGTTGCGGTCCGCGAGCGGTTAGCGGCCAGTGGAGGTGCCCGTTGCTAGCGGCCGCGTCGGATCCGCAGAGGAGATACCCAGCCGGGTCGAGCGCGAGCATTCCCCGCGCAGCCTCCGTGCACGGATCGCCGCCGATCATCACGAAGACGGCGGTGCACGCGACCTGCGCGACGCTGCCGTTCCTACGGTCGACCAGGGTTACCGATTCCACCGTGGCCGAGCCGTGGATTGCCACGACCTCCGTCTCGGTCATGACCTCGATCCGCGGTGAACGCTCGATGCGATCGACGAGGTAGTGCGACATCGTCGACTTCAACGCCTTCCCTCGGACCGCGACGCGGACGCTACGCGCTCGTGATGCGAGCTGCGTGGCCGCCTGTCCCGAGGAGTTGCCGCCGCCGACGACCACCACGTCCTCACCACGGCAACGCTCGACGTCGGTGGGCATAGCGGCGTGGTAAACACCGGCGTCGCGGAAGCGATCGATGCCATCGGCCTGCAGCTCTCGCCAGCGCGCACCCGTGGCCATCACGAGGCAGCGCGCGAGGACATGCTGGCCGTCGTCGAGGTCGACCCGGACAAGCCCTTCGGGCCCGTCGGCGAGCTCGACCGCGCGATGGAAGCTCGATAGCACCGCGTCGAAGCGGCGGGCCTGGAGTGTTGCCTTGCGCGTCAGCTCCGTCCCTGAGATTCCGGTCGGAGAGCCGAGGTAGTTCTCGATCCGAGTGCTCGTGCCGGCCTGTCCGCCGGGCGCCCACGCCTCGGCCACGAACGTCCGCAGCCCTTCTGAACCGCCGTACACGGCGCTCGCCAACCCCGCCGGCCCGGCGCCGAGCACCACGAGGTCGAAACGCTCGCCGTCGACCTGGGCGCGCAAGCCGAGCGTCCGCGCGACCTGGGCCGCAGACGGATTGCGCATCACCTCCCTGGCGTGCACCAGCACCGGCGTCTCCGACCGCGGGATCTGGAGCCAGTCGAGCAACGCGGCGCTCTCGGCATCCGTATCCACGTCGTACCAACGCACCGGCAATAGGTTGCGCTCCAGCAGGTCGCGCACTTCGAACGCACGCCGGGAGCCGCGCGGTGCGATCAACCGCATGATCCCGTGGCCCTCCGCCTCGTGCCATTCGCGTCGCGCCAGCAGCGTGCGGAACACGTGCTCGCCGAACTCCGGCCAGCGAGCGACCATGTCGCGCAACGCGGGCCGGTCGAACGCAATTACTTCCGTCGGCTCTGCGGCCACGCAAGCGCTGATCGTCGGCTCGCCGGTGAACACCGCGATATCGCCGATGAACGTGCGGCTATCGGCCTGCGCGATGTACACGTCCTTGCCTGGCTTGCGGTCGACGAACTCGACCCGGCCGCGCTCGATCACGTAGAAGGGCGCGTCCCGAACCCCGTGTTCGTAGAGCACCTCACCGGGCTGGAAATCCCGTCGCTCGCCGCGCCCGGCTAACCACGCCAGCTTGGCGTCGGAGAGCCGCGGAAACAGCAGTTCGTCTTCAAGGTCAGGAAACCGCTCGCTCCGAAACACCTGCGTGGTCGCCACACGAGCAGGCTACCCTGGGACAGGGCAACGACGAGGAGCCGCTCTCCCTTCAACGGTACGTCATCGCGAACCGAGACTGGCGCTCGCGGCCTAACGCTGACGGTGCATTCGCGCTTGCGATCGGCGCCGTCTGCTTTTCGGCTCAGCTACGCGTTCAAACCGCCGATAGCGATCGGCTCAAGCATGTTCTTCACGACCAACGGGTATCCGGATTCCCGCAGTCGATCCGGCGTGTTGCTACCTATTTCACGAAGCTGACACCGATGTGATGATCCGTAACCACCGTCTCAGGTCGGACTTGGTCGTGAACGGGAACGTCGAGCTGTGGGGCGCGATCGGCCTCGTCGGCGCGCTCCGCGGCTTCCGCTGCGAACCGAGGATTGCGTGACCGCAGACCCGCCGCTCGCGTTCGTCGTCGAGCCGCGCCAGCGGCCGGCGATCGAGCTGCGCGTCAACTTCGGCGTCTTCGCCGGCCGCGGCGCGACGCCGGCCGAAATCGACGAGCTCGCACGCGGCTTCGTCGGCGATGTCGAGGTCGTCACAGTAGTGGCCGAGGAGCGGCACGAGTTCGACGCCCGCGGCGAAGCCGCCGTGCATCAGGTGCGGATCGAAGTCGGCGTCGGACATGCCCCGGCGGACGAAGGCGACCGCGCGGCGCTCGCAGAACGACTCCGAGCCGCGGCCGAGGAGTGGGCCCAGGCGTGCATCACCGACCGCCATTACGACGCGGCAGATCTCTAACTGGCCCGCGCCGCGCCGATAGCTCAGTCGATCGAGCAGCGGGTCGCTAACCGCGTGCGCGAGTTCGATTCTTGCCGACCGCGTCGAAAGACGCCCGCCCCGGAGTCCGAGCCGTCCGGGGCGTCGGCGGCGAGCCCGCGTATGATCGGCCTGCTCGCAGAGGCAGGCCGGTTGCCGAGGAGGTAGTCATGATTGGACGAGCAGCACTCTTCGGTGGCGCGGCGGCGATGGTGGCGATCATGGGCGCGGCCGGCGCGCTAGGCGCCGCGACACCGGACCCGTGCTCCCTCGTCCCCGGCGGAACGGTCGCCGCCACTCTCGGCCTGAAAGGCGTCACCCTTGCGGGCAAGCTCAGCACGAGGGCCGACGGCGCCGTGAAACAGTCGGTCTGCACCTAGGCCCGCGGCAAGACGACGATTCAGATCGACGTCGCACCGCATCAGACCTCGGGCGGTTCCGGAGGGCCGCCGGGGATGGTCAAGGGCACCGTAACCGGTCTCGGCCCCGGCGCGACGTTCTTCTACGGGACGAATCCGAAGTTTCTGTTCGCGACCGTGAGCTTCACGAAGGGTGACCTCGACGCGGTCGTCTACAACAACGGGACCGTGCCACGCGAAGATGTACCCGCGCTCGCGAAGCTCGTCTACAAGGCGCTCCCCTAGGCGTCCGCTTCTGGGCCGACTTAGGTTGGGCAGCTGTTGCTGTGAACGGCCCGATTGCCGTTCCCGGTTTGCGGGCTGTTTCGCTGGCAGGTGGCGTCGTGACCGGCGTAGTTGTTGCTGACGGTCGCGCCGCCCGGCCGATTGTCCTGCACCCTCAGGTCGTGCCCGATCGGGTTTGCGGCGGTGCCGTTGTCTGAGACGTCGACCGGCTCGGCGTTGTTCTGCACGACGAGGTCGTGGCCGACCTGGTTGCCGGCGCTGCAGTTCGGTGGATCGCCGATGTCGAAGGGGCCGGCTGTTGCGGCGCCGTTCTGAACGCTCAGGTCGTGAGCGATACTCGTGTTGCAAACCACGTTATCGCCGCCCGCGGGCGGAGTCCCCGTGAGGCCGTTGATCTGGACGTCGTGCCCGACGCTACCGCCGGAGACCGCGATCACGCTCGGATTGCTGGCGGTCAGGTCGTGGCCGATCGTTGCTCCTTGGTCGATCAGGGTGGCGCCCTGCTCGACCTGCACGTCCCGGCTGACCCCGCTGCCCGCAAGCAGCGTGCAAGCAGCACCGACGACGACCGTGACGCTGCGGTAGTGGCCGCTTAGCTGCTGGTTGTCGCACTGGATGTTCGCGGCGTTGATCGTTCCGAACAGACCGTCGTTCTCGCCGTTCGGCCCGGCGGTGAAAAAGAGCGTGTCGGTCGACCCGTTGTTCGTGGCGCCGCTCCCAAACTGGAGTGACCAGAGGCCGTCGATAGCGACACTGCCGCCCGACGCCGACTGGAGCGTCCCGTCTTGCTGGAAGGAGCCATCCGGCCGTTGCTCGAAGGCGTTGATCTGGCCGTCACCGAAGTTGCCCGCGAGCAGATCGCCGCCGAAGCTGCCGAAGCTCGCCGGCGCCTGTGCGAGTCCCCAAGGCGCGTTCAGGTCTCCGCCCTGGGCGACGCGTGCGAGCAAGTTGCCGGCCGTGTCGAATTCGTCGATCACGCCGAGCCCACGCCCGTCGACCTCGTCGTGGTTGTCGGTCGTCGCGTCCTGCGCGGCGTAGGTGACGAAGATCAGGCCGCCGATATTCTGGATCCCGAACGGGGCGTACCCAGCCGGGAGGCTCGGATCGACGAAGCCGCCGGGCACGCTGACCGGCTGCCACTGCGCGTTGTAGACGTCGACGCGAGCGTTGCGGAAGTCGGTCGCGTAGAGCAGCGGTCCTTGGAGCGGCGCGGAAACGGAAGCCGCGATCGCGAGGCCCTTGAAAACCGCGCTGCCGGCAGCACCAGCAGCGCCGCTTGCCTCGAGCGTGGCGGCCGGGCCACCGTTCCAGCCGAGGATGCCGCCGTCCTCGGTGTCGAAGATGAAGATCGCAGCCTTCCCGCCGACGAGGAAGCTGCCGGCGGTCCCATTCCAGACGACGCCAGTCGGGTCCGACGGAACACTCGGGTGCGTCGTCAGGTTTTTCACGCCCGAGGCGTTGTAGAGCGTCGAGATGCTCGTCCCGTTGTCCGCCACCCACCAGGGCGAGGTCGGGGCACTCACAAGCCCCCACGCGTTGACGAGGCTCGGATCCACCTGGTCGGCCGGCAGGGACGGCGCGCCGTCCGAGACGAGGTTGTGAACCACGTACTGATTGTCCGCCGCCGCGGCAGCAGCGAACCCGAGACCCGAGACCACGAGCGCGGCGGCAAGCAGGAATCCACGAACGAAGAATCTATTCACGGCGATGCGCCTCCACTCTCGTAGCCGAAATGAACCCTGAGTACGACTACGGAGCCAACCTGCAACCGGATTTGCCGCTCTCAGCCTATGACGCAGGTCCGTCGGATGCTGCGCAGCAACCGCGCCGCCTCCGCCTTGAACTCTGGCGGCGACTCAGGACACTCGAGAGGCGCCGCTGCGACACGCGCGCGTCGCGAGCATCTTCAGCCCACTAGACTCAATCGGGCGGGCAAGGCCGGACAAGGCCGCACCTCGTGACGCTCGACGACGCGATACCCATCCTGGAGACGTCGGATGCCGGCGAATGGTCAGCCGCACACACCGACCCAGACACCGGCTGGTCGAGCTCCGTCTGCCTGGCGCAGCCCGGACTGTCGATCGCCTGGTTCTTCCCCCGGATGAGCGACCGGAGCGAGGACGTTGGCGAGCCATGGGTGCGTCTCGGTCATCCCGCCGCTTGGCGCGGATCTGTCCGCGTCCTCTCAGCAGGCGCGGAGCTCATCGAGGTGCCTGGGTTCTCGGTTCGCGCGTCCGCTCACATTCCCGAGCCAGACTCACCCGATGATCGGGCTGTCGAGGCCTGGAAGATCGGGCTGTTCAGACTCTCCAGCTTGCTCGAATACAACGCCGAAGCCCGCGTCGGCTACGGGCAATCCCAGTTCGACGAGGCGATCGCCGCCTTCGGGGTCACGAGTCGTTAACCAAAGCGCGCAGCTGACGAACACCTGAAGGGCGCCACTCGGCGACGCGCTCCTTTCGATCCGAAGCTTTCAGGAGCGAGATTTGCCGTGGGGTTCGCTCGAAAGGGGGATGCGTGGAGGGGTTGAGCCCACCGATCGAGTCAACGGACTCCCTGCGGCATGTTCATTCGGATCAGCAATCCCACAGCGCGCAAGCGCCTGGTCGCTCATCTCCGAGCGCACGACTATCTCGCCGCGGAGGTGCCGGGCGGAATCGCCGCCCAACCACAGAACGCAGTCAGCCAGGGCTACGACCGATCGACGTTGATCTCGCTGATCAGGCAGTGGCAGAAGGAACATGCTTCTGACCGCTCCCTGGGCAATGTCAAACCGCTCGCCGTCGAGGTCTTCAGTTCGCGGCGAGCGCGCTTCGAGTCGGTGTGAGCGCTGATTCCTGAGCGAGCTTCGATCCGGGCGGCCGACGGACCCCAACGCGGAGAGGTTCATTCAGCAGGACCACGGCGACCTCGCCGTGTTGTTTGAGGCGGCCGAGGTGCGGCCCGACGACGGGATCGTCGACGTGGGCTGCGGCAAAGACGAGGATCAGTGCGGGGGCGCCGGTAGTTGCTAGCGTCGCTTTGTGACCCGACGCGGGCCGGCGGTAGGGAGTGCGGCAGCTGCGATTGGCGTCGTCGTCACGGCGTTTGCCGGTACATCAGTGGCTGCGGCAGCCCGGTGCGTTACCACGAGCTCGGTAGGCGTAGTCAGTGGTGACCGACCAGGCGAATACTTCATTGAGCTCGCGAAGAAGGCCGGTTCCGAGAAGTCGAGCAAGCGTGCAGGTTCGGTGGGACCGTGACCGCACTCCTGGCGGAGCGCGACCTCCACTTCACGCACGACTTCGATGCTGGTCTGTCGCGGACGGGCTTGCCGGGCAGCTTCGCCTACGTCGGCCCCGACGGAAGGGTCATCGCTGATCCGGCGACGCTCGCGCGCATCCACGCGCTCGCGATCCCGCCCGCGTGGACCTCGGTATGGATCGCGCCGGAGGCCGACGCGCATCTCCAGGCGACCGGGATCGACCGCCGAGGCCGCAAGCAGTACCGCTACCACGAGAGCTGGCGGCAAGAGCGGGACGCGCTCAAGTACCGCGACATGGAGGACTTCGCGCGCATTCAACCGGCGCTCCGCAGCAGCATCAGTCGCGACCTGAGGGCCGACAGGGAGCTTTCGCATCTGCGGGTCCTCGCGCTCGCTCTGCGCTTACTTGACATTGGCCTGTTTCGAATCGGCTCCGACCGCTACGCGCGAGACAACGCCCACTATGGCTTGACGACCCTGCACCTCGACCAAGTGCGGATCCGCGCTGGCGCTGCGACCTTCGACTATGTCGGAAAGGCCGGCCGACGTCAGCACCTCACCGTCACCGATCCGGAGTCGCTCGCCGCCCTTTCTGCGTTGAAGCGGAGGCGATCTGGTCCGGAAGAGCTCCTCGCCTATCGCGGTCCGCACGGCTGGACTCGGATCCATCGAGAAGACGTCAACAACTTCTTGCGCGCCGAGGCAGCCGGGCCCTTCTCGGCGAAGGAATACCGGACCTGGAATGCGACCGTGATCGCGGCGGTCCAGCTCGCTCAGCTGCGCCCCGGCCCCTCGCGAGCGCCGACGGTCGCTTCTCACGCCGTCGCGCAAGCGCTCGGGAACACCCCCGCCGTCGCCAGACGCTCCTACATCGATCCGCGGATCCTCCGTCTGTATGCCGCCGGTCACGCGATCGAGCTCGATCACCTACCCGACGGAGCATGGCAACGCCGTGCCGAGCTCGAAGCCCGCGTCCTGGCGACCCTCGCGCAAGCTAAGACCGACGTCTAACGAGCGGTCGAATCAATTTCTCCGCAACCTCCTTCGTGGCCCGATTCCCCCGAGCGCAAAGCGATCGTCGCCGACGTCGCGGACAAACGTACGACTGCTGGTCGGGCATCCCTCGTGCTCTGAGTTCGGTGACAGCCTACGGAGCTGTGACGTTCCGACTCCGCTGACTCGCCGTGATGCGACTTTCGTTCGTGCGCGGCGCTTTGCACCTGGCCAAAATGTGCGACGGCTGAGCCGGGGTGGACGCGAGCCAGGAATCGTCCGATTGACCCCTTCCCTCGCGCGACTCCCGTGGGAGTCGTTCCACTCGGCGGCGCGCAGCTCTGCGCTCGGTCAAGCAGCGAGCTTTCTTCTCGCCTTTTGGACAGACGGAGCAGCCGCCTTCGCTCGTGCCAACGGCCGCGCCTTCACCGTCACGGCCGCCGGCTTCGCTGCGATCGTGATCTCCTCACCGGTAGCCGGATTGCGACCTGGACGCGACTTGGTCGCCGGCCGGACCCGAACGTCGAGCTGTACGACGGCGCCGATCTTTACCTTCTCGGCCGCCGAGATCTGCTCGAGCACCACGTCCTCGAGTGCCGCGAGGATCCGCTTGGCATCCGCGCGTGAAGTTCCCGCACGACTGGCGACCTCATCAACGAGCTGATTCTGAGTCAGTGGCAACGCAACCTCCAGTGTCTTGTCGTGTACAAGCGGTGGCCTATTGAAGCGCAGCGCACGGACGGACGGAACGCATCGAGGAAGAGCCAAACCAGTCCCACCGACTGATCCACGCAACCGTGGAATGTCGTGACGACGTCGAGGGCGGCCCTGATCGGCCGGAGGAAATTCAGTCCGGTCGCTGCATCGCGGAGTTCGCTAGCGGCGAACTGCGGCGATGCGCGGGTTCGAAGGCGGACTGGCGTGTGCGGTCCAGAGGATGCGGAACGAGCTCCCGCCGGCGGCGAGATCCTTTGGTGCGGCGCCCGCTGTCGACGCCGGCGGTCCTGGGCTGCTCAGGCCGGGGGAGAAGAGCTGCTGCTGCTGGGCGTTGGGATCGAGCCGGATTGGGACCGCCGTCCAGCCGCCGTGGGTGATCGTTCCCTCGTGGCCGCCCGCGGCGGCGGCGACGTTCGTGAATGCGACGGAACCGAAGTCGGCGAGGCGGACGGTGCGACACCCCGACGCGTTGCACGCTACCGGCGCTTCGGCGATCCATTCGGCCGACGTGAGGTCCGGCGAGCTCACCGGCAACCGCTTCGAGTAGCTCAGACCGGTGGTCCTGTTCGCAATCCGAAAGAGCACCTCCGTTCGCGCACTGTTCATGGTTACCGACGCCGTGAGAGCGTCCCTGGCCGCGACCTTCAGTCGAAGCAGGACACCCTCGTTCGGCGGAATGTCGTACCAGGCGTAGTACTTCGGCTCATGCGCGGCCGTACAGTCGGTGTCCGTACCGATCTGCAGCAGTCCAGTCGCCGCGGGTCCGTAGCCACCGAGACCGACCCAAAAGGCGGAAGATGCCGCGCCCGAGGCGCACGAGGCCTTCGGCTGCAGCCAGGACGCGGTCACGCTCGTGAACGCGACCGGCACCCCCGCGAGGTCTTCGACCACGTAACCCGCCCAGTTAGGCGAGCTCGCCGGCGCGGCCGCTACGACGCCCCCGCTCGCAGACGCGGCCCCCACAACGATGCCCGGCCAGTTTATGGCGACGATCGCTGCGCCGATGCGCGCGAACCGCACCGCGAAAGCGTAGCTACGTACCACGCGCGGCTTCGCTCTTCGCCGCGGACGAACTCCGGCGCGGTCCGCCGGGTCGGCGCCTGGCGAGGCGCTCAACCCGGCGGTAGCTCAACCTCTGGGGAGTCCGTAAGTTCAAGTTGAACCATCCCGGGGCGGACACGACCGCACCGGCCATGCGTGTAGCTCGGTTTCGTCGAGGCGCGTCGCGATCAGTTTCTTGTACAACAGGCGCCGACCCCAGAGCTCGTTGGGCGGCCTACCTCGAACCAGTCGCGTTCACAACCTTCCACGGCACGACAACTAGTAGCCGCCGTAGCCACCGCCCGCTGCGGGTGTCGGGGCTGCCGGCGCTGGGGCGCCGCCCGGCGTAGGGGTCGTAGCTGTCGGCGCTGGGACGGCGCCCGCTACAGGCGTGGTGGCCGCCGGCGCCGGAGTGCTTGCCGGGCTTGCGCCGAGCACGACGACGTGGAATCCGGCGACGTTTTGCCCGTTGACGGCGCCCGCTGTGGTGTCGGAGCCGAAGCGGTAGAGCGCTTTGCCGTTGTAGGTGACCTGGGTGCCGTGGTCGAGGCGCTTGATCGTGCCGAGTTCTGCCTGCGCGACGCCAGGGCCGGCCTTCGGCTTTGCCCCGCCGGTGATCAGAAGCGGCGGCCAGGCCGTCGCGCACGCGCCGGTGCACTTGATCGTTCCTTTCTTCTCTGTGCCGAGCTGGTAGAGCGTCAAGCCGTTCGAGGAGACGAGTAGGGTGCCGAACTTGCTGTTGTGCGCGGTCTTCACGGTCGCTCTTGTCGGCGCAGCTGTGGCTGCCGGGATGCCGACGCCGACGGCGAGCAGGAAAGACAGCGACGCCACGCGCAGTGTCGATCGAGACTTCATGTTTGATTACCTCTTCTTTCGTGAGACTCAGCAGCTGATACGCAACGCGCCACCCGCCGGTTTGACCTTTCCCCCGAAACGGCCCTCCGACGTGGCGGGACCGTCGCGAAGCCGCTGAGCGAGCTTGCGGTCGATCTCGGGATCTCGACCGAGACGGTACGGACCTGACTGCGTCAGAGCCGGGTTGATGACGGCAAACGGCCGGGTTGTCGAGCGAGGAGCTGCGGGCGCTGAGGCGTGAGGTCAAGGTGTTGCGGCAGGCGGGCGAGATCTTCAAAAAGCCGCGACCTTTTGCAGCCGTGACAAGCCGACCGGTTACACCATGGCCCGGGACTCGACTGTTCCGGGTGTCCGCGCCCGCGTGGAAGACGCAGGTACGGTCTAGTGCCGAGCACCGAGCGCAAGAGATGACCGCTCGCCGAGCATTGCTGATGACCGAGAACGTTTCTGAGCTCTCTGCTGGACACCGTCTTGGTGTCCGGAAGCGAATCGCCCTGATCGCGCACGACAATCGGAAAGCGGATCTACTTGCGTGGGCGCGATTCAATCGCGGCACGCTGGCCAAGCATGAATTACTGGCGACCGGCACGACGGGCTCGCTGATTTCCGATGAACTTGGGCTGCCTGTGCATCGGTTCCTCAGTGGCCCGTTGGGAGGAGATCAGCAGGTCGGTGCCGCGATCGCCGAGGGACGAATCGACGCGGTCATGTTTTTTTGGGACCCGCTCGAGCCCCACCCGCACGACGTCGACGTCAAGGCTCTTCTCCGGGTCGCAGTTGTGCACAACATCGCGATCGCATGCAACCGGGCGACCGCAGACTTCGTCTTGTCCAGTCCGCTGATGAACCAGGAGTACGCGCCGAGCTTCACCGCTGAGGAAGACGGGGTCGTGAGTGAAGCGACGGCAGTTGCCGAAGAAGCCTGAGCCGCTGCCGGTTAGATTCCGTGTCCGCCTATCCAGGACCGGTTTGAGTGATGAAGCAGGTCGTCGTCGTCTTCCAATTACGCGAGGGATCCGAGCCGGAAGCTGAGGCGCTTGCCGCGGCAGCCCCACCTTTCGACCCGGAGGACGCCGGGTTCAAGCGGCTCGCCGTCTACGTCAGCCATCGCCTGGTGATCTTCGTGCTCGAGGGAGATGACCCGGAGTGGCTCGAGGATGACCTCGTAAGCGACTTCCTGCAGCCCGCGCTCCGCGGCCGAATCGACGAATGGCGGAAGTTGGCCGACGTGCAGACCTGGCCCGCACACCCGATCTTCTTCTGGGAAGCTCAGCCATAACCACACTCAGGGCTCCGGCATCACTGGTGTGATCGCACTCGACTCCGAAGCGCGGCAGGCTTCGCGCCGTCGATGCTCGCGAACGTCAACAGCCCACGGACGACTTTGCGAACCCTACGAGGTCAGGCCCGCTTGGTTCCGGTCCGGGGTCGGCGCCGCGTCGGCTCCGGCGACCGGGCCGCCGACTTCCTCCAGCGCCGCTGCGAGCTCCGCAGGGAGGGTCGTATACCAGAGCCGTCGCTGCCACAGGGCGCGCCTGGCCACGCCCGCGCGTCGGCGGGCGGTCAGCAGGGCCGCGGACAGGGGCCGCCGGCCGGTCAGCGTGCCGATCCGGCGGTCGAGCCAGCGGAGCTTTGCGGCTGCGATCGAGCGGACCTCCGCCGGCACCTCCCACTCCGCGGCGACCGCCTCGTACACCGACCTCAGGCCTCGACAGGCGCGCAGCTCGTTCTGCGGGTCGTTCTGGATCGAGCCTCGCCTGACCCGGTAGACCGCGAGCGGTTGGGGAACCCGGACGGCCCCGTAGCCGGCGGCGGCAAGCCGGAGCCAGAGGTCGAAGTCGACGGCGGCAGGCAGCGCCGGGTTGCAGCCGCCGACGGCCTCGAGCGCCGATCGGCGAACTGTGACGGTCGAGTTGACGACGAAGTTGCCGCGCACGAGCCGTAGGAGGAACGCATCGGCCTCGAGCAGCTCGGCCGGGCCGCCGACCACCCAGGCGGGCTTGCGGCGAACGAGACCAGGAGGATCCTCGAGCGTCCAGTGCTCGGTGCAGGCGAGCCCCGCGCGCGGATTCCGGTCGAGCGCCTGCCCGGCGGCCCGCAGGTAGCCCGGCAGCCAGATATCGTCGCTGTCGAGCATGCTCACGTACGGGGCGCGGGCCTCCGCAAAGGCGGCGTTGCGGGCCGCCCCCGGGCCGTCGCTGCGCTCCCGCCGAAGCAGCCGCACACGCGCGTCTTGCGTCCACCGTTCGACCACCTCGGCCGTGCCGTCGGTCGAGCCGTCGTCGACGACGAGGAGCTCGAAGTCGGGGCGTGTCTGCGCGAGCGCCGAGCGGAGCGCCGCATCGATCATCCCGGCCGTGTTGCGCGCCGGCATGACGACGCTGAAACCGGGATCGACCATGCGCTCGGTCAGGCGGGCGAAGCCGGAGAGCTCGGGGGCTGCGGCTCCCCTAGCGCGGGCGCCGGGCGAGCGCGAAGGACGGCGGCGCGGACCGCTCCGGCGAGGTCGATCCTCGTGGCCGGTGACAGGGCCAGCAGACAGGTCGCGTAGAGGGCGAGCCCCGCGACCGCCTCGCCAGCGAGCAGGCCCAGCCCGACGGCGGTGCCGTGAGCGTCGGCGTGGATCGAGAGGCGGTCGAGAGGAAGCAGGAGGGCGATCATGGCCGCTCCCGCCGCGTAGGGCGCACCGATCGCTGCCGCGATTGCCCGCCAGCTGAGCGACTGGACGCGCGCCGTCCAGAAGAGTGCCACCGCGTTGCTGGCGACGGCGCCCGCCGTCACGCCTGCTGCGATCCCGAGCAATCCGAACGGCACGAGCGCGACCGTCAGGGCGATCGTGAGCACCGCCTGCAGGAGGTGGAGCGCCGGTAGCACGTCCGGGCGCCCGATCGCCTTCAGGCTCGCCGCGGAGACTGAGCCGGCCGCGCGAGGGGCGCTCGCCAGGCAAAGGATCATCAGGGCGACCCCGGCCGGGCGCCAGGGCTCGCCGAGTAGGAGCACGACCAGTGGCCGGCCGAGGGGAAGCAGGAGGAGACTGACGGGAAGGACCGCTGCGACGAGCCAGCGGAGGGAGCGCAAAAAGGCGCGCTCGGACCGCACCCGGTCGGGTGCGATGCGCGCAAAGGCCGGAAAGAGCACGTACGAGCCCGCGTTGACCGCGAGCTCCTCGGGGAGCGTGCTGAAGCGGGTTGCGTAGCGGTACTCGCCGAGGGCACTCGTGCTCACGAACCGCCCGAGCAGCGCGGTGTTGGTTGCGAGGCTGACGTGATCGACGAGCGTCGCTTTCAGCACGTGGCGGCCGTACCCCGTCAGCTCCTTCCACATCGCGAAGGACGCACGCCGGAGTTCGGGCCGGAAGCCGCTCGCTTTCCAGGCGGCGATCACTTGAACCAGCTCGGAGGCGTACGTGGCGAGCACGAGACCCCAGACCCCCAGGCCGGCGGAGAGCGCAGGAATCGCGGTCGCGCCAAACGCCCCGACGCCCAGCGGGTCGACGAGCACGCGCCGAAGGAACGAGAAGCGTCGCTGGAGGAGCGCGTCGGGGACGACGGTCCCCGCACCGAGCAGGAGCATTCCGGACAGCGCTGCCGCGACAATCCCGATCCGCCGACTCGAGAACACGAGCCCGATCAGCGGCGAGGCGGCGAGGGCGATCAGCGCAAGCGCGAGACCGCCGAGCATCGTGGCCACGAACGCGGTGTTCGCCGCCTCCTCGAGACGGTCGCGCCGGTGAATGAGCGCGGCGAGCATGCCGGACTCCACGAAGATGCCTCCGGCCCCGAGCGCGATCGAGGCCGCCGCGAACGCGCCGAAGACCTCCGGAGCCGCGAGCCGGGCGAGGACCAGGTACGACGCGAGCGTCAGCAGGCCCGAGAGCACGACTCCGGCCGTCGTCAGGCCTGCGCCGCCGACAACCGCTCGCGTCAGGTCGGACTGAACCTCGGCGTCGGGGTGGACGCCCTCGGCCTTCACAGTGGTGTGGCGACGGTGATGGATCCTCAATTTCCGTCGGGCGACAAGATCGAATCATCGTAAGCCGCGCGTCCCCGTGCCGGCCGCAGCGGCAGGGTCATCGGATCGTCGAGCCGCCGTGATCCGGTGCGCCTCGACCGGATGATTGCTCCGGAGCCACGATCAGTCGCCGCTCGACGGAGACGGGTCCGTCGCGCTGGTAGTGTTCCGGCAGTCCGGAGCTCCAGCCATGTCGGAAAATCACTCCTGGAGTGCGGCGGACTCGTAGGCGCCCTCACGCTGGGAATTCTTGCCTGCGCCGCCTCGCAGCCTGGCTTGCGCACGGCACGTCCCGCCGCGGAGGTGCGGATCCCGGCGACCTCGTGTACCCGCTACGCGTCCCCCACGGGGAGCGACAGCGGCGGCCGCGGGACGCTGCAGAGTCCGTACCGGACGGTGCAGGCGCTGGTCGACAGCCTGCAGCCGGGCGAGACGGGCTGCCTCGAGGGCGGGGTCTACAGGGAGGACGTCAGCATCCATCGCGGCGGCACGCGTGGGCGGCGGATCACTCTCACGAGCGCGCCGGGTGCCCGAGCCGTCGTGCAGGGCGTCCTCTGGGTGGCCGGCGGCGCCAACTTCGTGACGGTCAGCAACCTGCGGCTCGACGGGAGGAACGGCGCAGGCGTGCCGAGCCCGCAAGTGAACGCCGACTACACGCTCTTCTACGGAGACGACGTCACCAACGACCACACGGGCATTTGCTTCGTTCTCGGCGGTTCGGCCGGGACGTACGGCGTCGCCTCCCACACGACGATCGCGCGCAGTCGCATCCACGGCTGCGGCACCCTGCCGGCGACGCATCTCGACCACGGCATCTATCTCGAGCACACGCGCGGGACCGAGATCTTGGACAACTACATCTACGACAACGCCGACTGGGCGCTTCATCTCTTTCCCGACGCCCAGGACTCGAACATCCAGTACAACGTCGTCGACGGCAACGGCGACGGCTTGATAATCGCCGGCACCGGCGGCATGGCCTCGAGCGGGAACTACGTCGCCCACAACATCTTCTCGAACACAACCGACAGGGGCGATTCGGTCAAGCCCACGGGCAACTACGGCTACCTCGTCACCTCGTTCTGGGGGAACCGGGTCGGCAGAGACAACGTCGTCACGGACAACTGCTTCTGGAACGGGGTCGCCGGCGACGTCAACACCGCGAACGGCGGCTTCTCCCTGAGCGAGAACCGCGTGGCCGACCCCGGGTACCTCTTCCGGGCGGGCGACGACTTCCGTCTCCGCTCCGGCAGCCCGTGCGCCGGCGACGGGCCCCGCGGCCAGTAGCCGCTCCGGTTGCGGCCGCGGTCGCAGAAACCTCTCTGGCGGAAGAGCCGATCTACTGCTCTCATGGCAGCGAAGACCGGGCCGGGGATGAAGGGCGAACGGGAGATCGAACGGCTGCAGAGCGTGTACCGCGAGTACATGCCGCGGGTGGCTGCCCGCTGGAGCCCGGAGAATCGCGGGAACCAGGCCATCCTCGCCGAGCTCGAGCGCCGGGTCAGTCGAATGCTCTCCGGCAGCGGCCTGGTGCCGCTCGGTGAACGAAGGGTGCTCGACGTCGGCTGCGGCCACGGCCACTTTCTCGGCCTGCTGCAGTCGCTCGGCGCACGAGCGTCGAACCTCCACGGCGTCGACCTCCTCGCTGAGCGAATCGCCTACGCGCGGTCGCACCACCCAGGCATCCGATTCAGCGTCGGCAACGCGGGGGAGCTGGCCTACCCGGACCACTTCTTCGACCTCGTCCTGCTCTTCTCCGTGCTGACGTCGATTCTCGATCCGGAGATGCGCAAGCGGGTCGCAGCCGAGGTGACTCGCGTGCTCAAGCCGGGCGGCGCGATCCTCTGGTACGACTTCCGGTTCGACGATCCCTGGAACCCGAACGTGCGCGGCGTGAGACGGACCGAAATCGCGACCTACTTCCCGGATTGCAGGCGGCGGCTGCAATCGGTCACGCTTCTACCCCCGCTTGCACGCCGGCTCGGGCCGTTCACGTCCGTGCTGTATCCGCTGCTGGCACGGGTGCCGACCCTCCGGACGCACAACCTGGGCCTTCTCGAGGACCTCCGGGCCCCCGGATCCGGCGGCGACCCCGCGTGAGCGCGGACCCGGCCCCAGCCGAGCCGCGCCGCCTCGGGATCGGCATGCCGGTCTTCAACGGCGAGCGATTCCTCGAAGAGACGCTCCGCTCCCTCCTCGCGCAGACCTACAGCGAGTTCGAGCTCGTGATCGCGGACAACGCCTCGACGGACCGCACCGAGGAGATCTGCCGCCGGTTCGGCTTGGGGGACGGGCGGATCTCCTACCACCGGAGCCCGGTGAATCGTGGCGCTGCGTGGAACTTCTGCCGCGCGTTCGCCCTCACGAGGGGTGAGCTCTTCAAGTGGGCTGCGTACGACGACCTCTGCGAGCCGACGTTCCTGGAACGCTGCGTAGAGGCGCTCGACGCGGTCCCGGAGGCGGTACTCGCGTATCCGAAGTCGCGCCTGCTCGACGACGACGGGATGCCGATCCGCGACCACGAGGATCACCTCGCGCTCGGCCAGGCGACGCCCCACGAGCGCCTGCGGGCCCTCGTGCCCGCCGTCGGATACACCCATCCCATGTACGGGGTCATTCGCTCGCAGGCCCTCCGGGGCACGCGACTCCTCGGCGCCTATCCCTCCTCCGACTACGTTCTGCTCGCGGAGCTCGCCCTGGCGGGTCCGTTCGTCGAGGTCCCGGAGCGGCTGTTCCTGCGTCGGATCCACCCGCAGATGTCCAGGCAGGCGAACCCGACCCCGGCTGCTGCCGCCGCCTGGTTCCGCCCGGGTGCGCGCACCCGCTTCCGGGCCGAGGCGTGGAGGCTCTGCTCCGAGCATCTCGTGGCGATCGCCCGCGCCCCCCTCACCACCCGCGAGCGACTGCGCTGCTTCCTCGCATTCGCGCTCGTGGGCGGCCGGCGTTACGTCCATCACCTCGGCCGTGAGCTCGCGCAGCTCGTGCTCGCCGTGGCCCGTCCGAGCCGCGCTCCGGGCCGGAAGACCTCCGCTCCTGCGTAGACGCTCCGCCCGGGCGGTGCCGAGACAGAGGAGTTTGCGCTCAAGCCTGGCGCCTGGCCGAACGGCCCTCGGAGCCACGGGCGACCGTTGAGAGCGCGGCGAGAGCGCCGAGCACGATCCAGAGCGGCTTCTCGAACTGCGCCGAGAAAAAGAAGTAGGCCGTGAGCATGCCGCTCGCGCCGATCACGAGACCCCGCGCCATGAGCTCGGTTTGCCGGTCGCCGGCCCGCGCGAGTGCCCGGGTGGCCCTGCAGGCTACGGCGAGCACACCGGCGAGCAGTCCAACGAAGAGGAGCCCACCCACCAAGCCGAGCTCGGCCAAGACGTTGAGATACGTGTTGTGCACCTCGGTCGCGTCGGGGCGGAGAATGAGATCGGAGCGCGTGATGTTCAAGTCGCGTTCGAGGTACGCCGGTGCCAGGACGGTGAAGTTGTCGATGCCGACGCCCCGGACCGGATGGTTCTCGAACATGAGGCGCGCGACGCTCCAGAGATCCGACCGCCCGGTGCTCGTTGCGCTCGAATAGCTCGTGATCCTCTGCCGCGCGGCCTGCGGCGCGAACACGGTGAAGTACGTGACGCCCACGACCGCGAGAACCGCGACTAGGCCGACCACGCGGGCGCGCGCGGGGCCGGCGAAGGCGAGCGCAACCACGCACATCACGCCGAGGCCGATCAGGCCCCCGCGCGACTCGGTGAGGAAGAAGCTGAGCAGCAGGACGAGGCCGCAGGCAGCGAGGAGCCTGCGCTCGAAGCCGCGTCTCGACCCCTGCAGCAGCAGCCCGGTGAGGGCGAGGCCCGGCAGGAGGACGGCCGCGAGGTTGTTCGGATTGCCGAGGTAGCCGCCGAAGCGGCCGCCGCTCTCCGCGCCGGCGCGCAGGATCAGGAGCCCTGCAATCGTGGTGAGGACGCCGGCGACGATCAGCGCCCACGCGAACATGCGCAGGTCGCGCCTGTCCCGGATCGCCGTGTAGACGAGGAACGGCAGCAGGACCATCTGCACGAGCCTCCATGCGCCCGAGGTCGCCGCCGTTTCGTCCGCCGCCCACAGGAGCGAGGCTCCGGCCCAGGCGGCGAGCAGAATCGCGAGGGCGGTGAGGAGCGGATGGTCGCGGAAGAGCGCCGGGCCCCACTGGCGGGTGGCGAGCAGGCCGATCCAGGAGAAGAGGAGCGCGACGGTCAGGAGCTTGATCGCAGAGGGGCTGCCGCTCACCCACGACGCCCGCTCGAAGAAGGTCAGCATCGTGAAGAGCAGGACCGCGGCCGTGAAGTGACGAACGGCGAGTGCCAGCGCGGCGAGACCGATCGCCGCGGCCGCGGTCAGCCGCGGCTGCCTGACGGACAGCAGGGCGATCGCCGGCACTGCTGCGGCGGTCAGAGCGACGAGCGCGCTGGTCGGAGCGCCTCGGCCGGGCGCCGAGGGCTTCCACGGCCCGAGCGCGCTCAGACCTCGTCTCACGATAAGGGTTGTGCGGCCCGGTCGCGCTCGGCGGCTCGATCCTGCGGCCTCGGTTGCGGCAGGGGAGCTGCCGGCGGCGCTCCCTGCATCCCCGGCTCGTCCAGGCCGAAGCGCCGGCGGACGCCTGTCCAGCGCCAGCCGGCGACGGCGTCGGCGTCCCGGCGGTCGATCGTGACGATCCCGGTCGGCGCGACGCGTACCTGGTCGAGACGCCGGAGCAGGTCGTCCAGCTCGTCGCGGCGGGTGCGGCCGAGTCGTACGCAGAGGATCACGGCATCAGCGGACGAGGCAAACGAGTAGGCGTCGGTGAAGTCGTCGAACGAGGGCGCGTCGACGACGACGACGTCCGCGAACTCCCGGAGTGAGGCGAGCAGGGACGCGACGCTCTCCGGCTCCAGGAGTTCGACGCCCGCCGGCTCCGGCGAGGCTTGCAGCAGTGAGAAGTTCCAGGACGGCAGCCGGACGAGCGCCGCCCTCGGCTGCACGTGCCCCTGCAGGACGTCGGCAAGTCCCGCCTGACGCTCCTCGGCGTGGAGCGCGACGCTCGCCCCGGGGTGACGCAGGTCGCCGTCGACGAGCAGGACCCGCGTCCGCGAATTCGCGATCGCCTGCGCGAGGCCAACCGCGATGGCGGTCTTGCCCTCGTCTCGCTTTGCGCTCGAGACGACGATCAGATGGGGAAGGGCGGTCGTTCCTGCGGCGCTTGGCAGAACGCTTCTCAGGGTGCGGTAGCGCTCGCGTCGCTGGCGTGCCGCGTCGTCGGAGCCCAGCAGCTGCCGGCGCAGGTCGGCCTCGGGCACGTGACGGACACCCGCGAGCACGGGCAGCCGCGCCGCCGAGCGCACCTCGCCCTCGTTTCTGAACGTGGGGCTCAGGAAATCGAGGGCGAGCGCCAGCGCAGCGCCCAGGAGGAGCGCCCCCACGAGCGCAACCGCGAGGCTGAGCTTCGTCCGCGGCCACGCGGCGGAGGTGGGGGCGACAGCGGGGCTGAGCAACGAGAGGGTCGGGTCGGGGCCGCCGAGGAGCGTGCCGAGCGAGCCGAGCAGGCTTCGCACCTCCGCCGTGGCCGCCTGGTTCGAGGCGCTGGCCTTACCCGCGGAGAGGTGCTGCAGCCGCCGGTCGAGACGGTTCATCTCCGCGTGCAGCTCGCGCTGCAGCTGGGCGGCACGGACGGAGAGCGCGGTCTGCGCGTACCCGTTCGCGATCCTGGCGGCGCCGGCCGGGCTGCTGGCGGTGACGCTGATCCTGACGACGTTGCTCTGACCGAGCGGGGTGATCGAGACCGGGGGCGGGCTCTGCAGACCAAGGCGCGCGGCCGCGGCGTCGCCGACCGCGGGGGCGCTCAGGTACTGCGCTGCCGTCACCACCGGGTCGCCCTGCGACGAGTCTCGCAGCAGGCTGTTCACGCCGAGAAAGGTCGTGTCGCCCTGAGGAAGGGGGGTGACGACCAGGTCGGCGTGAGCGCTATAGCGCTTCTGCGCTGCCAGCGAGTACAGCAGGGTCGCGAGGACCGTGGCGACGACAATCCCCGCGATCAGGACCCAGTGATTTCGGACGGCTGCCAGGTAACGCATGCCACCCGACGAGCCAGCGCCTCGATCGTCGTCGGGCCGGGGCGGCGCCCACGAATCCCTCGCGAAACCGCCAGACGCTCCGACCCCGCTCGCTGCGTTTTCCTTGCGCGTTTCGTCCATGCTAAAGAACCTCGCGAGCGTGGGCACGATCCGTCTCGTCTGCCGAGAGGGCCGCGCGGTAGATGCTCTCGACGCGGCGCGTGAGCGACACGAGGTCGTGACGGTCGGCGACGACGCGCCGTGCACGGGCAGCGATCTCCCGGGCCTGCGCGCGGTCGTCGAGGAGCAGGGCGATCGCGGCGGCCAGCTGGGCGTGATCGCCGGGTTCGACGAGCAGCCCGGCGCCGCCTTCGAGGAGCTGCGGCAGCGACCCGACCCGGGTCGCGACGAGCGGCGTCCCGGCCGCCATCGCCTCGAGAGCGGCGAGGGGCAGACCTTCGTCGCGGGAGCAGAGGACGGCGACGTCGAATGCGGCCGGCAGGCGGGGCGCGTCGGCCCGTGCCCCTGCCCACGTGACCCGGTCCTCGATGGCCAACCCCTTCGCCAGCGACTGCAGCTCGTCCGCGGTCTCGCCCGCTCCGACGACGCAGAGTCGCAGCTGCGTCCTCCCCGCGCGCACCAGCTCGGCGAACGCCCCGAGCAGGACGTCGTGCGCCTTCTCGGGCCGAAGGCCCGCGACCACGCCGACGACGGCGCCCGTCTCGGGAAGCCCGAGCCGGAGGCGAGCTTCGGCACGTGTAAGCGGCGGCGCGCGCCGGACTCCGTTCGGCACCACGCGGACCTTCCCCCGGTCGACCCCGGCCTCGAGCAGCGGCCGGGCAGCGGCTTCCGAGACGCAGAGGATGCGCTCCGCGGTCGGGCCGATCAGCCAGCGGTCGAGGAGCGAGGAAACCCGGGTCGTCCGACACTCGACGCGATTGTGCTCGTGAGCGATCAGCGGCACGCCGGCGGCACGCGCCAGCAGGGCGCCCCAGACGTTGTTGCCGAAGAGGTGGGAGTGGATCAGGTCGCTTCGTCGCGCCAGCTGCAGGGCGGCGTGTGCGGGAAGGATCGAGGTCCGGCGGCGGCGCCCGAGGACCGTATACGGCACCGCCTCGGCGAGCAGGCGCTCCTCCAGCTGCCCCCCGTGCTTGGTGACAGTGACGTGCGGGCAGAAGGCGGAGCGGTCGAGCGAGCACGCGAGCTCGACCGCCAGGCGCTCGGCGCCCCCCGGTGAGAGGGTGTCGAGCAGAGTCATGATCCGCGCCGGTCGCGACGCCGGCGCGGACGACCACGAGGCGTCCCCCTGCCCGCCGGGAGAGGTTGTCGCCGGCCTCGACAGACTGCTAGCGGCCACCGACGGCTGACCTGACGGCGTCGATGACGCGATCCACCTGCACGTCGGTGAGCGCCGCGGAGAGCGGCAGGCTGAGCGTGCGATCGGCGATCGCCTCGGCGACCGGGAAGGAGCCCGGGGAGTAGCCGTACCGCTCGCGGTAGAACTTCTGCAGGTGGACCGACTGGAAGTGCCAGCCGACGCCGACACCGTGCCGCGCCAGGGACTCGACGAGGTCCCGGCGTGTCAGCCCGAGCTCCTGCCAGGAGAACCAGAGCGCGTAGAGGTGCCGCGCGTGGCGGCGGCTGTGGCCGGGCTCGAGGGAGACCTGAGGAATCTCGACGCCGTCGAGGCCGAGAAACGCCTCGTTGTAGCGATCCCAGATCTCGCACCGTCGCACGTGAGAGCGCTCGATCCGTGCCAGCTGGTGGAGCCCGAGCGAGGCCTGCAGGTCGGTCATGTTGTATTTGAAGCCGGCCATCACGGCCTCGTAGGTGCGGTAGCGGCCGCTCGAGTACCGCTTCCACGCGTCGTTGTCGAGCCCGTGCAGCCGTCTGATCCGCGCGTCGACGGCAATCTCGGGCTCGTCCGTGACGAGCATCCCGCCGTCGCCGGTCGTGAGGTTCTTCGTCACGTAGAAGCTGTACGCCGCGCATGTCACCCCGCCCCCGGCCGCGCTCTCGCCGGCCTCGTCGACGAGCTCGGTCGAATGCGCGGCATCGACGACGATCGGGAGATCGGGGTGCTGGGCGCGGATGGCCCGCACGTCCGCAGGCGCGCCAGCGTAATGGACAGGCAGGATCGCCTTCGTGCGGGATGTCACGCAGGCGGCGACCCGCTCAGGATCGATGTTGCCGTCGCGCTCCCTGACGTCGGCGAAGACCGGGCGCGCTCCGCAGTGTTCGATCACGTTCGCGGTCGCGACGAACGTGAGCGGCGTCGTCACCACCTCGTCGCCCGGCCCGACTCCGAGACCGGCGAGCGCGAGGTGGAGCGCGGCAGTGCACGAGTTGGTGGCGACGGCGAAGCGGGCGCCGACGAACTTCGCGAACTCGGCCTCGAACCGCCTGGTCTTCGGCCCGGTTCCGAGCCAGCCCGAGCGCAGCGTGTCGACGACCTCTTCGATCTCCTCCTCGCCGATCAGCGGCGCGCCGAAGACGATCGGCTCGCCGTCGGCCGGCTGCGGGCGACGGCGTCCCCGCTGGTGCGCCGCCCGCGCAGGGCGCTCCCCGTCGAGCCTAGCTGACGCCATGTCCCAGCAGGACGGCCCGGGCTGTCCGTCCGATCGTCGCCAGGTCGAGCCGCCACGATCGGTTCACGACGTACTCGAGGTCGGACGCGATCGTCTCCTCCAGCGTTAGGCCGTCCCGGCCGTCGGCCTTGGCCGGGCTGGTGACGCCCGGGCGCACCGAGAGGATCCTGTCGAGGTGCTCGCCGTACATGTGCGCGAGGTCGGGAATCTCGGGCCGTGGCCCGACGACGCTCATGTCGCCGCGGAGGACGTTCCAGAAGTTCGGCAGCTCGTCGATCGAGTACCTGCGCAGCACGCGCCCGGTGCGGGTGACCCGCGGATCGTCGGTTCGGTGGAAGTAGTAGCCGTTCGCGTGCTCGGCCCGCAAGCGGCCGTACGCGTAAAGCTCCGGGAACAGTTGCTCCGCGTCGAGGTACATGCCTCGCAGCTTCACGAGCTCGAAGGGACGGCCGTTCCGACCCATCCGCCGCTGGCGGAAGATCGCCGGTCCCGGCGAGTCGAGACGGATCGCGACCATCGCCACCACGATCGCCGGCGCAGTGAGGACGAGCGCCGTGAGCGCGAAGAGGATGTCGAAGGCGCGCCGGAGCGCCCTCGAGAGGAGTCCTTCGGCATGCGACGCGTGCGCCGTGCTGGCGGCCACGCGCGTCGCCGCGATCACGGAGATCGAGTCGACCCTCACCGGACTCGTGCCGTGGCGACTGAAGCCGAGACCAGTCCGGGACGCAGCGCACCGGCGATGACACCCGCCCCGTACGAGAGGTGCACGAGCCCGAGCGCGACCGTCGTGAGCGTCCGGCTCGACCCGCGGTTCGCGGCGATGACCGATCCCGCCGCAGCGTAGGCGCCGACAGCGGCCAGGAGCGGCAGCCGCGAACGCCCGGCAGCGGCCAGGCCGAGGCTGCCGGCGAGCCCCCAGACGACCACCGCAGGCAGGACCGAGCGCGTCGGGAAGAGGCCGTAGCGCATCCCGACGGAGGACTTCCAGAGTCCGTACTGGAAGTACTGCACGACGAGTCCCCGGTAGCGCTC
>Ga0070731_10001187_pt1 | contig 28207 bp, 21 predicted proteins | sample Coa_R1_2_FD_66448 | JGI IMG/M metagenome (GOLD analysis project Ga0070731, IMG submission 66448) | Surface soil microbial communities from Centralia Pennsylvania, which are recovering from an underground coalmine fire - Coalmine... | ecosystem: Environmental > Terrestrial > Soil > Unclassified ... | reverse complement strand
GTGATCGACGCGTTCGCGTCGGGAAAGCGGCCACCGACCTCGGGCCACGACTGGATCAGCGCTTCCAATCCGGCAATGAAGAGCCTCGTCCAGGTGGCGAAAATCGCGGTCGATCTTTCCGACAACCACGCCCGCGAGGAGCTTGATGCTGCCCGCCGGAACCTCGCCATCCATCTTTGCATCATGCTCCTGTTGCTCGTCTGCGCATTGGTTGCGACACTGTTCATTAGCCGCAGGATCGCGCGCCCGATGGCCAGGATCGCCCAGACCATGCGGCTTGTGGCAGACGGCGATATGGCTTGCGAGGTACCTTTCGCGGACCGCGCCGACGAGATCGGAGAGCTTTCGCGCGCGCTGGCCGTATTCCGCCGCAACGCGCTCGAAAAGCAGCGCGTCGAGGACGAGCTGGTCAAGAGCCGCATCGCCAAGCAATCCGCCGAAGCCGCCAACCGCGTCAAATCCGAATTCCTCGCGCATATGAGCCACGAGTTGCGTACGCCGCTCAACGCCATCATCGGATTTTCCGACATGATGCTGCAGGGCATTTTCGGTCCGCTGGAGAAGCGGTACGGCGAATATGTCCGGGACATCAACAAGTCGGGTTTGCACCTGCTCGAGGTGATCTCCGACATCCTGGATATGTCGAAGATCGAGGCAGGCAAGTTTGTGCTTCACATGGAAGACGTCGATCTCGCCGGCCTGATCGGCGATTGTACCGCGTTGATGCGATTCGCGGTTGAGGAACGCCAGATTTTGCTGTCCACGGATGCGCCGAGGGACGGAACAAACGTGGTGGCCGACCGGCGCGCGCTGAAAAAAATCCTGATCAATCTGCTGTCGAACGCCGTCAAGTTCACGCCGAAGGGCGGCGAAGTCCTGGTCTCCGTCAGAACGGGTGCTGATATTCTGCAGATTGCCGTCCGCGACTCCGGCACCGGAATTCCCGAAGCTGCGCTCGAACGCCTCGGGCGCCCCTTCGAGCGGGTCACCAACGATCCCCACCTCGCGCGCGAAGGAACGGGGCTCGGTCTCGCGCTCGTTCACGGCCTGGCCCGCCTGCACGGAGGTACGGTGCGCATCGAGAGCACCGAACATGTCGGAACCGTGGTGACGGTGACGCTTCCCGTATTGCGGCAGGCCGCCGCGGCGGCGTGATTCCGGCTGACAGGACTTGCGTCAGACCGCAGAGAAGGCCGAGCGCGCTTCAATGATGCGCTGACGGCGCTCACGAAGGCAGCCCTTTCGGCAGAAGGTGTCAAGATCCCGCGCGTCATTTTGGGCGCGCTCGCCCGTCACAGGCGCCGTCATGGGCAGTGCAGGCGGCGATGGACAAACCGGCCGACGTGTGGAGGCGGCGTTCCGTCATCCTGAACGGGCGAGGCAGGCCTGAAGCGGCCCCAAAGGCCCGATTTCGTCACACTCGGTTCCTGTGCCCGGCGCGCTTCGGTCACGGCTGCGTCAGTCGAAAAACCACGCCGTAATCGTATTCGCCGCCATAGAGGGTCGTCCCGTAGAGCCGCCCTTTCCTGTCTTCTATCAGCGACGAATAGGCGCCGCTGCCGTCTTTTCCTCGTACAAACGCAAGCAGCACGCTGAACCGGCCGTCGGGCGTTATTTTGAATACCGTTCCGCAGCCGCCCGCGCAGGCATTTTCGTTTCCGCCATGCGTTGCCGTGCCGTACACATTGCCCTTTGCGTCGACCAGCAGCGACGCATACGGAGCCGAACCGTCCTTGCCGCAGCGGAAGGCATGAAGCACGCTCTCCTCGCTCTCCGGCGTGATCCTGTAGACCGTGCCGCAGCCATAGGTGTAGAGCGTGCTTCCTCCCTCCCAGGTCGTTCCGTACAGATTGCCGTCGGCGTCGGCGACAACCCCGGATTGCGGCCAGATCCCGTCCACGCCGCCCATGAACGTATGCAGCACCGTCTCCTTTCCCTTCGGCGACAGCCTGAAAACGACGCCGCAGCCCGGCCCGTAACTGCTGCTGCAGCCCGTCGAGCCGCCGCGCTGGGTCGTGCCGTACAGGTTGCCTTTCCTGTCCGCGATCAGCGTCGCGTTCGAGTTTGCGCCGTCGCTTCCGCCTGAAAATGTGTAGATCGGCACCGGCGTGCCGCCTTTGGCCATCCGGAACACGATGCCCGCGTTCGGCGCGCCGCCGCCATAGTTGGTCGTGCCGTAGAATTGCCCGTTCCGTTCGAGAAGAGCGCCGCCGGGATTGGCCCCGTCGCCATTCTCGCCGGAAAATTGGTAAAGCAGGCTGTAGCTGCCGTCGGAAGCGATTTCGAAGATGCCGCCGGAAAGAAATATGCCGCTATAGGTCGTCCCGAAGAGGTTTCCGTTTCGGTCGCTGATCAGCGGAGCGACCGGGTCGCCGGGTTCGGAGCAGTTGAAGATGTGAAGCTGTGTTTCCGTGCCATCCGGCGCCAGCCGGTACACGGTGCCGCAAGTGCCGCTCTGGCCCGATTCCGACGTGGTGCCATAGAGATTTCCGCCGTCACCGAAAATGGGCGCAGCTTCGGGAACGCGACCGCCGTTGTCGGCGCCGAAGGAATAAAGCGTTCTGACGTGCGCGGCAGCAGCGCCGGTTGCGGTGGCGAGAATCACGCCGAAGCAGACACTCGCGGTCACGCCGGCGCGCAGCAGGTTCATGGAAATTCCCCCGGATACCAGCGCGCATCATGTCAGCACCGCACACCGGCCGCAATGTGACCCGGTCGCGTGCGATCTGAAGGGCACAAGGGGCCATCAGGTCTGGGACCTGCAGCAGGCGCAGCCCAATTTCACGATATCCGCGTCTCCGGTGAACATGCTAATCTGCGCGCGGGTACCAGGGGAATGTCTGACAATGAACCGGATCGTTTTTGGCGCCGTTGGTGCCATGATTCTCTCTATCGCCTTCTGTGCTTCACCAGTGAATTCCGCAACGGAAACCGTCGTTTATTCCTTTTGCAGCCAGGTACACAAATCAACCTGCACGGACGGCGAGTATCCGACCGCTGTGATTGACGGCAACGGTACACTCTATGGGGCAGCGGCGGGCGGCACGTGTGGGAACGGTACGGTGTTCGCTCTCGACCCGCAGACCGGAACGCTTACGACATTACATTCTTTCTGTAAGTCGCGCCTCACCGGGGATGGGTCCGGCCCGAACAGGCCGACCTATTCCAACGGAACGCTGTACGGAACAACCGGTGCAGGAGGCCTGTACCCACCGGAGGGCTACCGAAAGGGTGGCGGAACGATATTCTCGATTGACTTGGCGACCGGGTCCGAGACGATTGATTATGAGTTCCCCAGGAGCGACAACAAGACCCGCGCGCCCGGCACCGCTCTTCTCGAGCTGTCGGGGATATTCTACGGGATTGCGTCTGGAGGTGGCGGCACGTACTGTGGCGGGGACTGCGGCACGGTGTTTGCGTTCAACCCGGGCAGCGGGACGGAATCGGAATTTTACCGCTTTTGCGGCCAGCCGAACTGTACGGACGGTACATCGCCTTTCGCAAAATTGAACCATGTAAACGGCTTGCTGTACGGCACGACCTACATGGGCGGCGCTCATTTCGCCGGAGCGGTTTTTTCGCTGAACCCTGGTACGGGTGCTGAGTCGGTTGTTTATTCCTTTTGCTCCCAAAGAACTCGCAAGATCAATTGCACGGATGGCAGTTCGCCCTTTGCCTCGGTAGTCGGCTTGAACGGTTATCTGTATGGCACGACCGCCGGTGGCGGTGCGTATGGCTATGGTACGGTTTTTTCCATCAATCTGGAAACCGGTAGTGAGACGGTGCTGCATTCATTTGGCAAGACAAGTTCCGACGGCATGCAGCCTCGCAACGCTCTGCTTAAATCGGGTAGCCTCCTGTATGGAACGACGGTGCTCGGTGGCGACCCGTACTGCGACAACGGCTCCGGGTGCGGGACGGTTTTCTCGATAGACCCGACTACCGGCGCAGAGAAGGTGCTGTATTCCTTCGGCGTCCAGCCATCGGATGGGCAGTTCCCCTATGGCGAACTGATCGAAATGAACGGCGCGCTATACGGCACGACTTCATTGGGGGGCGCTCAAAACGCGGGAACCGTATTTGCGACTACACCATGACGAAGTCCTCCGGACTCTGTCCGTCACCAGGGCCGCAAGCAGGCGCTACCAGGACTCTCTGCGGGGGTATGCAGTGTTGCCCCCAGCGGCAGCTCCAGCTTCACATCCCCGTGGACGAAACTATCCACGGGGCCGTACTTCAAGCTGAAATAGATAACGCAGCGAATTATTGTGTACATATACATGGAAAAATTGGGAACACGAAATGCGTTTCCGTTGGTGCGACTCCACTCAAGATCCGGGACGCCGACTTCGACTTCGGTTTTCATGATCGGAGTCGGGGGCCGGCGATTTGGACCTAGCCCTGGACGTCGACTATGCAGGGGAAGATCGTTCACGGTGTCAGCGGCCGAGTCCGGATGCGGCCGCTTGCTGCGGCCGCATCCGAGGTCCAGACGGGCTGAACGGCACTCGTCGTGCGTCTGAGACGCGCAATTCCAGGGCAGCACCTTACTTCAGGACATACCCGTAACCGGTGCTCGTGAATGCGGTCCAGCTGCCGCCGTTCTGGCTGGACGCCAAAAGGTATTGGTTGACATAATCGACAGCCTGATCCGCCCAGATCAGGGCGTCTGTACTGGTGTGCGGGCCAACGACGATCCAGTACTGGGTGCCTGCCGTCAGGGGAACTCGCAGTTTCGCGGTGATCGGGGTGCAACACGGCCCGAACTGCGGCGCCGCCGTCACGGTATCCGTTGCGAGCGCAGTTCCCGGCACGCCGGCGGCATCGCTGTAAATCGACACATCGGCCTGATACGTGTACGAATCTGCCGACCATGCCATCAGCCCGAGCGTCACCTTCTTCGAAGTCGTACTGAGGGGAGCGGTGAACGCCATGGCTTCCTGATAGCAGCCCGCGAACGCGCAGCCGACGAGTTGGCCGGACCACGACACGTAGGGCGCGTTCCGCATTCTGCTGAAGAAGTTGATAATGGCGGAACTCTCCACCGCCGGAGCAACGCCGCGACCCGGCGCAGTGGCATGTTCAAGGTTGAACGCAACCGGTGCGCCGCCGCCGCCTGTACCAATCACGACGCCCGGTGGAAGATGGGTCGGAGAATGGGACGGCGGAGCCGCCATCGCGGCGGTACTTACCATCGCCAAAACGGTGACCAGGAAAAACCCCTGCTTATGCATTTGATGCTTCCTTTCGAAGAGCCGGGCCGCAGGTGGTCGCGCCACCATGCGTTTTGCGGATTCCAGTCTTGACGAAACCGGCCCCCCGTGTCCTCCTAAAAAACCTTAAGGGACCTTAAATTATCGGGGCAGGTCGTCGGGTTTTCGGGTTGAATATGGCCGAGCCGTACTATTTCGACCGCTTTACAGTCGATCCGGTCGAACGGAGGCTGTGCGAAGACGGTGTACAGATTCCGCTCGGCTCCACGGATTTTCGCATTCTGCTGACGCTGCTGGAGAATGCCGGCGCGGTCGTCACCAAAGAGCAGCTGGTATCGCGCGTCTGGGGGCCCGTGACGGTGACCGATAATGTGCTGTACGTCCACATCAACGCGCTGCGCAGGGCCCTCGGCAATGACCGCATCAGGAACGAGCAGCGGCACGGCTATCGGTTCGTGTCGCAGGTGCGTCGAACCGGGCCGATCGAGCCGCCCCAACATGGCGAACGGCGCGCCGGCAATCTTCCTTCGCTCTGGACAGGCAACGACGCGGAAGGGCCGGCGCGCCTGATCGGCAGAAGCGAACAGCTTCGCATTGTGTCTGATCGGCTTGCACAGGCGCGTCTCCTGACCCTGACCGGCCCCGGTGGAGTCGGAAAGACGAGGCTCGCCCTGCAGGCAGCCAGCGAGGCTTCGTCGTCTTCCGGCGGCGCGCCGGTACAGTCGGCGTCCCTGCATTTTGGCGACGGCGCCTGGCTGGTGTCGCTGGCGACACTGAACGACCCGGATCTGGTGCCGGGTGCGATAGCCTCCGCGCTCGGCATCCAGATCGGCGCGAAGGCCGCGCCGCTCGATACGATAGCGCGGAATCTGGCAGGAAAATCCCTGCTCATCGTGCTCGACAATTGCGAGCACGTGACGGCAGCCGCGGCCCGCACGGCTGAAAGTCTTCTCGCCGCCGCAGCGGGGGTGACAATTCTGGCAACCAGCCGCGAGCCGCTGTCGTGCTTCGGGGAACAGGTTCTGGAGATTCCCCCGCTGGACGTACCGGGCGAAGATGCGATGACGCCCGATCTGATGCGCAGAGCCGCGGCAGTCGATCTCTTCATCGAACGCGCCATGGAAGCCGATGCAAACTTCCGCGTCGGCGACAACGAGCTGCCGATTGTCGCCAAAATCTGCCGGCGCCTTGACGGGCTGCCGCTGGCGATCGAGATGGCCGCCGGTTGGGCAGGCGCGCTCGGCCTGCAGATGCTCGATGCAAAGCTCGACGGATCCTTGAACGCCTGGCTGCACGCCAGAAGTACAGCGCCCCCGCGGCACTGCACGCTGCGCGCGACATTGGAATGGAGCAGCGATCTCCTGTCTGCCTCCGAGCAGGCCGTCCTCGGCCGCCTGGCCGTGTTTGCGGGCAGCTTTACGATCCAGGCGGCCGAAATATTGGCGGGCGACGGCGCCATTCCGAAAGCGCGCGTCTTCGAGCATGTCGCCAATCTGAAGCGCAAATCGATGATCGCAGTGGTCCCGGGACAAGGCGTGCCGAACTATCGCATGCTCGAAACGACGCGCGCCTTCGCGCTGGAGAAACTGGCGGCCCGCGGCGAAGCCGATTCAGTCCGGCGTCGGCATGCACATCATGTGCTTTGCGCACTCGAACTGGCGACATCCGAGTGGGAAACCACGAGCGATGCCGTCTGGCTGGAACGCCATGGCCCCTTGCTCGAGGACCTGCGCGCGGCGCTCTCCTGGGCCATGAACGAAGACTCCGATGACGCTTTGATGCTTGCCGGCGCCTCGTGGCCTCTTTGGCGCCAGCTGTCCCTTCCATCGGAGGGAAGGCAACGATTGAGCGCGGCCGCAGCCCGGCTGAAACCCGACACAGCGCCGGCGCTGGAAGCACGGTTGAGACGCGGTCTGGGAGAAATGCTTTTGAATACGGCCGCGGCGACGTCGGCCCACGAGCAGCTCGAGCGCGCAACGCATCTGTACCGCAGCCTAGACGACGCACCCTGTCTGGGCAGTGCGCTCGGCGCGCTCGGATTTTCGTTGTTCATGCTGAACCGGATCGAGGAAGCGGAACGGGCAATCCGCGAAGCGTTGCGTTTGCTGGAACCTGCGGGATGGCTGCGCACGCTTGCCATGGCCTGTTCCGCGCAATTGTGCATCGAGGCCGTTCGTGGCCGCTTCGATGCCGCGTTTGCGGCGGGCAAGAAAGCGGAACGCCTGTGCGGGATCACGGGCGCCGATCGCACCGCCCTCAATGTGGCCGCCAACCTGGTGCAGGTGCATCTGGAGAAAGGCGAAGTGGACAATGCAATTCGCGCAGGGGTTGGGCTGGTGGCGCGATTGCGCGCGACGCGTCATTCCGATCTGCTCGGATTTGCGCTCGGCATCCTCGCCGCCGCGTTTGCCAGACGAGGCGACCTGAAGGAGGCAATGGCCGCGGCTCGCGAGGCCGTACCACGCCTTCGGGACGACGGCAGGTTGTTCTGGCTGTTCGACCACCTTGGCCTGTGTGCCGCCCTTCACGGGCGCGCCAGGGATGCCGCACTCATCGCCGGCTATGCCGACTCGGTGCATCGAAAATTCGACCGGCAGCGCGAGCCGATGGGGCGCTGCGCGATGGAGCGCACAACTTTGCTGTTGCGCGACGCTTTGCCGGATCGGGAGGTCGCCGAGCTGTCCCGATTGGGCGCCCGGCTTTCCGAAGATCAGGCAATCGCCATTGCTTTGAGCGTGTGAGAATGGGTGGCTTTGTTCCGCACGGTTACGCTTTGGGAATGCGAATGCACTTCCGTTATCACGACTGTCCGTGCCCGGTCGGCCTCCTCAATCAGCGTAGCAGCATCTCAAGCTGAAATTTTCTGTCCTGCCAGTCGAGCATGATACTCGAAAGGAGTTCACGCCACTCTTCGCCGTGATCGGCGTAGAATGCGTGGGCCGATTCGTGGCAAATCACATAGCGATCAAGTTCGGACCGGCCCGTACAAGGTCAAAATTAGGAGTGATATTTCCTTCGGGCGCATAGCTGCCCCATCTCTTGGAATCCAGCGCATGATTAGTTGAGGTCGCTTTAGCCCCTTACGCAAGAACGGAGGAAGCATCGCGTCAAGTCGCAACGGAAAAAGCGAACGAGCCTCCAGTACATAGTACGCCCTCAAAAGGCGTCGGCAGTGTGCGGCGTCGGCCGGATCGCGCACTGATAATGAGACGGCCACCATCTTTTCGTACAAATGCTTCGACTGAGCGTTCGATCGATAAGCGATTATGACCTGCCGCACACCAAGTGCGGCGCCATGGGAACAATAGAAGAACGTATACGCGCGCGTCGTTCCAGCGGGAAGGTTCTTGAAGGTAAGGCTCTTGACGCGGATAAGAACCTTCCTTATAAGGCGGAAGGAAAGACAAGGAGAATGACCCATGGCCGTCCATATTGCCGCTAGCATCCAGAGCCCAAAGCTGATTTCGCTCATCAAACAGGCGGATCCGAGGGGGCAAATGCACCTCCGGGTCGTCAGTAATGAGCGGCTCGAACTTGGTGCCGACCCATTCAAGTCATCCGTTGCTATTGATCTGAAAACCGAGACCATCCAACCGCTGGATGCTGTCGCGCCGACGCAGATCATTCCACCTGCCCTAAGTCTGGGAGGCGCGCGAGCTACCGGAGATTATTGGTACGAAATCAACGGGAACCGAGTGGGCTGCCATTCAGTGAAGGCTTTATTGTTGCAGTCACTAACCGCGTTGGCCGCTGCGGACCCTCAGCTCATGGAAAATCTGTCGAAAGTTAGGAAGCGTACGAAGCGGATCGTGGCAAAGGACAAGTACTGGCTCTTCCGTGACCGAAATCTAGCGGACAAGTATTCAGTCCAACTCGAAAATGGTTGGTGGGTAGGAACTAATAACAGTTCGCCGGAAGTGAGGGCGTGGCTCGGGATTGCGGCTTCGCTGAGCCCCAACCAAAAATTCTCGACGTCATTGGGCTGAGCGATGGACGCCTTCGAGCAAGTGGTAGCCGAGATTCTCTGGCGAGAGGGCTACTGGGTACGCACGTCTGTAAAGGTTGAGCTGACAAAGGAGGAAAAACGCCTAATCGAAATACCATCTTCGCCTAGATGGGAGCTCGACGTAGTCGGCTACCGCGCAAAAGACAACCGCCTTCAGGTGGTGGAGTGCAAGAGTTATCTCGACTCACCCGGCGTAAAGCTAAGCGGCTTCGATGCGAATCACACAGACTCGACGCGGTACAAGCTTTACAACAAGCCGATATTGCGCGACGTCGTCTTTGGCCGCTTGCGGCAGCAACTTGTCGAATCCGGCGCGTGCCTACCGTCCGCAACCGTACAGCTTTGCCTTGCTTGCGGTCGCATCGCTTCCCCTGCCGATCGCGAGGGGCTGAAAGCGCGGTTCGCGGCAGAAGGTTGGGAGCTTTGGGACGAAGCTTGGCTTCGGCAACGACTCAAGGAAATGTCCGACGGCGGATACGAGAATCAGGTTTCCGCAGTGGTCGCAAAGCTGTTGCTTCGGGGCTCGTTGCCGGCGGAGGCGAACAAGCAACAGGCAAGCTAGGCCGAGCCAAGGCCGGTCCGGCGGCTCCTCCTTTAGTACGTCCGAATGAAGCGGATTGTCCTTCGCGGCAGCGGGTATGAGCGTCTAGTGGAACTGCTAGTTCTAAGTCTTTGTCCCGTTCATTAAAGAGGTCTCTCTGTCACCTTTCGAGATGTCGTGGTATTCCAGGTAACCGCAGCGTACGTATCCACATTGAAATTGAACCCACTGATATTCGCGTACTCGTTAGGGTCACCGGTACCCGTCGGGTGAAGCACCGCCATATGGTAGGCGACGTCCTGCGGATTCATGTCAATAAATACCTGCATCCCCAATTCCGGATCATTCGCAACCAGCCGGATAACGTTGCCCGATGTGTCTTTAATCACGGACGTCCCTAGCATTACGTGTACAAGGCCGCCAGTCGTCCCATGGACAATTAGCTGCTGCCCGGCTTCAAGGATGCTTTCCGCGCTAGAATCGCTCAGAGCGCCGTAAGTTCCGATTGTTACATACTTTTGCAGAGAGGATGGCCAGATTGCCAAGCCTTTTACTTTAAGATCTTTGCTATCTTCGAGAAGGCAATCGATGTGCACATTCGAAGCCAGTTCCTTCGCGTGGCAGATATTCGGAACGCCTTTATCCGGTACAACCTTGGCGTTGGGGTACACGGCTCCTACGAGCCGCGCGAGCATAGTATGAACTGTTCCGAAGCAGGCCAACTGTGCGGCCGGGTACTTATTGCCCGCGTCGTCCTCGACAGTGGTCTCCGCGTTCGCATACGAACTGTACTGAAACAGTTGCAGCTGCCCTATGGGCAAAATTGTGTACACGCCGGCGAATTTCTTGAAATCGGCCTTGCTCGCGGTAAGCTGAGCCAATGGAGGCTCGAAAAACGATTGAATTGGTGGGACTACGAGGCAAAAGAAATTGTCGCCATTTGGATCAGTGCAAGCAGGATCGAGAAGCGGAAACCCTGGAATGGTGATAGACGGCAACGTACAGTTTTCTGCCTCTGAGCCGCCCCAAGAGCAGCTAAACGCGATATTGAATGGATACGACACGCCTGAAACCTGACTCCAGACGTTTGGATCAAAACCTGTCGGCAGCCTAGACTTGAAAGTGGTTGTTGTTAGCCCCGTGACGCCCCCTACATTACCCTCACCCGTTCCATATTTTTGCCCGCTCGTTTTCTTATCCCAATAGGAGTTCGCGTAGTTCGAACCACGCTCTAGCCCAGAGAAGCCTCCAATGGAATCTCCGAGTCCGCTAACAACTCCCACAGCGTAGGCGCTTGTTATTAGATCACAGTCCCCGCAGAGATTCTCCGCGTCCTGTGCAAACCCACCTTCGTATACACGACCGCTGGCATATGAATTGGCTATCATGCCCCCATAGAAATCACCTATGAAGCCACCACCCGGAAAGCTAACCGAGGCGTTGGAACTCTCCACGTCCCCTTCGTCCATTTGCCCGATTAACCCTCCTGCGTCGCCGCCTCCTTCTATGGCGCCGTTCGAACCAGCATTCTGTATCGTCGCTTCATTCACACCGACCACGCCGCCCGTCGGCCCAACATTACTGACGACTCCATTGAAGAGGACGTTCAAGAGTGTTCCGTCGGCATTTAAGCCGTTTCTGCCGACGATCCCTCCTAAGAAATTATAGCCATTTCCAGCACTGCAATTTGGTCCCTCGCTGACACAACCACTCACGTAAACATTGGCAATCAATCCATCGTTATCGGCGGCCAGCGCTCCACCAGTGACTGAGGTTGATTCAATTGCCGTTTGAGATAACGCGAGGTTGGCAACATCCCCACCGACCCCCACGTAAGCGAATATCCCCGACGATTTTGTCGTAAGTGCGTTGATCCAATGGCCTTGACCGTCGAGCGACCCGGAGAAGGTGCCTGCAATTTGTGAAAAACCCGCGCCGCCATTCCAACTCAACGTGCAGGTAGCGTCGATATTTTGAGCCAAGATGAAAGATGATGTCGTGCCTGAGGGAATGGTTTGCAGCCCGCAAATATCGGTGACGACGTACTGGCCCTTAGCGTTTTGCTTCAGGGCGTTTCCATAGCAATCGGTGAGGGGAGAAAGGCTGGGTGGCGTGCTCGGACAGTAAGAAGAGGCGGTGGTGGGTGTAGCGAATAGTGAGACAACCATCGCGCTCACGATGCCCAACTGCCGTTGCATGATCCCTCCCGCGCAGCGAAACCATTCCAATGTAGGTCACCGCCTCAGCGGAGTGTCAAATCCTCTCGCGGGGTTGCTACGCGCCGCTCCCCCGGCGAAAACGGCCGCCTTGGGCCGTCCGCTAAGTCACTGCATTTTCAAGGAATTTTGGAGCGGGCGACGCGAATCGAACGCGCGACCCTAACCTTGGCAAGGTTATGCTCTACCCCTGAGCTACGCCCGCGTCCAAGACGGGCCGTTATCGCAAGCGCGGCTCCGGTTTTCAAGGCCGACGCACGGTGCCGGAATTTGGTGCGGACCGTCGGGCAGGTGGCCGAACCCTCATGCTTCGACAAGCTCAGCATGAGGGCCGTTTCCGGATTCCGGCTACTCCGCCGGCTGGGCGTGCGGCGCGGGGACCCGCTCGGGGCCGCGGCCGAAGCGGTGGCGAAGCGCACGCCAGGGCTTGCGGAACATCTCCGCCACCATCCACCAGAAGCCGTGATGGGTGATGCGCACGCGGTGCGGCAGTGCGAGCAGCGCCGGCACGAGGCCGAGCGTGATGCCCTTCGAGAAGGCGAGCCCGAACACGACCGCCGTCGAAAGCTGCATCCACATCATGGCGAACGGATCGCCGACGGTGACGTGGCGCGTCGCGAAATCGATCTCGACCGCCGCCATCATCGGCAGGAGGCCGAAGATCGCCGTGATCGTGGTCAGGAACACCGGGCGCAAACGCTGCGCGCTCGAACGGATCACCGCCTCGATCGGATCCATGCCGGAATCGAGCAGCTTGTGGTACGTGTCGATCAGCACAATATTGTGGTTGACGACAATTCCCGCAAGCGCAAGTAGGCCTGTACCGGTCATGATGATCGAGAAGGCTTGGCCCATCACCACCATGCCGAGCAGCGAACCGATCATCGCGAGGATGACGGCCAGGAGAATGAGGCTCGCGTGATAGAAGCTGTTGAACATCGCGAGCAGCACGACCGCGATCAGGAATAGCGCCATGAAGGCGGCCTTGACCAGGAACGCGCCCGCTTCCTGCTGATCCTGCTGCGATCCCTTGAAGGTGACGCGCAGGTCGCGCGGCAGGTTCTGGGTGGCGAGCCAGTCCTGGATTTTCTTCACTTCGGCGTTGACGTTGACGCCGGGCTTCACATTGGCGCGCACATGGTACACGCGATGGGCGTCGATGCGCTCGATGGAATTCACCTGCGGCGCGGGTTTGACCTCGACGAAGGTGCTGATCGGCACCATGCCGTTGTTGGTCGCGACGCGTACATTGTCGAGCGCGTGGATACCGCGGTCCTGGCTCGGATAGCGCACGCGGATATCGACGAGGCGGGTGGAATCCGCCGGTCGGTAGCGGCCGACGAAGATGCCGTCGGTCACGAGCTCGACCGCGGCGCCGATCGCCTGGGTGCTGACGCCGAAGCGTTGCGCCACGTCGCGCTTCACTTTCAGATCCCATTCGATGCCGGGCAGCGGGCGCGTGTCTTCGATGTCGCGCAGCGTCGACATGCCGTCGAGGTGGCGGCGGATCCTGTCCGTCACCTGCCCGAGCGCAACGTAGTCGTCGGAATTGACATCGATCATCACGTCCTTGCCGGTGGCGGGACCGCTGTCGGGCTTGCGCACCTCGACCTTGATCCCCGGCATGTTTTCCGTCCGCTTGCGGATGTCCTCGAGGATCGCGTCTCCGCGACGGCGCTGGCCGTACGGTTTCAGCTCGACCGTGATGCGGCCGATATTGTCGACCGGCGTGTTGAGGCTCGACGGATTGCCGCCGGAATTGGCGTAGATATAGTCGACGCCGTCGACGTTCTCGATCCGGCGCTCGACGCTCATGACGAGGTCGCGCTTTTCGTAGGCCGACAGATTGCCGCGCGCGGAAACGAGCACGGTCGCCTCGGTCGGATCGGTCTGTACGAAGAATTCCGTGCCGTGATTGTGGAAGACGAAGAGCAGCAGCACGGTCAGCGTCGCGGCGGCCGCCACCCCCATCATCTTGCCCGGATTGCGGGTGATCCAGTCGGCGAGATGGGCGTACCAGCCGGTGACGCCGGGGATGTCGCGCCAGTCGCCGGTTTCCGACGCCTCGATGGCTTTTTCGTGCTGCTCGTCGCGGTGCGGCTTTCGGCCGAAGAATCCGCCGAGCACCGGAAGGAAGATGAGGGCAACCACCATCGAGCACGACAGCACGACGATGAGCGTGATCGGGAAGAACCGCATGTACTCGCCGGCGATCCCGGGCCACAGCAACATCGGCAGGAAGGCGCCGATCATGGTCGCGGTCGAACTGACGACGGGCCAGAACATGCGCTGCGCGGCTTCCGCAAACGCCAGCTTGGGCGGATGCCCCTCGGTCATTTTGCGGTCGGCGTACTCGACCACGATGATGGCGCCGTCGACGAGAATGCCGACGGAGAGCAGCATCGCGAACATGATCATGAAGTTGAGGGTGAAGCCTTCGGCCTGAATGACGAGGAAGCTCATCAGGAACGAGGTCGGGATGGCGACGCCGACGAGAAGTCCGGAGCGCAGGCCGAGCGCCGCCACGACGATGATCATGACGAGCAGGATCGCGAGAACGATGGCGTCGGAGAGCGAACCCAGCTGGTCGCGGATGTCGGTCGACTGATCGCCGACGAAGGAAACGTGTACGCCGGCCGGGAAGTATTTCTGTGCCGCCGCCAGCATCTGGCGCACCGCCAGATTGTTGGCGATGACGTTCGCGCCCACGCGCTTGGTCACGTCGATGGCGATCGCGCGCTTGCCGTTGATGGTGGTGAACGTCGTCGCGTCGTAGAAGGTCGGATGGACCTGGGCCACGTCCTTGAGCGTGACGGTCGCGTCCGCATTGGCGCGGATCGGCAGATTGAGAACGTCTTCGGGATTGTCGATGACTCCGGGCACCTTCACTTCGAAATTGCCGTGCCCGGTGTCGATCGCACCGGCCGCGATCAGCGTGTTGTTGTTGGTGATCGCGTCGAACATTTCCTGCTGGGTGATGCCGTAGCTTTCGAGCTTCGCGGGATCGGGCAGGATCTCGAGCATCTCGTCGCGCGTGCCAGAGAGCTGCGCGTCGAGCACGGTCGGAATCGTCTTGAGCTGGTCGCTCAGGTCGCGCGCGAGGTGAAAGAGCGTGCGTTCGGGGACGTCGCCGGAGAGGGCGACCGATATGACCGGGAACAGACTCGTGCTGATTTCCTCGACGGTGGGCTGCTGCACATCGGGCGGCAGCTCGGCGCGCGCGGTGTCCACCTGCGCCCGTACGTCGGCGAGGGCGCGGTCCTTGTTGAAGGAGACGTCGAACTCCATGATGATGACGGCCGCGCCCTGATAGGCGCGTGCCGTCATTTCCTTCAGGCCCTGGATGGAGCGGAGGTAGTTCTCCATCGGCTTGACCAGCAGACGTTCGCTGTCTTCGGGGCTGATGCCGGGGTAGTAGACCTGGACCACGATGTACGGAATCGGGATGTCCGGATCCGATTCCTTCGGAATGGAAATGAAGGCGATCACGCCGGCGATCAGCGTCACCACGAACGCGGCCAGAACGAGACGCGTGTTCCTGACCGCCCAGGTGATGATGTTTTTCATGCCCGCGCTCCCGTCACCACCGGCTTCACATGGGAGCCTTCATTCACGAACTCCTGGCCGACCGTGATGACGTCGGCGCCGGTCGGCACCCCCGTCACCCACATGCCGTCGGGACCGTCCGACACGATCTGCACGGGGCGGAAGTGCACGATTCCATTCTCGACCACGCGCACGCCGACCACGCCGCTGTCGTTCAGCACCAGTATCCCCGATGAAATCTTCGTCGCTACGACGTTCTTCACCGGGATGTGAATGTCGGCGCTGACGCCGTCGCGAAGTTTGGCGTACGGATTGGGCAGTTCGACCTCGATGCGGAACGTGCGCGTACCGGGGTCCGCGTGGTCGGCCACGAAGCGTACGTGTCCCGCGACGGTTTCGCCGGTGACGAGCGTCGCGGTCGCCGGATCGCCGACCTTGATGTTGCCCACGTCCTGCTCGGAGACGGCGCCGACCGCGAGGAACGGCTCGGGCGCCATCAGCATCGCGCATTTGTCGCCGTCATGCATGAGATCGCCGATATTGACGTAGCGATCGTCGACGAGCCCGTCGAAGGGCGCGCGGATCACCGTGCGCTGAAGTTCGATCTCGTTCGTGCGTTCGGCCGCGCGCGCCGCTTCGAGCGCCGTCTCCGATTCGGCCAGGAGTGTTTTTGCCAGATAACCCTGCTTCTCGAGGGCCAGGTTGGCGTTGTATTTTTCTTCCGTCTCGGCGACCTGGGCTTTCGCCTGGTCGACCTTGGCGGCGCGGTCGTTCGTCTTCAGCTCGCAAAGAACCTGGCCGGCCTTGACGAAATCCCCCTTCTCGAAATGCAGCGCCTGTACGACGCCGTCGATCTCGGCCTTGACGTCGACGGAGTGCAGAGCCTGCGTGCGTCCGCGCACGGTGACCAGGGCGGCGCGCGGGCTCGCCGCGAGCCGTTGTACCTGAACGGTGGGCAGCGCGTTGGCTTTTGCCTGCGAATCGTCGGTGTGTTTGGCTGCGCCTCCGGAGAGAATGCCCGAGCCGAGCCAGAGCGCGACCAGCACCGTGATTGCGGTCGCGGCGCGATAGCTTGGCTTCATGCGGCGCCAGAACCCCGGCTGCACGCGCTCCCAGAACCCGCGCAGATTGGCAATGACGTTGCGGAACATTCCGTCCTTCCTATTCCGCGGCCTCGGCGCAGGCGGACAATCCGCTGCGATGGGCACGCAGGTAATCGAGCATGGCGGCGTAAATGGTCTGGCCCAGCCCGTTCACAAACAGCTCTCCGGGGCTGTGCACTTCGGATGCATGCGCATTCAGCCGCGCAAGGCGGGCCTCCTTGTCGGCGATGTACGACTCGAGCAGCGCGTGTACGCGTTCGCGCGGCAGGAGGTGGGAAAACAGCATCGCAAAAGCGAATGCCGAGCGGTTGCGATCCTCCTGGACGGGCCGGTTCAGGGCCTCGAGAAAGCGGGTGCGGCCCTTGTCGGTGATCGAATAGACCTTTCGGTCCGGACGCTTTTCCTGCGCCTCCTCCCTTACCGAAACCAGTCCTTCCTCGGTAAGCCGGCTGAGCGCCGGGTAAATTGAGCCGAAGCTCGCCTCGGCGAAATGGCCGAAGCCGTCTTCCTCGAACCGCTTTTTGATTTCGTAGCCCGTGGCATCGGCATGCGTAAGCAGCCCCAGGCAAATGGTGCGAACATCCATGATTCACGCCCCGACGCGTTATGTTGGCCCGATATAGGGCCGCGCCGTATATGATTTTGGAATTTGGGGATTGCAAGGCCGATTGGCCCAAAATCGCTCCGCGCCCGGCGCAGACCGGGATTGCCGCGGTTCAGGGCTCTAAAAATAGTGGTTACCGGGCGCAAAAGCTGCCCGGCGGGGGCGTGATTCTGTCGGGCGAAATCCCTTCCCAATGCTCACCATGGCCGGACAAGACCCGGCATCCAGGAAAATCGTCACCGCCCAACTGGGTGGGCGGCTTGGCCGCCCATGGCGAGTTCGTGTGATTCGAAAGGTCAGGTGCGCGATTGGTCTGGACCCCGTGGACCAGCAGCGGTGTGACAGCCGTATTAGAGGGCCTCGATTCGGTCGACTTCGACGCCTTTCATCCCCTGCCGCGTCGAGAAGCGGACGCGTTGTTCAGGCGCCAGCACGCTGAGGCCAGACCGCCTGAGGGCGCTCGCATGAACATAGACATCGGCCCCGCCATTCTCCGGCATGACAAAGCCGAAGCCCTTCTGATCGTTGAAGAATTTTACCTTTCCCTCGACCATGACACCGGGCGGCCCGGCGTCGCCGCCGCGCTCGCGATGCGAGGAAAAGCGGTCGCCGCCATGAAAGCGATCGCCGCCGCCGTACCGATCGCCGAAGCGATCGCCGCCGGCGTACCGATCTCCACCACCGAACCGATCGCCGCCACCGAACCGGTCGCCGCCGCCGAACCGGTCGCCCCCGCCAAAGCGGCCGCCGCCGCCATGACGGGGCGGGCGCGAGGGCTGTTGCTCGGCCGTGCTCGTGTCGATGCTGTGCACGGCAACCACCTGCAATCCGCGCGGCGAGTCCTGCAGGTCGCAAACCACCGTTGCGCCCGGCGGCACGTTGGTCGCGCCGACCTGGGCCAGCGCCGATGCGTGGCAGAACGCGTCGCTGCCGTTTTCAAGTGTAACGAAGCCGTAGCCTTTGGTCGTATTGAACCACTTAATCGTTCCCTTGGTCGAAGCCATCGCCAGAGGACGCGAACTGTCGTTTTCTAAATCAGCCATGAGATCGACATCGAACCCTGCCGGATAACACCTGGATGCGCCAAACCACACCGGCCATGAGGACGGCGCCCATACCGACCTATATTGCGCGCATTTCCTGCCGGACCGCAACCGGGGAAGCGCGAAAAGCGAGCGCCCGGACCGGCTTCAGCGGCTCCAGGTTGTGGCGATAAATTCCGGGTCGTCCTGCCGGTTCCGTTCCGAGCAGAGAAAATCGTAATAGCCGCAGCGACCTCCGGGATAGGTGCGGCAGGTGGAAGGCCGGGCCGTATAAACCGTGCAGCAGCGCTTCTCTGTATCGAAGAAGCGGCACACCATGCCGAAGATTTCATCCTGCTTTCGCCGCATCGCGTATTTTTCGTCGTCGCGCGCCACCGTGAATTTTTTCTTCGCTTCGCGAAAACCGAGGCCGAAATGCGCGGCAAGGCGTTCCACGTCGCGCTTCGTGAGAGGGATGAGATCGTAAGAGCAGCAGTAGCCCGGGCACTTCGCGCAATTGAACATGGGCACTCCGCCGGTCATCGGTTTCGCTTATCACAACGCCTCGCCATGCAATAGATGCGAAGCGCGAGCACCAACGCGTTGTTGGAGAAAAGAGTCGGATAGAAGGACAGGACGCGATCCTGAAGACGCGGCAATCGAAAGAGTCGCGCCACGCAATCGGCAGCGCAGTCATCCACGGACGCCGACGTTTACCCGGATGCGCGGCAGCGGTTCGAGCGCACGGTGGACATTGCCGTCGCGACCAAGCCAATCCGCAATGCAGCAAGGGCGAAACGGAAATCCTAGTTGCCCAGCTCATAAATTGTATAATCGGTTTCCCATTCACTCACGATGCCGGCGCCATATTCCGAGTAAACCATCGTTTGCAGCGTGTGCTCGCCCTGACCGACCAATGCGTGCTGGCGCGGACTGAGAACATTGTCGTCATCATATGTGGCGCACTTCGGTTTGGCCTGCGCACCATCCACAAATCCACAGGCCCACAAAAAGGCACTCCCCTCGACCAACTGAATAGAAGGCGCGAAACTGATGAGGCAACCGGAACTGCTCTTGCAGGCGAACGTATGGGGATGATCTATGGCTGTATAGCCAGCGATCAGATTCATTGAATGATCGCCGCTTGCCGAAATGACTAGCGAAGAACGGGTATGCCATCTCGCCGGCTCGGATTTCGATTGTTCGTCGCCAGCGCCAAAACTGCCGCGCGCAACAAACACCGATAAGGCTGTTACCAGCGTGAGTGCGCCAAGCCTCATCTGCGTCCCCCTGATTTGAATTGCTCTGCCACACTACAAGCCATTTCGCCAGGTCGGAGAGGGCCGCAAGGGCTCCGCCGATAATCAGCAGCAGGCCGCCGCCGATCAGACGGACTAGAAGCGGAGTCCCAAGTCGATTGCACCAAAAGTCATAACCGGGCGGCCCAGCCTATCAGAAACACCCGCTGTCATAGCAGGCGTAACCCCGAGGCTCTTATGCAGCCGCACGAAATTGTAGTGCTCGAAGTGCACGCTTACCCGCGATCTATTGCAGTGTTTTCGCCACCGTAGGCACCGGCTGCCCGACGGATACAACATCGAACGCCAGGCGCCCGATAAGACGACCATCCGCGCTGTCGATGCTGACCCGCCAGTTGCCCGCGCGCGGACCCGATTTCAGCGAGTAACCGCGGTACCCGTGTTCGCGGCCGCCCGAGATCACGAAGGAAACCTGCGACAGCGTCTGCCAGTGTTTCGATTGCGCATCCCACCGCTGCCAGCGATGCGTGATGCGCGTGCTCATTCGAATGGGTGCAAAGACGGCGCTGTAGAGGGCAAGCTTTTCACCCGGGGCCACATGCACCACGGGCCTCGCGAAACCGAATCGCACCGTCCAGGGCTGCGGCTCTTCCTGGACCTGGTAGGTCGCGCCCGTGTGGCGGATGCCGTGATAAATTCCGACATCCGAAAGCGCGAGCGGCAGCGGCGGCAGAACGCGCGTGAAGTAGAACAGGTTCATGGCGGCGGTGATCGCCACGACGCCGGCGATGATCTCCCAGCGCGACTGGCGGTAGCGCTCGCGATCGAGAACCCAGAGCAGGCGAAGAAAGAAATAATAGCCGACGATCGCACAGGCGCCGCTCGCCAGAAAGGTGCGTTGCCCGATCGCGTGGGTGAAAACCGGCACGAGAAAAATCGAATAGGAGTACAGGGCGAAGAAAAGCAGCAGCGAGACGAAGACGAGCCGCGCGTGGTAGCGCCGGAAGACTTCGTTGCCGACAAGAAATGCCAGAAGCAGCAGCAGAAACGGCCACGACGCCGCGAGAACGGCGCTGCGCGAATAAAAAACCAGGAAGCCGCTCCACAGGCCGCCGAGCGCAAACTGCGTGGCGGCCGGCAGCCACACGCGGAGACGAAACCGCCGCTCCGCCTGCGGTGTGGATTCTGCCGTCCCGTCCGGTCCCTCCGCGGCTGCGCGCGCTGCCTCGCGATCCTTTCGTCCCTGCAGCCAGTGACCGAGCGCAATCGAAACGACGGCGATGGCGAGATAGCCGGAAAAGATCACATGTGCGCCGGGACGGTCCACGCGTCCGAAGGTGAAGTTGTCGACCACATAGCCGATGACCATCGCCGCGGCCGAGAGGTGCCGCTCGTATCGCCGGACCGGCTCCGCCCAGCGCTGCAGGCGCGTCGGCGGGTGCGCGCGCTTCGCATCGCCCGTGTCTCCTTGGTCGCCACCCTCCGGGCGATGCTCCCGTTTTTTCAGCACCACCTGAAGTTCCGTTTTGCGTTTGCGACTGATTTGCAGTAGGAGGGCATGTGGGCTCCGGGATAAGAGACATGCACGAAGATACCAAAGTGATCCTGAACTTTGCGGGAATGCCCGGTTATTACAACTATATGAGTTATTACGAGGGCTATGGCGGATTCCAGTTCTTCGCCAATTTTCTGTACATGAACGCGACGACCTGGACCAGTCCGAACGGCTTTGGCTATCAATACGGCTGGTGCAACACCGGCTACCAGAACGAGACCGCGATGTCGGACGCCACCTCGCTGGGCGTGGTCTATCAGTACGGCCTCATGGAATCGGCAAGCAAGCATACGTTCACGCTGGACAGCATGAACGCAGCCTCGTCGTTCAGCAAAAACGCGACGTGGGAAGTGATGAGCTACACCGAGAAGAACCACTCGCTCTATCCCAAGGCCGACGACAAGTTCAAAGTCAGCTTTACCGGCGAATATGTGAACTTCGCCACGCTCGGGCAACCGGGTGATTTCACGAACATTGCCGCGGTCGCGTTCATCCTGCACAACTACGGCCATCCCGGCGACAAATGCACCTACGGATATCCCGTCGTCGGAGGCCAGCTCGCGATCGGAAACCTGACCGTAACCTGGTCCAAGAAAGCCGACATGCCGGACAAGGGCGGCAAACTGCTGTCGCCGTATCTGCTGCACCATCCGATGGCCGTCGTTCCGCATTTGAATGCCGTGCATCCGGGGAGCAACATCGGGCACGGCGGCGCAAATCCCGCGAACATGCATCAGTATCACCAGGACTCCGCCGGCCATGATCCCGGCGCGAGCCAATTCCACCTGCCGCCCACGGAGCATTTTTTCTGAGGTCCACCGGGTGGATTGTACCGCAGGCGGTGGAAACGGATTTCGAAGGGGCCTCGCAAGGGAAGCATCGGCAGCGTAGTGTTTTGCGCATGAGAGCATGGTTCGTCGCCTGTCTGGCGGCGCTGAGCGTTTCGGTTGTGTCCGCGAGGCTCGACGCTGCGCCGGAGTGGCAATTTCAGTTGTCAACCGTTTCCGGCCGCGAGGTGACCATGGCCGACTATCGCGGCAAATGGCTGCTGATCTATTTCGGCTACACCTTTTGTCCCGATATCTGCCCGACCACGCTCAGCGAGCTCGGCGGTGCCCTGAAGGCGCTGGGACCGCGCGCATCGAACGTGCATGTTCTTTTCATCACGCTCGATCCCACGCGCGACAAAATTCCCGTGCTTGCACGCTATCTGAAGGCGTTCGATCCGCGCATCGTAGGGCTGCGGGGCGATCCCGAGGAGACGGAAGACGCGGCCAAGAGCTTTCATGTGTACTACCGGCTGCGCAGTGTCGGTCACGGCGAATATGCGGTCGACCACAGCTCGTATGTTTACGTCTTCGACCCGCAGGGGCATTTCGTAAAGCTGCTTGCACCGGACGCCCCCGGGCACAAGATCGCGGAGGATCTGAAAAAAATCATCCGGTGAAGACGCTCGCTCTGCTGGTGGTTGCTCTCGGGATTCAGTCCGCCTCCGCAGCGGCCGTTTCCCATTTTGCCGATGCGGACAACCCCGCGCTCGTGGCGAAGGGCCGGCAGATTTACATGACGGCTTGCGCCTCCTGTCACGGGCGGCGGCTGCAGGGGCAGCCGCTATGGCAGCTCATGGATCAATATGCCGGGCGCCGCGCGCCGCCGCAGGACGCGACGGGCCACACCTGGCAGCACGCCGATGAGGACCTGTTCTGCAAGACAAAGACCGGACGTTTCCCGTCGGCCCCGCAGCACGGAAAGACGTACATGCCGGCGTTCGGGGGCGACTTGAGCGACCAGGAGATTCTTGCGGTCCTTGCCTTCATCAAATCGAGCTGGCCTGCCGGCATGCGTGCGTCGCAGGCGATGCTCAATCCCGGGCAGCGCGGCATGCCGAAGAACCTCGGCAGTACCACCTGGACTCTGCCGCCCAACTGCACCGGAACGGCGTCCTTCCTGCAATGGAACGCGGGCCGGTGACCGCGAGCCCGCCGCGGCTGGCGCGACGACCGTTTCTCCCGCACTCTGGGGCTTGACCGTTCGGGATTGAAAACTTTGCCGCAAGCCGCCTCGCCGCCCACAGGATCGCTTGCGACGGCGCTGCGCCAGGCCGTGCGCCTGCTTGCTGCGACGCCCCACCTTGCGGAAGCCCAGGCGCGCGAAATTCTCGCGGTGATCCCGGGGAATCCCCAGGCGCTGCTGGTGCTCGGGCAAGCCCGCGCCGCACAAAAGGATTGGGAGGGCGCGCGCGACATCCTGGACGCGTTATGCCGTTCGCAGAAGCAGGACGCCGCCGCGCATGCCGAGCTTGGCGCGGTGCTCGCGAGGTTGGGGAACACGACGGGTGCGATCGCGGCCCTTCAACGGGCCGTTGCACTGTCCCCGAAACTGGCCGGCGTCTGGCGCGATCTGGGGGACCTGTATCTGCTTGCGGGCGATGCCGAACGCGCCGATCAGGCTTACGCGCAGCACATCCTCGCGTCCGTCAACGATCCGCGCCTGCTCGAGGCTGCGCGCGCGCTCTGCGACAACAAACTCGCCGTTGCCGAACGCGTGTTGCGCGAATTCCTGAAACAACATCCAACCGATGTCGCGGCGATCCGCATGTTGGCGGAAACGGGATCGCGCCTCGGCCGCTACGAAGATGCGGAGCGGCTGCTCGCGCGTTGCCTCGAACTCGCGCCGAATTTTCGTATGGCGCGGCAGAATTACGCGACGGTGCTCTACCGCCAGAACAAGTGCGTCGAGGCGATCGCGGAAGCGGACCGGCTGCTCGAAGGCGAACCTGGCAACGCGGGATTTCGCGCGCTGAAAGCCGCGGCGCTCGGCCAGATCGGCGAATACGCCAAAGCGGTGGAAGAGTACGAGCGGCTCCTTGGAGACCAGCCGGCGCAGCCAAAGGCGTGGATGAGTTACGGACATGCCCTGAAGGCGCTGGGCCGCCGGAGCGATTGTACAGCCGCCTACCGGAAAAGCGTCGCGCTTCTTCCCTCGCTGGGCGAAGCCTGGTGGAGCCTCGCCAATCTGAAAACGCGCGTTTTCGACCCCGCCGACATTGCCGCAATGAAGGCGCAGCTCGCGCGTCCGGACCTGAACGACGAGGATCGCTGGCATCTGCATTTCGCGCTCGGGAAGGCGTTCGAGGATGACGCGAATTATCCGCACTCATTCGAGCACTATCGCGAGGGCAATCGCCTGCGGCGCCTCGCGCTGGACTACGATGCCGCCGAGATCGCGGACCATGTGGACAGATCGTGCGCGTTCTTCACGCGGGCCTTCTTCGACGCCCGCAGCGGCCAAGGCTCTCCCGCGCCGGACCCGATCTTCATCGTCGGCCTTCCGCGGGCCGGCTCGACTCTCGTCGAACAGATTCTTGCGAGCCACTCGCTGGTCGAGGGCACGATGGAGTTGCCCGACATCGTCTCCCTTGCGCGCCGGCTCGGGGGAAAGATGAAGCGGAGCGACCGTTCCGATTATCCCGAGGCGCTGGCGGATCTGGATTCCCATGCCGTGAGGGCGCTCGGCGACGAGTACCTTGCGCGCACACGCATCCACCGCCGGCTGGCGCGCCCGTTCTTCATCGACAAGATGCCGAACAATTTCGCGCATGCCGGACTCATCCACCTCATCCTGCCGAAGGCGAAAATCATCGACGTGCGCCGCCACCCGATTGCCTGCGGATTTTCTCTGTACAAACAGCATTTCGCGCGCGGCCAGGGGTTCAGCTACGATCTCGAAGATATCGGCCGCTACTACACGGATTACGTGAGATTGATGGCGCATTTCGACGCCGTGCTGCCGGGGCGGATTCATCGGGTCGTCTACGAGGAACTGACGGCCGATTTCGAGGGCGAGGTCCGCCGGCTGCTCGCGCATTGTGGGTTGCCCTTCGAGGAGGCCTGCCTGCGTTTCCACGAGAACGCGAGACCCGTGCGCACCGCCAGCTCCGAACAGGTACGCCAGCCGATCTTCACGAACTCCCTCGAACATTGGCGGCATTACGAAGCATGGCTCGACCCGCTGAAGAGCGCGCTTTCGCCCGTGTTGTCGAATTGCCCCGCTCCCGCGCCTTTTGCGTGAGTGACGGCGCCGGCGCCATTGACGGGGGCGGATCGGACCGCCAACATCGATTGAAGCGCGCCGGTTCGGCCTGAAAGGCAGGCAGGCGCGCGGGGGAATCGAAGGGGCAGGGGACTATGCGGGGGAATTCGCCGCGCGAGCGCCAGTTGCGGCGCGCGCTCATGCCGGGTTTGCTGGCGACGAGCATGTTGTCGGGTGTTCCCGTTGCGCTTGCGCAGGGACAGCCCAACCAGCCCGCGCCTGCGCCAACCCAGCTCGAAACGGTGGTCGTCACCGCCACAAAGCGTGCCGAGAACCTGCAAAACGTGCCGTTCAGCATCCAGGCGATCGGCTCGGAACGGCTCGAGCAGCTGCAGATCAACGGCTTTGCCGATTACGTCAAATACCTGCCGAGCGTGGCGTACCAGCCGGGCGGATCGAGCGGCGGCGCCGGCGCGGGCAACGGTGCCCCGGGCTTTGCCAATGTCTATATGCGCGGCGTGGTTTCGGGCGGCGACGGCAACCACTCCGGGTCGCTGCCGAGCGTCGGCGTCTATCTCGACGAGCAGCCGATCACGACCATCGGCGGAACGCTCAACGTCCACATCTACGACATCGCCCGCGTCGAACAGCTCGCCGGGCCCCAAGGTACACTCTACGGCGCCAGTTCCGAGGCGGGCACCATCCGCATCATCACCAACCAGCCAGATCCGGGCGGCTTCGAAGCCAGCTACGACGTACAGGGCAACCACGTCGATCACGGCGACTTCGGATACACGTTCGAGGGCATGGTGAACGAGCCGCTCGCGCAAAACGCCGCGATCCGCGTTGTCCTCTGGGACGAGCATGACGCGGGCTTCATCGACAACGTACCGGGTACGCGCACCTATCCGACCTCCGGCATCACCATCAACAATTACAGGATCGCCAAAAACGACTTCAACGACGCGGATACCATCGGGGGACGGGCGGCGCTGAAGATCGATCTCGACAACAACTGGACGCTCACGCCGATGATCATGGCGCAGCAGGAGAAGACCAACGGCGTCGACTCCTACGACCCGCATGTCGGTTACCTCGAACTCACGCATTTCTATCCCGAATACGTACACGACGGCTGGTGGCAGGCGGCGCTTACCGTACAGGGCAAGGTCGCCGATATGGACCTCGTCTATTCCGGCGGCTACATGGATCGCCGCGTGCGCGAGGAGTCGGACTACACCGACTATTCCTTCTGGTACGACACGCTTTACGGGTATGGCGCCTACTGGACGAACAATGCGGGCAAGCCGGTGGACCCGTCGCAGTACATCCTCGCGCAGGACCACTTTACCAAGACCAGCCACGAGTTGCGCCTCACCTCGCCCGCCGAGGACAGGCTGCGGTTCACCGCCGGCCTTTTCTATGAACTGCAGACGCATTTCATCCTGCAGGATTACCGGATCAACGATATCGGTACCGACATCTCCGTTCCGGGATGGCCGGGCACGATCTGGCTGACCGATCAGATGCGCGTCGACCGCGACTATGCGGCGTTCGGCGAGGTCAGCTACGACATATTGCCGAACCTGACGGCGACGGGCGGTTTGCGGGTCTTCCGGGCGGTGAACTCGCTCGAAGGCTTCTTCGGATTCGGCGCCGGCTACAGCTCACACACCGGTGTGTCGCAGTGTTTTGCGCCGACGAGCGTAGACGCCGGACCCTGTACGAACCTCAACAAGGCTGTGACGGACAACGGCGAAACGCACAAGCTCAATCTTTCCTGGCACATCGATCCCGACCACATGGTGTATGCGACGTATTCGACCGGCTTTCGTCCCGGTGGCATCAACCGTCGCGGCGACATCCCGCCCTACCAGCCCGATACGCTCGACAATTACGAGGTGGGCTGGAAGACGACCTGGCTCAACAACGATCTCCGCTTCAACGGCGCGCTGTTTCACGATGTCTGGAATGATTTTCAGTATTCGGTGCTTGGCCTGAATTCCTTCACCGAAATCCACAATGCGGGCCAGGCGGTCATCAACGGCATCGAAACCGATGTCGACTGGCTGGTCGGCGATCATTTCAGTCTGACCGGCTCGGGAACGGTCGTCGACGCCAACCTGACGACCGTGCTCTGCGGCGTGACGAATCCGGCCAACGATCAGCCGGTAAATACCTGTCCGGGGCCGCTCGATCCCAATCCGCCCTGGGCGCCGGCCAACACGCAATTGCCGGTGACGCCGAAGTACAAGGGCAACATCACCGGGCGTTACCAGTGGAACATCGCGGACTATCTGGCACACGCACAGCTGTCGGTCGTTTCGCAAAGCAGCGCGTGGCCCGATTTGCGCGTCCAGGCGCCCAATCCGGTTACCGGGGTCGAGACGCCGATCCGCTCGGCCCTGGGCAAGCAATCCGGGTTCACGACGATGGATGTGTCCATCGGCGTGGAGCGGGACAATTGGCATGCGGAGCTGTTCGTCCAGAACCTCTTCGACGCGCCCGGGAACCTCTTCACCTTCGTGATGTGCACGACGCAGGTCTGCGAGAATCAGCCGTACGAATCGCCGATCACACCGCGTATGGTCGGAATCAAATTCGGCCAGCGATTCTAGCGCGTGTCGTGCTGCGCGAATGCGCACATGACGACAGCTGTCAGAGTCTGATTTCCGTCACCCGCTTCTGCGAGAGCTGCATGACGTGGAGAGCCAGCAGAAGACAGATCGCAGTGGAGTTGTCCGAAAGGCTCTGGCATCCCGAAGCCGTCCCCGGACCATAGCGAAGTACAGCGCTGAAGTGGCGGGCTGCCTGCCGGTTGTTTTGCGGCATCGCGTTCACCGAAGTCACGCCCCGGAGCGGCTTTTCCGCGCCGGGCGCGGCCGCAGCCTCCGCTGCCGCAAATGTCAGGGAAATCGCGATAAGACCTGCAAGCAACCCGCTCTTCATGGCACGCCCCTTGAAACCATTACGCAACTGTTATTCTGCGCTCCCCGCCTTAATGCCCTGTTTCGCCGATCATCGGGATTCGATGTCGTTTTTCGGCAAGTTCGGGCGTTTCGGGAGGGGGCGAAGCACAGGAAGGCCACAACCATGCAACTCAGGCTCGG
>Ga0070731_10001186_pt1 | contig 28209 bp, 17 predicted proteins | sample Coa_R1_2_FD_66448 | JGI IMG/M metagenome (GOLD analysis project Ga0070731, IMG submission 66448) | Surface soil microbial communities from Centralia Pennsylvania, which are recovering from an underground coalmine fire - Coalmine... | ecosystem: Environmental > Terrestrial > Soil > Unclassified ... | reverse complement strand
CAACCCTGATAGCGGCTTGAAAATGATCGCTGCCGTGCGGTTGGGAAGGGAATGTTGCGCTATCATTCCCCCTCCCCTTGAGGGAGGGGGCTAGGGGGAGGGGTAGCCCCTCGATGAGTCAGGAATTCGTCAGGCAGCTTCGCGCAAACCAGACAGACGCCGAAGCCAAGCTGTGGCAGCATCTTCGACGCAAGCAGATTGGCGGATTGCGCTTCCGCCGCCAGTTCCCGCTCGGCCCTTACATCGTCGACTTCGTGTGCGTCGGGAAACAGCTGGTCATCGAGCTCGACGGCGGACAGCATGCCGATCGTATCGCCGAGGACGGCCATCGAACCGAATGGCTCAGATCGCGAGGTTTCGAGGTGATCCGCTTCTGGAACAACGAAGTGCTGAGCAACACCGAAGGCGTCGTAGCGGCAATCATGCGACGCTTAGGCAGCTGAGCGCGTCACCCCTCCCCCTAACCCCCTCCCTCAAGGGGAGGGGGGACACGTCGGTTGGGAAGGAAACCCTACTCCTCTTCCTCGGCCAGCTCCGCCAGCCTGCCGGCGTCCGGCTCCTCCGGCTGGAGGCGCTCGACGCATTCCTGCGCCAGGATCAGCAGGACCTCCTCGAAGACGGCGCGCTGGCGCGGGTCCAGCCGCTCGGTCAGTCCGGCGTGCAGCTCCATGCGCTGCGGCCAGACCCGCTGGAAGAGCGCCCAACCCTGCTCGGTCAGCGAGAAGAGCGTGCTGCGCCCGTCGGAGGGGTTGTCGCGCCGCACGACATCGCCGCGGCGCTCCAGCGAGGCGGCGGCACGGCTGACCTCGGCGCGATCCACCCACGATTTCTCGGCGAGCTGCCGCACGGTGGCCGGCGAGGTCACCGCGAGCTGGACCAACACCCGCCACTCGGCGACGCTCAGCCCTTCGCTCTCATGCAGCAGCCCTCCGGTCAGCCGGTCGAGCATCTTCGCCAGGATCAGCACCCGGTTCGGCAGGAAGTTCTCGCCGCCCAGCGCCCAGGCGGAGGCCACTTCGCCCAGCTCTTCGGCGCTTTCCAGGAGCCGGTCATTCTTGCGCATCTTGGCGCCGTCCTTGAGGTTCATGTTCTCTGTCCAGGACCAGGGGTCAAGGTTCCGTCTGGAAACCGAACCACTTGTCGCGGACGGCGTCCAGATGCTTGTCAGGGTCGTAGTACTCGACCGGGAGCGCAAGGTTCTTGGCCGTCAGGCGTCCGATCGCGGCGACCAGGGTGAATTCATCGAGCAACTCGTCATGCTGCGCGCCGACCAGGCCGAGCTGCGCCTGGAAGAGGGACTGCTGCTGCAGCAGCACGTCCTGCACGGTGCGGGTGCCGACCCGGACCTCTTCCTCCAGGCCCTTCATCGCCCCCTGGTTGGCGGCAACCGCGTGTTCCAAATCCTTGATGGCGCTGCGTGCGGCCAGGAAGGCGGCCCAGCTTTGCTGGGCGTTCTGCACGGCGGCCCGCCGTGCATCGTCCAGCTCGTGCTTGCGCTGCTCCACCGCCTTTTGCGCCTGACGCGACTGCGAGTAGACGGAGCCGCCCTCGTAGACGGTCCACTGACCTTGCGCGATGACGCTCTTGCTGGTGACCTGTTCGCCGTAGGCCGACACGTCCGATGTCTTCTGGAAATCCGCTTGCGCCACGACGGTCGGCAGCAGCTGGCCGCGCACGACGTCGACATTGTCTTCGGCCGCCTGCTGCGCGTATTGCGCCTGGATGACGCTGGGCGCCGAGGCCGCCGCGATCCCCTCCGCCTCGCCCAGCGTCGCCGGCAGCTCGGGCAGCGAGGTCGGCTTCACCAGATCGCCCGGCGCCGCGCCGACATCGTGCCGATAGGCGGCGCGCGCGACCTCGAGCTGGCCTTCGGCCGCCTTGCGCTGGGCGATCGCCTCGGCATAGGCGGCTTCCGCCTGGTAGAGGTCGGTGTGGGTCAGCTCGCCGCCGTGGTAGCGCGTCTCGGTGGCCGCGGCCTGCTTGCGCAGGATGTCCTCGTTCTCCTTGTTGAGCGCCACGGTCTCGACGTTCTGGATCACCGACAGGTAGTCCGTGACCACCGTGAGCAGCACCTGCACCTCGACCGAGGTCAGATGCCCGCGCTCGGAGCTGATCTGGTTGTAGGCCTCCGCAGTCTGCGCCGTGGTCCGCCCCCCGCGATAGAGCGGCTGGGTGACCGTGACGTCGTAGGTCGACTGGTAGAGCTTCTCGATCGTGACTTGCGTGGGAAAGCTCGTGGCGCCGAAGCTTTGGCCGCACGGGAAGACCGGTCCGGTGGTCGGCCCGCTGAAGCCTTGCGTGGTTTCCTTGCCGCCGGGCGCGCAGTATTGCGAATTGCGGACACGGTCCTTGCCGCCGGTCACGGTGACCTGCGCCGTCGGCCGCCAGTTGGACAAGGCTTGCGGCAGGGTCTCGTTGGTGGCTTCGAGCTGGGCCCGCTCGGCGAGCAGCGAGGGATTGCTGCTGTAGGCGAGGCTCAGCGCGTCCTGCAGCGTCTCGGCGCCGGCGGGCGCGGCCAAGCAGCCGGCGAGAAGCGCCGCCGTCAGCCGAGCCCACGATGCCCCGCCGCTGCGCAAGGCGCCCGGCATGCCAAGGCCGTCCAGTCCTGCTCCCCTCATCGACCGCCAATCCACCTCGCCGGCCCGCACGGCGCAAACCGCCCAGGCATCATGAATTCCTAGACCACCGGCCGTCGCCATTCAACCCCGGCCTGCCCATCTTTTGGGCGGCTGGCCCAACGCGAGACGGCATCGTTCGACCCTCCGAATGACCCGCCCGTCATGGCTCGGTATCGAAGCCGAACCACTTGTTCCGCACCGCATCGAGGTGCTTGTCGGGATCGTAGAGCTCGATCGGCAGCGCCAGATTCGCGGCGGTCAGCCGGCCGATCGCGGCGACCAGCGTGAACTCGTCGAGCAGCTCGTCATGCTGTGCGGTCGTCAGGTTCACCTGCGCCTGGAAGAGGGATTGCTGCTGCTCGAGCACGTCCTGGACGGTGCGCGTGCCCACCCTGACCTCCTCCTCGAGGCCGTTCATCGCGTGCTCGTTCGCCGCAATCGAATGCTGGAGATCGGCCATGAGCGCACGCGCGGCCATCAGCGTGTCCCAGGCGCCCTTGGCGGCCTGGACGGCGGCCCGCCTGGCATCGTCGAGCTGGTGCTTGCTCATTTCCACCGCCTTCTGAGCCTGGCGCGACTGGGAATAGATCGCGCCGCCCTCGTAGAGCGGCAAGGTCCCCTGGGCGATGATCCGCTTGTCGTCGATCTTGAGGCCGAAGGCGGTGCTGTCGTTGCTGCGGCTATAGCTGGCCTGGGCCTGGATGGTCGGCAGGAGCTGTCCGCGGATGACGTCGACATTGTCCTCAGCCGCCTGCTGCGCGTATTGCGCCTGGACGACGGTCGGCGCGGCGGCGGCGGCAATCCCCTCCGCCTCGTCCAGCGTGGCCGGCAGCACCGGCAGGACGGCCGGCTTCACCAGCTCGCCCGGCGCCTGGCCGACATCGTGAAGGTAGGCGGCGCGTGCGGCCTCGAGCTGGCCCTCCTCGGTCTTGCGCTGGGCGGTCGCCTGGGCGTAGGCGGCTTCGGCCTGGTAGAGGTCCGTATGGGTCAGCTCGCCGCCGTGGTACCGCGTCTCGGTGACCGTGGCCTGCTTGTGCAGGATCTCCTCGTTTTCCTTGTTGAGCGCGACCAGCTCCACGTTCTCGATCACCGACAGGTAGTCGGTGATGACGGTCAGGAAGACGGACTGCTCGACCGCCGACAGGTGGGCGCGCTCCGAGTTGATCAGGTTGTAGGCCTGAGAGGTCTGCGCGGTCGTGCGGCCGCCGCGGTAGAGCGGCTGGGTGACCGTCACGTCGTAGGTCGACTGGTAGAGCTTTTGGATCGTGACATTGCTGCCGGTCGACTCGAAGGGGCCGCACGGCGCGAACAGCGGCGCGTTCTGCGAGCCTTCGAAGGCGCAGTATTGATTGGTGAGGAGCCGATCCTTGCCGCCGCTGACCGTCACGGTGACGGTCGGACGCCAATTCGACAGCGCCTGCGGCAGGTCTTCGTTGGTGCCTTCGAGCTGCGCCCGCTCGGCGAGGAGCGACGGATTGTTGCCGTACGCGACCGAGAGAACCTCCTGCAGAGTCTCGCCGCGGCCCGGCGTGGCAAGGCAGCAGGCGAGCAGGGCCAGGAGGAGACGAAGCCGCCGCGCCGAGCCGGCAGGAGAGGCGCTCGGCGCGCGCCCGCCGTCCCGTCCCAGTCTCGTCATCGGCCGCCCACTCTTGCCCCTGCTGCCGGCGCGACGGGGCCGCGCGAGCGTGCCATCCTCCTAGACCAGCGGGCTCCGAGGTTCAACCCTCGGCCGCCGGCGGCTCCCGCGGCATGGACAGGCCTGGGCGCCGCCGGTATCGTTCGGTCCCTGCCGAGGATTCCGCAAGAATGAACCTTCCCCACCCGTCTTCGCCGCCTTTGGCGAGCACGCTCGAGGCGGCGCGGCGGGCGCTGGCTGAGCGCCATGGCAGGGTGCAGTCCGATCCGGGCGCGGAGTCCGAGCGCGAGGCGCAGCTGCTCGGCGCGCTTCGGGAAGGCGATGACGGCGCCTATGTCTTTCGCATGCTGCTTGCGGCGCACGGCACGGCACCCTCGCCGCGGCTCTTCGCCCAGCGCCTGGCGCAGCTGCGGGCCGGCCGGACCAACCGGTACGAGATGCTGGAGCGCGAAGCGTCGGGCGAGGCGGAGCCCGCGCCGGAACCGCCCGAGTTCCTGTCGCGCACGCACTTCCACTTGGCCGAGTTCGAGGCGCTGCCGCTCGAGGAATTTCTCGCCGCCGCCTTCGCCGCCTGCCTGAAGCGGCCACCCGATCCGTTCTCCCACGCGCACTGGCTCGGCCTGCTGGGCAACGAGCGGCGGACGCGCACCGAGGTGCTGCGTGCGCTGATCGAGTCCGACGAGGCCCGCCTCGGCGGGATCGCCTGCACGATCATCGGCATCAACGACGCCGGTTCGTACGATGCCTTGATCGACGCGCTGGCCGGGCTGCACCGCCACAACCAGCACCTCGAATACCTCGTCGCCTTCCTGCAGGCGCAGCTTCAGGGACTCGCCGCGCGCCTGGCGCGGCTGGAACGGCGCGGGTGATCCGGCCGCACGGCGCCCGGCCATGAAGCGTCTCGTCGTCCTCAACTTCTTTCCGGCTTTCGTGCCGCCCAAGAGCGGCGGCGAGCTGCGGCTATACAATCTCTATGCCGCGCTCAGTCGGCGCTTCCGCATCGATCTCGTGAGCTGGACGCTGGAGGAGGAGCCGGCATCGTCGGTCCGGCTGACCGAAACCTTCACGGATCATCGCGTGCCGAAGGGCGCCGGCCACCGCGAGAGCTACGAGTGCTTCGCGCGGCTCGGCATCGAGGGCGAGGCGGCCGGGATCTCCTGCGCGCTCGCCGGGCGCGGCGAGACCGAATATCACAGCGTCGCCGCCCGGCTGATCACCGAGGCCGACGCGGTCGTCCACGAGTTTCCCTACACGCTCGACTACGACAGGACGATCGACAGCGACGGCAAGCCGCGGATTTACAACGCGCACAATCTCGAAGCCGAGATGGCCCGCCACCTGACCAGCAACCGGGCGGTCCACGACCTGGTCTTCGCGCTGGAGCGCCGGCTGGTGGCCAAGTCGGCGCTGGTCTTCGCCACGTCGGAAGCTGAGCGGCTGCGCTTCCACTGCCTCTATGGCGCGCCATTGGAGCGGCTGGCGATCTGCCCCAACGGGATCGCGGCGGCGGAGTACGACTGGGCGGAGGGCGCCGCAGGGCAGCGGGAACGGGCGCCGGCGCAGCCTCTCTCGGCCCTCTTCCTCGGCTCGGACCATCCGCCGAACCTGGCCGCCGCCCATTACATTCTCGACACGCTGGCGCCATCTTTCCCGGCGACCGATTTCGTCATCGGCGGCAGCGTCTGCGCCGGGCTGCCGGCCCGTCGGTCGGGCAATGTCGCGCTGCTCGGCAAGCTCGACGCCGAGGCCAAGCATGAGGCGCTTGCCCGCGCCGATATCTTCGTCAATCCGATCCGCCACGGCGCCGGAACCAGCCTCAAGGTGCTGGAGGCGATGGCGGCGGCCCTGCCGGTGCTGACCACCGAGGCCGGTGCCCGCGGCCTCGATCTCGAGGACGGCAAGGATGCGGCGGTGGCGCCGCTCGAGCGCTTCCCGAGCCGGCTCTTGGCCCTGCTGGCGCGGCCGGCGCTCCGGGCCGAGCTGGGCGAGGCGGCGCGGGCGACCGCGCTCGGGCGCTTCGACTGGCGGGACATCGCCGACCGGGCCGGAGAGCGGATCGCCGAGTTGCTCGGGCAGAATCTCGCGCTCGTGCAGGCGCGGCCGCTGGTGCTCGTCGCGAATGATTACTCGGTTGCGATGCCGGTCGCCGGCGGCGCGCTCCGCATTCATCGGCTGATGAGCCGGGTCGCACGCGACGCCGATGTCGTGCATCTCTGCTTCGGCCGCAGCGCCACCGTCGAGATCGAGGCGCTGGCGCCGCGGTTCCACGAGGTCCGGGTGCCGCGGACGCCTGACCATGCGGCGCTCGTCGGGCGGGTAAACGCGGGGAATTCCGCGACCGTCGACGATGTCATCGCGGCGCTCGCCGCGACGCTCAATCCCGACCTGCTTTTCTACTACCGGCGACTCGCCGCGCGGGCGGCGACCGTCGTGTTCAGTCATCCCTATTTGCTGCCGCTTCTCCAGGTGACCGGAAAGCAGGGGCGGGTGGTGCTCGACATGCATAACGTCGAGGCCACGCTGAAGGCGGCGCTGCTGCGGGACCATCGCGACGCCGATCTCCTCCTGCCCGTGGTCGCGGCGCTCGAGGCCTACGGCATCCGGATCGCCGACGACGTCGTCACGGTGGCGGCGGAAGACGCCGCCACCGTTGCCACGCTCTACGGCGGACAGGCGTCTGCCGTCGTCGCGAACGGCGCCGATCCCTGTCCGGAAGCGCCGGTCGAGGCCGCGATCGCGGCGCGGGAAGCGCGCGACTGGCGGGAAGGCTTCACGGCGGTTTTCATCGGCAGCGGCCACCCGCCCAATGTCACGGCGGCGCGGTTCCTGGCCGAGCGCGTGCTGCCGGCGCTGCCGGCGATGCGGCTCCGCATCGTTGGCGCTGTCGCGGAATCGCTGCACGATCTGGCGGGAATGGCGGGTCTCGACCTGGTCGGGAGGGTCTCGGACGAGGAGAGGCGCGGGCTGCTGCTCATGGCCGATGTCGCCCTGAACCCGGTCATCGAAGGCAGCGGGTCGAACCTCAAGATGGCCGATTACTTCAGCCACGGACTGCCTGTCGTGACGACACCGCAAGGCGGCCGTGGCTTTGCCCTGACGGGCGAGGCGGTCATCGCGGAGCCGCACGGCTTCCCGGCCGCGCTCGATCGGCTGGCAACCCGGCCCGGCGAGCGGACCGCGATGGCGCGGCGCGGTCGGGCGCTGGCCGAGGGTCGGCTATCCTGGGCGACGCTGGGCGAGGCCTTCGCCGCGATCGTCGCGCCGCTCGCACCTCGGAAGCCGCTCCGCCTGCTCGTCGTCACCTACCGCTACGGCGAACCCCCGCCGGGCGGCGCCGAGGCCTATCTCGCGCGGCTGCTAGAGGCGCTCGATGCGACCGGCGAGGTAACGATCGACCTGATGGCGCCTGCGGTCGGTCAGATCGTCAACCTCTCCCGCTTCATCGCACGAGCGGAGCCCGAGCCGGATTCGACCGCCCGGTTCATCGCGCCGTTTCTTCGGCGCTTGTCGCTATTCCCGCCCGACGTGCCCGATGAGAAGGCAGAGAGCGCTGCGTGCTGGCGTCTCTTCCGCCTGTGGCAGGCGGAATCGCTGACGCTCGGCCGCAAGGTGGCGCAAGGCCTCGACCGCCCGTTGCTGCTCGGCGGTTGGAACGCACCGTCGCGCGCAGCGGGAAGCCTCCTCCGTTGGTCGACCGGGAAGTCCGAGATCTTCGTGCCGCGCGGCCACGCCGTCTTGCGGCTCGCCGGCGTCCATGAGAGCGGTCAGGCACCGATCCAGTGCCGCGTTGATGGCGCCATTGCCGCGATGCCGGATGTGACCAGCCCGTTCTCGATCGAGCTGACGCTCCCTCCTGCCCGAGACCACATCGTCGAACTGGTGATGGCGCCACACCGATCGGAGGATGCGCTCGTCGAGATCGCCTTCGCACTTACCTTGGCCACGGTGATCGACGGCAACGAAGTGGAGCGCCCGATCGATCTCGGCGAGGACTACGAATCCTTCGCTTCGCGCCACCGGACCGAGGACTGGGTCGCCTGGTCGGTCGAGACTGCCGAGGCACGATCCGCTGAGGCGGAGGCCGACTTCCACGCCCTGCGCGGGCCGCATTCGCGGGCGCTGCTGGCCGCGCTGAAGACTGAGGCCCCGCAATATGACGTGGTGCTCGTGCAGGGCATGGCCTTCGGCCTCGCCTCCGACGCCGTGCGGGTGACGCGCGGGGCCGGGGTGCCGGCGGTGGCGGTGCCGCATCTCCACGTCGAGGACCGGTTCTATCACTGGCGGGACCAGCACCGCATGCTCGCCGACGCGGCCGGCGTCCTCTGCTTCTCGGCGGGGGTTGCCAGCGGTCTCGTTGCCCGACTGGGGGGGCACCCCGTCATAATGCCGGGCGGCGGCGTGGATCCCGCGGAGTTCGCGTGGCCGATGGTGACGGTGCCGGCGTTCCGTTCCATCCATCGCGCCGACCGCCCCTATTTCCTCGTGCTCGGGCGCAAATCGGGCTCGAAGCGCTGCGATGTCGTCATCGAGGCTTGGCGATCGGCCGGCGAGGCGCTCGGCGCCGATCTCGTGTTCGTCGGCGCCGACGAAGGCGTCGTGATCCCCGCCATGGCCGGGCTGCACGACTACGGCGAGCTGCCGCGGGAGGCGGTGCTGGGCGCGCTGGCGGGAGCGATTGCGCTCGTCACCATGAGCGAAAGCGAGAGCTTCGGCATCGTCCTCCTCGAATCCTGGATGAGCGGAAGGCCGGTGATCGCCCAGTCCGGGACGCTCGCCTTCGCCGAGCTGGTAAGCGAGGGGATCGACGGGTTGCTGGTCCGCGACGCGGCCGAGCTTGCCGCCGCGATGCGCCGGCTCGCCGCCGACGCCAAGGCGGCCGAAGCGATGGGCGCAAGCGGTCGGGCGAAGGCCGAAGCCTATGCCTGGCCGACGGTGGCGACCCGGCTCCGCGACGCGTTGATCATAGCCGCCGCGACGCCCTCCCAGCATGCCGGAATCCGGCGGCCGGTCAGGCCGGCCGGATGAAGAACCCCCGGATGCAGAGGCCCAGCAGGCGGTCGTCGGAGGCCGTGGGGCGCTCGGTCGGGCCGGTGCGGATCTCGAGCTCGAACCAGCCGCGGAACCCTGCTTCGGCGATGGTTGCCTGCCCGACCAGCTCGTCGCCGATCCGCCGGCAAGGCACGGCGCGGCCGTCGATTCGCATCTGCGCCTCGGCCAGCGCCGGCTTGCGGTAGCCGACGAGGCGCACCGCCACCTCGTACCTGCCCGGCCTCTCGACCGAAAGGCGGGTAAGGACCGACCGGTCGGGCCCGCTCCAGCGCCAGGAGTCGGTCCCGTCGGTCTCGGCGGGGTAGAGCCCCCGTGCCGGGAGCTCGCCATCGCACGGCACGAAGAGGATGTGGTCGGGCGGCGGGCCGAGCGTCGAGGGCAGGGCCCGCGCCAGCATCTCCGGCGAGGTAATCACGGCCGTGCCATCGAGCGGGTCGGCCGCGCCGACGATGCGGCCGAATAGCGTCGCCGGGAACTCGAGGGGGCCGATCCGCCCCGGCACCAGGTCGAAGCGGTGGCAGCCGTTGCCCTTGCCCTCTTGGACCAGAACGGCGTCGAAGCGGTCGGCGGCGGTCCGCCCTAGCAGCGTCGTGCCGACGAAGACCTCGACCTCGACCGGCAGATCGGGCCGCGTCGCGTCCCACGCCCAGCCGATGACCGCACCGTCGGCGATGGCGGTGATGGAACCCTCGTACTGCGCCACGGGCTCGTTCCTCCGGACACCGTGATAAGGGGTTGCCCGGCGGTTGCGAAGCCCCTCCCGGGCGTTGGCCGGGATCGCGTATGGTGCCGCCGGCGCAACGGAGGCGAGATCGACCATGGCGGAAGCCGTTCTTCACCCGGTCATCCTGTCGGGCGGCGCCGGGTCCCGCCTGTGGCCGATGTCTCGAACCGGTTCCCCGAAGCAGCTCCTGCCGCTCATTTCCGAGAAGAGTCTGCTGCAGGAGACGGTGCTGCGCCTGGCCGGCGCCGGCGTATCGGAGCCGCCGCTGATCATCGCCAATGACGAGCATCGATTCGTGATCGCGGAGCAGCTTCGCCAGATCGGCGTGACGCCGCGCGCCCTGCTGCTCGAGCCCGTTGCCCGCAACACGGCGCCGGCGGTGGCCGCCGCCGCATCCTATCTCGGCGCGACCGATCCCGGTGCGCTGATGCTGGTGATGCCGTCCGACCACACGATCCGCGACGAGGCGGCGTTCGCACGTGCAATAGCCACAGGCCGCGAGGCGGCCGCGGGAGGCTACCTCGTCACCTTCGGCATCACCGCCGACCGGCCCGAGACTGGCTACGGCTATATCCGGCGCGGGGCGCCGCTGGAAATCGACGACGTCTACCGGGTGGACGCCTTCGTCGAGAAGCCGGACCGGGCACGCGCCGAGGCCTACATCGCCGATGGGATCCACAGCTGGAACAGCGGCATCTTTCTCTTCCCGGCGGCGCTCTACCTGGAAGAGCTTGCGCGCTACATGGCGGACACGGCGGCGGCGGCGGTCGAGGCGGTGGCCGCCGCTCGAGCCGATCCCGACTTCGTCCGGCTCGACGCCGCCGCCTTCGGCCGCGCGATCAACCAGTCGATCGACTATGCGGTGATGGAGCGGACCGAAAGGGCGGCCGTCGTGCCGGTGACGATGGGGTGGAGCGATGTCGGCACCTGGGACGCGTTGTGGGAGGTCGCCCCTGCACGGGACGCGACCGGCAACGTAACGCTTGGCGATGTCGTCGCCGTCGCGTGCAGCGACAGCTACCTGCGCAGCGAGGAGCAGCTTCTGGCGGCGTACGGCGTCGACAGCCTCGTCGTGGTGGCGACCCCGGACGCCGTCCTTGTCGCGCCGCGCGACTGCGCCCAGGAAGTCAAGCAGGTGGTCGACGCATTGAAGCGCGGCAGCCGGCCCGAACTCGCCAAACCCACCACCTCCCAGGAAGCCTGGGGCACGTGGCGCACGCTCCGGGTCGGTGGCGAACTCCGCGTCTTCCATCTTGCGGTCCGGCCGGGCGGACGCTTGCCTCTTCGGGTCAGCGGTCGGCGGGAAGAGCATTGGCTGGTCGTTCGCGGCGTCGCCGAGATCGTGAAGGGCGGCGAGACTCTCGTGCTGGGCGAGGGAGGGGCGATCACGCTCCCGCCGGGGGTTCGCCACGGTCTCGGCAATCCCGGCGACCAGCCGCTCGATGTTATCGCGGTGGTCGTCGGCGGCGCGGACGAGGCGGACGACGTCGTGCTCGGCGATAAGACGGAGAGTTCGGTCTAAGACCACGATTCGGTATCTATGTACCGCATTGTGCACGTGCGGTAGGTCCCCGCTGGCTTCTACCAAAACGCGAATGAAACTTCCCGTTTGGGGCAATATGTCGGGGCAATAATGGGAACAGACGCGGAGACGGTTGAGCCCTGCAGCCCATCAGAGAGGCCTCGCTGCCAACTTATTGCGCATGTTCGCTGCTATAGCGAGCGCTTGTGCTTCAAGCACTTGGCGGAATCGTCCTCACCCTGGCATGGACCGAAACAATCTTTGGCCCGCGCGGCCGTTTTTTGCCCGGATCGCCGATTCAACGGTTGACGCACCGCACAACCGGATGTACCAAGTCTATGCTGAGCGGGGCAGTGGATCGAAGTTTAGTCCGGGTCTCTTGGACGATTGGGGGTTTCTATGACATCAGTTAAGGGCGGTAAGGGTCCAGCGGCGACGATCACAATCGGCGCGAGCGTAAGTCCGACCCTGGCGACGTTGCTGTCGACCGAGATCAATCAGGGTCTGGCAAAGATTATCGCTGTCACGCCCAGCACGAGCGTCTTCGTCTACACGCCCGGCAACCTGTCGAATCCCGGCGCGGGGACGCGCTTCGGACGTGTGCCTACGGTTCACGCGGCGCCCGGCGCGATCAACGTCGAGCAAGGTGCGCCCACCCAGGCAGGCCAGCAGATCACGCTGCAAGGCAAGGCGCAGGGCATCGTGCTCACCGGTTCGACCTCGGCTCGGCTCGTCGGCCACGTGGCGAATCAGTTTGGCTCGGTGGAACTGCTCGTCGGCAACGAAGGCAGCGACACGATCGGCGGCGGCGGGGGTTCGGGCACGATCATCTCGGGCTCGGGCACGAACAAGATTCACGCCGGCAGCGGCGACATGGTGGTCTACAGCCATGGCTCCGCCGACACGATCAAGGGAGGCGCGGGCATCGACAACGTCGATGCGTTCGGCAGCGCCACGGTCACGGCCGGCTCGGGCCTGCTGGTCTTCACCGACAGCGGCACGGCGAGCAGCCACTTCCTGGTCGAGGGCGCATCGTCGGGCGCGATGGTCGCTTACAGTGGCCTCGGCTCCGATACCTTCGTGGGCGGCTCGGGCACTTCGACGTCCTACATGCAGGATTCGGGTCAGGGCGGCGTCACCTTCGAGATCGGTGCGCCCGGTGCCGGCGGCTTCGACCTCATCTCCGGCTTCGACAGCAACGCGGGCAACCTGGACACGCTCTCCGGTGCCTTCTTCACCCACCTCGCCCGGTTCGACACGGCGGGCGGCGGCAATTCGAAGGTCACGGTGGTGGGCGGCAGCGCCTACATCCATCTCGGCAATACCGAAGTGGTGTTTGTCGGCGTCAACAGCGTCAGCACGATCATCGGCACCTAAGCCTGAGGTTTTCCCGGGAAAGGCCCTCTCAGCGAGAGGGCCTTTTTCTTTGGTGGGCTTGTATTCGCGGCCGGCGAACGTGCCGGACGATGCAGGATCCCGGTTGGGGCCTGGTCGTCGACGGCGCAATAGCCCGTACCGTTGCCGACATGCCCTCGGGCATCCCCGATATCCGGGGAATGCTGTGCGCACCGGAGACCCAATTTCGCCGATTAATCCGTTGACGCGCGGTACAACCGGATGTACCTAAGAAGGCGCTGAGCGAGGCAGCGCACTGGAAACTTAGTCCGGGTCTCTTGGGCGATTGGGGGTTCAAATGACGTCGGTTCAGGGTGGCAAGGGTGGCCATGCAACGATCACGATTGGCTCGAGCCTCGCGGGGACTCCCCTCGGGTCGCTGATAACGAGCGAGATCAATCAGGGCATAGCCCAGATTGTCGCCGTTACGCCAAGCACGAGCGTCTTCGTCTACACGCCCGGCGGGCTGTCGAAGCCCAGCGTGGGAACGCGATTCGCGCACGCGCCTGCGAAGGCTCCCTCGCCGAAAACCTCGACGAACATCGAGAATGGCGCGCCGACGACCGCCGGCGAGACCATCGCGCTCCAGGGCAAGGCGGCTGGCATCGTGCTGACCGGCACGACCGCCGCCAAGATCGTTGGCCACGGCAGCACGCCGAAGATCCCGCTGGAGCTGCTCGTCGGTAACGAGGGCAACGACACGATCACGGGCGGCGGCGGCTCCGGCACGATCATCTCGGGCTCGGGCGCGAACAAGATTCATGTCGGTAGCGGCGACATGGTTGTGTACAGCCATGGCACTGATGACATCAAGGGCGGCTCCGGCATCAACAATATTGATGCGTTCGGCAGCGCCACCGTGACTGCCGGCTCCGGCTTTACGGTGTTCACCGACAGCGGCACCGCCAGCAGCACGTTCTCGGTCGAGGGCGGAGCCGGCACGCTGATGGCGTATAGCGGCCTCGGGCACGACACGTTCGTCGGCGGGGCGGGGGTGTCGTTCCTCCAAGACACCGGCCATGGCAACGTCAATTTCGAGGTCGACACCGGTGGCAACCTGATTGTCATCCAGGGCTTCGACTCGAACGCAGGCGCCAAGGACACGCTGTCCGGCTCATTCTTCACGCGTCTCGCGAAGTTCGACACCGCGGGCGGCGGCAATTCGAAGGTCACGGTGACTGGCGGCAGCGCGTATATCCAGCTCGGCCATACCGAGGTGGTGTTCATCGGCGTCAACAGCGTCACCACAATCACCGGCACCTAGGTCTGAGACGTTCCGGGAAAGGCCCTCTCCTGGAGAGGGCCTTTTCTTTTGGTGGGCTTGCATTCGCGGCCGGTGCCGGCGAACGTGGCGGACGCTGCAGGACCCCGGTTCGGGCCTGACCATCAGGTCGTCGACAGCGTCATGGCCCATCCGATTTCCGAGAAGCCGTTCGGTGCCGCAGAAATCCGGCGGATGCTGTCCGACCCGGCGGCCCATTTCGAGGGGCTTCTGGTGGCTGCTGCGGCCGCCGCCGCGGAGCGCGACATCCACGCCGTCGAGCGGCTGACGGACCGGGCGCGCCGGCTCGCTGGCGACGATCCGGCCATCGCGCTGATACACACCTCGCTCCTCCGCCGGCTCGGGCGCTACGACGAGGTGCTCGAGATTCTCGGCCGGCGCGACCACCTCGATGCCACCCCGGAATGGGGGCTGACGCTGATCGAGGCGCGGCTTGGGATCGGCGACATCGCCACCGCGGCGGACCTCATCAACCGGATCCTCCGCCTCTACGCCCTGGAGTCGCTGGGCTCGCTGCCTCGCCTCGTCGATACGCTGATCACCCGCGGCGAGACGGCCTTCATCGGCTGGATCGCCCTGACCGCGTCGGGCCGCTGGGTCGGGAGCGCCCCGCCCGGAACGTCGGTCGTCGTGACCGATGAAGCCGGGAACATGGGGGCGACCGGCCGAGCCGACGAGAGCGGACGTTGCGAGATCGATCTGCCCTGGGACCTTCTCTCGGCCGGGCTTCGAATCGAATCCCCCGCCGGACCGCTGCTGGGCGGAGGGAACGTCGGCCGACCCGATTTCCGGCTCGCGGGCACAGCGACACTCGCGGATAATAAGATCACCGGCTGGGCCAGACTCGGCTGGTCGCCGGCGAGCTCGCTCACGCTCCTGCTGGAGGACAGCAGCGGGCGAGGGGCGAGGCTCCACATACCGGCGGCGGCCGACGAGCATTTGCTGGCGCGGCCGGAATACGCCGCCTCGCCGCGCGCACTCGGGTTGCACGGCGAGATCTCGGTGAAGGCGCTGCAGCCGGACGGCTCGGAGATCGGCCTCGCCGGAAGCCCGTTACGACGCCCGACGCCCCGTGTCCGGCCGCAGCCGGTTGAAGACCCGCCACCCCGCGCTGTCGCCGGGACGCCGCCCGCCACACGCGTCAGCGTGGTCATCCCTGTCCATGGTGGCCGGGGCGAGACGCTGGCCTGCCTGCGCTCGGTGCTGCGGACGGTCGATCCCGCGACCACGGACGTCGTCGTCGTCGACGATGCCAGCCCGGATCACGGTCTCGTCGGTGACCTCGACGCGCTCGCCGCGGATGGCCGGTTCACCCTCTTGCGCAACGGGCGCAATCTCGGATTTCCCGGCTCCGCCAATCGCGGCATCGGCCATCTTCCCGGCAACGATGTCGTCCTGCTCAACGCCGATGCCGAGGTTTACGGCGATTGGCTGGTGCGCCTGCGCCGTGCCGCCTATGCGGCACCCGAGATCGGCACGGCGACACCGCTGACGAATTGCGGTTCCATCGTCTCCTATCCGGCCGGGCGGGAGGGGGAGTGCGATGCCGCCCTCGCCGCCGATCTCGATTTCGTGGCAGCCGAGGTCAATCGCGGTCGCGTCGTCGATCTGCCGACCGGCATCGGGTTCTGCCTCTACCTGCGGCGGGACTGCATCGACGAGACCGGCCTGCTCGACGCCGAGACGTTCGGCCGCGGCTACGGGGAAGAAGACGATTTCTGCCTCCGGGCGCGGCGCCGGGGCTGGCGCAGCGTCGCCGCGACGGATGTTTTCGTCCGCCATATCGGCGCGGCGTCGTTCGGGGCGATGCGGATGCTGCGTATCGAGCATGCGGAGCGCTTGATCGAGGCACGGCATCCCGGCTTCCTCGACCTGGTCCGCCGCTTCGTCGATGCCGACCCGCTTCGACCGGCCCGGCGCGCCATCGACGAGGCTAGGCTCAAGCGCCATCGCCGGCGGAGCGCGCTCGACGTGACGGTGGCGCTGACCGGCGGCATCGACCGTTACCTCGACGACCGCCGGCCGGAGCTCGCCGCCGATCGCTGGCGGACGATCGAGCTCCGTCCCAATGCGAAGGAGAACGCGGGCGGAATGTGCCGTCTCCGGGTTCCCGGAGCGCCCTACGAGGATCTGGTTTACAAGCTGCCCGATGAGATCGGCGCGCTGAGCGACCTCCTGACGCGGATCGGGGTCGAGCGGGTGGAGTTCCACGAGTTCCTCGGCCACTCGCCCGCGATTTTCGAGCTTCCCGATCGGCTCGGCGTGCCGTTCGGCATCACTCTCCACGACTATGTCTGGATCTGCCCGCGCATCGTGCTGATCGACGAGGACGCCCGCTATTGCGGCGAGCCGGACCTGGCGGGCTGCGACACTTGCATCCGCACCCAGGGTGCCTTCATCGAGGAGGACATCAGCACCGGCGACCTGCGTCGCCGCAGTCTCGCGCTGATGGAGCGGGCCGACCGCGTGCTGGCGCCCAGCCGCGACACCGCCAGGCGGATAAGCCGCTACTTTCCCGAAATTCCGATCGTCGTTCGGCCCTGGGAAGCGCCGCCGGCCGTCCCGGCGCCGCCGCCATCCGGTGGCGACGGGCGAATTCGCGTCGCACTGGTCGGCGGCGGCGGCTGGCACAAGGGATTGCGCATTTTGCGGGAATGCGCGCTTGATGCGGAACGGCGCGGCCTTCCCCTCGACTTCGTCCTGATCGGGACCTCCGTCGACGATTGCGGCCTGTTCGAGACCGGCCGCATATTCGTGACCGGCGTCTATGAGGAAGGCGAGATCGACCGGCTGATCGCCCGCGAGCGCTGCCAGGTTGCGCTCTTTCCGCAGGTCTGGCCGGAGACGTGGTGCTATTCGCTGACGCACGCGCGGCGTGCCGGGCTGCCGATCGTGGCCTTTGCGATCGGGGCCATCGCCGAACGTCTCGCCGACGCCGATCTGGTCCGGCTGTTGCCGCCGGGTCAGCCGCCGGCAGTCGTGAACGACGCATTGTTGGAGTTGGCAAGGCAAGCGGCCGAAAGGCATAATGCCGCGCGCCAGATCGCCGCCCGCGGCGCAGGAATCAGCGATTCGAGTGGATTGGGAAGGATTATCGACGTGAGCACTATTCCGAACGTTCCCGTGCCTGCTGGCGCCAAGCCGGAGCTGACCTCGACCGTTCAGGTCCTGACGCTGGGCGAGGGCCTTTATGCCTTCGGCGTGCGCGGTGGTGCCGGCTCGGCGTCGCCCAATTCGGAGCTTGTCCTTCCGGCGCTCCATGTCGGCCTCGCGCCGTCGTCGGCGCGTGGCGGACAGCTCACCATCCTTAGCGCTCCCACAATGCCGAGTCCGTGGCTGACACGGCCCGGCGATGCCATCGTGGCAGCGGTCAGCGGCGGCACCTGCCACATCGTCCTGACCTCGCTGAACGCGCAGAACGCGCCGCCGCTCGAGATCGAGGTCCGGCAACTCGACCAGCGGCCAGCGGCGTCGGTCGTGCCGGAGCCCGCCAAGATCGTCGCCGGCTCCAATCAGCCGGTCCCCGAGGCGGCGGCACCGGAGGGCAGCCTCGTCCGGCTGCAGGTGCTGACGCATATCCAGAATCGCGGCGATGTCCCGTTCGTCGGCGGCGCCTGGGCCGGCTTCATCGGCCAGTCGGTGTGGCTCGAGGCGTTCGCGCTGGCGCCGCTGGAAAAGCTCCCGCCCAATGCGATCGAGTACAAGGCGCGCACCGCCGGCGGGTTCGAGACGCCGTGGCTCAGCGGCGGGGTCTGGTGCGGCACGCGCGGCATGGGCGTGCCGCTGGTCGAGTTCGCGGTACGGCTGATACCGGAACTGGCCGCCACCTACGAGTGCGACTACAGCGGCGCCTTCTTCTCCGGCAACATCATCGGTCCGCGGAAGGACGGTGCGGCCTGCCGCTCCCGGGTTCCCAACGACCCGCTCGAAGCCATCCAGATCCGGGTGACCGAGCGCGTCGCAGAGAAGCCCAAGGGCCGCGGCCGGTCATAGCCGGCCCGCCGGCACGCACGATCGATGCAGCGTCCCGAACATCCCCCCGGCAGCCGAACCTTCCTGAACTGCGGCGCCGGACCCAGAGGCAACAGCATTCCGGAATACTTCGAAGCCTGGCGCGAGATCCGGATCGATCTCGAGCCCAAGGCGGATCCGGACGTGGTGGCCAGCATCACCGACCTTTCGGAAATTCCGGACGGGGTGGCGGATGCCGTGTTCACGTCGCACTGCCTCGAGCACCTGTTCCTGCACCAGGTGCCCGCGGCGTTGGCGGAGTTCCGACGGGTGCTCAACGACGGAGGCTTTCTGTGCCTGCGCGTGCCCGACCTGCAGGCCGTCGCCGAGCGAATTGCCGCGGATCAGCTGGCCGAGGTCGCCTATGAGTCGCCGGCCGGACCGGTGACGCCGCACGACATGGTCTACGGGTTCTCGCCGGCGCTGGCGCGCGGCCATGTCCACATGGCGCATCGCTGCGGCTTCACCCGCACGGTGATGGCGCAGCGGCTTCGCGAGGCGGGCTTCACCGATTTGCTGCTGCGGCGCAATCCCAAGACAATCGAGCTGAACGTGCTCGCGGCAAGGACGACATTCGGCGGCCCGGAGCGTCTGTCCGCCCTGACAGTGGGTCTGGGACTTTGATCTATCTCTTCATCCACCAGTGGTTTCCGGGCCAGTACCAGCACCTTGCGCGCTATCTCGCCGACCAGCCGGACAACGAGGTCTTCTTCATTACCAAGGCCAATCCCAACTTCATGCGCGGGGTGACCAAGCTCAACTACAAGATGGACGCGCCGGCCCAGCTGATCTGCCACCAGTTCTCGCTCGATCTCGACATCGGTATCCGCACCGGCATGGCGGTGGCGCAGGAATGCCAGAATCTCAAGGACAAGGGGATCATCCCGGACATCATCATCGGCCATAACGGCTGGGGCGAGACGATGTTCGTCAAGGACGTCTTCCCCGATGTGCCGCTGACCGCCTATTTCGAGTTCTTCTATCGTGCATACGGTCTCGACGTCGATTTCGACCCCGAGTACCCGCCGCTGCCCTCCGACCCGTTCATGCTGCGCTGCCGCAATGCGGTGAACCATATCGGGTTCAACGCCGCGGATTGGGGCCATACGGCGACGGAATGGCAGCGCAGCCTTTACCCGGTAGAGATGCAGACACGCATCACGGCGATCCATGAAGGCGTGAGCACCGAGCGGGTCAAGCCCGATCCCGAGGCCTGGGTGCAGCTGGCCCGAAGCGACCGCACGCTGACCCGCAAGGACGAGGTCATCACCTACGTCGCACGGAATCTCGAGCCCTATCGTGGCTTCCACGTATTCATGCGGACGCTGCCGGAGCTGCAGCGGCGGCGGCCGAACGCGCAGGTCATCATCATCGGCGGCGACGGCGTCAGCTATGGGAGGCACCCGGATGGCGGCACGACGTATCGCGAGATACTGCTGAAGGAAGTGGGCTCGCAGCTCGATTTCAGCCGCATCCATTTCCTCGGCCAGGTCGACTACGCCGCCTATGTGAACGTGCTGCAGGTCTCGTCGGTGCATGTCTACCTGACCTATCCCTTCGTGCTCTCGTGGTCGTTCATCGAGGCGATGGCGGCGGGGTGCCTGATCGTCGGGTCGGATACGCCGCCGGTCATGGAGGTGCTGCAGGACGGGGTGAACGGGCTGGCGGTCGATTTCTTCGCGACCAGCCGGATCTGCGATCGCATCGAGGAGGTGCTCGACCATCCCGATCGTATGGCCGATATCCGCGAGGCCGCGCGCCGGACGGCGGTGACGAAATACGATCTCAGCGTCACGCTGCCGCGCTGGTGCCAGCTGATCGACGATGTGAGGGGCGGCCGCCGCCCGTCATTGTCCCTGGCTGCGGAATAAGCCCTCAGCCGCCGATCCGGTTGCGCGCGATCTCGGCGAGCCGCGCCGCATAGCGGGCGCCGACAAGCGCCGGCGCGTGCCTCCCGGACACATGGCGATAGGCGGATTCGGCGAGACGTGCCCGGGCCGAGGGCGAATCCGCCAGCCTGCGCAGGCACCAGGCGGCGTGATCGATATCGGGATCGGCCCACCATTGTCCGTCGCCGAAAGGATATTCGTCCGGCCCGACGGCACGGCGGCCCCACGCGACCGGCAAGGCTGTCTCCGGTCCGACCAGTTCGTCGGAACCCGAGAAGCCGGTCGCGATGACCGGGCGGCGCAGCAGCATGGCCTCGGCGATGGTCCGCCCGAACCCTTCGGCGCGATGCAGCGAGACATAGATGTCGCAGGCCGCGATCAGGCCGAGCACCTCGCCCCGCGGGATCACCCCGTCGATGACCATGATCCGCGGATCCTCGGCGATCGAGGCGAAGAGCGCCGTCTCGCGCGGATCCGTGCGGTCGCCGCCCATCATCTTGAGCACGAGCCCGACCGGCTCGCTTCCGGTCGGAAAGGCCTGCCGGAAGGCCGCGACCACCGCCTCGGGGTTCTTGCGGGCGATGTAGGAATGGCCGTCGAAGACATAGAGGAAGAGCAGGCGGTCCTCGGGCAGGCCGAACGCCGCCCGTGATCTCATGACGATACGATCGACGCTGACGGCGAGCGGCATCTGGCGCAGCGGGAGCAGCGTCGCCTCCTCATAGGCCGCGAGGGTGTACCGGCTGGAGGCCCAGACCTCGTCGACCAGCCCGAAGGCGCATTGCCACTCGCCCGGCCAATGCGGCAGTTCCCATGGCCAGTAGCCGATCCGATAGGCGCCGTCGTCGAGCAGCGAGGGCCGCTCCAGGAGCTGTAGACCGGTGTCGAGCCCCGTCATGCAAAGGATCGAAGTGTCGTAGACCGGTGCCGGCACCGCGCGTGGCGCCAGAAGGCGGTCCTCCGGCCCGCGTTCGCCGATCGGCGTGCGGGCGACGACGCAGAAGGGGATCTCCGCCGCGCCGCAGGCCGTGGCGAGCATCCGCATATCCTCGCCGACACCGAGTTGGCCGTAGGCGAAGCCGATCAGGTTCACGCCGCCGGGTGCCAGCGCGCCGCGGCGCGGGACCGCCGGGGAGAGGGGCACCGCTTCCGCGAAGAGCCACCCGAGCCCGCTCGCTGCCGCACCACGCTCGGCGAACCAGTGGACGAAGCCGTCCTGACCCTCGGCGGTCGCGAGATCGAACCGGGACTGAAGCGCCGGCGCGGAATCCCAGACGAACCGTTCGAGCCGGCTCGGCCGCCGGTGGCCGAGCGGCGGCGTCCCCTCGTCAGGTTCGAAGACGGCGGCGACCAGACTCCGCGATACCAGTGCCGCGATGCCGTAATGCGGCACGGCAACCACGCAGAACCAGCACAGATAGCGCGCAAGGCCGCGCGGTTCCGCGAGGTCGAACGCTTCGGCGAGATGCGGGTGCGCGCGCCACGCGACCGCCAAGAACCGCGGCAAGGTCACGCCCGGCGCCACCGTCACGGGCTCCTGTGCGACGGCAAGAGCGGGCGGTTCCAGCGGCGGCGCATCGGGGTAGTCGCGGCGCCCGGCCAGCAGCCACCAGGCGACGAAGTCGCGCTGTGCCTCCGGGTCGCCTAGGGCGGCTCCGTCGCGGGCGTCGTCCCGCAGCAGCCAGGCGATCCACAGCGCCGGCGACATGAAGGGTGCCGGCAGAGCCGGCTCAAGCATCGGCGCGGGCCGGCTCCAGATTCTTCAGCGCGTCGATCGCGGGCTGGAAGCCCTGCTCCGCGGATCGCCGGAAGCATTCGATCGCGATCTTTCGGTCCAGCGGCAGTCCGCGGCCCGATGCCCGGAGGAGGCCCAGCCCGTACCAGGCATGCGGGTAGATGTCGGTGAGGCCCGCATAGAGCTCGGCCGCCCTCGCGTCCTCCGAGCCGTCGCCCCGCTGCACCAGCATGTCCGCGAGCGCCAGCCGGGCCGACGGGAAATCCTGCGCAGCGGCGAGTTCGTACCAGCGTCGTGCCTCGGCGTCGTCCTTTGGGAGGCCGAGGCCCAGCCGATGGCAGACGCCGAGATTGTACTCGCCGGCCGCGTTTCCTGCCTCGGCCGCCTTGCGGAACCATCCGGGCGCCTTGGTGACGTCGGCCTGCGGTGCCTTGCCCTCGGCGTGGAAGGCGCCAAGCGCGAGTTGCGCGGCGACGTCGCCCGCTCCGGCGGTCTCCTCGAGCAAGGCGAGACCGCCGGCGATGTCCTTCGGCAGGCCAATTCCATGCAGCAGGCATTCGCCCAGCCGGCGCTTTGCGTTTGCGTTGCCGGCATCGGCCGCCAGCCGCCACAGGCGCGCAGCCTCCTCGAGCCCGGCTTCGCCCGCCTCCGGCGCCGAGCGCAGCGCCGCCAGCATCGTGATGGCCCCGACATGGCCGCGCTGGCCCGCCATCCGGTAATATTGCTCGGCCACCTCCGGACGAGCCGTCGGGCTCAGGCTCTGGCGGTGCACGTCGCCCAACCAAGCCATCGCCTCGGCGCTGCCGCCCAACGCGGCCCGCTCCATCCAGACTTGCGCCGCCGCCATGTCCGGGGCCTCGCCGTCGGCGCCGAACTGCAGGAAGCGCCCCAGCTCGACCTGGGCCTGCACGTCGCCCGATTCGGCCGCGCGTTCGAGGAGGCGCCGCGCCGCCTCGCGATCCGCGCCATCGCCTTCGAACTGCCGTCGCGCCAGCTGGCGTGCTGCCGTGGTGCTCCCCAGCTCGACCGCCCGGTTGAGCCAGTGCGCGGCCAGCGCCTGATCCGGCGGCAGATATCCGCCCGGCGAATACTGAGAAAACAATGCCTCGGCGGCGAGGCGGAAACCGCCGTCCGCCAGCTTCGTCAGCAGGGCGACGCCGCGATCCGGGTCGAGCGCCACGCCCAGCCCGCGGATATGGAGGAAGGCGAGGTTGAAGTGGGACGCGACGTCGCCGGCCTCGCCGGCCTTCGCGTACCACTCTGCGGCCCGGGCGTAGTCAGGCGCGGCGTCCGCATCCTCACTGGCGTAATAGGTTCCAAGCTGGGCGCCAGAAATGCGATGGCCGGCTTCCCACGAGCGGACGAGGAGATCGACGCCTCGCTTCGAGTCCCTCGGGACGCCGATGCCGCGCAGCAGCAGCACGCCGAGATAGTGACAGGCGGTCGTGTCGCCCCGCTCGATCGCCTGCGACAGGCGGTCGGCGACCTCGCCGAGATCCCGGGCTCGCTCGACCCCACGCGCGTGGAGGACCATGAGGTCGACGGTCGAGTGGAGGAACCCAAGCTCGACGGCGGAGCGGAACCACTTGGCGGCCTCCTCCGCGTCGCGCGGCAAGCCGCGCCCGTCGCGATAGAGCTCGGCCAGGCAGTGATGCGCTTCCGCATGCCGGAGATCGGCGGCCTCGCGGATCAGCGCGGCGGCCTCCGGCAGGCTGCCGCTCTTGCCGGAGGCAAACAGGCGTCCGAGCGCCACCAGCGAGGCGGCGGAACCGCGCCCGGCCGCGCGACGAAGCCAGGTCTCGGCGCTACGCAGGCTCTCCGGATCGCCGTCGCGCTCGGCAAGGCGGACGCCAAGCAGGTGAATCGCCGGCAGATGCTCGCGATCCGCGGCCGATTTGAGGAGCGCCTCGGCCCGTTCCGGATCGGCCGGTACGCCGTTCCCGGCGAGGGCCAGCAGCGCCAGATTGTACTCGCCTGCCGGATTGCCGCGCTCCGCGAGGCGCCCGAAATGCTCGGCCGCCAGCTCGAATTTCGGCGGATCGCCGTGACCGCCGGCATAGAGGATGGCGAGGCAGAGTATGCCCAGCTCCTCATCCTGCTTGGCCGCCTCGCCGAGCCAGTGTTCGGCCATCGCGTAGTCGCGCTCGACGCCAATTCCGGCGGCATAGTGGTAGCCGAGGCGCGCCTGGGCGATGGCGTGCCCGGAAGCGGCGGCGCGCTGGCTCCACCGCACCGCCTCCGGGTAGTCCTGCTTGATCGTGAAGCCATCCGGAAAGATCGACTGGAAGAGGCTGCCGCCCTGGCCCGGCTCCTGCAGCTGGGCGAGCGCTGCCGTCGAGGCGGAATGATGGCCCACCCGGCCGGCGAGATAGATCAGGCCGAGTTCGTTCTGCGCCTCCAGATTGTCCTGTTCCGCGGAGGCGCGGAACCATTTCAGCGCGGCCGACAGGTTCTGCACGATGCCCTCGCCCGACTGGTACATCCGGGCAAGCCGAAGTTGCGCCGCTGGATTGCCCCGCTCGGCGAGCGACTTCACGGCGGCGAAGGCCTTCTTGACCCGGCCCTTGGCGAGATCCTTGTCGACGGCGGCCAGGACGGAGTCCGGCGATTTCAGCGCGCCGGGCAGGAGGCTCGTGATCATGCCGCTCGCTTTACAAAAGCCGGACCAATTTCAAAAGCCGGGCCATCAGTTGCGGGACGTCCGCCCTCAGGGCTCGCGCATGCCTTCGAGCCCGGTCCGCAGCGTGCTCTCGGTCAGATAGGAGATGATGCGACGTTGGCCGACGATGATGTCGCCCTCCATCGTCATGCCCGGCAGCACCCGGAAGTTCTTCGGCACGTTCCTCAGCTCCATGTTCGTCAGCGTCACCCGAGCCTTGAAAAAGGCGGGCACGGTCGAGCCGTCCGGCGCCTGGGTGAAGGAATCCTCGGACACCGTCTTGATCGTGCCGTGGCCGACGCCATGGCGGATATAGGGGAAGGAATCGAACTTCAGGATCACCGGGTCGCCGGGCCGGATGAAGCCGATGTCGAGATTGCTGACCTGGATCTCCGCTTCGAGCGTGGCGTCGAGCGGCACCAGTGTGAAAACGGGATTGCCGGCCTGCGCCACCGAGCCGACCGAAAGCTGTGCCACGTCGAGCACGATCGCATCCGTGGGCGCCGTCAGGTCTGCGAGCCCGCGCAGCTCTTCCGCCTCGGTCAGGTACTGCCGCACGGAATCGAGCTGATTCTTCGAATCGACCAGCTGCATCCCGATGGCCGATTTCCATTGCTGTTCAAAGACATCCCGCTGAGACTTGAGCGACTCGATGTTGTGCTTGGTCGCGGCGAGATTGTACTCGTCCTGCTGCAGCGACTGCAGGTCCTGCAGCCGGCTGTCCTGCGCGAGCAGCGAGTTGAGCCGGCTGCCGACATCCTTCTTCTCGAGCTCCGTCCGCATGTGCTCGATATCGCCGGCAAGCCCCAGCCGAGTCCGCAGCACCTCCATGTCGTGCTCAATGCCGGCGACGCTCGATTCCGCGGCATGGGTGCGTTCGTTGAAATCGTTGATCGAGGATTTGTATTCCGCCTGGCGCTGGTTCCAGATCGCCGCTTCGAGCGACTGGTAGGGATCGGTGCCGGTCGGCTTGAAGGGCACGCCGTCGTTCTCCGCCTGGAGGCGCGCCGTCTCCGCCACGAGGCTGTCGCGCTTCTGCTGCAGCTGCGAGAGATCGGCCGCGGCGAAGGTGGGGTCCAGCGTGGCCAGCACCTGCCCCTTCTTCACCGTGTCGCCGACATGCGCCCTGAGCGAGTGGATGATCGCGGTCTCCAGCGGCTGCACCACGACCGTGCCGTCGAGCGGCACGATCAGGCCTGGCGCCGTTGCGATCCGGTCGATCTTGATGACGCAGGAGAGAATGAAGAGCGTTCCGAGGAGGGCGAAAAGCGCATACAGCATCGCCCGCTTGGAATGCGGGTTGATGCGGCTGACGACCTCTTGCGTCTCGGATTCGAAGGCGTCGATCTGCCGCTCGACCAGGTCGGCGGGCGGACCCTTACGGAAGGGCAATACGGACATGCGGACCGTCGGGCTGGAGATGGCGATTCTGCTGGTACCACAGGTGCTTGTAGATATCGCACCGGTTTAGCAGCGTCTCGTGCGTGCCGATGTCGTAGACCTTGCCGCGCTCGAGCACGAGGATCTGGTCGGACGCCATCAGCGATGAAAGCCGGTGCGAGATGATGATCACCGTGCGCCCCACCGCCATGCGCATCAAATTGGCGTTGACGATCGCCTCGCTCTCGGCGTCGAGCGCGCTGGTCGCCTCGTCGAGGATCAGGATGGGCGGATCGATCAGCAGGGCCCGGGCGATCGCCATGCGCTGGCGCTGGCCGCCCGAGAGATTCGCGGCGCCTTCCTCGATCATCGTCTCGTAGCCGCGCGGCAGCCGCTCGATGAATTCCTCGGCGCCGGCGAGCTGTGCCGCCCGCGCGATCTCGTCGAACCGCGCGTTGGGCTTCACCGCCGCGATGTTCTCGCGGATCGTGCCGTTGAACAGGAAGTTCTCCTGGAGCACCACGCCGACATGCGAGCGCAGGTGATCGACGTCGATCTCCTTGAGATCCATGCCGTCGATCTTGATCATCCCCTCGTAGTCGTAGTGCAAGCCCTGCAGGAGCCGGGTCACCGTCGTCTTGCCCGAGCCGCTGCGGCCCATGACGCCGAAGATCGTTCCGGCGGGGATGTCGAAGGACACCCGGTCGAGCGCGTAGGGCGCCTCGGCCGAATAGCGGAACCGGACGGAGTCGAAGGTAATGCCGCCGCGGAACGGCAGGCGCAGGGCGCCGAGTGAGCGGCCGCGTTCGGGGGGCACGTTGACTACCGAGCCTACCTCGACGACGGCGCCGCGGACCTCTTCTATCTGCTGCAGCAGACTGGCCACCGCGATCAGCGGCTGGGCGGCGCGGCGGGCCACCATCGATCCGGCGATGACCATACCGGGGGTGATCGTGTTGTCGCCCGAGAGCACCATGTAGCAGGCGAGCAGGATCGATACCGCGTAGATGCCCTGATCGATCGGCTTGACCAGCGTCCGCGGATAGTTTGCCAGCATGTCGCGCGCGATCCGCTCCTCGACCGCGCGGGCGACGAGGCGGTCGCGCTCGTGTCGCTTCAGCCCGTCGAGCGCCAGCGACTTGACGGTCCGCATGCCGTGGATCGACTCGACTTCGTGCGAGCGGAGCGCCATCTCGGCGCGCACCACGCGGCCGTGCTGGCGCCGGATCGGCGGGATGAACACCGCATATATCCCCGCGATCAGCCCCGCCATGGCGATGATCACGAACGTCAGCTTCCAGTTCAGGACGAACATGACCGGCAGGAAGATGAAGATGGAGAGGCCCTCGACCACGGTCTCGAAGCCCTGCCCGGTGAGGAAGTTCCGGATACGCCAGATCTCGCTGATCTTGCCGTTGATCCGGCCGGTCGTCGTCGATTCGAAGAAGGAGATGGGAAGATTCAGCAGCTTGTCGAAGACATAGAGATTGAGCCGCGCATCGATCCGGTTGGTCGCGGCCGAGATCAGGTAATTCTTCAGGAACTCCAGGATCGTCTCGAAAATGACGACGACCGCGATGAAGATGACCAGAACCTCGAGGGTCGACCAGCTCTGGTTCAGCAGCACGCGGTCCATGGCGATGATCACCATGACCATCGGCGCCAGCATCAGCACGCTGTTGACGATGGCGCCCAGCGCCACGTCGCGGAAGATCTGCTTCTCGACCAGCAGCTGGCCGAGCAGCCACAGGAAGCCGAACGGACGCTCCTCGTCGGTGGCAGCAAAATGCCGCTTCACCAGCATCAGATCGCCTTGCCACGTGTCGAACAGACGATCCTCGCCCAGCCCGACCAGCGCGTCTGCCGCGCCATAGGGATCGCGGAGGATCGCCACGTCCTCGCCCTCGACGCGATTGACCCGCACCAGTACGAGCGAGCGCCCATCGGGGAAGCGCAGCATCGCGGGCGTCGCGCGCTTCAGCTTGGCAAGGTCGCCGCGCTTCAGCTGCATCGGCTCGACGCGGAGACCGTTCGCGGCGCCCATGCTTACGATCGTCTGGTTCGAAGGCTCGGCGCCCTCGAACGGATGCGCCCGCATCAGGGCATCGACCGGTAGATCTACTCCGAGTCCCTGAGCCAGGATCGACAGGACCACGACAGAGGAGGGTAATACGTCGACGCCCGGCGTGTTTCCGCGTGGTCCCGAATTCACGTTGATTCCTGCTAATTCGTGCTCAGTCTGCACCACTGGCATCTTACCAACTCCGGCCGGGCAGCGGAACCGCTGGCGCTCCTCATGGCAGAATCGC